>WBZR01000606.1_pt2 | contig 10064 bp, 7 predicted proteins | sample 5204231 | NCBI WGS metagenome assembly WBZR01 (sample SAMN12412403, study PRJNA552823) | activated sludge metagenome | isolation source: activated sludge from anammox sidestream of wastewater treatment plant... | place: USA: Virginia | collected 2017-08 | reverse complement strand
GGCCGATGCTGGTCAAGTCCGTGCAGACGGCCATGAACAGCACGCCACTACCGACGGCTGAACTGCGGCAATGTCGTCAGGCACTGGAAAAATCGATCGGCGATCAGGAATTGGTCCGGCGCTTGCTGAAAGTGGGTATTACAACGCTCGATGCGTATAAACAAACGATCGGCAACCTGCCCGCCAGCCGCCGCGATCTTCGCCTGGCAACCCTTGAACGGGCCTGGCAGTTTGGAACCAGCCTGCGCAACATCCGCATCAGTGGCGAACGAATCAGCGCCATCGTCAAGAGTCTGCGTTCCTACGCCCGCCCGCAGGAAGAGTTGGCGGAGATTGATCTCAATGAGGGTCTGGAAGATACGCTGCTACTATTTCACGATCGCTTAAAACAAGTGAATGTGCATCGTCAGTTTGGTCAGCTACCGAAAATTCGCGGGTGGGCTGCCCAGCTTAATCAGGTCTGGTCAAATCTCATCGCCAATGCCATTGATGCCATGCCGCAACCCGGCGAGCTGACGATCCAGACGATGGTTCTGGAGGATGATCAACCGGAAAATACTCAACACAATCAGCCCGCTGACCATCAGCGCGTGATGGTGCGTATTACGGATAACGGCGCAGGTATCACCTCAGAAAATCTGTCGCGGGTATTTGACCTCAACTTTACAACCAAACGAGCCGGGGCGGGTTTTGGGCTGGGCATGGGGCTGGTCATCTGCCAGCAGATTGTCCATAGGCACCGGGGGAGCATCCATATCGAATCGCAACCCGGGCAAACCACCGTGCAGGTTATCCTGCCGGCCGATCCAGTTAACGCGGACGAAACAGCAAGCCCGGACAGCACCTTGAACTCTGTTGATTTATCTGGCCAGGTTGGCTCGTCTGATGAGGGCAGACCCTCTAACCGAAGGACTGAATCATGAAGCAGCAATACATGATTTTGTGTATCGAAGATGAACGGGCGGTTTTGGATGCCCTCGTGCGCGATCTGGAACCATTTGCAGCAGCATTTCGGATCGAAGCCGCTGAAGATGCCACCGATGCGCGTCAGGCGGTTGACGATTTTCTGTCAGGTGGCGGTCGATTGGCGCTGGTACTGGCGGATCATGTCATGCCCGGGATGACTGGTGTTGATTTTTTGGTGTCACTCAATGCCGATCCGCGCACCAGCTCCTCGCGCAAGGTGCTGGTGACGGCTCAGGCTGGTCTGGCCGATACGATCAAAGCCGTCAACCAGGCTCGGTTGCATCACTACATCGCCAAACCCTGGACGGTGGAGAATCTCCATGACGTTGTTCGTGAACAATTAACCCACTACGTCATCGAGCGCGCCTCCGATCTGTTGCCGTTTATGAATGTTCTGGACACCCAGGAGCTGATGCAGGCGCTGCGGGAGCGGCCGCATGCCGCTGAATGATTGCGCATCCGCGTCTGCGGGCAATTTCATATCAAACCCCACCAGCCACCCGTTGCTGGATGCCTGCCTACAATGGCCTGTGTGCGCAACGGCCGGCGCGGGCAACTCCGCGCGATTGACTTGATTGCTATCATCATCACGGAAGCGTCTGCGTTGCAACAATGGATGCAGGCTTTAGGATATTCGTTTCAGCAGTTTGCATGACTTTATGAACGGTAATCACAGCAAGTACATTCGTATTGTCGGGGCCCGCCAGCATAATCTGCGCGGGTTTAATCTTGATATCCCGCGTGATCGGCTGGTGGCGATCACCGGTTTGTCAGGTTCGGGGAAAAGCACACTGGCGTTCGATACGATTTACGCTGAAGGCCAGCGTAAATACATGGAATCGCTCAGCGCCTACGCGCGGCAGTTCCTAGATCAACTGCAAAAACCGGACATCGACGAGATTGAGGGCCTGCCTCCAACCATTGCCATTGAACAGCGTTCAGCCAGTTCCAACCCGCGATCCACCGTCGCCACCACGACCGAAATCTACGACTATCTGCGCGTGCTCTTTGCCCGGGCCGGAACGCCCTACTGCTACAAATGTGGTACGCGCATCACAGCGCAAAGCGCCAGCCAGATTACTGATGCCGTGTTCGCCCTGCCGGCTGGGACGAAGGTGATGATTCTGGCCCCGGTGGTTCGCGCCATGAAAGGACACCACAAGGAAGTTTTTTCGGCGCTAATCAAACAAGGATTCGTGCGTGCCCGAGTTGATGGACAGATCATTGAACTGAGCCAGGCCAAGTTGCCAGAGCTGGGCAGACACTTTAAGCACGATATCGAGGCGGTGATTGACCGGATTGTCCTCAAGCCGGAGATACGTTCGCGCCTGGCTGATTCAATCGAGACGGCCGGCGGACTGAGTCAGGGACTTGTCATTGCCAGCATTGCCCAGCCAGATGGTAATTGGTCGGACCAGATTTTCAGCCAGCGTTTTTCCTGTCCGCGTCATCCGGAAGTGAATCTGCCGGAGCTGGAACCGCGGGTCTTTTCGTTCAATGCCCCGCAGGGGGCATGCCCTGATTGCCATGGCTTGGGCACGACCAGCGATTTTGATCCCGATCTGATCGTCCCCGATGAATCGCTCAGCCTGGAGAACGGAGCGATTGAAGCGTGGCGCAAGAACGGCAAGCGGATGAACATCTACTACAGCCGGGCGCTACGTCAGTTCTGCCGCGAGCATGGCGTCGATTACAGCGCGCCGTTCAGCCAAATGCCTAAAAAAGTGCGCGATATTCTCATGTTTGGCAGTGATCATGTGACGGGCAGCGACGCTGACGGCTGGTTTGAAGGTGTCATTCCCAATCTGCAACGACGTTTCGAGACAACCGAATCAGAATGGGTCAAAACCCGACTTTTTCATTATCAATCAGAACAACCGTGCGAAACGTGCAAAGGCACGCGACTTAAACCAGAAGTTCTGGCTGTGCGCCTGCATAGTCTGGCGGATGAAGCCTTCCCAAGGGCTGCAGCCAACGGCATGGATCAATCGCCCGAGCCACTCAATAAGTCCTCAAAGCAGGCTGGCGAAAACGGCAAGGCGGGCAAAGCAAAAAAGAACGGAGGCGCTGCCGGTGGCCTCCAGCTACCCGGTTATTCGATCCATGATGTTGCCATCATGACGGTCGATTCAGCCAGGACGTTTTTTGAAAATCTGCAGTTGAACAGTGAAGGGCAAAAAATCGCCGCACCCATCATCAAGGAAATTGGCGCGCGACTCGGTTTTATGGTGGATGTTGGCCTGGGTTATTTGACGCTGGATCGAAAAACCGGGTCGCTCTCCGGTGGTGAAGCCCAGCGTATTCGCCTGGCGACGCAGGTTGGGTCGGGATTGGTTGGCGTCTGTTATGTGCTGGATGAACCAACCATTGGTCTGCATCAGCGCGATAATGCGCGTTTGATCCGCACCCTGCTGCGTCTGCGCGACATTGGCAACACGGTGTTGATGGTCGAGCATGATGAAGACTGCATCCGTGCGGCAGATCATTTAATCGACATCGGCCCGGCGGCTGGTGCGCATGGCGGCATGGTGGTTGCCCAGGGCGACATGCCGGAGGTGCTTAATCAGAAACAATCGACAACCATTCGTTACCTGACGGGTGAACTGGAAATCAAATTGCCGGATGAACGCCGCCCATTAGCGCCAGCGCGTCATTGCATCGAACTCAAGGGCTGCAGCGCCAACAACCTGAAAGACATTGATGTGCGCATTCCGCTGGGTGGACTCATCTGCGTGACCGGTGTTTCCGGTTCGGGTAAAAGTACGCTGGTCAACCAGACGCTGCTGCCGGCCCTGAAGCGCAAATTGTATGGATCAAAGCTCAAGCCCGGCGCGTACAAATCAATCAGCGGAACGCAGCACATCGACAAAGTGATCGAAATTGACCAGTCACCCATCGGGCGGACCAGTCGTTCCAATCCCGCGACTTATACCGGCATATTCGATGAAATCCGCAAGATTTTCGCCAAAACGCGCGAAGCCAAGCTGCGCGGATACCAAGCGGGTCGATTCAGTTTCAACGTCAAAGGTGGACGATGTGAAGCCTGTCAGGGCCAGGGCACCAAGTGTATCGAGATGCACTTTTTGCCGGATGTCTATGTTGATTGCGAAGTATGCCACGGCAAGCGTTACAACGCTGAGACGCTGGAGATTCGTTACCGCGGCAAGACCATCGCGGATGTTCTGGACATGACGATGGAGGAAGCACTGGTCTTCTTTGATAACTTTCCCTCAATTCATCGCATGCTTAAGGCGGTCAATGATGTGGGGTTGTCTTATCTACGATTAGGCCAACCCAGCACGCAGCTATCTGGCGGGGAGGCGCAGCGCGTCAAGCTGGCCAGTGAACTGGGTAAAAATTCCACCGGACATACGCTCTATACCTTGGACGAACCGACCACCGGTCTGCATTTTGCGGATATCAACAATCTGTTGAATGTGCTGAACCGGCTGGCTGATCTTGGCAATACGATTCTGGTGATCGAGCATAATCTGGACGTGATTAAATGCGCTGACTGGTTGATCGATCTTGGCCCTGAGGGTGGTCAAGGTGGCGGACAGATCATCGGACAGGGTACGCCCGAATCGTTATGTGAAGTGGCTGGTTCATATACTGCGCAATATCTCAAACCCAAGCTGCATATTCGCGAATCTGCCCCCAAGCCAGCACGGAAGAAAAATCGCGGCAAAAAAGCACTGGTCGATCAGACAAATTAGACCCCGACGAACAGCAAAACAGCTGAAAAACAATTTTAGGCGAGCGATTATATTTCCCTGTTGTTCAGCGTCTATCCAAATCTCAACGTATCATAACCACTGCAATTAAAATAGTTTACAGAAATTATTCTTCGTCTTACAAATCAGTCTTTTCAAGGGTGGAAAAAATAAGATGATTTTATGCGATTAGTGCTTGCATTTTGCGGCGAACCTAATAAGATACTTTTGTCTTATTACAAGGAGAGCGACATGCTCACACAAACGTCACGGTACGCGTTGCATGCCCTGATCCACCTCACGCAGAAACCAGATGATGATTATCATCAGGCCTGCCGTATTGCCGAGCGGATCAAAGTGCCTGCCAATTATCTTGGTAAGACACTTCAGAAGCTGGCTCGTGCCCGGCTGGTGGATAGCCAGAAAGGTCTGCATGGCGGTTTTCGTTCTGCCCTGCTTCCTGAGCAGGTGCGCATTTACGACGTGCTGCGGGCGATTGACGCCCTGCCGGCGGACTTCGAGCAGCCCTGCGACTGTCAGGCTGAACAGACCCCCGAGCTACAGTGCCTGTGCATGCGGTTCAACCGCATTAACAAGATGTACGAGCAACTGCTGAAAGAGACCACGCTGGCTGATCTGATGAATGAAGATGAGCCGATGCTTCATACGCTTAAGGCTGACAAACAGATCGCTGATAAGCAGCGGACTGGGTTTGAAGGCGAGATGCAGAAGGTTTTGTCCATCTAAGCCTGCTGAACAATTCAATACCAAAACAAGCCCACGGATCATCGTCCGCGGGCTTGTATTTTTCTCACAATTGGTTTTTTCCGAATCGATTTTGTTCGATCCAGACCGACATGGCGGGTGGTTACACCGTCTCACTGACCGATCAGGACTGGTTCGCTCTCCTGCGGTTCAACCCGTACCTGATGCGGTTTGTCATCGTCACGGCGTTTTTTGGCGAAGGTGCGATGGATCACCACATAGAACATTGGCGCAAAAAGGGTCACAAGGAACGTGGCGGTTACCACACCGCCCACCACGCCGACGCCAATCGCCTGCTGAGCACCAGCACCGGCGCCGCGGGCAATCGCCAGAGGCAGCACACCAAATCCGAAGGCCAGTGAGGTCATGATAATCGGACGCAGACGCAGCCTGGATGCCTCCATGGCTGCATCCACCACATTCATACCCTCCTCGACGCGCGCCTTGGCAAACTGCACGATCAGAATCGCGTTTTTGGTTGTCAAACCCAGTGTCGTCAGGATACCAATCTGGAAGTAGACGTCATTGGGCAGACCCATTATCGAGGTGGCGATTACACCACCAATGGCGCCAAGGGGCAGCACCAGCAGAATCGAAATCGGGACCACCCAGCTTTCATACAACGCAGCCAGGCACAAAAAGATCACCAACACGGAAAACGTATAGAGGATGCCGGTCTGCGAGCTGGCCATGCGCTCCTGATAGCTGATTCCGGTCCAGTCATAGGCAATGCCTTGCGACAGTTTCCCAGCCAGCTCTTCCATGGCAGCCATCGCTTCACCTGAACTATGGCCGGGCGCTGCCTCACCCTGGATATTGATGGATGAAAATGCGTTGTAGCGCTCGAGCTTGGGAGAACCAAAATCCCATCGTCCGCTGGCAAACGAGGTAAACGGCACCATCCTCCCCGCCGTATTGCGGACATACAGCTTATCAATGTCCGACGGTAGCATGCGGTCCGATGCGTTGGCTTGCAGGTAGACGCGCTTGACGCGCCCGCCCTGGATAAAGTCATTGACATAGGCACTACCAAAAGCAGCACTGATCGTCTGATGCACCGCATCGATTGGCACACCCAGCGCACCCACTTTTTCCCAGTCAATATCGACGCGATATTCCGGCACGTCTTCCATGCCGTTGGCACGCACCGCTGCCAGACGCGGGTCTTTGGCGGTCATCTGCAACAAATCATTGCGGGCTTGCATCAATGCCTCGTGACCAATGCCGCCGCGATCCTGCAACTGAAAATCAAACCCCTTGGCGTTGCCCAATTCCAGCACGGCTGGCGGCGCAAAGGCAAAGACCATCGCATCACGCCACTGCGAAAACCGGCCCATCGCCCGTCCGACCACCGCCTGAACCTTCAACGCTGCGGACTGACGATCGTCCCAGTTCTTCAGTTTGATCCAGGCCATACCCATGTTCTGACCCTGACCGGCAAAGCTGAACCCGGAAATCTGCATGATCGTGTCAACCGAATCCTTTTCCTCTGTCAGGAAATAATCGCGGATACGGTTGAGCACTTCATTGGTGGACTGCATCGTGGTATTGGGCGGCAAAATCGCTTGAACCATCATCATGCCCTGGTCTTCGTCAGGCAGATAGGCTGTGGGCATGCGTCGAAATAGATACACCAATGCCAGCGACAGCAGCACAAAAATAACCCCGAAACTGATGGTGTGGCGAATCGTGAGCTTGACCTGCTTCAGATAAACGTTGCGTGAATGTTCAAAAACCCGATCAAACCACCGAAAAAACGGGCGTAAGAACCAAATGCCGGCTTCGGCTGGTGAGTGTTTGCCCGGCGGCAGCGGTTTAAGCAACGAAGCGCACAGCACCGGCGTGAGAATCAATGCCACCAGCACCGACAGCAGCATGGCCGCCACCACCGTCACGGAAAATTGGCGGTAGATGATGCCGGTTGAACCGCCCATAAACGCCATCGGCCCGAAGACGGCTGAGAGCACCAAACCAATGCCGATCAGCGCGCTGGTGATTTCATCCATACTCTTGCGCGTTGCCTGAAGGGGGTTCAGGCCTTCTTCGCTCATGATGCGTTCGACGTTCTCCACCACCACGATGGCATCGTCCACCAGCAGACCGATTGCCAGCACCATGGCAAACATGGTCAGCATGTTGATGGAAAACCCAAAAATGCCCAGCACGCCAAAAGTACCCAGCAACACCACTGGCACGGCAATGGTCGGGATCAACGTCGCCCGCATATTGCCCATGAACAGGAACATCACCAGAAAGACCAGCACGATGGCTTCAAACAGCGTGCGCACTACTTCATGTATGGCGACGCGCACGAACGGCGTGGTTTCATACGGGAAGGAATAGTCCATCCCATCCGGGAAAAACTGCTTCAGTTCAGCCATTTTGGCTTTGACCGCATCAGCGGTATCCAGCGCGTTGGCGCCGGGCGCCTGGCGCACGGCCAGCCCGGCTGCGGGTTTACCGTTGTACTGCACATCCTGGTCATAGCGCTCGGTTCCCAGCTCGGTAGAACCCACATCGCTGACACGAACCACTGAACCATCGTCATTGGTGCGGACAGGAATGTTGGCAAATTCTTCGGGCATTTTGAGCAGATTCTGAACCGTGATGGCAGCATTGAGCTGCTGACCGGCCACCGCCGGCGCACCGCCAAACTGTCCGGCTGAAACTTCGACGTTGTACGAACGCAGAGCCGCAACCACATCGGCAATCGTCAGGCTGTAATTGGTCAGTTTAGCGGTATCCAGCCAGACGCGCATGGCATATTGGCCGCCAAAGGCTTCCACCTCGCCGACACCGGGCACGCGGGCCAGAACGTTTTGGATATTACTGGTCGCGTAATCGCGCAGGTCAATGGCAGTCAGCGCACCATTGGCGGAATACAAGTTCACGATCATGAGATAATTTCTCGTGGACTTGCTGACCTTCACACCCTGACGCTGGATCACTTCCGGCAGGCTGGCCATCGCCAACTGCAGTTTGTTCTGCACCTGCGACCAGGCGACATCGGGATCCGTACCGGGGGTAAAGGTCAATTCGATTCGGCTGGCACCGGATGAGCTGCTGGTGGCTGACAAATACAGCATGTTGTCAAACCCGGTCATCTTCTGTTCGATGATCTGGGTGATGCTGTCTTCCACCGTTTTGGCTGAGGCACCGGGGTAGAACGAGTCAATCGCGATTGAGGGAGGCGCGATGGGTGGATATTGAGAAATCGGCAAACCATAAATCGCCAGCGCACCAGCCAGCATCACGATGATGGCGGTAACCCAGGCAAAAACCGGCCGGTCAAGAAAGAAACGGGATAACACAGTAATACTCCGTCAGTTCGCTTGGGCAACAGGGGCAATATCAGACGAGTCCGATGCCCCGGCATAGGCAATATCAGCGGAAGTCGTGCCGGCCTCCGGCGATGCAGCGGCGGAGGGTTTGGGCGAAGCAGACGCTGGCGCGGAAGAAGCCGGCGCTGGTGTCGGGGTCGGATCGTTGTACGCGACAACGCGCGGGGTCACGCCCGCACGCACGCGCTGCAGGCCTTCCACCACAACCTGCTCACCACCGGTCAAACCAGCCGCAACCAGCCATTTATCGCCAATGGCCCGGCCCAGTTGAATATCTTTCTGCTCGATGGCGCCTTGGGCGTTGATCAGCAACACATACGGCTCGCTGCGCATATTGCGCAAGACCGCCTGCTGCGGCACGAGCACCGCATTGGGATTGACCGCTTCTTCAATCACCGCCCGAACAAACATTCCGGGTAGAAGAATGGCGTCGGGATTGGGAACGACAATACGCAACATGACCGAGCCAGTTGTCGGATCAACACTCACATCGCGGAATTTCAACGTACCAGAATGTTGATAGACTGTTCCGTCTTCCAGATGAATGACAACATGATCCGTGCCATTGGCGGTCAAATCACCCGAAGCCAGATTGCGGCGCAATCGGATCAGGTCAACCGTTGATTGCGGCACGTCAACATAAACCGGATCAAGTGTCTGCACCGTCGCCAGCGAGCCGGACTGGTAGGCTGTAACCATGGCCCCTTCGGTTACGTTGGATCGACCAATACGTCCGCTGATGGGAGAAACAACATGGGTGTATCCCAGGTCCAGGGAAGTGCTTTTCACCTTCATCTCCGCTTCCTGCACGGCAGCGTCAGCGGCATCGACCGAAGCAGCATGGCTGGCGACCTGCGCCTGCGCCACTTTCAGCGCCGCTTCTGCCACGGCCAGATCGGTCTTAGCCTGGTCGAATTCAATGGCTGAGCTGGCCCCGCGCTGGCGAAGTTCATCGTAACGACGCGACTGCACCTGCGCCAGGCTGAGGTTGGCCTGATAGCGATCGACATCAGCCTCGGCTGCGTGCAACGCCGCCCGCGACTGCTGGGCAGCACGTTTGGCTGTCTCCAGCGCCGCCTGGGCGCTGTCAAAGGCGACCTGAAATGGTTCAGGGTCGATTTGATAAAGACTATCGCCCGCCTTGACATCCGCCCCTTCCTCAAACAGACGCTTAAGAATCGGTCCACTGACACGCGGGCGGATTTCTGACTGGCGATAACTGCTTATTCGTCCCGGCAATTCGGTCAGCAGCGAGACGCTTTGCGGTGCCATCGTCACT
>WBZR01005242.1_pt1 | contig 10065 bp, 8 predicted proteins | sample 5204231 | NCBI WGS metagenome assembly WBZR01 (sample SAMN12412403, study PRJNA552823) | activated sludge metagenome | isolation source: activated sludge from anammox sidestream of wastewater treatment plant... | place: USA: Virginia | collected 2017-08 | reverse complement strand
GCGCAACTATCCGGTCGCGTCCTATGTGCGTTTCCTCGCCGAGCGCTTTCGCCCGGAAATCCGCCAGTACCTGATGGAGGGCGACAAGGAAAAGCTGCCGTTCTCGCGTGAGCAGCGCAGCATCGTGTACCAGCGCGCCAAGGGTGTGCTCGATTCGCGCCCCTTCGGCAGCCAACTCGACCTGTACGAGCCAGGCTACGAGTGGATCAACCATTCCCTCGCGCCGGTCGACATCGACTCGCATGATTTCCGCATCGGCATCGGCGGCGAACAGTGCCGCCAGCCGTATTCGGCCAGCGTGTTCAACATCTCGGCGATGAGTTTTGGCGCACTTTCGGCCAATGCCATCCTCGCGCTCAACGAGGGTGCACGCCGCGGTGGTTTCTACCACGACACCGGCGAAGGTTCGATCTCGCGCTGGCATCGACAGAACGGCGGCGATCTGGTCTGGGAGATCGGCTCGGGCTACTTCGGCTGCCGCGATGCGCAAGGACGCTTCGATCTCGGGCGTTTCCGCGAGAACGCGCGCTCCGACCAGGTCAGGATGATCGAGATCAAACTCTCGCAAGGTGCCAAGCCCGGCCAGGGTGGCATCCTGCCCGGCCCCAAGGTGACTGCGGAGATCGCCGAGGCGCGCGGCGTGCCGGCGGGTGTCAGTTGTCTGTCACCCGCGCGTCACAGCGCTTTCGCCGGTCCGACGGGCTTGCTCGAATTCGTCCACCGCCTGCGCGAGGAAAGCGGTGGCAAGCCGACCGGCTTCAAGCTTGCGATCGGCCACCCGTGGGAATGGTTCGGCATCGCCCGCGCCATGCTCGCGACCGGCATCCTGCCCGACTTCATCGTCGTCGATGGTGGCGAAGGTGGCACCGGCGCGGCGCCGCTGGAGTTCACCGATCATGTCGGGGTGCCACTGCGCGAGGGTTTGATGCTGGTGCACAACACCCTTGTCGGCCTTGGCCTGCGCGAGAAGATCCGCATCGGCGCGGCCGGCAAGATCATCACCGGCTTCGATCTCGCCCGTACCCTCGCACTCGGCGCCGATTGGGGCAATGCCGCGCGTGGTTTCATGTTTTCCCTCGGTTGCATCCAGGCGCGCAAGTGCCACACGGGCAAGTGCCCGACCGGTGTCGCGACCCAGGATCCGCAGCGCCAGAAGGCGCTCGATGTCGCCGACAAGTCCGCGCGCGTGCAGCGCTTTCACGACGGTACGCTCGAAGCCCTGCGCGAATTGCTCGCCGCGGCCGGCCTGTCGCATCCCGACGAACTCGGGCCCGAGCACATCATCCGCCGGGTTTCCGCGCATGAGGTGCGCTCGCTGGCGGCGTTGCATGCCTGGCTCAAGCCGGGCGAGCTGTTGACCGGCGCTTGCGACCATGCCTTGTTCCGGCGCTTCTGGGACGATGCCAGACCCGACAGTTTCGCGCCGCCGCCGGACATGCTGGCCTTGCGTGTCAGCAAGGCGATCTGAGCTGCACTGGGAGCCTGTCGGACTTTGGATGATCGGCCTGCACATTCGTCTGCGCGGGTCATTTTTCCGCCGCTTTTTGCCCTGTAGTCCCGCCACAGCACGGCAAATCGTCGAAAAACCACCCTCGCACAGCCAAATTTCGGCTCGACCCCAAAGCCCGACAGACTCCTGGATCAACGCTCGATATCGTCGCGCTCCACGCGAATGTGGCCGAACAGGAGCTTCCACGCCAGCATCAGGCCGAGCGCAGCACCGGTGACGAGCAGCAGGCGGCCAAGTTGCTGCTGATCATCGACGAGATAGTTGCTGCACAGGCGAGCCGGAACGGCGAGGTACAGCCAGCCGGCGCGCAACGTGGTGGCGATCAGCTCGACGAGGAAGAAGCCGCGCACGATGAAGCCGGCATGCGGCCAGCTCAGCGCCAGCGGCAGGCCGAGAAGCAGCGGCACGCTCAGGAACTTCGCCAGTTCCGCGAGCGGATGGTCGACCGCGGCATCCAGCGGCAGCGGCAACATCCAGATCAGACCGACGAAAGAGATCAGCAACAGGCCGCTGATGCCGCTGCGGTTCCATGGCGCGATGACGTGCTTCCATGGTTCCGGCATGAGATCGGCCAGCAGCCAGCCGGCGAGTCCGAGCAGGGGCAGTTGCACCAGCATGTGCGTGCTCATTCCGGCTTCCAGCAGGTGTCGCAGCGGTGGCAATGCCAGCAGCAGCCAGAGCATGAGGCCGAGCAGTGGGCGGCGGCTGCGCATGTCTCAATCGGCCAGGCGATCGGCAACGTAGGTCGCGGCGGCGCTGGCTGCATCCCAGTCGAACACGGCCACGAGCCGGCCCTGCGGATCGACGACCTCGATCGCGGCGTTGTGCACGAAGCCACCGCTGCCATCGGGTATCGCCTTGACCTCGAAGGCGTCGAGCAAGGGACGGAGCGAGGCGGTGTCGGCCGGGCGTGTCGCGATCCAGCCCCGGCCACGATCGCCGGAACGCTTCTGGTAGGCCGCCAGTGCGGCCGGGCCATCGTGTTCGGGATCGAAGCTGATGCTCAGGAGCGCGACGCGATCATCTTCGATGGCGTCGCGCAGTCGCTCCTGCAGGCGGGCGAATTCATTGCCTTGCACCGAGCAGTAGGTCATGCATCGGGTGTAGATGAAATCGACCAGCAACCAGCGGCCACGCAGCCGGGCGAGGTCGAGGACGTCGCCTTGCGCGGTTTCCAGTCGTGCCGCCGGAATCGCCCGTGGTTGGTGCGCGATCGCGAGGCGGCGTGCGGTTTCCGTGGTGAACGCGTGGAATCCGGCGGTGATCGCGGCGAGACTCGCAAGCCCCGCCGCGAGGATCAGCCCGCTAGCCAGCAGCGTTCGCAGCGCCGGCATTGCGGCCTCCGGGTGGCGGCGAGCGCAGCAGGCCGGCCGTGATCCGGAATGCGAAATAGAGCATGGCCAGGATCACCAGGCTCGCGCCGATTGCTCCCATCTTGTCGCTGATCGAGGCCGGATCGAGCTGCGGCGCGGTGCGTCGTGCCTCGCTCATCCAGCCGCCGCTGAGAAACCCGAACACGAACACCAGCGCACCGACGAGAAAAACCGGAAACAAGGCCTTGTCCGCGCTGGAGTTTGGAATCTCGTGCGCGCGCCGCCCGATCTCGTGGTACAGCAGCGCCAACACCATCGAGAGCACGCCGATCAGCAGATAGAAATGGAAGTGGCCGGGTACCCATTGGGTGTTGTGCATCACCAGGTTGTTGCGGATCGTGCCGTCGAGGATCGCCGGGATGATGCCCGCGGCCCAGCCGAACATCGACAGGATCATCAGCCGCGCCGGCATCGTCCAGCGCATGTTCGAGCGGTAGATATTGGTGAGGGCACCGTAGACGGTCACGAGGAAGACCGGGAAGCCGGCGCTCCAGGAAATGACCTGGCCGGTGATCATCAACCAGCGTGGCTGGGCGAAATCCATCAGCAGGTGATGCGGAAAGACGATGATCACGAAGATGCAACTCGCCGCCCAGGACCACAGGAACGGACGCGAGATCGGGTAGGGCTTGCCGGTATAGCGTGCGAGCAGCTCGTAGATGGTGATCACGCCCATGTAGATCGTGGCGTTGATGTACATGTGCCCGAACCAGTAGATCAGGTTCTTGGTGAACAGCGCGTCGAGCGGCGTCTCGGGATTGAAGGCATTGATCAGGCTCATCACCAGCACGACCACGCCGGCGAGGATGCCGAGCGAATTGGCGATCAACACCATCGTGCTCGCGACCACGGCCTTGGGGTGCTCGGGATCGATCGTGCCACCGAGCAGCCATTGCACGCCGAGGGCGCGACTGAGGTTGCCGTAGACCTTGATGATCGCTGCCGCGGCGTCGAGGTAGAACAGCAGCGAGCCGGCACCGATCAGGACGTAGCCGAACATGAACAAGGACGCGGCCTTTGGCGTCCACAGGCCGACCATCGGATGCACCGGCAGCGGATAGAGGAAGGTCCACAGGCCGGCGTAGCCGCCGACGAAGATGGCGAGGATGATGCAGACCGCGCCGAGCATGAACAAGACGTAGTTGGTCACCAGCGCCCACAGGTGCAGGCGCACGTACTTGCGCAGGAAGTACCACATCACCGCGGTGGTCGCCAGCGACATCGTGCCGACCATGCCGGCACCGTGCATCGAGAGCAGTTGGTAGAAGAGGTTCGGTGGCGCTTCGATCCAGTGCGCCTGGGCCAGGCGCATGGTCAGGCCGAGCAGCATCATCAGCAGGAACAGCAGCAGTGAGGTGATCATGTACAGGTTGAAGGTGGTGCGTTCGCCACCGGCAAGCCGTTCGTTCTCGGGGTACAGGGTGAGCGCGGCCATGATTACTGTCCTCCCGTCGGGCTGGTGACTTCGAGCGTGCCACGCATCGGGGCGTGGCCGATGCCGCAGTATTCAAGGCAGCGGACGGTGTAGGTTCCGGGCGTGGCGAAAGTGTAGAGCAGCGTGTTGGTGTAGCCCGGCATCGCCTGGGTCTGGGTCACGATGTGGCCATCGGGCGAATACAGCGCGAAGCCGTGGTTGACGTCGGCACTGGTGACGCGGAACGCGACTGCGCTGCCGGCCTTGACGCTGGCGGGTTGCATGTCCCAGTACCACATGTGTCCGGTGACCTCGACCACTTGCGCCGCATCGAGTGGACCTTGCTGGCGGGCGACCGGGAACTGGTGCAGGGTCGCCCAACTGCCGCCGAGGAAGCCGGCCATCAGGATCCAGAACAGCCACACCCGCAGGGTGTTTGCCGTCTGCGCGGACTTGCGCGTCGCGGCTTCGTCCGCAGGCTTGCCGGCCTGGGAAATGATGTAAACGAAAATCAGCGCGACCAGGGCTATCCCGGTCACCGCGATGCCCCACACCACATCCTGCAGGATCATGTTTCCTCCCCATTTGTCAAGAGCCGCCCCTGCGCGTACTGTCGAACCGCCACTTGTGCCTTGTCAAGGATGTGTGCCCGGAAATGTCGGCGACGGACGGGCGATTGCGTCTGTCACGCGCCGGGCACGGCTGCGCATGCGGTTGCTGCGGGGGAATCGGCGATAATGCCGGCACGCCTCGCCTGCGCGCGGGCTTCCATCCGAACAAGCGGCAGATCGATGAATCCAGCTTCCAGTGCGGTACGGCGTGCGACCCTGACGACGAAGGTCGGCGGCGTGCCGATCGGTTCCGAGGCACCCATCGTGGTGCAGTCCATGACCAACACCGATACCGCCGACGTGGCCGCCACGGTAAAGCAAGTAGCCGAACTGTGGCGGGCGGGCTCCGAGTTGGTGCGCCTGACCGTCAACAATGCCGAGGCCGCCGCCGCCGTGCCGCGCATCCGCGACAAACTGGCGATGATGGGTGCAAGCGTGCCCCTGATCGGAGACTTTCACTACAACGGCCATCGCCTTTTGAGTGACGAACCGGCAGCGGCCGAAGCCCTGGCCAAATACCGCATCAACCCCGGCAATGTCGGCTTCGGGCACAAACGCGACACCCAGTTTGCCACCCTCATCGAACTGGCCATGCAGCACGACAAGCCCGTACGCATCGGTGCCAACTGGGGTTCACTCGATCAGGATCTTGCTGCTCGGCTGATGGATGAAAACGCCCAATTGCCCGAACCACTCGATGCCGCTGCCGTATTGCGTGAAGCCCTGATCCGCTCGGCGCTGGATTCCGCTGCGCGCGCCGTCGAGCTGGGCATGGCAGCGGAAAAGATCATTCTGTCCTGCAAGGTTTCGGGGGTACAGGATCTGATTGCCGTTTATCGCGATCTGGCTGCACGCTGCGATTACCCCCTGCACCTGGGCCTGACCGAAGCCGGCATGGGCAGCAAGGGCATCGTGGCCTCCAGTGCGGCCCTGGCCGTATTGCTGCAGGAAGGCATCGGCGACACCATCCGCATCTCACTCACCCCCGAACCGGGCGAATCGCGCACCCGCGAAGTGATCGTGGCACAAGAGTTGTTGCAGACCATGGGCCTGCGCGCCTTCACCCCGCTGGTCACCGCCTGCCCCGGTTGTGGGCGCACCACCTCGTCCTTCTTCCAGGAACTGGCAAAAACCGTGCAGGAGCATGTGCGCGAAAAAATGCCGGTATGGAAAATCACCCGCCCCGGCGTGGAGAACATGACCCTGGCCGTGATGGGCTGCATCGTCAACGGCCCCGGCGAATCACGTCACGCCAACATCGGCATCTCCTTGCCCGGCACCGGCGAAACCCCCGCCGCCCCGGTCTTCGTCGATGGCAAGAAAACCGTCACCTTGCGCGGTGAAAACATCGCCCGGGAATTTGTTGCCCTGATCGACGACTATGTCGCAAGCCACTATGGCTTTGCCCAGGGCTGAAGCGTGGCGGGATCCGAGGCGGCCCTGCCTCGATGCAGCGTTCGGTGTGCTCAGGGTGCCGTGACGCAACGGTTGCGGCCGCCGTTCTTGGCCTGGTACAGCGCAATGTCGGCCGCACGCAGCATGCTTGAACGGTTGTCGCGGTCGAGCTTGCGCAGGGCCAGGCCGATGCTGAGGGTGAGCTTGAGCGACTGGCCGTCCAGGATGTAGTCGGCATCCTGCACGGTACGGCGGATGCCCTCGACGTGCACCTCGGCGGCGTCCAGCGGCAGGTCGGGGATCAGCAGGGCAAACTCCTCGCCGCCGATGCGCGCGAAGATGTCCGAATCCCGCAGCGTCTGGCGAATGGTCAGGGCCAGTTGGCGCAAGACCTGGTCGCCGGCCGCGTGTCCCTGGGTGTCGTTGATGCGCTTGAACCAATCGATGTCGAGGATGGCGAGTGACAGCGAGGTTTCCTCGTGCTGGCTGCGGACCAGCTCGCGCTCGAACAGTTCGATGAACATGCGGCGGTTGTAGAGCCCGGTCAGTTCGTCGTGGCTGGCCAACTGGTGGATCTCTTCGTGGTAGCTGGCCTCGATGCTGTCGGGTCCGACGAACTTCACGATGCTTTCGCCGATCACCAGATGGTCACCGTCCTTCAATTCGCCGCGGTCCACCACCTCGCCGTTGAGGCGCGTGGCATTGGTGGAGCCGAGATCGCGCAGGTAGTAGCGCTCGTCCTCGTGGCGAATCTCGCAGTGGCGACGCGACACCGAGGGATGCAGGATCTGCAGATCGCAGGCGTGGTCACGACCGATCACCGTGGTACGGCCACGGATGTCGACGCGCCGACCCAGACTTTCCCCGCGAATCACGATCAGGCAGGCGGAACGCTTGCGCACCTCGCGCTCGCCCGTCGAGATCTGGGTCAGTTGGGTGGTGCGAGGATCCTGCTGGTTGGTCGATGACATGGAGCGTCGAGTCGTTGCGTGGGTCGCGGCCGTGGTGCCTAGGAGCCTGTCGGACTTTGGGGATCGAGCCGAAAAGTTGGCTGCACGAGGGCAGTTTTTCGACGATTTGCAGTCCTGTAGTGGGACTACAGGGCAAAAAGCGGCGGAAAAATGACCCGCGTAGACGAATTTGCAGGCCGATCATTCAAAGTCCGACAGGCTCCTAGAGTACGGCATGATGATACCCGTCAAGGCGCTTCGCTGGCAGCCGCCGGTTCTGATCGGGCGGCGCGACGCGCCAGCTGCGCCTCGCGCAGGGCGATGTAGTAGTTCGAGCCGAGGATGACGCCGGCACCCAGCAGGGTCCAGCGGTCGATGATTTCATCGAACAACAGCCAGCCCAGCGCACCCACCACCAGCACCTGAGCAAAGGTGATCGGCGTCAGCAGGGAAACATCGGCGAGGCGCAGCGCGCGCGTCCAGAGCAGGTGTGCCACGGTACCGAGGAAGCCGGCCAGCACCACCCACAGCCAGACGATCCCGTGTGGCCACTGCCAGACGAAGAGGGCCGGCACGAGGGTCATCGGTACCCACAGCAGGGTGGTGTAGAAGACGATGGTGTCGGCCTTGTCGGTGCGCGAGAGGAACTTGATCGCAATTGCGACGTAGCCACTCATGGCCGCGGCCGCCACCGCCACGAGCGTGTGCACGTTGAAGCTCGCGCCACCCGGACGGACGATCAGAAGCACGCCGATGAAGCCGATGATGACCGCGCTCCAGCGCCGGATGCGCACCACTTCGCCGAGCAGGAAGACGGCGCCGATGACCACGAACAGCGGGCTGGAGTAGGTGATCGAGATGGCTTCGGCGAGCGGCAGGTGAACGATTGCCCAGAAGCCGCACAGCATCGACCCGACACCCACGGCGCAGCGCCAGATGTAGAGCGAAAAGCGCTCGGTGTGCAGCAGGGTAGTGCCATGCTTGAGCAACAGCGGCAGGGCGAAGAGAAAGCCGAAGCCGCAGCGGAAAAAGGCGATCTCGAAGGCGTGCAGTTGCGCCGACGCGAGCCGGATCATCACCGCCATGATGCCGAACATCGCGGTGCTGGCGAGGGTCAGGAGGACGGCATGGCGGATCGCACGCGGGCTCGTGCTGCGGATGGCATCCCGCGGCGGTGCCGCTGCGGTCGATGCGCTGGAGGGCGGAAACAGCAGGCGCCGCACCGGGTGGCCTCGCGGGGTTGGAAGGGACGTGGAAGTCGGCACGCAGCAAGAAAGTTCACCACGCAGCGATCGGGTGCGCGATTATCCTCGCCCGATCGGCAACCTGGGCTGATTGTGGATGCAGGCAATCGGGCTGTGCCGCAGCGGTGCGAATGTCGCATTGCGCTTCGCGTCGGCTGCGGCTGACGCGGACAAGGCAGCCGCCGGATTCAATGGCTGCCGCTGCGCACATTCCATTGCGCGCCGATGATGCGCGCTTCGGGTTCGAGTGCGATGCCGAATCGATCCAGCACCGAGAGCGCGACGCGTTGCGCCAGATCGAACAACTGCGCACCCGTGGCCGTGCCGTGGTTGACCAGAACGAGGGCGTGCTGCGCCGCGATTCCGGCGTCGCCCTCGCGATGACCCTTCCAGCCGGCGTGTTCGATCAGCCAGGCCGCCGACAGCTTGTGTCGGCCCGGTTCATGCGTCGTGAACATCGGAATGCCGACGAATTCGCGCTGCAAGATTTCGGCCTGCTCGATCCCGACCACGGGATTGCGGAAGAAGCTGCCGACATTGGGCAGCAATTGCGGATTGGGGAGCTTGCGGGTGCGCAGGCGGACCACGGCCTCGGCCACCTGGGCGGCGCGCGGCGCGGCATCCGCACCCAGCGCCGCCAGTTCCGCGGCGATGCCGGGATAGGCGATGCGTGGCTGGTAATGTCGTGCCAGACGCAATTCCACCCCCGTCACCAGCCAGCGCGAAGGCTCGCGCTTGAACAGGCTGTCGCGATAGCCGAAGGCGCACTCGGAGCGGTCGATGCGCACCAGTGCCTGGCGCTGGCGATCCCAGGCCTCGACCGTCTCGATGAACTCGCCGATCTCGCTGCCGTAGGCGCCGATGTTCTGGATCGGCGCGGCACCCATGGTCCCGGGGATGAGGCTGAGATTTTCCAGGCCGGAAAAGCCGAGGCCAAGGGTCCAGCGCACCACGTCATCCCAGTGTTCGCCGGCGGCGACGTGCACCAGTGCGCTGTCGTCATCACTGGCGAGGATGCGGCGCCCGAGCATGTTGAGCGTGATCACCGTGCCCGGTACGTCGCCGACGATCAGGGTGTTGCTGCCTTCGCCCAGTACCAGCAAGGGCGAGGCCTGGATCCAGGGCAGGGCAAGCAGCTCGGGCAGGCAATCGGGTCGGCGCACATCGACGAGAAGCTCGGCGCGTGCGGCGAGACGGAAGCCGTTGCGCGCGGCAAGCGAGGCATTTTCGGCGAGGTTGAAGGCGCCGTTCATCCCCGGCTGATGCCCTGCTCGCGCCGTCGCCGCAGTGCCTCGACGCATTCCCCGACCAGGCGTGGACCGCGATAGACCAGTCCGGTGTAGCACTGCACCAGCGACGCCCCGGCCGAGAGCTTGCCGACGGCATCGGCGCCACTGAGGATGCCGCCGACGCCGACGAGCTGGATACGCGGATCGAGGGCGCCACGCAACTGGCGCAGCACACTGGTCGCCATGCCATACAGCGGTGCGCCCGACAGCCCGCCGTCTTCATTGCCGTGGCGCAGCCCGGCGACGCCGAAGCGGTCCGTGCTGGTATTGGTCGCGATC
>WBZR01005240.1_pt1 | contig 10067 bp, 9 predicted proteins | sample 5204231 | NCBI WGS metagenome assembly WBZR01 (sample SAMN12412403, study PRJNA552823) | activated sludge metagenome | isolation source: activated sludge from anammox sidestream of wastewater treatment plant... | place: USA: Virginia | collected 2017-08 | reverse complement strand
GAGCTGGCGACCTTGGAATGGGTTTCGTGGTTTAACCACCAGCGGCTGATCGAGCCACTGGGCTATATCCCTCCTGCAGAAGCTGAGGCAAACTACTACAGGCAACCAAACTGTCAGGCCCAGATGGCGGCGTGACTTAAACCAAACAGCCTCCTCAAAACCCGGGGCGATTCAGTCTGGCGATGAAACTCAAGACCCAGTTGCTTCAGTCGCTGCGCGATCTCGCACTAGCGAAGTCCTCCGAGTCGGCCCATCAGGCATTGACGATCATCTGGTAGTCGAAGGCCTCCTGCGCGGGTGACAGTTTCATCTCGATAGCCTGTCCCGTCTGGGCCTCGATCAGTCTCTTCGCCACATCGCGGGCAATCTCGATGGTCTCCTCGATGGTACGGCCCTGGGTGATCAAGCCCGGCACGTCCTCGGAAGTGGTGAGATAGACGCCATCCGGCAGCTTCTCGATGTGCAGATTGACGATCCTCTCCATCGTGATTGTCCTCTTTGGCGGCTGACCTGCGCCAGAACGGTCTCCAGCGTTTCCATGACGACGCGCTGCTTCGGCTTGGCCAGCTCCTGGAGGTGCTCCATTTGCCGCTGCAACCTGGGCGCCGGCCCACGCTTGGCGGCCTTGGGCGCTTCGCCCATCAATTCTTCCAGCGACACGCGTTACACGCAAGAAAGTATCACCTGGACGGCGGTGACACGTCTTTCCGCAGTCCTGATCTGGCCATGACCATGAGTTGACCAGCGGGGAAATCGACGACAAAATCGCCGCAGAGTGTCGCTACAAATGCACTCTCACGTCGAGGGATAATCGCCGCAAGATCAATGGGTTGCGGTGGCTGGTCCGGGAGTCCCGCTCTCTCCGCCAATCACTTCCGCCAACGTGAACCTGCACGACGCGCCGGTGCGGCACGCCGGTTATCGAGGCCGAGCGCATCCCTTCGCAGTCAGCCAATCGCGCCGCGTCTTGGAATACATCACGGCCCGCCTCTGCACGCAGACGCGCCTTGCGCGCGTCGTGCCGCGACTTCGCGATCAGCGTATCAGCCGGCGCTTGCCAAATATATGGCGATCAGCAGCAATACGAAGGTGAGGGCCTGCGCGCCCACGCGCACGAACATGAGCTGGGTGCTGTGCCGTTCATCGAATACGCCGCCATGCGCCATCGACCCGAGGCCGATGCCTAGGGCTGCTATGGTCGCAAGGAGAGCCAGCAAGATTACCGCGGTGAGAGGATCCATTGACATTCCTCCGCGAGGCATTGCCTCCGCCGGTACCAGACGAACCTCGGTTTCCGTCCGGGCCGATCCGTTGCAACGCGACCGCCCCGATCACATCTCCTTATATCTGAAAGTTAGTCCGCGGCCTGCCGGTATTCTTGACCCGGATCAGTAAATGGCTAGCCGGGGGCTGCGTGTACGCGCGATTCGCTCCACCGCTAGAGATCTGGCGGCGTGCGTCTCATCCAGGACACACGCATCGCTGGCGGCGATGGATTGCCGGTCAGGAACCCCCTCCTGAGATCCTGCATGAGGCCGCGCGCCTGCGTGCCGGCTCGTGAAGACCGCTCCATCTCGATGGCACTTGCCGGGGTGCTCTCCACCCGGTTTCGCTCGGGCATCTCACGCCGATGTATGTGCAGCATCCTCGAGGCCCGCAGACCGAGTCTCACGTTCCTGCCGCGAAGATCGATCACGTGCAGTTCCAGCGGGCCCCTGCGGAACAGGCGGCCGATGGGCATGGTCGCCGGGATGCCGGCCTCGAGCGTGATCGCGACGGATTCGAGCAGATGACGGGAGAGCAGGAAGACCCCACGGGTCCGGCCCTCGGTTTCGCATTGGCTGAAGGCGCTCGGCCGGGCGTCGTCGCCGTGGACCTGCAGTTGGGGCGGCAGTTGCAGTTTGATTCCGACCCGGAAGCCCCGGATCTCGGCCACGCGGGCGCGCAGTGGGCCGTATCTGAGCAGGGCGGCGACGGGAGTCAGAGGATCGGCATCGGGCGCGAGGGAGATAAAAAGGGATTCCCGCGGAGTGCGCGTGACAAGCATCGCTGATGGCCTCCTTGCACACGAGGTGCGCCAGTAACTTCTCCCTCCCCGGAACTGACGCTACGCCGCTGGACGACGCCGACCAAGACGGCCTGCGCGAGTCTGCGATTGGTCTCACAGTCGATCGTAACGGGCCAGGGACGGCCGCGAGGCGGGGAAGCTTACGCGCGGTCGCGGCGGCGTGCCGGCGGCGAGCGCTACCCGGGCTGCCGGTCCCGAAGCTCCAGTGCGCGCTGGCGTACCTCGGCGGCCTTGCGGTCGCCTTCCTCCAGCGCCGCCCGCAATGTCTGCAGGAGCGCCTCGGCGGCGGCAATGCTCGACTGGAGTTCGTTGCGGCACGCCACCGCCGAGGCATAACCCTGCTCGGCGGAGAAGCTCACGAATGCCAGCTCGGCCCGAAGTCTCTCGAGGTGTTTCTCCTGCGCCCTGATCCGCGCCAGCAGCACCGCCATGCCCTGGAACAGGGACGACGTGGTGCTGCTCTCCATCGCGCACATCCTGGCCGCGGGCTCCGACTGCGTGGTGTTCGGTGTGGGACTCACGGCGTTTGCATTGACTCCGGGCTCCACGCCCAAGTTTCAGGATAGCCCGGCCGTGGCGGCGGAATGGGAAAATGTCCGCGCTTTCGGCCGTTGGAGGTGCGAGCGCCCAGGGGAAGTGCGGCAGCGGCCGCCTGCCGGGACGCCTCGGTTCAGGTCCCGGAACGCCCCGCCATTGTCCGGGACAACGCCGGATTCAGTCTCTCACCTGTTGCCGCCGAGGCTGTTGGACGTCGGCGAAAAGGTGACTGTGACGCTCCAACCAGAGGACCGCCTCGTAGTGCGCGTTGCCGATGGCGCCCTTGTCCAGCCCCACCCTGGTCGCCGCGTCCCAGTCGCCCCGCTCCCAGGAGAGCACGCACGCGAGCGTCTCGCCGACCGGACCCGTTTTCTCGAGGAGGGCGTCGGCCAGGCCCTTCTCCAGGGCGAGCGAGGCCAGGATCTCGCGCAGGGGGCGGTCGAGCAGCGCGTCCAGCGTCGAGAGCAACCCCGCCGCGAACAGTTGCTCGGCCTTCCCCTGGCGCAGCGCATAGCCGAGAAACTCGCAACTCTTCGCGCGCACCAGTGCGATGCGAACCAGCTCCGGCGGCCTGTCGTCGAGGCGGCAGAGCGCGAACATCGCCGCCCAGGTGCGGATCTGCTCGATGCCGATGAGGCGCACCGCGTGGCGGACCGATTCGATGACGCGTCCCAGGCCGACGTATGCCGAGGAGACGTAGGTGAGCACGCGGAAGGACAGCGCCACGTCCTGCTCGATGATCTCCTCGAGCTCCTGGATCTGCAGGTCCGGATCCTGCAGCCTGACCAGCACCTTCAGTATCGAGATCCGGTCCGCGGGCAGTCGCCGGCCCGAGATGACGCGGGGGCGTCCGAGGAAATAGCCCTGGAAGAGATCGAAGCCCAGGGATCGGCAATATTTGAACTCCTCGTCGGTTTCGACGTTCGCCGCCACCAGCTTCGCGCCGCCCGCGTGCGCGCGCAGTCTGCTCACCTCGCGCAGCAGCTCGTTGCGGGTGAACTCGCGCACGTTGGTCTTCACGATCTGGGCCTGCTCGAGGAACGGCAGCTTGCGCTCCTCGAAGACGAAGCTGTCGAGCGCGATGGTGTAGCCTTCCGCCGCCCGCCGCGCGATCGCCGCGATGACCTCCTGGTCGGGCACGTGGTGCTCCGAGACTTCCAGCACCAGGCGCGCGCCGAGGGCGGGCAGGACGTTCACGCCGGTGAGAAACGCGCGCGTGACATTGATGAAGGCCCGTCGATCGCCGACGACGTGCTCGAGGCCGAACTCCAGGAGCGCATTGACGATGGTGTCGGCGGTCGCGCTGTCGCCGTCTGCGAACTCCGCCCGGTCGGTGTCGCCGGCGCGGAACAGCAGTTCGTAGCCCTGGACAGTGAGCGCCCGGTCGAAGATGGGCTGCCGGCCGAGAAACAGCGGCTGCAGCCAGTGCTCCTCCTCCTGGTCGGGCCGGGTGCCCGGCGTGGCCGCTGCGCGGGCCGGAGAGGGCGCGAGCAGTGCGTCCGTATTCTTCAGTTCGTGCGGCTTGGCCATGCCAGCTCTGACATCAAGTCCTCCAGGTACACGGATTCAGACAGCATTGCGCACGGGCGACCACCATCGTTCGGTGGCTGATTCTGGCGATGCCTTCCCAGCGGTGTATCGACCGCCGGAGGGCGAACTTGATCGGCGGGCAGTGGGACGCTGCCCCGGTATCGCCTTGAACGGGGATCCCGGCGGCAGTTCGCCGATACGACCTCCTCCCAAGGGAAGAAATAGGAATGGACATGGTCCCGAATCGCGTGTACTGTGCCGACCGCAGTCGTTTCAAGTGGTCTTATCAGCGAGCTTTGCTCGACCTCCATCGGCGGTACGAAAATCTCACCGGTACGTTCCTTGTTCGCTTGCAACCCGCGGGCGGTTTGCCCGTTTCAATCAATGAGGATGTATCCATGAGTGAGTTTTCCACCGGTACTGTGAAGTGGTTCAATGACGCCAAGGGCTTCGGGTTCATCACCCCAGCCGATGGCGGTGATGACCTGTTTGCGCATTTCAAGGAGATCCAGGGCAGCGGTTTCAAGAGTCTCTCCGAGGGCCAGCGCGTGGAGTTCAAGGCGGCACGCGGCCCCAAGGGGATGCAGGCGACGCAGATCCGTCCCCTCTGATCAGTCATCGGATTCAGCCTTCCCGGAGAGCGTTGACCGCTCTTGCGGGGAGCAAGGCCTGAATGAGACCGCGGTCTTCGGACCGCGGTTTTTTTTTCGCGCTCGCGGGGTGTCGCGTCGGCGCATCCGCGGACCGAGAGCCGGAGTTGTGGCTGTATCCCGGAATTCGCGTTTCGGGTCGGGACGTGCTACTGTCCCGCTAGCTCGACCACCTTCCAGCTGTGGCAAAGGCACTCGACCTGATGCCTCCCCGGATGAGCCGCCGCTGATTTCAGCGCTCCTTACCCTGCGGCGTTCCAGTTCGATTTCCCGCGTTGCCGTTGGCTTTCCCGGCTGCCTGTCCGCCGTTTGTTCCTGAACGGTCGGGGCCCAGGGGCCGCCACCGTATCTGCACCGGAGGCATCCATCATGACTACCAGTATCTATGTCGGCAATCTCGACCCCTCGACCACCAGCGATGAGATCCGCGCATTGTTCGAGGAATTCGGCGAGGTTGAGTCCGTGGATCTGCTGACTGACAGACAGACGGGTCAGCCGCGCGGTTTCGGCTTCGTGAAGATGGCCGACAGCGGTGCCAAGGCTGCGATTGCCGCGCTCAACGCCAGGTCGGTGGGAGGCCGCAATCTCAAGATATCCGAGGCCAGGCCCAAGCACGTCGGCGGTGCGTCGCGCCCGCGCGGCGGGGCGTTCGGCAGCGGCGGCGGCAGGGGACCCCGGCATTTCTGATCGCGATGAACCAAACGCAGCATACTGAAAAAGCAGTGGAACCGGAAAATATGACCATACTGGAAAACGCGGGGACAGCTTTCAGACCGACAGTCGAATTCGTTCAGACCTGCGGCGCCTGCGGCAGCGTGTTTCGTGTCGAACTGGAGTCCAGGACGACGAAGGACGATCGTCAGACCTACTCCTGCCCGGAATGCGCACATCACCTCTGTCAGGTCGGCTCCCCGAAGCCGCCGCGGGTCACGTTGGTCCGCAGGGGCGAGGGCCGGAAGATGGCGGGCGGCTGACGGCCGGGGCGACCCGACTCCGCCCCCCTTGCACGCTGGCGCGCCGCGCGAACCGGCGGTCCGTCAAGGTTGAGCGGCTCCTGCCGCTATGCGTCTGTACGCAGTACCGTTGGGCGCACTTGCACGCAGACGCAATGAGATGGCCGGTCAGGAGCACGCCAATACCATCAGGATATTGTTCGTCGAGGACGACGCCGATACAGCCGACGCGGTCAAGCTGCGCCTGGCTTCCTGCGCCCATTGCCGCATCGAGGTGACGCATTGCGGCGATCTGAAGGCCGCGCTCGCCGCGCTGGGCAGCGAGGATTTCGACGCGGTGCTCACGGATCTCAACCTGCCGGATTCCCACGGGATCCGCACGGTCAAGCGGTTGCTCGAGGTGCGACGCTACGTCCCCGTGGTTGTGCTGAGCGTGTTGAGCGACGACGAGTTCGTGCTGAAGACCGTCGAATGCGGTGCGCAGGAGTACCTGGTCAAGGGTCAGGTCGACGGCGCGGCCATCGTGCGCACGATCCGGCAGGCGATCCAGCGCAAGCAGGCGGAGATCAAGCTGCGGCGCATGGCCCACTACGACAGCCTGACCGGGCTCGCCAACCGCGATCAGTTCCGCAAGCGGCTGGAGCATGCCCTCGCCAACGCCGCCAGGCACCACGGCAGCGTCGGCCTGATGATGATCGACCTCGATCGCTTCAAGACCGTCAATGACGGCTTCGGACACCTGGCCGGCGATGAGTTGCTGGTGACGGTCGCGCAGAGGCTGCGGCTATGCCTGCGCAAGGCCGACAAGCTTGCGCGCCTGGGCGGTGACGAGTTCACGGTGATCCTGGGGAATCTGCGCTCGCTGGAGGAGGCCGAGGGTGTGGCGCAGCGGATCATCGAGACGGTGTCCGAGCCGTTCGCGGTCGAGAGACACGAGATCTACATCACCCCCAGCATCGGCATCACGATCTATCCAGGCGACGGCGGCAGCGCCGAGACCCTGATGAAAAACGCCGACGCAGCGATGTACGAGGTCAAGGGCGCGGGCCGCAACGGCTACAAGTTCTTCACGCCGAGCATGGCCGAGCGCTCGGGCGAGCTTCGCCGCATGGAGGGTGCGCTGCGGCTGGCGATCGAGCAGAGCGAGTTCGTGCTGCACTATCAGCCGCGCGTGAGCCTGCAGACAGGCAGGCTGCAGGGCGTGGAGGCGCTGGTGCGATGGCAGCGTCCGGATACCACGTTGATACCGCCCGCGGAGTTCATCCCGGTCGCCGAGGAGACCGGTCTCATCGTCGCGCTGGGCGAGTGGGTGGTGCACAAGGCGCTGGAACAGGTACGCCACTGGCTGGACAGCGGCCTGCCGGCCACGCGCGTGGCGGTGAACATCTCCCCCCAGCAGTTCCGCAAGCGCGACCTGGCCGCGATGATTGCCGGAGCGCTGAAGGAGGCGAGACTCGGGGGCGAGTACCTGGAAGTGGAGATCACCGAGAGCCTGCTGATGGAAGACACCGCCAGCTCGGTGGCGACGCTGCAGCGCCTGAAGGATCTCGGTGTGAGCATCGCGATCGACGATTTCGGCACCGGCCACTCCTCGCTGCACTATCTGAAGCGCTTCCCGATCGATACGCTCAAGATCGATCGCTCCTTCATCGGCAATCTCCCCAACGACCACGACGATTCCACCATCACCACGGCCATCATCGGCCTTGCGCACAATCTCGGTCTGACCGTGGTCGCCGAGGGCGTGGAGACGCGCGAGCAGGTGAACTTCCTGCGCGAGCGGCAGTGCGACGAGGCGCAGGGCTTCCTGTTCAGCGCCGCCCTCAACACCGCGCAACTGACCGCCTATCTGCAGCGGGAGCGCGATCGTCCCGCGGGTCCGCAGCTCAGCCTCATCAAGGGCAATTCCTGATCGACGGACGGCGCCCCTCGCGGCGCGCCGCTCGACCGCCGCTGCACCCGTAGATCGTTGGACGGGCGGTGTGCCTTGTGCGTCGCGGCATGACCTCGGCGCGCGCGAGGCCGGCGGGATCTTCGATGGCGTGCCTGTCCACGGCTGTTTTCAAGTCGCGACGCCAGGACTAGGATTGCACGCTCCCCGCGCAAAGGTCCGCCATGCATTCACTGTCCGCAGATCCGCCGTTCCGAGCCCGCGCCGGACGGCGGGCCTCGCCAGGGGCGGACGCTCCCGGCGCGCGGATGACCCGCATGGCGCGCGACGAACGCTTCGACTACATCCGCGGCCTCGCGATGCTGCTCGTGATCGTCAATCACATCAACATCCCCTCGCTCTACCAGGTGGTGACCATGGAGGCGATCGGCGTGGTGACCGGCGCGGAGATCTTCGTGCTCGTCTCGGGCACGATACTCGGCCTCATCTACAGGCCGCGCATCGAGCGCCATGGCTGGGCCGTGAGCATGATCCCGGTGTGGCGGCGCGTGCTGAAGCTGTACCTGGTCGTGGTCGTTACCAACCTCGCTGTCTATCTGTTCCAGTGGCTGGCGCCGATCGTCGACTGCACCGTGCTCACCACCTACACGGATCCGGGCAGCCACAAGGTCTGGAGCCTCTTCGGTGAGGCCCCGACCATGCTTGAGGTCGCTTACGGGGTCCTCACGCTCCACTACGGGATCAGCCAGATCAACGTCCTCGGTCTGTACGTGATGCTGGTGGCCGCCGCACCGTGCCTTCTGTGGCTGTTGCATCGCGGCCATACCGCGGCGCTGATCGCCGCGAGCTGGCTGGTCTACGCCCTGCACACGCTGTATCCCGTGCGCCTGCTTGCGCTGCAGTCGGAGCTGGCGTTCCCCGTGCTTACCTGGCAGGTGCTGTTCGTGCACGGAATGGCGGCCGGATATCATCGCCGCGCGCTGGCGAGATGGCTGGGCGGGCGGGCGGCGCGCAGGCTGGCGGTGGCCGGCGCGGTGTTGCTGGCCGCCTTCAGCTTCTACGCGCTCAACAACCCGTGGTTCGAGATCCCGTACGGGTTGCGCTTCGCTCTCATCCCGGAGCATCAGTTCGGGTGGGTGTATTACTACTTCTTCGATCGCAGGACCCTCGGCATCGGGCGCGTCGCCAACACCTTCCTGCTGGTGGCCATGCTGTACCTGCTGATGACTCGTCGCTGGGAGTCCTGCCGCCGCGCGCTCGGCTGGCTGTGCATTCCGATCGGCAAGGCCAGCCTCTACGTCTTCATCGTCCACGGGGCCTTCGTGCTGCTGGTCGACAATCTGCCGCCGTTGCAGCGCGGTTCCCTCCTGCTCAATACGCTCGCGCACACGCTGGTGATCGCCTCGGTGTGGCAGATGGTGCGTACCGGTTTCCTGTTCCGCTGGATCCCGCGCTGAGGTCCGCGGCGACGTTGGCGTTCCTCCGGCGGTGTTCCGGCTGAATGCCCCCGCTTTTCTCCAGTCCCCGCCGGGCAGAGTCGGGATCTCACTACTCCCGCCCCTGGCGCATCCAAATGAGGCGCAAACCTCATTTTCGGCAGTCTGCTGTGATTGAGTCCTCCGATCAGCGGGTTACGACTCTATCGCGCCGCGGCTCGGCCGATACGCGAAATGGTCCCCGCAATCCCGACAAGGGAGTGCCGGGACGAAACTACGACCCAGGAGGTTCGCATGACGCAGCAACGCTGTTATCCAAGGACCAAATTCCGTGGCTTTACCCTGTTGGAACTCCTGGCCACAGTCACCGTGCTCGGCGTGCTGCTGGGCGTGGGACTGCCGAACCTGTTCAGTCTCATCGAGCAGAACCGTCTCACGACCGACGCCAACAATCTGGTGGTGTCGCTGAATTACGCCCGCAGCGAGGCGATCCGCCGCAATTCGATGGTGAGCGTCTGCCCCAGCGCCGACGGCGACGACTGCAACTCCGGTTCGTGGACGGCTGGCGGCATCGTGTTCACCGATGGCGGAACGCTGGGTACGGTCGACGGCACCGACGCCGTGCTGAAGGTCATACCGGCGGTCTCCGTGGATATCGATCTCAATGCCAACGGGCCGGAATACATCTGCTTTCTGCCGAACGGCTTCCTGCCGCTTTCGGACAACGAGGCTGCCTCCGGGTCCTTGCGCATGCGCGATGCGGAGCGTCGCACCTGGCACGCGGTCGTCGAGAGGGCCCTGATCGCGCTGTCGCCGATCCAGGGCGCATATGCCTGGGGCAACAACGGCGGCAACAACGGTAACGGCAACGGCAACTGGGGCAACAACGGCGGCAACAACGGCGGCAACAACGGCGGCAACAACGGTAACGGCAACGGCAACTGGGGCAACAACGGCGGCAACAACGGCGGCAACAACGGCGGCAACAACGGCGGCAACAAC
>WBZR01005239.1_pt1 | contig 10067 bp, 8 predicted proteins | sample 5204231 | NCBI WGS metagenome assembly WBZR01 (sample SAMN12412403, study PRJNA552823) | activated sludge metagenome | isolation source: activated sludge from anammox sidestream of wastewater treatment plant... | place: USA: Virginia | collected 2017-08 | reverse complement strand
CCAGGCCCAACAGCCGCTTTGGAGCTACCGCTTCTCGATCGTCAACTTCTGGGCCCTGATCTCGATCTACATGTGGGCCGGCTCGCACCACCTGATGTACACCGCGCTGCCGGACTGGGTGCAGTCCGTCGGCATGGCATTCTCGCTGGTCCTGCTGATGCCGAGCTGGGGCTCGGCGGCGAACGGCCTGCTGACCTTCAACGGCTCGTGGCACCGCCTCAAATCCGACCCGGCGGCCAAGTTCATGGTACTCGCGCTGGTGTTCTACGCTGCGTCGACGTCGGAAGGCTCGATGATGGCGATCAAGACCGTCAACTCGCTGTCGCACTACACGGACTGGACGATCGCGCACGTGCACTCCGGTTCGCTCGGCTGGGTCGCAATGATCACGATCGGCTCGCTGTACGCGATGGCGCCGCGTGCGCTCGGCCGCCCCGCGATGCACTCGCAAAAGGCGATCGAACTGCATTTCTGGATGCACACGGCGGGCACGCTGCTGTACGTCGCCGCGATGTGGATCGCCGGAGTGACCGAGGGCATGATGTGGCGCGCCACGCAACCGGACGGCTCGCTGACGCACGCATTCATCGACAGCCTGCTCGCGATCAAGCCGCTGTACGTGCTGCGCTGGCTCGGTGGCGTCCTGATCTGGCTCGGCATGTGGGTGATGGCGTGGAACCTCTGGTACACGGCCGCCGACGCCCGCAGGAAGATCATCCTGCCGGTACCGGTACCGATTCCGGAGCCGGTATCGCCGCAGACCCCGGCGCCGCTTCCGGCCGCCGGTTGAGGAACGCCCATGGCCTATCGCCACTTCGAATTCATCGAGAAACATGCGTGGATGCTCGGCATCCTGACCGCGTCCATGGTGTCGCTGGGTGGCCTCGCCGAGATTCTGCCGACGTTCGTCGAGGCGAACCGCGTCAGGCTGGCGGCCGGCGGCAAACCCTACGAACCGCTGCGGCTGGCCGGCCGTGACATCTACGTGCGCGAAGGCTGCTATCTCTGCCACTCGCAGATGATCCGCGCGCTGCGCTTCGAAACACAGCGTTACGGCCCCTTCTCCACCGCCGAGGAATCGGTTTACGACCGGCCGTTCCAGTGGGGCTCCAAACGCACCGGCCCGGATCTGGCGCGCGTGGGCGGAAAGTATTCCGACGACTGGCAGCGCGTGCACCTGACGGACCCGCGCGCGGTCGTGCCGCAATCGAACATGCCTGCCTATCCGTGGCTCGCGACGGCCGCGGTCGACGCGACCGAGATCGCGGCCCGGATGCGTACGCTGCGCACACTCGGCGACCCTTACACCGATGCCGACATCGCCGCCGCCAAGGCGCTCGACGGCCGGACGGAACTCGATGCGCTGGTCGCCTACCTGCAGGGCCTCGGGATCGCCAACGAGCCGCGGCCGGCAGAGGCTGCCGCCACCATCGCCGCGCCGGTCGCGAGGGAATCACCGTGAGTCCGCTCTGGGGTCATGTCGCCGGGGTCTTCATCGTGCTGATGATGGCGGCGTTCATCGGCATCTGGGTCTGGGCCTGGCTGCCGTATCACAAGCGCACGTTCGGCTGGCTGGCGCGGCTGCCGATGGAGGACAGCACCGCACTGGCGGAGGATCCGATTCCGCCCACCGAGGAGGAGGAGCGCCCGTGAGCAGCGGCTGGTCCTGGTGGGTCATCGGCCTCATCGTCTTCAACCTCGGGGTGACGTTCCTGCTGTTCCTGTGGGCGCCGCGCGCCAAGGTGCCCGTACTGCCCGACGGCACGACCGGTCACGTCTGGGCCCACGGCGTGCTGCGCGAGGGTATGCACCGGCTGCCGGGCTGGTGGATCGTGGCGTCGTTCGCGATGTATTTCATCGCGTTCGGGTACCTTGTGCTGTATCCGGGTTTCGGCAACCACGAGGGCGCGCTCGGCTGGACTTCAGGAAAGGAGCTCGCCGCCGCCACGGCGGCCAACTCCGCGAAGCTCGATCCGGTACTGCAGCGGCTTGCCGCGATGAGTGTCGAGGCGGTGGCCGGCGACGCCCAGGCGCAGCGGCTCGGCGCGCGCCTGTTCGTCGACAACTGCGCGGCCTGCCACGGCCGGGCCGGCCGGGGCAGCCGGCTGCTCGGCGCGCCGAATCTGACCGACGCCGACTGGCTTTATGGCGGCACGGGCCAGGACATCACGACCTCGATCCGCGACGGGCGAACGGGCGTGATGCCGCCGTGGAGCACGCTCGGCGAGGCGACGGTGAAGAGCCTCGCCCAGTACGTGCTGAGCCTGTCAGGGGAACCGCACGACGCGACGGGCGCGGTGTCCGGCGAACCAACCTTCAGGACGACCTGCAGCGCCTGTCACGGGCCGCAGGGCAAGGGCAACCCGCAGCTCGGCGCGCCGAACCTGACCGACAACATCTGGCTGTATGGCGGCACGCTGGCGGCGATGGAAACGACGATACGCGACGGCCGCCAGGGCCACATGCCCGCGTGGAGTCCGCGCCTGTCCGACGACGACATCCACGTCCTGGCTGGCTACGTCTATCATCTTTCACACCGTGGAGATGCAACCGCTCGGTAATCCGCCGCGCCGCGGATCGTGGTATTCCCAACCGGTCGTCTGGCTGGGCATCGCCGTGTTCGCGGCCTCGCTCGCCGGCGGCGTCTGGCTGATCGTCCTGGGCGCGCGCTACGACGACGCCCGCATTCCCACCAGCCACCAGGTCTTCGGCGTGCCGGCGCAGCAAGAGACCCCCCCGCCCGTTCCATGATGCGCCCGCACGCCTGCCGGTGGCGCCCCGCGCTGCTGGTACAGGCGCTCCGCCATGCGAGATGCCGAGCGCCACTTTGTGGATCGGCAGGCGCTCACAGCGGGCCATGCACGGGGAGTCGGGCGGCCGCCTGACCCGCGCTACGCACCCGGGTCGCAGTGCGGAATTCCATGCCGGCGCGCGCCGCTCCGGTCGCGGCTCCGGGCAACCTCCTCCGGTTCACCGGATCCGCCTGACACGCACGATCTGGTAGGCCCGGCCAAGATAACCGAACGGCGCGCTCCAGATGTGCACCAGGCGGGTGAACGGGAAGAACAGGAATACCGACATGCCGAGGAACATGTGGAACTTGTAGACCGGGCTGACGCCGAGCACCAGGCTCGGGTCCGGATGCAGGTAGAGGATGCTCTGCACCCATTGCGCCAGCCGGATCATCGTGGAGGCATCGCCGCTGCTGGCATGATGGATCGATGTGGGGATGGTGATCAGCCCGGCGGCGGCCGTCAGGGCCAGCCAGCCGAGGATGTTGATGTCCATCCAGCGCGAGGCGGCGCGCACGCGCGGGTTCGTGAGACGCCGCAGCCACAGCACGATGGCGCCGAGCAGGCAGGCGCCGCCGAACAGCGTACCGGCGGAGATCGCCAGCCACTGGTGCGTCATGTCCGACACGCCCAGGGCGAGAAACACCGCGTGCGGCGTCAGCAAGCCGATCACGTGCCCGAGGAACAGGCCCAGAATGCCGTAGTGGAAGAAATTGCTGGCGAAGCGCATGCCGCGCTTGGACAACAACTGGCTCGAATCGCTCTTCCAGGTGTATTGCTCGTGATCGAAGCGAATCCAGCTGCCGAGCAGAAACACGGTAGTGGCGATGTAGGGGTACACCCCGAAAATGAAGTTGTGCAGGAATTCCATGGTCATCTCCGATGCGAATGGCCACCGCGTCAGCGGCGGACAAGGGTATCTTTCCCCCGCGCCGGCGGGGTATGGCATTCGACAGGCGCCGCCGAGCGCCCATGCAGCCGGATCGCAACGGCATCCGGTGCGCGGGAGCGGGCGCAGGCGGCGGGTGTCGACCAGCTCACCGGCGGATCGAAGTCGCCGTCGGCCAGGAAGGGGTCGGTCTGTTGCGCAGGACGCGGTGCGGACATGTCGCCGCCGGCTTCGAGCCCACCGCCGCGCGCCTCGATCAGCCCGACCAGATCGGCGTAGAGACTGTTCGCCTCCGCCAGGTTGGCGCGTAGCTGGCGCAGCACCTTGTGCCAGCGCGAGAGAAACGACCGGCCCGCCTCTTCCTCCAGCAGCGACACGAATTCGAGCAACAGAGGCAGATAGTCGGGCAGTTCCTTGTCGACGATCTCCAAGCCGTGTTCCCTGAAATGCTCGGTCAGGTCGATGAGCGCCGGGCCGCGATTCTTGTCCTCGCCGATCAGGTGGTGCGTCAGGTGCAGGCTGTGCTCGGGGACCATGTCGAATGTGCGCACATAGTCTTCCTCGGCCGACAGGGAATCGGCGGCGGACAGCCGTTCCACGAAGCGGGCGAGCACGTCGCGCTCTGCGGCCGCGAGACCTTCCTCGCGTTCGATGGCGCCGGCAATCGCGGGCAGGCCCGCGCGCAGCGCGGCGTCAGGGTAACCCAGCAGGGCGGAGGCAATGCGATAGAAGCTCATGGCGCGCCCCCTATCGCTCGTCGGCCGACGGCGCCGGCTCCAGCGACTCTATGGTCTCCTTGCGCCGCTCCGGGAAGAGCGAATTGGCGCTGATGCCGGGCGAGGAATCGTTGCCGAAACTGAAGCCGCTCTGGCCCTGGAAGCCGTGGAAATCCTCCAGGCTCATCTCGGCATGGCCGGTCGGGATGACGAAGCGGTCCTCGTAGTTGGCGATGGCCAGCAGCTGATACATGTCTTTCGCCTGCTGCTCGGAAAGCCCGACGCTGTCGAGCGCGCGCAGGTCGGCCTTGCCGTCGACATGAACCGAGCGCTGGTAGGAACGCATCGCCATCAGCCTGTTGAGTGCCGTCAGGATCGGTTCTTCCCTGCCGGCGGTGAGCAGGCTGGCGAGATACCTGAGCGGAAGGCGCATGGCGCCGGCCTGCGGCAGGGTGCCGTCCGGCTCGGTGGGCAGCTTGCCCTGGTCGATGGCCGATTGCACCGGCGACAGCGGCGGCACGTACCAGACCATGGGCAGGGTGCGAAACTCCGGGTGCATGGGGAAGGCGATCTGCCATTCCATCGCCATTTTCCAGATCGGCGAGCGGCGCGCCGCCTCGATCCAGGATTCGGGCACGCCGTCGCGCAGCGCCGCCTCGATCACCTCCGGGTCGTTCGGGTCGAGGAAGATGCTGCGATGGGCGTCGTAGATGTCCCGCTCGTCCCGGGTCGAGGCCAGTTGCCCGATCCTGTCGGCGTCATAGAGCATGATGCCGTTGTAGCGGATGCGGCCGACGCAGGACTCCGAGCACACCGTCGGCATGCCGGATTCCACGCGCGGATAGCAGCCGATGCACTTCTCGGCCTTGCCCGATTCCCAGTTGTAGAACACCTTCTTGTAAGGACAGGCGGAGACGCATTGACGCCAGCCCCGGCACTTGTCCTGATCGACCAGCACGATGCCGTCCTCTTCACGCTTGTAGAGCGAGCCGGAGGGGCAGGCGGCGACGCACGCCGGGTTGAGGCAGTGGTTGCAGATGCGCGGCAGGTACATGTGGAAGGTGTTCTCGAACTGCGCGTAGATCCGCCGTTCCAGCCCCTTCATGTTCACGTCCCGGGCGCGCTTGTCGTATTCCCCGGCCAGGTCGTCCTCCCAATTGGGGCCCCAGCGCACCTTGTCCATTTTCGCGCCGGTGATCTGCGAGATTGGGCGCGCCGTCGGCGCGGCCTCCGACAACGGCGCATTCTGCAGGCGCGCGTAGTCGAAGGTGAACGGCTCGTAGTAGTCGTCGATCTCCGGCATGTCCGGATTGGCGAAGATGTTGAGCAGGCGCGAGACCTTGCTGCCGGACTTCAATTGCAGCCTGCCGTCGACCAGTTCCCAGCCGCCGCGCCAGACCTCCTGGTTTTCCCACTGCCTGGGATAGCCGATGCCCGGCTTGGACTCGACGTTGTTGAACCAGGCGTACTCGACACCCTTGCGGTTGGTCCATACGTTCTTGCAGGTCACCGAGCAGGTGTGGCAGCCGATGCACTTGTCGAGGTTGAAGACCAGGGCGAATTGGGCACGAACTTTCATGTGAATCTCCTCTGTATTCCGTTCAGCGCGGGCCGATGCCGCCTGGGTTGCGCTGCGCCTCGCGCTCCGGCGTCAGCGGCCGCTCCAGCCAGTCGACGTCCTTGTCCTCGATCTTGTGGAGGACGACGAACTCGTCGCGCTGCGTGCCGACCGTGCCGTAGTAGTTGAAGCCGTAGGCGAGCTGGGCATAGCCGCCCACCATGTTGGTCGGCTTGACGACGACGCGCGTCACCGAGTTGAGGATGCCGCCGCGCTTGCCGGTGGATGGCGAGCCGGGCACGTTCACCGTCTTCTCCTGGGCGTGGTACATCAACGCCATGCCGCGCGGCACGCGCTGCGAGACGACGACGCGGGCGACCGTGGCGCCATTGCCGTTCACCGCCTCGACCCAGTCGTTGTCCTCCAGGCCGATCGACTTCGCCTCGTCCTCCGAAACCCAGATATAGGGGCCGCCGCGGAACAGGTTGAGCATGCGCAGGTTGTCCTGGTAGGTCGAGTGTATGCCCCACTTCGAATGCGGCGTGATCCAGTTCAGCACCAGGTGCGGCTTGGCCCGGACATAGGCCGGGACGGTTTCGTGCGACTTCATCTGGAGCCCCGGACGGTAGGCGCAGAAACCCTCGCCGAAATCCAGCATCCATTCGTGGTCCTGGTAGAACTGCGCGCGACCGGTCAGGGTGCGGAACGGGATGTGTTCGTGGATATTGGTGTAGCCGGCGTTGTAGGAAACCTTCTCGGACTCTATGCCCGACCAGGTCGGCGCGGTGATGATCTTGCGCGGCTGGGCGACGATATCGCGGAAGGTGATCTTGTCCTCGTGGCGGCCGGCGTAGAGGTGGTGGTGGTCGATACCCGTCTTCTTCGACAGCGCGCTCCAGGACTTGCGCGCAACCTCGCCGTTGGTCTCGGGCGCCATGCGCAGGACGGCCTCGCAGGCGGCGATGTCGTCGACCAGGCTCGGCATGCCCTCGGTGATGCCTTCCTCGAGGATGACGCCATTGACCTTCTTCAGCTCCTCGTATTCGTGCACGGTGCTCCAGTCGATGCCCTTGATGTTGTTGCCGAGCCTGGCCATCAGCGGGCCGAGGGCGCAGTATTTCCTGTGCGTGTTGGCGTAATCGCGCGTCACGATCTTGAGCAGCGGCAAGGTCTTGCCCGGCACCGGTTCGCATTCACCCCGCTTCCAGTCCCGCACACCGAAAGGCTGGGCCAGTTCGAACGGGGAGTCGTGCTGCATCGGCAGGGCGACGACGTCCTTCTTCGTGCCCAGATGCCTTTCGGCAAGAACCGAGAAGCTCCTGGCGATGGACTGGAAAATCTGCCAGTCCGATCTCGATTCCCACCCCGGGCTGACCGCCTCGGACAGCGGGTGGATGAAGGGGTGCATGTCGGTGGTGTTGAGGTCGTTCTTCTCGTACCAGGTGGCGGTCGGGAGGATGATGTCGGAATAGGCGCCGGTGGAATTCAGGCGGAAGTTGATATCCACCATCAGGTCGAGCTTGGCGGTCGGCCCGTTCGCATGCCACTTGATCTCCCTGGAAGGATCGGCGACGGCCTCCTGCAGCACGCCGTTCTGGGCGCCTATCAGGTGCTTCAGGAAGTACTCGTGACCCTTGGCCGAGCAGCCGAGCAGGTTGGAACGCCAGACGAACAGGTTACGCACGTGGTTTTCCGGCGCGTCGATGTCCTCGCAGGCAAAGGCGAGCTTGCCGGACTTCAACTGCTCGACCATGTACTTGGCCACCCCGGCCTCGTCGGCAGCGCCGGCCTGCTCGGCCTCGGTGACGACCTCGATCGGATTCCGGTTGAAGTGCGGCGCGGAGGGCAGCCAGCCCAGGCGTTGCGAAACGACGTTGTAGTCGGCCAGGGTATGGCCTCTGTACCGGGCCTTGGCGGTCGGCGCCAGCAGGCTGTCGGCGCTCACCGTCTCGTAGCGCCACTGGTCGGTGTGGAAATACCAGAAGGTCGTCGAGTTCATGTGGCGCGGCGGCCGGTGCCAGTCAAGGGCGAAGGCGACCGGCGCCCAGCCCGCCTGCGGGCGCAGCTTTTCCTGGCCGACATAATGCGCCCAGCCGCCGCCGCTCTGGCCGACGCAGCCGCACAGGTGCAGCAGGTTCATGATGCTGCGATAGCTCATGTCGTTGTGGTACCAGTGGTTGATCGCCGCGCCCATGATGACCATCGACTTGCCCCTGGTTCGGGAGGCGTTGTCGGCGAACTCGCGGCCGGTGCGGATCAGATCGGCACGCTTGACGCCCGTGACCTTCTCGGCCCAGGCCGGCGTGTAGGCGACACCGGCGTCTTCGTACGAGGCCGCGACATTGGCGCCGCCCAGTCCCCGGTCGATGCCGTACTGCGCGACCTGAAGGTCGAACACGCTGGCCACCAGCGCCGTCTCGCCCGTAGCCAGCGCGATCCGGCGCACCGGCACATTGCGGTAGAGCAGGTCCGGCTCGTCCTGGTTGAAATGCGGGAAGCCGACCGAAACGACGGCTTCCCGACTGTCGATGCAACTGAGCTCGGCGCGGATCTCGGCCTGATCGCGGGCGTTCCTCGGCAGGGTGTTCCACCTGCCCTCCTCGCCCCAGCGGAAACCGATGCTGCCGTTGGGCACGACGAACGTCCCGGATTTCTCGTCATAGACGACGGTCTTCCATTCCGGGTTGTTGTCCTGGCCGAGCGCGCCATCGAAATCGGACGCGCGCAACGTGCGGTCGGGCGCGTAGCCCTCGCCGTGCGGGCGCAGCATCACCTGCACCGGCAGGTCGGTGTAGGTGCGGGCATATTCGCAGAAGTACGGATCCTGGCGCTCGAGATGGAACTCTTTCAGGGCGACGTGGCCCATGGCGAGAAAGGCCGCCGCATCGGTGCCCTGCCTGACCGGCATCCAGAGATCCGCGAACTTCACATACTCGGCATAGTCGGGCGCCATCGAGACGATCTTGGCGCCCTTGTAGCGCACCTCGGTGGCGAAATGGGCGTCGGGCGTGCGCGTCATCGGCAGGTTGGCGCCGGTGATGATCAGGTAGGTGGAGTTGTACCAGTCGGCGGCCTCCGGCACGTCGGTCTGTTCGCCCCAGGTCTGCGGGCTGGCTGCCGGCAGGTCGCAGTACCAGTCGTAGAAGGAGCCGCAGGCGCCGCCGATGAGCGACAGGTAGCGGGACCCCGCGGCATAGGACAGCATCGACATCGCCGGAATCGGCGAGAAGCCGTAGATGCGGTCCGGGCCCCATTTCCCGATGGTGTAGACGTTGGCTGCCGCGGCGATCTCGGTGACCTCCTCCCAGGTGGTGCGCACGAAGCCGCCCAGGCCACGCACGGCCGTGTATTGCAGACGCTTGGCCGGATCGGACTGGATCGCCGCCCAGGCCTCGACCGGATCCTTGCCTGATTTGCGTTCCTCGCGATAGAGCTTGAGCAGTCGGCCGCGGATCAGCGGGTGCTTGATGCGATGCGGGCTGTAGAGGTACCAGGAGAACGAGGCACCGCGCTGGCAGCCGCGCGGCTCGTGGTCGGGCAGATCCTCGCGCGTGCGCGGGTAGTCGGTCTGCTGCATCTCGAAGGAGACCAGACCGTTCTTGACGAAGATCTTCCAGGAACAGCCGCCGGTGCAGTTCACGCCATGGGTGGAACGAACCACCTTGTCGTGGCGCCAGCGGTTGCGGTAGGCGTCCTCCCATTGGCGATCCTCGTTGGTGACGATGCCGTGACCGTCCGAAAAGGTGTCCTTGACGCGGTCGAAGAACTTCAGTCTGTCGAGGAAATGACTCACGGTTGTTGCTCCTTTGCAAACTCATTGACGATGAGGCTTCGCGGTGAGGCGGTATTCTTCGTCTCGTACCTGGCGTTGGCGACGACCCACAGGCCCAGCTCGAGCAGAAGGAAGAAGAGCACGATGTACGGACCGCGGGCGAGCAGCCAGTCCACGAAGGGCATGAGGGGGGACAGCGCCGGGTACGACGCGTAAGCCGGCGCCAGCGCAAGGGTGAGGGCGTAGAACATGCCGAAGGTGAAGTTCCTCGACCATTGCGAGACGTGGTAGGTGAGGATCCCCTGGTGCAGGCCGCGCTGCCTGACGCGCTGGGCCATGC
>WBZR01005238.1_pt1 | contig 10069 bp, 8 predicted proteins | sample 5204231 | NCBI WGS metagenome assembly WBZR01 (sample SAMN12412403, study PRJNA552823) | activated sludge metagenome | isolation source: activated sludge from anammox sidestream of wastewater treatment plant... | place: USA: Virginia | collected 2017-08 | reverse complement strand
GGGAGATCGGCCTGGCGGTCGTGGCGATGAGCCTCTCGCTCATCGCGGTCTTCCTCCCGGTGGCGTTCATGGGGGGGATCGTCGGGCGCTTCATGGCCTCCTTCGGCGTGACGATGTCGTTCGCGATCGCCGTCTCGATCCTCGTCGCCTTCACCCTGACGCCGATGCTCGCCTCGCGCTGGCTGAAGCCGACGGACGTGGAGGGGGAGGAGCGCTCGCGCGAGAAGGGGTTCTACCCCCGGGTGGAGCGGGCCTACATGAGGATCCTCGACGCCTCGCTCGCCCACCGGGGCGCCGTCGTCGTCCTGATGCTCCTCGTCCTCGCCTCGACCGTCCCGCTCGGGAAGGTGGCGAACAAGAACTTCCTCCCGAACGACGACGAGTCGCAGTTCGACGTCATCGTCCGCGCGCCGGAGGGGGCGAGCCTCGAGACGACGCGGCGCATCCTGGAGTCGATCGCCACGCGCGTCCGGGCGCTCCCCGGGGTGGAGGCGACGCTCCTGACGATCGGGGACGACCCGCAGCTGACGCAGAACCTCGGGACCGTCTACGTCAAGCTCGCGGACGTGAACGCCCGGAAGGAGAGCCAGTTCGAGGTGATGGACCGCGTGAGGCGCGAGGTCCTCCCGGCCTACGCCAGCCTCGGCCTGAGGGCGCAGGTGACTCCCGTCTCGGCCTTCCGCGGCGGGAGCAACGCGGAGATCCAGTTCTGGGTCGGCGGACCCGACCTCGGCAAGCTCGCCGAGGCCTCCCGCGCCCTCGTGGAGGCCTACCGGGCCGTCCCCGGCGCCGTGGACGCCGACACGAACCTGATCGAGGGGAAGCCCGAGCTCGGCGTGCGGGTGGACCGCGCCAAGGCGGCCGACCTCGGCGTGAACGTCCAGGACGTGGCCACGACGCTCGCCGTCCTCGTCGGCGGCCAGAAGGTGAGCGACTACTACGAGGGGGGCGAGCAGTACGAGGTCCACGTGAGGGCCGAGGCCGCCGACCGCGGGAGCGCCTCCGCGATCGAGCAGGCGCGCGTCCCGGCCGCGGCGGGGTCCGTCTCCCTCCGGGACGTCGTGAGGCTGGAGGAGGGGACGGGCCCGTCCCTCGTCAACCGGATCGCGCGCCAGAGGCAGGTCCTGGTCACCGGGAACATCCTCCCCGGCCACTCGTCCCAGGCGGCGATCGACGCCCTCGAGCGGAAGGTGCGGGAGCTGGAGCTCCCCCCGGGCTACAGCTGGGGGCTGACGGGCCGCTCGCGCGAGCAGGGAAAGGCGGCGGCGGCGTTCCTGACCGCCTTCGTCCTGTCGGTCGTCTTCATGTTCCTGATCCTGGCGGCGCAGTTCGAGAGCTGGATCCACCCCGTCTCGATCCTCCTCGCCCTGCCGCTCACGGTCCCGTTCGCCCTCCTGTCGATCGTCCTCCTGAACCAGTCGATCAACATCTTCTCCTCGCTCGGGATCCTGGTCCTGTTCGGCATCGTGAAGAAGAACGGCATCCTGCAGATCGACAACATGATCGCCCTCCGGAGGCAGGGGGTGCCGAGGGCCGAGGCGATCCGGCGCGCCAACCGCGACCGGCTCCGGCCGATCCTGATGACGACGCTCGCCTTCGTCGCGGGCATGCTCCCGCTCGTCGTCTCGTCGGGCACGGGCGCCGGGACCAACCGGGCCATCGCCAGCGTCATCATCGGCGGGCAGATGCTCGCCCTCGTCCTGACCCTCGTCGGCACCCCGGTCGCCTACAGCCTCTTCGACGACTGGCAGACGAAGAAGCCGTTCCGGTCGCTCCTCGCCAGGCTCGGGAGAGGGCGAGGCGCCCCGGCGGAGGCGGCGTGAGCTCCCCGGCGCCCGGCGCGGCCTCGGGGAAGGTCCTCTACGACGTCCGGCAGGAGGCCCCCCCCGTCGGCGGCTCGGTCCGCGGCGGCCTCCTCGGGGCCCTCGTCGGCGTCCTCCTCCTCGCCGTCGTCTGGCAGCGGCGCGACCGGGCGGCCCGCCTCTTCGCGGTCGCGTGGATCCTCGGCTGCCTCGGCCTCTTCGGCTGGAAGGCCGTCGCCGTGGCGCGGGCGCACCGCGAGGCGGCGGGCTGGGCCGTCTCGGGCCGGGCCGCTTCGGTCGAGGGGGTCGTCCGCGACTTCTCGGCGGCCCACGAGAGCCCCGCGGGGATCGAGACGTTCCGGGTCGGCGACGTCCTCTTCCGCGTCACGGGCGACCCGCTGAAGGTCCCCGGCCTGAACCGCCCCAGCGGCGCGGAGGGCCCGGTGAGGGAGGGCGCCCGGGTGCGGATCCTGTACCACGGGGAGAGCATCCTCCGCGTCGAGGAGCTCGCGCCGCCCCCGCCGAAGGGCTGAAGCCGGGCCGCGCGGGCAGGCTACGACGACGCCAGCGCGGTGTCCAGGCCGGAGCCGGGGTGCGAGGGGAGCGCGGCGCCTCCGGGAGGGGCCGTGCCGGCGGGGACGAAGTCGTGCCGGTTGGCCCGGAGGACGCGGCCCGAGCCGTCGCGGACGACGCGCTCGTAGAAGGCGTCGCGCTCGAACGGCTCCCGCCCGGCCCCGCGGATCAGCGCCTCCATCCCGGCGCGGGAGATCCCCGCCTCGGTCGTCGCCCCGGCGGCGTGCGTGATCGTCTCCTCGGTCACGGTCCCGACCAGGTCGTCGGCGCCGAAGTGGAGCGCGGCCTGCGCCAGCTTCTCGCCGATCTGCACCCAGTACGCCTTGACGTGGTCGACGTTGTCGAGGAGGAGCCGCGAGACGGCCACGGCCTTCAGGTCGAGGAGGCCCGTCGAGGGGGGAAGGTGGGCGAGCTGCGTCCCCTCCGGGTGGAAGGCGAGCGGGATCAGCCCGAGGAAGCCGCCGGTCTCGTCCTGCAGCTCGCGGATCCGGAGGAGGTGGTCGACCCGCTCGGCGTCGTCCTCGACCGACCCGTAGAGCATCGTGACGTTCGTCGGGACGCCCTCGAGGTGGCAGAGGCGTGCCACCTCCAGCCACCGCTCGCCCGAGATCTTGTTCGCGCAGATGACGTCCCGGACGCGCTTGGCGAAGATCTCGGCCCCGCCGCCCGGGCAGGAGTCCATCCCGGCCGCCTTAAGGTCCCGGATCACCTCGACGAGGTCGCGCTTGCCGATCCGGGCGATCCAGTCCAGCTCGACCATCGTCCAGGCCTTCAGGTGGACGCCGGGGAACCGGGCCTTCAGCGCCCGGAGGAGGCCGGGGTAGTAGTCGTACGGCAGGGTCGGGTGGAGGCCGCCGACGACGTGGATCTCGGTGATCCCGTCGTGCCAGCCGGCCGAGGCCTCGGCCACCGCCTCCTCGACGGCCATCGTGTAGCCGCCCGGGACGCCGGGGAGGCGCGCCCAGGCGCAGAGGCCGCAGTCGACCCAGCAGAGGTTCGTCGGGTTCAGGTAGCGGTTGACGTTGTAGTAGCCCCGGTTGCCGTGCCGCGCCTCGCGGACGAAGTTGGCCATCCGCCCGAGGCCCGTCAGGTCGGTCGTGGCGAAGAGCGCGAGGCCGTCCTCGCAGGAGAGGCGTTCCCCGGCCGCGACCTTCTCGGCGACCGGGAGGAGAGGCGACCGGCGGAGGTGCCTCAACAGCCGTTCCGCGCCGGGGCGGCCGGAAGGGGGCCTCGGGCCTCGGCCTCCGCCGGGCGCGGCGTCCCGGGTGGGGGGGCCGCTCACTCGGGGAGGTCGGGGACCGCGTCCGGCCGGCTCAGGAGCGACGGCGCGCGCTGCTCGGCCACGGCCCGGGGGTGGAGCTCGTCGCGGTGGCCCTTGTAGCGCTCGTAGCAGGCGCGGCAGTAGCGGGTCTCGGGACGGAACTCGAAGTCGACGACGGTCCCGACGGCGAGCAGCTCGGCCGAGGCCTCGCCGCAGGCGTCGCAGGTCCCCTCGAGGCGCAGCAGCTTCCAGACGGGTCCGGACATGCGCCGGAGTCTACTCGACGGCACCGAGGGGGGAGAAGACGAGAGAATCCCCCCGTGGCGCTCGTCTCGACGACGGCCTTCGTCCTGAAGGTGGACCCGCTCTCGGAGCGGGACCTCGTCACGGCCCTCCTGACGAAGGACCACGGCGTGGTCCGGGCGGCCGTCAAGGGGGCGCGCGGGCGCTCCCGGCGCGCGGCGGCGCTCCAGACGCTGAACGAGGTCGCGGCGACCTACTTCCGGCGAGAGGGGGCGGACCTGGCGCGCCTGGACGCGGCCGAGGTCCTCCGGACGTCCTACGAGCTCGCCGGCACCCCCGCGGCGATGCTCCTGCCGTACCTGGCGGAGAGCGCCCTGACGTTCGTCCCGGAGTCGGAGCCGGGGACCGAGGTCTACCGGCTGGTCCGGCACGTCCTGGACGCGCTCCTGTCGGGCGTCGAGCCGGGGCTGGCCGCGCGGTACTTCGAGGTCTGGCTCCTGCGGCTCTCGGGCGTCCTGCCGGAGGAGGAGCGGTGCGCCACCTGCGGCGAGCCGATCGGGCCCGGGGAGGCGCGGATGGACCCTCGGTCCCCGGGCATCTGCCACGCCGGGTGCGCCGGCGGGGCCGGCCTCTTCGTCGGGGAGGACGCTCGCCGGCTCCTGCGCGCCATCCGCCGCTCCCCCCTCCCGGCCCTGGGGGCGCCCGAGCCGGGGGCGCTCTCGACCGTCGAGGCGGTGGCCCGGGAGGCCCGTCGGCGCTTCCTCGGCCACGAGCTCCGGAGCTACCGCCTCCTGGGCCTCCTGGGCTGACCGGACCAGGGCCCGCGCCGCGTGCTACGCTCCCTCGCCGCGCACCGCGCAACCCCGAGGTCGAGATGGATTTCCAGACGCTGATCCTGAAGCTGTCTCAGTACTGGGCTTCCCGTGGCTGCCTGATCGAGCAGCCGTGGGACACCGAGGTCGGGGCCGGGACGATGCACCCGGCGACGTTCCTCCGGGTCCTGGGGCCCGAGCCGTGGCGCGCCGCCTACGTCCAGCCGTCGCGCCGCCCGGCCGACGGGAGATACGGGGAGAACCCGTTCCGGCTGGTGAAGCACTACCAGTTCCAGGTCGTCGTCAAGCCCTCGCCCGACGACATCCAGGACCTCTACGTCCAGAGCCTCGTGGCCCTCGGCATCGACCCGAAGGAGCACGACCTGAGGTTCGAGGAGGACAACTGGGAGTCCCCGACGCTCGGGGCCTGGGGGGTCGGCTGGCAGGTGCTCCTGGACGGGATGGAGATCACCCAGTTCACCTACTTCCAGCAGGCCGGCGGGATCGACCTCGCCCCGGTCACGGCCGAGATCACGTACGGGCTCGAGCGCCTGACGATGTTCCTGACCCGCAAGGAGAGCATCTTCGACATCGACTGGGTCGAGGGGCTGCCCTACGGAGAGGTCCGCCGCCAGGACGAGTACGAGGTCTCCCGGTACGGCTTCGAGGTGGCCGACGCCGCGCTCTGGCAGCTCCTCTTCGAGCGGTACGAGGCCGAGGCGCGGCGCTGCCTGGCCGCGGGGCTGGTCCTGCCCGCGTTCGACTTCACCCTGAAGTGCTCGCACGCCTTCAACCTCCTCGACGCGCGGGGGGCCGTCTCGGTCACCGACCGGGTCGGCGTCGTCCGGCGCGTGAGGGACCTGGCCGTCCGGTGCGCCAAGGCGTACGTCGCGTCCCGAGAGGGGCTCGGCTTCCCGCTGCTGCCGAAGGAGGCCGCGTCGGGGGCTCCGGTCCAGGAGGGGAGCGCCGATGTCTGAGTTCCTGCTCGAGATCCTCGCCGAGGAGATCCCGGCCGGCTTCCTCCACGGGGCGCGCAACGACCTCCTCCGGGCGGTGGCGGGCGCCCTGGCCGACCAGAGGATCAACGGCACGTTCTTCGTCCAGTCCACCTCCCGGCGCCTGATCCTCCGCTCGGACGACCTGCCGGAGGGGCAGGAGGACGTCGAGACGGACGCCGCCGGCCCGCCGGCCTCGGCGGCCTGGGACGCGGAGGGCCGGCCGACGCGCGCGGCCGAGGGGTTCGCGCGGGGGCAGGGCGTGGACGTGGCCAGCCTCGTCGCCGTCGACACCCCGAAGGGGCGGTACGCCTCGGCCCGGAAGCGGATCGAGGGCCGGCCCACCTCGGACGTCCTCGCGGAGGTCCTCCCGGGCGTCGTCGAGCGGATGGCCTTCCCGAAGACGATGCGATGGGGGGACGGCAAGCCGAGCTGGGTGAGGCCGGTCCACTCCGTCGTGGCGCTCTTCGACGGGCTCGTCGTCCCGTTCACGGTCTTCGGCGTGGAGACGGGGCGGGTGACGGTCGGGCACCGCACCCTGGCCCCGGAGCGGGTCATCGCGACCGGAGCCGACGACTACCTCGCCAAGCTCCGGAAGAGCTGCGTGGAGCCGGACTACGCGGAGCGGCGGCGGCGCCTCTTCGAGCGGGCGCGCGAGCTGGCCGAGGAGGTGGGCGGAGTCCCGGCCGAGGACCCGGCCCTCGTCGACACCTGGGCCAACCTGGTCGAGTGGCCCGGGCTCGTCCGGGGGGCGTTCCGCGAGGAGTTCCTGAAGCTCCCCGACGAGGTCCTCGTCACGTCGATGCGCGAGCACCAGAAGGTCCTCCCGGTCAGGAGCCCCGACGGGCGGCTGATGCCCTACTTCCTCGCCGTGGCCGACCACACCGGCGACCCGAAGGGGCTGATCGTCCGCGGGAACGAGTGGGTGCTGAACGCCCGCTTCGCCGACGCCCGCTTCTTCTGGCAAGAAGACCTCAAGCAGACGCTCGAGGACCGGCTGCCGAAGCTCTCGTCCCTGCAGTTCCAGGAGAAGCTCGGCGACACGCTGAAGCGGACCGGCCGGATCCAGGAGCTCTCCGAGAAGCTCGCCGAGCGCCTCGGGCTCTCCCACGTCGCCCCGGCGGCCGTCCGGGCGGCCCGGCTGATGAAGACCGACCTCGTCTCGGCGATGGTGCGCGAGTTCACGGACCTGCAAGGGGTCGTCGGGGGGCTCTACGCCCGCCAGCAGGGGGAGCCGGAGCCGGTCTGGCAGGCGATCTACGACCAGTACCGGCCCGCTTCCGCCGAGGACGACGTCCCGCGCGGGGAGGTGGGGGGCATCGTCGCCCTGGCCGACCGCCTCGACACGCTGGCCGGGCTCTTCGGCCTCGGCCTCGTGCCGACCGGGTCGAAGGACCCCTACGCCCTCCGGCGCGCCGCGCTGGGCGTCGTCAAGATCCTCCTCGACAAGGGCTGGAGGGTCGACCTCCCGCGCGCCGCCGCGGACGCCCTGGCGTTGCACGCGGGGCTCCCGAGGGGGCGCGAGGAGGTCCTCGCCGACCTCGAGGCGTTCTTCGCGGAGCGCCTGCGGCACCTCCTGGAGCGGCGCGGCTTCCGCCACGACGAGGTGGAGGCGGTCCTGACGACGGACTGCCGGGACGTGTCCGACGCCGCGGACCGCGTGTCGGCCGTGGCCGCGATCCGGAAGAAGGAGGACTTCCTCCCGCTCTCGATCGCGTTCAAGAGGATCCAGAACATCCTCGCGCAGGCGGGGGAGGGCGCGCCCGAGCCCGACCCGGCCCTCCTGTCCGAGGACGCCGAGCGCCAGCTGGCCTCCGACTACTTCCAGGCCCGCGGGATGATCGACCTCCTCGTCGGCTCGCGGCAGTACGCCATGGCGCTGTCGGTCATGGCCTCGCTCGGGCCGAGCCTCGACCGCTTCTTCACCGAGGTCCTCGTCCTGGCCGAGGACGAGGCGGTCCGCAGGAACCGCATCGCCCTCCTCCGCGCCATGCGCGACCAGTTCGCGCGCGTGGCCCGCTTCAACGAGATCCAGGGCTGACGAGCGGCAGCGAGGCGTCGGCCGACCACTCCCAGAGAGAGCCGTCGTAGTTGACGGCGGGGACGCCGAGGCGGGCCTCGAGGAGGACCGTCAGGAGCCCCGACCTCACGCCGCCCGTGCAGTAGGTGACGGGAGGCGTGGCCGGGTCGAGCGGGCCCACGAGCGCGGCGAGCGTCTCCGCGTCGACGTAGCGCCCGTCCGGGCGGAAGAGGGAGCGGAACGGGACGAGGCGCGCACCGGGGAGGTGCCCGCCCCGCCGCTGACCGTGGAGGCGCTTGCCGTCGAACTCGGCCGCGTCTCGTGCGTCGAGGAGCGGCCCGGCTCCCGACCGAACACCGGCGACGAGGTCCGCCTTCTCGGCCCGCCTCCCGGGGCGGAGCCGGACGACGAAGTCGCCGGAGGGGCCCGCGAGGGGCTCGCCCGTCTCGACGGGGCGGGAGGGATCCGAGGCCCAGGCCGGGAAGCCGCCGTCGAGGAGGAGCACCTCCCCGGCCCCCCAGTAGAGGAGGCTCCAGGCGACCCGCCCCTCCTCGCCCCACCCGGCCGGGTCGCCGACGACGAGGACGGGCCGGTCCTTCCCCAGGCCGAGCGCCCGGAGCTTCGCCACGAGCGAAGGCCCGGGCTCGGCGAGGCGCCCCCAGCGGGACGGGTCGCCGAGGAAGAGCGTCAGGGCCCCGGGCCTCTGCGCGGTGAAGTCCCGCCAGTCGGCGCGCCGCGCCCCCGGGACGTGGCCCCGCCGGAAGGCCTTCGCGCCCCGGGCGTCGAGGACCGTGACGGACCCGAGGCGGTCGAGGGCCTCCTCCGGCGTCGCGACCGAGGCACGCCCCGGGCCGTCCGCCGGTCCGGCGACGAGCGCCCGGGCGGCGAAGAGGAGGAGCAGGAGGGAACGCACGGGACCATTCTCCACGGCCCCGCCCCGGCCGGACTCCCTCCTACATGTTGCCGACGTCGATGACGCCGCTGCGGGTGCCCTTCGCGACGTCGTCCCAGACATAGGCGTAGTGGAACCTGCCCAGCTTGCCCTTCTTGACCGTGTAGGAGCGGGTCTGCTTTCCGGGCGCGATCGGAGCCGGGCTGGTCGGCGGCGAGACGCACGACGGAAGCGCGAAGGCCGTGATCGTCTTGCCGAGGTCGTTGCGCCACCGGATCTTGTCGCCCGGACCGACCGGGAGGTCGGGGGGGACCGGGTCTCCGGAGCCGGCGATCGCGATGGTGTACAGGGCGCTCTTGACGGCGGGTTTCTCTGCCATTCTCTCCTCCTTGCGTGAGTCAGGTTCCGGGCTCTTGGGGGATCCGGCGCCTCACGGCGCCGCCTGCATTCGCGGGTCTTCGAGCAGCCGGGTCAGCTCGGGGTTCCGGACGAGCCCCTGCCGCGGGTACCCGAGCTCGAGCGCCTTCTTCGCGGAGGCGACCGCGGCGTCGCGCTCTCCGAGGAGCTCGTGGACCTCCGCGGCGGCGGCCCGGATCTCCCCGGAGTCCGGGGAGAGGGCGAGCGCGGTCTTCAGCCGGTCCTGGGCCGGCTGCCGGCGGCCGGTCTTGGCGTGGTAGAGCGCCAGGTCGCTGTGGACGAAGGCGTCGCGCGGGTTCTCCTTGCGCGCGGCCTCGGCCAGCCCGATCGCCTTCTCGAACGCCGCTCCCGCCTCGCCGTCCCTCCCGCCCGTCCAGGACAGGACGTAGCCGAGGTTGCCCCAGACCATCCAGTCCGCGTCGTCGAGCTTCAGCGCCTCGCGGTAGGCCCTCGCGGCCTCCGCGTGGCGGCCCGCCCTCGAGAAGGCCGTCCCCAGGTTGGAGTAGGCCATGTACGAGGGCTTGACGGCGACGGCCCGCTCCAGGACGGTGACGGCCTCCGGGACCCTGCCGCTCTCGTTCAGGGCGGACCCGAGGTTGACCAGCGCGGTCGCGTGGTCCGGCGCGAGCCGGACGACGGCCTGCCACTGGCGGGCCGCCTCCTCGAACCGGCCTTGCCGGAAGAGGAAGCTCGCGTACGAGTCGAGGACGTCGACGCTCTCCGGGTCGAGAGAGATCGCCCTCTGATGGGACGCCTCGGCGTCCTTCGGCCGGCCCAGCCGCTCGTAGAGGCGTGCGATCGCCTGGTTGGCCTCCGCGCTGTTGGGGTCGATCGCCAGGGCACGCTCGAACGCCGCGAAGGCCAGGTCGTTCTGGCCCCGCATCGCGTGGACGCGCCCCAGCGCCACCTGGACCGGAGCCAGGCCGGGGTTCAGACGTGCCGCCTCGTCCGCGTTCTTCGCCGCCGCCTCCAGCCAGGCCTCGTCGTGCGTCAGGGCGTGCCGGATCCGCTGGGCGTCGGCCAGCCGGGCGAAGGCGAGGGCGAAGGCCGGGTC
>WBZR01005235.1_pt1 | contig 10078 bp, 9 predicted proteins | sample 5204231 | NCBI WGS metagenome assembly WBZR01 (sample SAMN12412403, study PRJNA552823) | activated sludge metagenome | isolation source: activated sludge from anammox sidestream of wastewater treatment plant... | place: USA: Virginia | collected 2017-08 | reverse complement strand
CGCGAACAAGCCGCATCGACCGAGTGCCCCGGCGCCAAAGAGCCCGGCCGATCTTGTCGCGGCGATGACGGACGGCGAGCAGGATTCGGTGGAACGCGAGTTGAACACGATGATGGGTGGAATGACCGCCGAGGAAATGGCCGCCGCGGCCGACGCGGCGCCAAAGGTTCAGGAGCCCGAGGAGGCCCAACTGATCAAGGGCCGCGTCGCCAATATCGGTTCGCAGGATGTTCTGATCGACTTCGATGGTAAGAGCCTCGGCAGTATGCCGCATGCCGAATTCGGCAGGGATGAGAAGTACGCCGTTGGTGATCCGATTGAAGTCTCCGTGGTCGGAAAGGACGAGCGACTCGGTCTGCTCATCGTCTCACGAAAGAAGGCCCGCGAGCTTCAAGCGCTCGCCACCATGCAGCCCGGCACCATCGTCTCCGGTGTCGTCAGCGGCATGAACAAGGGCGGCCTCGAGGTGGACATTGAGGGCCTTCGCGGCTTCATTCCCGCCAGCCAGGTCGATGTGCATTTCCTCAAGGACATTTCGGCGCTCCTGGGACAGACCATCCGCGCCGAAGTTACCAAGTTTGAAGCGGACGAGCAGAACATCGTCCTGTCGCGCCGCAAGGTGCTGCTGGTCGAGGCCGAGCAGGAGAAGCACAAGGTCTTCGGCGAGCTGGTTCTCGGACAGATTCGAAAGGGAACCGTCAAGAGCCTGACCGACTACGGTGCCTTTATCGATCTGGGAGGCGTGGACGGCCTGCTGCACGTCAGCGACATGAGCTGGGGCCGCATCAACAAGCCGGAGGAAGTCGTCAAGGTCGGCGACGAGGTCGAGGTCAAGGTCATCAAGCTCCAGCGAGACAAAGAAAAGGTCTCTCTGAGCCTCAAGGAAGTGAAGCCCAATCCGTGGACCAACGTCGCGGATCGATACATCCCCGGCGCAAAAGTCAACGGGCGAGTCGTCCGCATGCAGAACTTCGGCGCATTCGTCGAGCTTGAACCCGGCGTCGAGGCCCTGCTTCCCATCAGCGAGCTGTCGTGGACCCGGCGCGTTCGCCATCCATCGGAGATTGTCAAGGATGGCGACGTCGTGGAGGTTTCGATCCTCAGCGTCGATCAGGGTAAGCAGCGCATCTCACTGAGCTTAAAGGCCGTAAAGGACGATCCGTGGGCATCGGTCGCCGAGCGCTTTCCCGCCGGTGCGAAGATCAAGGGCAAGGTCGCCCGCACCGCTGATTTCGGCGCTTTCGTCGAGTTGGAAGAGGGCATCGACGGCCTCATTCACATCTCCGAGCTGGCCGACACGCACGTCAAGGCCGTCACCGACAAGGTCAAGCCCGGCGACGAGGTAGATGTACGTGTGCTGGCGGTCGACACGGTGAACAAGAAGATTTCACTCTCGATGAAGACGCCCCCGCGCGAGCCGACCCCCGAGGAACTCGCCGAGATCGCTGCCCGGCGCGCAGCCGCCGAGAAAGAGCAGGCCAAGAAGCGTGCCAAGCAGGCCTCACGGCGCGGCGGCATCACGATCGAGTGGGATCAGGGTTTGGGCTCGTTGGATCCTTCCAAATTCGCCCGGTCCTAAATGCCGGTCCTTTCGGTCGAAGAATCTGTACTGAATATGATGGTGGCATGGCAGCCGATCCCCATTGGTTCCGAGCATCGTCCTCGTCCGCGGCAAGGGGCCTTGCATCGCCCTTCACCCTCTCGGATAATGCCGGGCCCTCGCTTGGTCGAGGACTCGCGGATATCCGCGAGACGCATCGGGTAGGTAGCTCAGTTGGTAGAGCAACGGACTGAAAATCCGTGTGTCGCCGGTTCAATTCCGGCCCTACCCAGTCAAAAAGCGGGTTTCTTGCCCGCCTTTGCCACCCTTGGGGTCACTTTGGGGTCAGTCGATGCCGATTTGACCTCACTCGTTGCCGCGATACTCGCCTCTCTCGCCTTCTCCAACTGATCGTTCGTCGTCTGAGCGTAGAACTGCATCGTCGTCTTGATGTCCACATGCCCGGCCAGAGTTTGAAGGGTTTGCGGGTTCACCACCTTTGACCAATTGGTGATCGCGGATCGTCGCAAGTCGTGAATGGATACGTCTGGCTGATACCCCCGACCCTCCCGGTGTCTGAGGCTCAGGGTCGCCTCCGCCGCCTTCAGCACAAGTACCTGGAATGAGCGCCGGACGTTGTTCAATACCGCCTGCCCTTCCTTCCACGTTCCAGCCCTCTGAGCAGCCAGTATCAGCCTTAGCCGGTCGGGCGGAATGAAGATGTAACTATGCCCCTCGGGGCAAGCTTCATGGAGCGGCAGAATCGTGCTGATCGTTCCGGCAGGGACGGGGATGGATCGATTTTCGTAGGACTTCGTGGACCATTCCAGCAGCTTCGATGTCGCTGCCTTGCCCCGAATGTGAATCACGCTTGCCTTGATGTCTACGTCCGCCAGGGTCAGGTGAACAATTTCGTTGAATCGCAGACCGCCGGTGTAGGCGACGGCGAGAAACGCTTTCCACCATGCCTTTTGACTGGCGGGAACCTCGTCGCAGGCAGCCACGAGCGCCGCATACTCTGCCGGTGAAACATACCGCTTCGAAGATTTAGACGTGCGATCACACTTGATATCCGCGAATGGATTCTCTCGGAGGAATCGACATGGCTTAATCGCCACATTGAACGCCGCTTTGAGTGTTCGCTTGAGTTTGTTCACGGACGCATCAGACAGACCACTCTCTCTGACTTTGTTGAAAAACGTCACCGCATCCATTTCGGTTAGAGACGCCAACTCCCGACCATCGCCGACTGCCTTCCCGAATTTTCGCAGCGCGTAGTCTGAAGATGTCAGAGACGAGATTTTCAACCGCTCACCGCGAGGACCGATACGCAACTCTCGGAACCGCTCGATAAACCGACGGATCGTTACCGTCTCGACGTTTCGGCGAAGAGACGGTGCCTTGTTAAGCTGATCCTGCAATTCTGCGGCAAACGTCTCTGCATCCTGCCTCGTATCGAATTGCTTGGACGGTCTCGAAGCCCGCCCGTCGGCTTCGACGGCAAACCAGCGTACAACCCATGTATGCCGCCGCCGCTGCGGCCACAGCCGAGCTGGAATCGGTCGGTCGTCGCGCCCCTTTGGCACGGCCTCCATCCACTTTCGATAGATCCCGACTTTTGTCGTCATGGTGTTTCTCCCTCGCGTAGCCCCATCCTGGCCGCGCAAGTAGCAACGACCAGGACGGGAAAACGCAATTCTTCATTTGATTGGACTTGGCCCCTCGTAATAGACCTTATTCAGTCTACCGGGCCTTTCGCACAGCGGTCAATCAACCCGATCAGTCCGCCGGCGTTCCCGGTTCGAAAGCCACTCCTCGACCGCGGTCCATCGAAACAGCACCTTCCCACCGATTCTGCCCACATCGGGAAGTCCCTGAGTTCGACGAATGAATCGGAGCGAACGCTTTGCCGTAGCCACAGAGCGTCCTTCATCCAAATGAAGGAACTGGCAGACCTCAATCTCAGTCATTACATCCGGCCATTTTTCGGGGGCAGTTGGCCAAGAATCCATTTTTATTGAATCCGCCTCGGACCTTCCTCCAGGCCCCCCTCTATTTCCCTCGGAACGCGATTCTCGAATTGAAGACATTTCGATCATTCCTACGACCAAGAACAGTTCTCCCGCCAAGCGTTCCTGCCGAAGGAACTAAGCATTTCCGCGCGCGGTACAGCGGAGTCGAACAGACAGTCGTCCATGCAAGAGGCTTAGCCTCGCTCGATCGGACTTGACCATCCAAACAGCATTGTCTTGTCGTTGGGGCTTGAGAGCCCCATTGCTACATCTCGCACCATGTCGGGGACTTCTGGATCCCCGACTTTCACATTGGTCCCCACTTTCGATTCCGGTCCCTAAGAGGAGGGAGGCGCCGGAATCTCATCAAGTGAGTAACGACGGGGACTCCCCCTCGTGCCGGTTCCTTGACCGTACCAGTGCCCGAGCCTCACGCCCTCCTCGAGATTCGCTCGAATCTGTTTGATTCCCGGGCACCTGCTGACATCCTTCGGCCAGCCATCTTGGACCTCCTCTGCGGTGATGGCCCCGTCGGAGCGGGCAAGAATTTTGGGAAAGATGGCCATTCGGTCCTGGGCATTGGCTTCGGTGCCGGTCCCTATGACCTCATAGCCGTTTTCCGTTAGCTCGAGAATGATCTCGGATGGCGTTTCACTTAGTCTGGAGAAGGCACTTAGCGTGCGGCGAGAATCGTTAATCGCGCCAGTTGAATACCTTCGCAACTCAAGAATGACGTCGACAAATCCCGGAATAGCGCCAGAGCCACGCGCAGCCCGCCCTTCAGCTCCGTCGCTCTTGCGCGGATGATGAAGGAGAAGAACCGCGGCACCTTTGTCGGTCAGGCGGTAAAGCGGTAAGAGCGCCGATTGGACCTGCGAGGCATCATTCTCGTTTTCCACTGGCCAAAATGATGAGATTGGATCGAAAACAATAACCTGAATCCCGTCCTCTGAAACAAGCTCAGCCAAACGACCGATGAATCGGTACCACTGCGAAAAACCAGGCCGCGAGACAAACGGTCGACAAAGAAGTTTGATTCCATCGGGAAGCTGATACTCCTCCCGACGTTTTTTCCAAATGGGCTGATTTTCTTCGGATACGATCAGGACCCTTGCGGGCCGAATCTCGCCAATCAGGGATCCTCCTTTTTCCAGAATCTTCAGCAGGTGGGCCACCAGAGTTGTCTTCCCCACTTTCCAGAGCCCGATGAGGATGCTGATCATGCCAACGGCCAGATAGCCGCGCCAAATCCAATCGATGTCCGGTGCGTCGGCGAGTTCAGACATCGCGATTGGCGTTAGCGATTCGATTCCGGCGCTACGCTCTCTTAAGAGCGCGGAATCACATCCATTCGATTCCAGAGCGGTTCCGCGCTCGGTTACTTTTTCTGCGTCACGAATCCGCCTCAAGATGGCTGCGGATTCATACGGTACCGGGAAGGGCCGGATTTGAGCGCACGACTTGATCGCTCTGACGGCCTCGTCGTCATTGAGGTCACATCTGACCGCGCAGCAGGCGTAGGTAAAGAGCCTTTTTGAGCCGTCGTTGTGATCAGTGCAATTCAGGCTGAGCATTGCGACGACAGCCTTCGAGAGATCAACGGAACTCGCAGCGGGTGCCAAGACGGAGGGCGAATCGACGTTCTCGCCGCTTGGGAACTCGGAAAGGCCGTATCGACCGTCTATTAGTTGGAGAATGCAGGTTGCGACCGGTTCACGCTTTGAGTTAGGAAATCCGATCCAGCGCATGATCCGAGGTGGATCGTGAATGGCGGGGTCACTGCCTAGCTTCGCAATGAGCGCCTTCTGTCGGCTTCTCCATTCGGCCAAATCTTGCATGGGCTCATCGAGACGCCAGTACATGTGAACGCCATGTCCACTTTGCGCGATCAGCGTGGGATTAGGCAGGTTTTCCTCCTCAATCCGACGGCAGGCTTCGGTTGAATCGATCTCGTCAAAATCCACGAAGAGGTTGCGGGCGAGGGCCACATCGTGAGCAGTCCCTCCTTCCCTGCATCTCGGATTTGCGCCAAGATAGATGTTGCTCCCAGCGTACTTTTTAGCGATTTCCTCGATTCTCTCATCGTTGAGTTGGTTCACTCGGTACCACTTCTGGATCTTGTGGGTGCCTAGCACCCGAAGCTCAACGAGGTCTTCAGGCCCAAATAATGTCGAAACGTAGCGCGATGCGTGCCCTAGATTGCACATTCCGAGGAAGTGAGCAGTATCAACTTGCGGTAGAGGTTTCGTTGCGGCGTGGCAACCACCCGCGTGTGGACTTAGGTGATTCAAGGCAGCACCTCCCCGTCATGCGGCTTGGGGCAGCCTCTCACGATCCACTTCTCGATGTCTGCGCGGCGCCAGAGTGGTCGGCCATTCCCGATCCGGATCGGGGGCGGAATTAGTCCCGCATTGACGAGGTTTTGGACGTGGCGGGTCGAGCGCTTAATGGTGCGAGCCACTTCTGCTTTCGTGAGCAGCTCAATCGGTGGAGAGTCAGAATTACCTAATGGGGCTTTAGTTGGTTTGCGGTCGATCATTTCTGCGGTTTCTCCCTTCATAAGTAGGGGGTTGTTCGCAGAAATGTCCGGAAACGCTGAGAATAAATGAACTTACGCTTCATGCCCGTGTTCGCGAACGTTCGCGAACACGGGCCGAAGCAGACGCGGGTCGAGTCAGGGTTTTTCTTTGAGTGTCGACACCAATTCCTTTAGTGTAGACGGGTTGAATTTTTTCAACTGCTGCCAACTCGATTCGTCGCCCTCTTCGAGGGCCTCCATCATTATTTCTATTTCAGCGTCGTTTAGCCCTTTCTCTTTCAAGAACTTGCGGCCATTCTCGGTTTCTTCGTTGAGGCAGGCGCTCTCAAGGGGATTCAGCTCCCGCGTCTGGTCTCCATCGGCGCATGCGAACGGCATTTTCTTCCCGGGGTGCGGCCCACCAGCGTTGGGCTGCCGCGACACAAACTTTTTTATCAGATCGGAGTCCCGTTTAATGGCCCCCCACACTGTTGACGATGAGCAGCCCATGCGATTCGCCAGTTTGCAACAACTCGGTAGGCGGATTCCTGGATCTAGGAAATGGTCGCGAATCCATTGACGAACAGATTCGACGGTCCAATCGCTCTTTTTCTTGCTCCTTCCGCGTTCGGCCGGCTTACCAGTCAGCGCCCCAGAATCTGACAACGTTGGCGCACTGTTGGATCCCGAGATCAACTGGATCCCGGAGTCCTCCAAGTGTTCGCCGTCGTTGGCCTTTTCAAGGAAATCGCGGGCCAGTTGGGTAAGCTGAATTCCTTCGAGTTGGAAGGGCGGCCAGCCGGAAGCTAACCCGTGTACCGTCACAAGCGTGTCATCGAGGGGATAGAAACTTCGGATTCTCGGAATCCCTTCCTCGGTAACGGTAACCTCGACCGTCATCGTGTCTATGTTCTTCGACCGCATCATCAGTTCGGCGGATGTTCCACTCGGCCTCCGCCAGGAGATGCGGGAAGGAATGACATCGAGCTCCAAGGAAACGGGCCGCACAAAGCCCGTTTCTATCAGAAATCTCCACGCCATTGATGCATCAACCGCGTATTTCGTATTCAAACGGGCCTCTGCCTCGACAAGAACGCGGGGAAGTGAAAAATCCAGTCGAAGTAACTGAACTTGAGAAAGAACTGGGCCCGTTGCCGTTACAACGTCATTGCCAGCCAGGAGTGCAAGCGGACCAGTTGATGGTTGCTCGTGAGCGAACGGAGGAACGATTTCAAGTTGAGCCCCATCCGATTCGAGATGTGAAAAGGCATTAGCAAATTCTTGAAGGACAAGGAATTCCTCTGATGTGAATCGTATTGGATGCAAAATCATGTGATTTTACTCCTTTTAGCGTTTTAACCATAAACTTTTCTCCATTTCTTCCGGCAAACAGCCGGATGTCCCATCGATTCCCTGAACTTTCACTTGGATGAAAACTCGGGCTTCGACAGAAGATTCCTTTTCTTACTCAGCAGTCGACGTTGGGCCGTTAGCCCAAGTCTGTTGCCAGATTCACACTTCCCCAAGGCTTGTGAAGGAGTGGGTCGCTTACCCCCCCCCCCCCAAAAAAACCAATCGCCTGCTAGATGCGTGCGCAAATCCGTACCGTGCGGATCGCCCAAGACGTCTCCATCTCTCGCGTTGTCGCCTTTACGCAAGAAAGCGAATTCCCGATGAATGGAACTGGCGGGTGACCCAGTCCAAAAACGTGATGCGACTGTTGGTAACTCGATTTCGGAATCGAGCGGTTCATGTCGATGGCGCGGCGGGCAGTCTAGGTGGAAGCAACCGGCAATTCAACGGCCTTTTTCCTGCGTCGCAACTTCTTTATTTTCAGTCACTTGCGATCTATGGTTCACCGCTTTTCGAATTTAGTAACGCTTCGAATTGCGAGGTAGCATGAGTCCCCCGAGGGAGAACCAGCTTCGCAGGTTCCCCCTCAGACTCCTCTTCCTTGAGCTTCTTCCCCTCCTCGGGGGGAGCTTTGTCGGGGAGGGGCAGCGGTGTTGGTCGCACGGAGGAACGCAATGTCCAATCGCAAAGAACGTCGAAGCTGGAAGCCGGCGAACAAGCTCCGCATTGTGCTGGAGTCCATGAACTCGGACGCCAAGCTGGCGGAGATCTGCCGCCGCGAGGGGCTCTCGCCGAACCTGGTCTATCAGTGGCGCAAGGCGCTGATGAAGTCGTCCTCTCAACTACATTCCAACATGATTGGGCGTTATTGCCGGGTCGATCCACTCCTTCCGAAGCCTATGGTCTTTGGCGCAAGTGGAATTGCCGCCAACGTTGGTCTCAACCACGACCTATGAGCAACTTGGTCATTGAACCCCGCAAAGATTCAGAAGCAGATAAGGTAAATAGGCGGGAGTATCACATCCGATTTACTAATTAGGGGGAGAATGTGGGAATCTGCGAAGATTCAAAATCAGAACGGAACCGTCTTAGAAACAGCAACTCGATCAAGCTTGGCAAGGTGTCGAATGCTCACGCTCGAATCTGGCATACCGAAGGAATTGGTTCCGGACACGAGGATTCTGTTGACCCCGAAACAACAAGAGGCCAATCGAACGGCAGTCCTTCAATCATGCAAACGGCGAGTGGCCGCCTTTGCCTCCCATGAACTAATAGTCGCCTGGAGAACCGGCTGCGTGATTGCGAATTGGATTCAGCAGGATGAAGCCGTGGCCGGAAACCCGGTGGAATCCAGGGCATTTTCGCTGTCGCGACGGCGCGCTCGGACGATTGCCTCGATCGCACGGGCAACGAAACTGACGATCCACAAGGCCACTTTGGCCTTGGATTTCTTCACTGTTGTTTCTCGAGCAACGGTCTACGGCATGTGCCGCACCAATCGCCGATATGCGGAGGTGATTTTCGACTTTGGCGGTATCTCAAGGGCGCTTAAGCTGCGAGACCGTTCCGCGACACTGCAAGCAATCGAACGCACCTTCAAGGAGCCTAGAAAGCTGAAGAATATCGCCGCTGAGATGCTGCGCGCTGAGAATGAGTAAACCGTCAACCCAAGGGCATCAACGTCCATCCTAGACCCTGACTGAAATCATCTCATCTCGAATCGAGCGGGAAGACCGAGTTTCACATCACAAGAGGACCAAAATGGCTTACGAAGACCCATGGCCGGACATCGAACAGAAGATGCTAAGTGCCAAAAAATTCCTTGCTGCCAACGGCTGCATCTTCGAGAGGACAGGGGCTTCATTGTTGAAGCGAAACGTCATTCGTTATCGTGAGTATGGATGTGGCGACCCTGTTCGCAGGTCCATTTGGCTGGGCGACACCCCCGAGGTCGTCCGAAGGGCTCAGGAACTCTTGGACGAGTGGCAGGTCGGGAGGCACCCCCGACATTGCTCCGATCCGTTTGTTCAAGATGCGTGGAAAGCCATCGATTCCGTGAGTCCAGTCCTCTCCCGACGAGATCGTGAGTTGCTGATGGATGGATGCAAGATGGCTGCGAACAACCTCGTGATGCTATTTGAAAAGGTCGTTAAATTGACCACCCTGTCGGCAGCGATGGATAGGGGCGCGTCGTCGGACGCACTTGAATAGTTCCGGACTTTGTGCGTCTGCTTTTTTCCGAGCCGCGACGGGGGACCATCTCCACTCTGACCTTCTAATCGCGGCTCTACCGCTGGGTCGGTTTCTATCTCCCGTCATGATCGCCGGAGATTGCTTTCCTTGCGGATCCAGGCGGCCAATGGGGTTTTTATCGGAGCATCCCGCTTCCCAAGACATACATCTAGACCTTGGAGTCCTGAAGGAAAAGTATGGACAGCTTTGTCGGGCGCGTTAAATGCTGTCGAATTGGGCTCTCAGTGGCGCTTGCGACCCTCATTTTCCTCTGGGACTACGCGTCAATCGGTGATTCTCACGTCGGGATGGGGAACCGGATAGGTGCTTGATGCGTCCATTCCAGTGGCCGCAGGTAGAACTGGTGAACGGTTGATGCGTATGAGTACTTTTGGGGGCGACCAAGCTCGTCGAGGGAGGCTC
>WBZR01005233.1_pt1 | contig 10079 bp, 9 predicted proteins | sample 5204231 | NCBI WGS metagenome assembly WBZR01 (sample SAMN12412403, study PRJNA552823) | activated sludge metagenome | isolation source: activated sludge from anammox sidestream of wastewater treatment plant... | place: USA: Virginia | collected 2017-08 | reverse complement strand
GGTGAGGGGCCGATGCCGATACCCCTGCCGCCGCTGCGGCCGCTGGCCCTCACCCCAGCCCTCTCCCAGCGGGAGAGGGTGAAAACCTGCACGCCCGATCGCCCTCGCCCCTCCGGGGAGAGGGAGGGGTGAGGGGCTCGGTGGCACCCGAGAGTTCAGGCCTCTCAGGCCGCTGGCGCAGATCAGGCAAGCGCCACAAGCTATTTAACCTAGAAACAGCAGTTGACCGCTTGCAACCCTTGGAGGTGCCGCATGAACTCTGACCTTGCGCCACTTCGGAGCCTTCACCTTCTGGGTGAAGGCGCTATGCACCTGCCGTTTCTAGGTTTAATTCATAGCGAAAGCCATCGGGCTGAAGCACCCGCCCCGCCGCGGCGCAACGCCTGGGCGCGGCCTCGCGCTCACTGCGCCAGTGGCGCGCGCGGCAGCTTCCACAGCGCCAGTGCGCCGGCCAGCAGCATGGCCGCCATCGTCAGCAGGGCGGCGCTGAACGGCTCCACGCCCAGCTTCGGTGCCAGGCTGGCGGCCAGGCCGCTGGCCCACTGCATCAGCGACACGCCCAGGAACATGGCCATGGTCAGCAGCGACATGGCGCGCCCGCGCAGCGCCGGCGGGTAGGCGTCGTTGACGTAGCCGTACTGCAGCACGCCAAAGCCCGAGATCAGCCCGTAGCTGCCGGCCAGCAGCACGTCCAGCCACAGCAGCGGCACCAGGCCGATGGTGGCCAGCAGCAGCGCCGCCACCGTGGCCAGCGTCAGCAGCCAGCGCAGCCGGCGCGCGCCGCCCGGGTCGAGCCGGCCGAAGATGGCCGGGCTGGCCATGCTGCCCAGCGTCATGGCCAGCGCCACATGGCCGGCCTGCAGCAGCGACAGGTCGAAGCGCTGCACCAGCAGCGGCCCCAGCCACAGCCCGCGCAGGGTGATGAAGGCGGCGTAGCCGACCGCCGCATAGGCCACCACGCCGGCCGTCTGCGGCAGCGCAAACAGGCCCAGCAGGCCGCGCAGCGCGTCCAGCGCGGTGGGGCGCGGCGCGCCGGCGTCGGCCGGGCGGGCCGGCTCGTGCACGCGCCAGGCGATCACCAGCCACACCAGCACCGACAGCCCGGCCAGCACGCCGAAGCCCCAGCGCCAGTGGCTGCGCTCGATCAGCCAGGCCAGCGGGCTGGCGGTGGCCAGCACGCCCAGGCCGCTCAGGCTCATGGTCAGGCCCGACATGGCGGTAAAGCGCTCGGGCGCGAAATGCCGGCCGATGAACACCGTGCACACCAGAAACGCCGGCGCGCAGCCGGCGCCGATCAGCGCCTGCCCCAGCAGCAGCATGCCGAAGCCGTCGGCCTGCGACGACAGCAGCGCCCCCGCCACGGCCACCGGAAACGCCAGCAGGATGGTGCGGCGCACGCCCCACAGGTCCAGCGACACGCCCATGGCCAGCTGCATGGCGCCGAACGAGAAGTGAAACGCCGCCGACCACAGCCCCAGCTGCTGCGCACTGAGCTGCAGCTGCGCCGCCAGCGGCGGCCCCATGATGGCGCCCAGGGTGCGAAACGCCTGACTGAGCACGAAGGCGCCGGTCAGCGCCAGCAGCATGGCCCAGGCTTGACGGGCGGCAAGCGGCGGCGCCGCGGCGTGCGGGTCCGAAGCAGGCGCCATCAGGCCTCCGGCCCCGGCGCTGCGCCGCCCGCCGGCGCGCTCCGGCACGCCACCTTGGTCATATGTTTCATTGGCCTGCAGCGCTTGTCTGGCAAGCGCCAGCAGCTATGCATTCAGGAGCTTTGCGGTCAGTGGTGATGCCCATGCGCACCGTGCACGTGGCGGTGCGCGATCTCCTCGGCGGTGGCCGCGCGCACCGCCTTGACGGTGGCGGCGAAGCGGATGTCCAGGCCGGCCAGCGGGTGGTTGGCGTCCAGCAGCACCTCGGGGCCCTTGATCTTGACCACGCGGTAGACCACCGGCCCGTGCGGCCCGGCGCCCTGCAACTGGCCGCCCACCTTGACGCCGGGCGGGAACTCGCTCTTCGGGATGCGGCGCGCCAGCGCCTCGTCGCGCGCGCCGAAGGCTTCGGCCGCGCTCAGCGCCAGCGCCACCTTGTCGCCCACGGTCTTGCCTTGCAGCGCCGCTTCGGCCTTGGCGAACAGGTTGTCGTAGCCGCCGTGCAGGTAGGCGGTGGTGCCGGCGTCCAGCGGCTTGCCCTGGGCGTCGGTGATGCGGTAGTCGAGCGTGACGGCGGTGTCCTGGGTGATGTTCATGGTGGTGCGTGATGGGTGGTCGGTACGGGAGAAGGGCGCGCAGCGCCGCTCAGGCCTTCAGGTGCGCGCCCGCCAGGCCGGCCAGCTTGAACATGCCCACGCGCTCGGCGCCCAGAATGGGCCTGAGCTTGTCGTCGGCGACGATGCTGCGCTTGTCCTGCGGATCCTGCAGGCCGTGGGCCTTGATGTAGTCCCACAGCTTCTTCCTCACCTCGCCGCGGCCGAACGGTCCCGGCCCGATGACGGCGGCCAGTTCGGGGCTGGGGTGCAGGTTGCCGGCGCGCGGGGCCTTGGGGGCCTTGTCGGCCTTGGGAGCCCGGGTCTTGGCGGCGGTTCCGGCGGCGGTCGCTTTCTTGGCGGATTTCCTGGCCACAGCGCCCGCCAGTGCTGCGCCAGCAGCTATTGTTTTGGAAGCGGTCGAGGGGCGTGGCGGGTATTTGCGGCCGCCTTCGCGCGGCTCGAACTCGAAGCCCACCTTGCCTTCGTCGGCGTTCCAGGCCAGGCGCGCCTTGAACGGGCGGCGCGTGCGCAGGCTGACGAAGCGGTCGAGCACGTCGGTGCGGCCCTCGGCCAGCAGCTTGCGCATCTGCTCGGGTTCGACCGGCTGCTGCAGGATCACCTGCCCGCTCTTGAAGTCGCAACTGGGCGTGGGCTGCGCGTGCGACGGCAGGCTGCGTTCGCACAGGTAGCTCTTGCCGTAGGCCTTGACGGCGCCGCCGCACTTGGGACAGGCGCCCAGGCTGGGCTGGTCGGACAGATCGACGATCTCGCCGCTGGCTTCGGCGCGGGCGTCGTCGCCGAAGTCGAACTCCAGCTTCCACTGGCCCGCGGCCTCGTCGCGCACCAGCGCCAGTTCGGCCACGAAGGGCCAGCCGGCCTTGCTGCGAAAGCCTTCCAGCGGGCCGATGCGGCGCTGGCGCAGGAACTGCTCGGCCTCGTCGGTGGCAAAGGTGCGCCCACCCGGCGTCTTGGTGAAGGAAAAACCGCAGCCTTCGCCGGCGCCGGCCGCCCCGGTGCAGGCGTAGCGGCGGTAGTTTTCGCGCACCACGCCGCCGCACTGCGGGCAGGGCGTGGCAAGCTGGGCGTAGTCGCCCGGCACGCTGTCGCGGTCGTACTCCTTGGCCTTGCGCACGATGCGCTCGGTCATGGCGGCGATTTCGCGCATGAAGTCGGCGCGCGCCAGCTGGCCGCGCTCCATCTGCGCCAGCTTGTATTCCCAGTCGCCGGTGAGCGCGGGCTTGCTCAGCTCCTCCACCTGCAGGCCGCGCAGCAGCGTCATCAGCTGGAACGCCTTGGCGGTGGGGATCAGCTCGCGCCCTTCGCGCAGCAGGTACTTTTCGCCGATCAGCCCTTCGATGATGGCCGCGCGCGTGGCCGGCGTGCCCAGGCCCTTGTCCTGCATGGCTTCGCGCAGCTCGTCGTCGTCGATCCACTTGCCGGCGCCTTCCATGGCGCCCAGCAGCGTGGCTTCGGAGTAGCGCGCCGGCGGGCGCGTGGCCAGCGCCTTGACCTCGGTGTCCCGGTGCATCACCTGCTCGCCCGGGCGCACCGGCACCAGCGACTTGCCGTCCTTGTCCTCGCCCTGCTCGCCTTCGGCTTCCTTGCCGTAGATGGCCAGCCAGCCGGGCTGAACCAGCACCTTGCCGTTGCTTTGAAACCGATGGCGTTCGCTGCCATGCTCCACCGTGGTGATGCGGGTGGTGACCTGGTACTGCGCCGCCGGATAGAACACCGCCATGAAGCGGCGCACCACCAGGTCGTACAGCTTGCGCTCTGCTTCGGATAGCGCGCCGGGCTCCTGCAGCGTGGGGATGATGGCAAAGTGGTCCGACACCTTGCCGTTGTCGAAGATGCGCTTGCCGGGCCTGACATAGCCTTCGGCCAGCGCCTTGCTGGCGTGCGGCGCCAGGTGCGTCTGGTGGCCGCCGGCCAGCATCTCGAAGGTCTGGCGCGCCACCCCCACGTAGTCCTCGGGCAGGTGGCGCGAGTCGGTGCGCGGGTAGGTCAGCGCCTTGTGCTTTTCGTACAGGCTCTGCGCCAGCGCCAGCGTGGTCTTGGCCGAAAAGCCGAACTTGCCGTTGGCCTCACGCTGCAGGCTGGTGAGGTCGAACAGCAGCGGACTGAGCTGGCTGCTGGGCTTGCTTTCCTCGCGCACGCTGGCCGGCTGGCCCTGCACGGCGGCGGCAATGGCGCGCGCGCGCGCCTCGTCCCACAGGCGGTCGGCGCGCTTTTCGGCGTCCTCGGGGTCCTTCTTCCAGTCCGGATCGAACCACTTGCCGACGTAGCTGCCGGCTTCGGCCTCGAAGCTGGCGTGCAGCTCCCAGTAATCGCGCGCCACATGGCGGCGGATCTGCTCCTCGCGCTCGACCACCACCGCCAGCGTGGGCGTCTGCACCCGCCCCACGGTGGTCAGGAAAAAGCCGCCGTCGCGCGAGTTGAAGGCCGTCATGGCGCGCGTGCCGTTGATGCCGACCAGCCAGTCGGCCTCGCTGCGGCTGCGCGCGGCGTCGGCCAGACCCTGCATCTGGGCGTCGCTGCGCAGCCGCTCGAAGCCTTCGCGGATGGCCTGCGGCGTCATGCTTTGCAGCCACAGCCGCCGGACCGGCTTGCCCAGCGGCTTGGCGCCGCCGGCGTACTGCTCGATCAGGCGAAAGATCAGCTCGCCCTCGCGCCCGGCGTCGCAGGCGTTGATGAGCTCGCCCACATCCTTGCGCCGCGCCTGCCTGACCACCGCGTTCAGGCGTGTCCTGGTTTTGTCGACCGGCTTGAGGTCGAAGTGCGGCGGGATCACCGGCAGGTGGGCAAAGCTCCACTTGCCACGCTTGACGTCGAATTGCTCGGGCGCCTGGATCTCCACCAGGTGACCGACCGCGCTGGTGACCACGTAGCGCTCGTTCTCGAAATGTTCGTCGTGCTTGTCGAACTTGCCCGCCACGGGCGTGAGCGCCCGCACGATGTCCTGCGCCACCGACGGCTTCTCGGCTATGACCAGTGTCTTCATGTCGCTAGAATTTCCTGCTCTCGCGCGCGTGCGCCCACGCGCACCCGCCCGCGCACGCCTGCCCATGCACGCGCGCACACACCATTCAACATAGCAAATTTCCCGCCGTGGCCAACCCCACCCCTCGCAAGACCGCGGCGCCGCGCCGCATCCAGGTGCGCCGCAGCGGCGTGCACGGCAAGGGCGTGTTCGCGCTGGTGGACATTCCCAAGGGCACGCGCATCATCGAATACGTAGGCCAGGTGATCTCCTGGGACGAGGCGCAGCGCCGCCACCCGCACGACCCGCAGGACCCCAACCACACCTTCTACTTCCACATCGACGACGGCCACGTGATCGACGCGCTGTACGGCGGCAACGCCTCGCGCTGGATCAACCACTCGTGCAGCCCCAACTGCAAGGCCGACGAGCAGGGCGGGCGCATCTTCATCACCGCGCGCCGCGCCATCCGCGCCGGCGAAGAGCTCAACTACGACTACGGCCTGGTGATCGACGAGCCGCTGACCGACGAACTGCGGGCCGACTACCCCTGCCGCTGCGGCAGCAGGGCGTGCCGCGGCACCCTGCTGTCGTCCGACCTCGACAGCGCCGAAGACCAGGCCGGCCGCCGCCGGTCGGGCCGCAAGTCCGGCCGGCAGCCGCCGCCATGACCGCCCCCACCCTGTCCTGGCCGGTCGACGCGCTGCGCAGCGCGCTGACGCCGCTGCTGCCGGGCCTGGTGGTCGAAGTGGCGGGGCAAATCGACTCCACCAACAGCGAGCTGATGCGCCGCGCCCGCGCCGGCCGCCTGCCGCCCACCCTGCTGGTGGCCGAGCTGCAGACCGCCGGCCGCGGGCGGCTGGGCCGCGGCTGGCAGTCGGGCGACGGCGAAGCGGGCGGCGCGCTGGCGTTTTCGCTGGCGCTGCCGCTGGCGCCGCACGACTGGTCGGGCCTGTCGCTGGCCGTGGGCCTGGCGGTGGCCGAGGCGCTGCACCCCGACATCCGCCTCAAATGGCCCAACGACCTGTGGTGGCAGGGCCGCAAGCTGGCCGGCATCCTGGTCGAAACCGCCAGCGGCGCAGCGGCCGCCGGCGCCGGGCGCTGCGCCATCGTCGGCATCGGGGTCAACATCGCGCCGCTCGACGGCACCGGCTTCGCCACCCCGCCGGCCTGGCTGCAGGCGCTGCTGCCCGGGGTGGACGCCCCGGGAGCGCTGCTGCGCATCGCGGTGCCGCTGGTGCATGCGCTGCACGCCTTCGAGCAGACCGGCTTTGCGCCGCTGGCGCCGCGCTTTGCCACCCGCGACCTGCTGGCCGGCCAGCCGGTGCAGCTGTCCGACGGCAGCGAAGGCGTGGCCCTGGGCGTCGGCCCCGATGGCGCGCTGCGCGTGCGCTGCGCCACCGGCGTGCGCGAAGTGCGCAGCGCCGAAGTCAGCGTGCGCCCGGCAGCGCCTGGGGCGCCCGCATGATCGGCCGGCTGGTGCTGCTGCTGCTGGCCGCCAACCTGGGCTGGCTGGCCTGGACCCAGGGCTGGCTGCGCCCGCTGGGGCTGGTGCCGCAAGAGCAGGCCGAGCCGCAACGCCTGCAGCGCCAGGTGCAGCCCCAGGCCCTGCGCCTGCAGCCGCTGGAGCCGGCTTCGGCCGCCGCGGCGGCCGACGACACCCCGGCGCGCCGCAGCACCGCCGCCTCGGCCACCCCGGCCAGCGCCGCCGAACCGGCCGCCGCATCCGCCAGCGCCCCCGCGCCCACCGCCTGCCTGCAGATCGGCACCTTCGACGCCAGCCAGATCGAGGCCGTGCGCCAGGCCGCCGCCGGCCTGCCCGAGGGCAGCTGGCGCGTCGATGCGGTGCAGCTGCCGGGCCGCTGGATGGTGTATCTCGGCAAGCTGCCCGACGCCGCCGCCGTGGCCGCGCGCCGCGCCGAGCTGCGCGCCCAGGGCGTGGACACCGACCGCCCCGGCGCGGCGCTGGAGCCCGGCCTGTCGCTGGGGCGCTTTGCCAGCGAAGAGGCGGCCGAGCGCGCGCTCGACAGCCTGGCCCGCAAGGGCGTGCGCGGCGCCCGCGTGGTGCGCGAGCGGCGCGACACACCGGCCTACCTGCTGCGCCTGCCGCAGGCCGACGCCGCGCTGCGCCGGCAGGCGCGCGCCCTCAACGGCGCCCTCGGCGGGCACGACTGGCGCCCCTGCGAATGAACCGATGGCTTGGACAAAACCGATGCCTTGGACAAGCTCGGCCCGAACGGTGTTCAGGGCCTCCAAAGGCCGCAACCCCAGGATGAGCCGGCCGCGCGCTATGCTCGCGCTGCCCCAGAACCACCGGAGACCCGTCCCATGACCCTCAAGCTCTACTACGCCCCCGGCGCCTGCTCGTTCGTGCCGCACGCCATGCTGGAAATCGCCGGCGCCACCTTCGAGCCGATGGCCATCCGGCTGCACAAGAACGAACAGCGCAACCCCGACTACCTGGCGCTGAACGCGCGCGGCCAGGTGCCGGTGCTGGTCGACGGCGACGCCGTCATCACCCAGGTCATGGCCATCGTGGCCTACATCGACGCGCGCTTTCCCGAACACGCCTTCGTGCCCAAGGAGCCGCTGGCGCGCGCGCGTTTCGTCGAAGCGCTGGCGTGGATGAACAACACCGTGCACCCCACCTTCACCCACATCTTCATGCCGCACAAGTTCAGCGACGACCCAGCGGCGCAGCAGTCCATCCGCGCCCAGGCGCTCACGGCGTACCGCCAGCAGCTGGGCGAGCTGCAGGCGCTGGTGCAGCAGGCGCACAGCGCCGGCCGCGACTGGCTGGGCGGCGTGCACTGCGGCCCGCTGGACGCCTATGCGCTGACGCTGCTGCGCTGGGGCAGCATGGTCGACATCAACCCCGAAGACACCCCCGCCCTGTGGGCCCATGCCCAGCGCACCGCCCAGGTGCCCGGCGTGGCGCGCGCCATGGCGCGCGAGAAGCTGCCGCTGAGCATGTACCAGCCGGGCGCCTGAAGGCCAGGCGGTCGCCGCCGGCCCTCGCGCCGGCCCTTGGCCAGGGCAAAGCGGGTGAACACCCGCACGCCGGGTCGCCCTCGCCCCTGCGGCGAGGGGCGGGGCCCCGAACGCCCTACCAGCCGCTGCCTATGCCCACCCCCCAGTGGCCATGACCGCGGCCGCGGCCGCCGATCACGCCGCCGATCGACAGGTTGACCCCCACCGGCGCCACATAGCGCACCGGCGGCGGCGCGTAGGCCGCGGGCGGGTAGGCCGGGTACACCGGGTACGCCGGCGGCGCATAGGCCGGCGGGTAGGGCGCCGCATAACCCTGCGGCACCACCGGCCCGTAACCGCCCGGGTACGGCACCGGGTAGGGCTGGCCGCCCCACGCCGGCGGCGCCGTCACCACGCCCGACGATTCACCCGCCGCCGGGTAGACCGGCATCGGGTAGCCCGCCAGCGACGGCGGCGCCACCGGGTAGCTCTGCACCTCGCCGGCGCCCCAGGCCGGCTGGCCGTGGTACGCGTCGGGCGCGGGCACCTGGATCCACTGGCCCGGCGCCTGCGCCATGCGCGTCTGGTAGCTGCGGCCCGCCACCTCATAAACGACGTCGTAGCCGGTCACGCGCTGGCTGTAGCGCGTGGCGCAGCCGCCGTAGCCGCCGTACTGCGTGGCCTCGGCCGCGTTGCCCAGAAACGCCCCGCCCAGCGCCCCCAGCACCGCGCCGGCAATGTGGCCGCTGCCCTTGCCCAGCTGGCTGCCGATCAGCCCGCCCGTCAGCGCCCCCACCGCCGCCCCGGCGCCGGACGGCGGCGCGCCATAGGGCCCGCAGTCCGACACCGGCACCTGCTCGACCACCGGCTGCGCCGACAGCACGCGCGCCGTCACCATCGACTGTGCGCCGGCGGTCGTGGCCGCCGTGCCCAGCGCGCACAGCACGGCAAGGCGAAAAAGGGTGACAGCAGACGGATCCATGGCACGCATCCTCAAACCAACACCCGGCCGCTCCCGTGGGCCGGTACCTCTGCGTCAACGCCCGCCGCGCCGCCGGCGCCGACCGTCTTTACACGCCCGTCACATTTGGCGCGCCGCGCGCCGCGCCGCTGGCCCCTCGGCGACTCGCTACAAGCACCTGACCGCGCGCAAAACGCGGCACTGGGGTCACAATCGGCCAGCCGCCGCCGGGCCGGGTGGCGGCCCCGCATCGAAAGCCAGACCCATGCACATCGCCTGTTTCGACGACCTGCTGCGCGCCGCGCGCGCCCAGATCGAGCCCCAGCGCCTGCTGTTCGTGTTCACCGAAGCCGAGCTGCCCGACGCCCCCACGCCCGAGCAGCGCGCCGGCTTTGCGCGCGGCGAAGGCGGCGCCCTGGTGCCGCGCCTGTGCGTCGACAAGACGCCGGACGAACTCGTCAGCTTCGAGGCGCTGGCGCACCAAGCCACCCAGCTGCACCCCGCGTGGACGCTGGTGTTCGCCGCCGCGCTGGGCGGCACGCTGCACCGCGCGCCCAGCAGCGCCGACGCCCAAGCGCCGCTGCAGCGCATGGTCGACGCCATCAAGGCCGGCCGCCACGAAGGCCTGATCCCGTTCGACCGCCAAGGGCAGGCGGTGCGCCTGTACTGAGCCTGTCGGCCCGGCCCTTTGAAACCTCGAATTCCGTTCGGGCTGAGCTTGTCGAAGCCCTTCGACGGGCTCAGGGCGAGCGGTCGGAACTTCATGGGGCCGGATCCATGGGAGCGGCCGTTGGGCGCGCCCATCCGTGCCGTGATCGGCGTGCCGGGCAAGGCTGAGCGCCGCGGCTCCCAAGGCGCCTGCGCGCCCTGCAAGGGCCGCGCCGCCCGGCCCGCCACCTGCCGATCAACCATCAAAAAGGCAT
>WBZR01005230.1_pt1 | contig 10080 bp, 7 predicted proteins | sample 5204231 | NCBI WGS metagenome assembly WBZR01 (sample SAMN12412403, study PRJNA552823) | activated sludge metagenome | isolation source: activated sludge from anammox sidestream of wastewater treatment plant... | place: USA: Virginia | collected 2017-08 | reverse complement strand
CTTCTACCCCGTGACCTATGGCAATCTGAGTGGTTACGCGGCCGGTCAATACCTGTCGTTTGGTTCCACGCCGGTCCAAACGGCGACCGTGATCGACGGGTCGCTCAATCTGCGATCCGGTCCGAGCACCGGCTCGTCTGTGGTGACGGTGATGCCCGATGGCGCAACGGTCACCATCACGGGCGCCCAGCAAAATGGGTTCTACCCCGTGACCTATGGCGCCCTGGCCGGTTATGCCTACGCCCAATATCTCCGGATCGGCGGCGCGCCTCCTCCGCCTCCGGCCATCGATACCGCGACCGCAACCACTGGGGTGAACCTCCGTTCTGGCCCAGGAACCAGCTATTCGGTGCTCACGGTCATCCCCGGTGGCGCCAGCGTGTCGATCATCGGCGCATCGGTCGACGGTTTCTATCCCGTGCGTTACAACGGGCAGGATGGGTATGCCGCCACCCAATACCTGCGTCTCGCCTCCCAGCCCGCGCCGACCCCGACTCCGCCGCCGCCCGCCAAACGTGCCGCCTGGACAACCGCCGATCTGAATCTGCGCTCCGGCGCCGGGCTGAGTTACGGGGTCATTACGGTGATGCCGGCTGGCGCCGGAATTTCGGTGACCGGCGCTGCCCAGAGCGGCTTCTATCCGGTCGATTACGGGACCTCCAGCGGATTCGCCTCGGTCGATTACATCACCTTCGAGGAACCACCGGTGGTCCAACCGTGCGGGTGTTCGCTGATCTGGCCGATCAAGGGCGGCACCTGGCAGATTATTCAGGGATACAACGGCGGTACCCATAATGGCTCGACCTATATGTACTCGCTCGACCTCCAGCGGATCGAGGGCGAGCAGGCTACCATCGGTCAAACGATCTATGCGCCGGCATCCGGTACGGTGCTCTGGACCAGCGGCGGCTTGCTGATCGGTATGGGCAACGGCTACGGTATCGCCCTCTTCCACATCACGCTCGATGCCGGTATCACCTCGGGTACAGCGGTAACGCAAGGACAGGCGATCGGGTATATCTCCGGGCCCGGCGGCCCTGGCTATCAGGTCACGCCACATGTCGATATGACTCTCTGGGAGCTTCCCAATGGCGGCGGCACCCCTCGCTACTCCGCCCCCTATACCGGCGAGTTCGCCATTGCCGGCCGCGAGTTCCCACCGGGCGATCTCGCCTGGAATACCTGGGGCGGCACGAATTTCCAGCCGTAGCGGTCCGCTAGCAGGCGGCACGCGGCAGACAGCACGCGGAAGAAACCGGCCGGTTATCCAACCGGCCGGTTTCTCCTATCCTCGACCCAACTCCTATCTCCCATTTCCTGTTTCCCTCGCCCCATTGCGCCCACCTGCCCGATGCGGCATGCTGCCGAGAGCATTCGATGAACCATGCAGACAAGGGAGCAAGACGATGGCGCGACATCCGTGGGTGGCAAAAGCCGATGACGGCGTGCGATGGGGGATGCAGGTCGTGATACCTGCACGTCGCGATGCCTTGCCGAAGCTGATGGACGTCGCCCGGCAGATGGAATCGCTCGGGTTCGATTCGCTCTTCGTGATGGATCATCCTGCGCTCCATGCCGATCCCTATGTTGCCCTTTCTGGCGCTGCCGCGGTCACGGAAAAACTCCATCTGGGCCAGCTCGTCATGGCTGCGACCTACCGGCATCCGGCATTCGTCGCGCGAATGCAGGCCGATCTCGACAATCTGTCCGGCGGCCGCTCGGTGCTCGGGGTCGGTTCCGGCTGGTTCGAAGCCGAATACGACATGATGAACCTCCCGTTCCCCGGAATCGGCCGCCGGCAAAAAGACCTCGATGAGCTGATCGCGTGTGTCGATGGACTCTGGTCCGGGGATCCATTTACCTACCATGGCGACACCTTTACCATCGACGCCATGCAGATCGATCCCGTGCCGAGTCAGCGGCCGCCCGTGTTGGTGGGCGGCAGCGGTAAGAAAGGCACCCTGCGGCAAGTGGCCACCTGGGCCGATGCCTGCAATGTCGAGGAAGAACTCAAGCTCAACAACTCCGGCGCCACCGATGCGCAACGATTTGCGCAAGTGGGGGAGATCTTTGCCGCGCTCGATGGGCACCTCGACGAGCTCGGCCGCCCGCGCAACGAAGTGTTGAAATCGCACTTCACCACGATGCTGGTCCTCGCGCCAACGCAACAAGAAGCCGACCGACGCGCCGATGAGATCGACACCTCGAAATCGACCTCGGCTGGCGCGCGCAGCCGGGGACGCGATTTTCTCGCCTCCGCCTCGGTCGACCGGGCGATCGCCTATTACCGGGGATTACGCGATGCCGGAGCGCAATATTTCGTCGTCCAGGTCAACCAGGACGACGACGAAACCATGCGGCTGCTCGCCAACGAGGTCATGCCGAACGTCTCCTGAGCGCGCATCACGGAACTGCCGCGGGACCCGCTCCGGGAGGGGCGGTTCTCCGTGGCTGCCTTTTGTCTCCACCCTCCTGCATGTTGCTCTATCGAGACCACCTGACAGCCCTCTGCCACAAAACAAACGAGCGGTTGCCTAACGCAACCGCTCGTTTCGCATGCTGGGAACACTGCGTCATCGCCGATCCGCCGGCGGTTCGGACCGGCCATCCTCGACGACCGATCCGCGATTTATCGGAGGCGTGATCCCAAGTACGATCACAACGACAAGCAATACCAATACCAGTTCCATTTCGCCCAATTCCTCTTATCTCGCCCCGTCATGCATCGCGCGTTCCCTGGCGAACCTCGGTACGCGATCAGTGCGCCTCGCTCATCCGGCGATTGGCGAACGCCGCGTGCGCGGCATCGCGCAGGAACGCGGCGGTTGCCTTGACCCCGCCGAACCAGGTCACCTTTTCCGGCGTGGTCCGCTGGGCTGCCTTCGCCTCCCGGATCAGCAGCCGCCGGTTGAGCTGCCGCTCTCGTTCCGGCGCCATCGCGCGTCCGGTCATCTCCGCCAGAAGAACATCATGTCCACCCATTATCGAACTCCTTACTCTGCGAGCGCCGCTTCGATTACCGGCGCAACTGTCGATCCGGTTCGAACGGGCTCGCGGAGCCTGTGGCTCCTGGCTATCGAATCGCCCTGGCTTGCCTTATCTGCCAGCGCGGTTCCCGAGCCCGTTCTCACACTCGCTATATTCGGCCAATTTTCCGGGGCCTACATCGGTCGAATTACGCATTTCTCGACGTGCTGCCCACGCGCGGGCCACATGGCGCCTACGCATTCGACGTAGGTAAGAGGCGTTTGTGAGATGGCCGGGCGCGGTGACCATGGTGGTCCCGCCTCTCACACATCCCGGGAAAGAACGCCATGAGCGTCCCGATCGGGCGCGGGTGTGATTGAATGGAGTGTGCCTGGCGGTGCATCCTATCCGGGCAGTGGAGGACAGCCGTGCGTATTCGTATTCTTTTTCCGATTCTTGCGTGTCTGGTCGTCTTCGCTGTGCTGCCTGCTGCCGCCCAGGAAATGACCCCCACCGTCGATGCGCCCGATCCCGCGCTCTGCACCCTCCGTCCGCTCACCGGCGAGGATCTCCAGCGGATTCAGGACGCGGGGTTTCCACCGATCGAAACCCCGACACCGGTTTCGTCCCCGTTCGTCATGCCGTCCGGCGACGAGCTCTTCACCCACGATCTGAACGAAGTCCAGAAAGATTTGCGCCGCGCAATCGCCTGTGTGAACACCGGAGAGCCGCTCCGCGCGCTGGCCGCTTATAGTGACCGCTGGATCGCGAACTTTCTGCAAGAGCAGGGCGGTCTCGATGATGAGCTGATCGCCGGATTGCAAGTCGGACGCGATCTGCAACCGGACAACTATCTGCAGATCCTCCAATTTGGCGATGCGGTCCGGTTGGAAGACGGCCGGGTCGCCATCGTCGTGCTCGGCAACGACCCCGCCAAGGCGAGCGCACCCAGCCAACGGCTCTTCCTGATGGACGAAGTTCGCCCCGGACGCTTCCTGATCGATGAGGTGGTGCCGATATCGGAGTCCTGAGGCTTGAATTCCGAAACACGATCTGCCCGAACTTTCGGATTCTCGAGACCCAGGCCCCACGGCGTTACTCCTCGATGACCGGGTCGTAGAGGATGATGCCGGAATCCATCTTCATCGCCAGCGCCAGCCGCCCGTCGCGGATTACGTAGCTGGTGACCTGATCCAGATTCTGCAAATACACCGCGTCTTGCGAATCGTCACCGCAATACATCATCGTCGTCGCCAGCATGATGGAGATCTGTGAGCCATCGGTCGTATAGGCGCCGTGCGCGCGGTTGCAATCGACCATTCCGACGACCGGGCCATCCGGAGAAAAGCTGAGATAAAAGCGATCGGGCGCCGCTGAAACGATCTCGCTCCCGTCGCCCATCTGCGTACCGGCCCATTGCCAGATCACCCCGGCCAGCGAGGGAGAGAAAGAAAGCGAGCTGCCGTCCGACAGTCCCAGCACCAGGGTGTCGCTCGCGCCGCTCTGGTCGATCGACCACGAGGTCACGCTATTCAGCGCTTGCAGGAACGCATCGCCCGAACCGCCTTCCGGGCACATCATCAGTGTCGTACCGAGGGGACCGAGCATGAGATTCGACCCATCGATCGTATAGGCGCCGAATCCACCATTGCAATCGGCGCGCAGACTGAGCTGCCCATCGTCGAGAAACTGAATCCAGTATTCGCTGCCGATCGCCACCGCGCCTTCGACCGGTGTTGCGGTATCGACCGTGGGGTGGAAATCGTTCGAAATCCACAGGAGCGGGGGAATAGTCGCTCCGGTAGCGGGGGAGGCTTCCGTCGACGCATCCTGCGCGACTGCTCCTCCCAGGGTGGCGATGATCGCGGCGAACGCGAGTCCCAACGTTGCGATAAGTCGTTTCATGCGCGCTTCTCCCAAATGACCGGTACTGTCGACCGGCGACGATTGTCGATCCTCGACCGTCGTTATCGAGAGAAACGTACGATCGAATCGAGTGGTTCCACAGCGTGTCTCCGCTCGTACTCCAGAATAGCGGTTCCGTGGCCGCGCCCGGTTGAGCGGGTGCGTACAATTGCCGATTGGGTTCGACCGCCGCCCTGGTGTGTCCGGCGGGAAGTGTTCAGAGGCCACATGACCAATCCGACCATTGCCATCGACCGGCACGTCCGTGTTCGTTATGCTCCGAGTCCGACCGGACTGCTCCATGTCGGCGGTGCGCGAACGACGCTCTTCAATTGGCTTTTTGCCAAGGGGGAAGCAGAACGACTCGGTTTCGGCGGTACGATGATTCTTCGTATCGAGGATACAGACCGCAATCGCCTGGTCGAAGGCGCCACCGAGGGAATTCTCGAGATCCTGCGCTGGTTCGGGGTCGATTGGGATGAAGGACCCGATGTCGGTGGTCCGCACGGTCCCTATATTCAGAGCGAGCGGCTGGCCCTTTACCAGCAGGGTGCGCAGGAGCTGATCGACAAGGGGTTGGCCTATCGCTGTTTTTGCAGCCCGGAGCGTTTGCAGGGACTCCGCGACGAACAGCGGCAAAAGAATCTCCCTCCCGGTTATGACCGCCATTGTCGCCGGCTGTCGCAGGACGAAATCGACGCGAAGCTGGCCGCCGGCGACGGCTATGTCGTCCGGTTTGCCATGCCGCGCGAGGGAACGACCGCCGTCTACGATCTGATCCGGGGCGAATCGACCTTCCAGAATGCCAATCTGGAAGATCTGGTGCTACTCAAATCGGATGGCTATCCGACCTACCACCTTGCCAATGTCATCGACGACCACGATATGCAGATCACCCACATCATGCGCGGGGATGAATGGATTCCAACCGCGCCGGTGCATATCCGGCTCTATGCCGCCTTTGGCTGGGAGCCGCCCGCGCTCGCGCATATGCCGCTCATTCTCGCGCCCGGTGGCGGCAAGCTCTCCAAACGCCATGGTTCGACTGCGATGGAGGAATTCCGCGCGCAGGGGTATTTGCCCGAAGCGTTGATGAACTATCTGGCATTGCTCGGCTGGAGTTTCGACGGCACCACCGAGCTCTTTTCCAAAGACGAGCTGCTGGCGAAATGGTCGCTGGAACGGGTCAGCCCATCGCCCGCCACCTTCGATTACGACAAACTCCGCTGGTTCAACCAGCAATACATCAACCACATCCTCTCCCTCGACGAGTTGACCGCGCGGGTCGCGCCCTTCCTGATCGATGCTGGTCTGGCAACTGGCGCGGCCAATGACCCGGATTCGGACGAGTTCGCCCGCATCGCCGCGGTCACGGCCGTATTGAAAGACCGGTTGGTCCTGCTGAGCGATGCGCCGGAATTGATGAGCTTCTTCCTGCAGGACGAACTAGCGCCCTACGATCCGGCACTGCTGGTTGCCAAAAAGAGCACGCGGGAGCAGTCTCTGGCAGGATTGCAAGGTGCGCTGGCGATCTTCGAACAGGGTACGGTTACCGACGAAAGCGCCATCGAAACCGAACTGCGCGCGCTGGCCGACCAGCTCGGACTCAAAGCCGGCCAGCTCTTTATGCCGATCCGGGTCGCTGTCACCGGCCGCACCGAATCGCCCGGGCTGTTCGAAACCCTGCGCGTCATCGGCGACGACCGGGTGCGAGCGCGGATCCGGACGGCAATCGAGTTGCTCGGTACACCCGCGTAGGTGCTTCGAGTCCAGGGTCCAGTGTCCAGAGCACGTCACTGGACACTGGACCCTGGACACTGGACAAAAATGACTATGAAACGCTCCGTTCCCCTTCTCGCTCTGCTGCTTCTCGTATTCGGATTGCTGCCCGCGGCGGCGGCCACACCGGTGGCGACACCGGGTGGCTATGCACATGCCGATTGGCTGGTCGATCCGGGGTGGCTCGATCGGCATCTGGGCGATTCTGGTTTGCGGGTGATCGCGCTGACGCCAGCGGATGACTTCGCCAAGGGGCATATCGATGGCGCGGTGCAGGTCGATTGGCCCGATCTGGCGTTGACCGAATCGGCCCAGATCGATACCTGGCGGACGCAGATGGAAACGCTGCTCACCAAACTCGGCGTATCACCGTCCGACACGGTGGTCGTCTACGACGGCGGCACCCTCTACGCGCCGCGGCTCTGGTGGATTCTGTATCAATTGGGGCAGCAGGATGTCCGCATTCTGAATGGCGGGTTGCCCGCCTGGATCGCTGCCAACCTTCCGGTTGCGACCGGTTCCACCTGGCATGGATACAGCGCAGGGACTTGGGACGCGCAACCGGATGACGCTGCCATTGCCACCGTCGATCAGGTGGTCGCCGCGCTGAACGATTCCAATACTGTGCTGGTCGATGCCCGCACCAAAGACGAATACGATCAGGGGCATATTCCCGGTGCGGTGCTCTTTCCCTTTACCGATATGGCCACTGCCGATTCCCCGCACCTCTGGAAATCGGCCGAGGAGCTGCAACACGCCTTTGCCGCGGTGGGTGTTACCCCGGACAAGCATGTCATCGTCTATTGCTCGTCGGGGGTGCGGTCGGCCGGAGTCTATTTCACCCTGCGGTTGATCGGCTACGACGATGTCGCGCTCTTCAGCGGCTCATATGACGAATGGAGCGCCGACCCCAGTCGTCCAGTGGAGAAGGGATAGGACCTCCCTGGGTGAAGCTGGCCGGTGGAGTTTCGCCAGGCCGGTGAATGGTGACGACCCGTCCATCTCGCCCGATTGTCATGCCGAGCGAAGCGAAGCATCTTTCGATGCGCAGAACTCGCATGCCATCCGCTTGGGTCGTTGGCCTGTTTTCCCGGCTTGAAACCCTCGCTTGCGGACAGCTTATGTTCGTATACGTTCGCCTGGCTGCCAATTACCGGAAAAGCCCCTGCCTTCGTCCAGGATTGGGAGAAGGAAGGGGGTTGGGGGGTCGATGAGGGTCGAAATCCCCCATGTCCATCCACTCCATCCCTACCGAACTTGCCCCAGAGAAGTAGAAGGCACAATACCCATCCCCTTCCATTCGGACACTTCGCTCCCATACTCCTTGACAGGATCAGAACGCATGTTCTATGCTATTTGCAAGCGGCACACCCGATGAGAGTGCGGGCCTGGGCAGCAACGTATCTCGTCCGGGCTGGTTACCCGTCATCCACACTCGGTGCCGGATCCCGGCGACGAGAGGGCTTTCTGCGCGCTGCCTGTCGCATGCTGCCTGCTTCGTCGCGTCTCGGTCGATCCCACCGCCTAATCATTGACATCTCTATTCGTACATCGTTCTTTGAACTGGTCACCCCGTCCTCAGCCTCGGAGAGGCTTGGCTCTGTCAGCCCCAGGTTTCAACCTGGGGAACGCTTCACCGGACCCCGGACCTCGTCATCCTTGCATGGGGTACCCCGGTAGGGTACTATCTGTCCATACCGGATTCCGAGCATAGCCGCTCGGATTTTTTCGAAAGGACATGCATGACGAGCATTGCTCGGTTGCCCGATGCCGATCGGGACGAGATCATCCAGCGCCTGAAGCGGATCGAAGGCCAGGCGCGCGGAATTCAGAAAATGGTCGACGATGGCCGCGACTGCGCGGACATCCTGACACAGCTCGCCGCGATTCGCGCCGCCGTCAGCAGCCTCAATGGCGAGGTGCTGGAAACCTATTTGATGCGTTGTATGCACCATCCTGAGGATTTCGGTTCCCCGGAAAAAGTCGTTCAGCAAGCAGTGCGGGCATTGGTCCGCGGCTAATGGAGCAGCAATCCCTCATGATCGTCGAACGTTTCTTTACCCCGGGTCTTGCCCAGGTTGCCTATCTGGTGGCCGATGAGGGTACCGGCGATGTCGCCGTGATCGACCCGCGCCGGGACGTCCAGGACTATCTCGATTGGGCGGCGGAGCGCGGTTTCCGCATCAGCGCCATTCTGGAAACGCATGTTCATGCCGATTTCGTTTCCGGCGCGCTGGAGTTGGCGCATGCCACGGGCGCGCCGATCTTTTCCAGCCGGCTTGGCAATCAGGAATTCGATCACCGTCCTCTGCAGGACGGTGATCGGATTCCGGTCGGTGGACTTTCTCTCGAAGCGCGCTGGACTCCGGGACATACGCCCGAGCATGTGGCCTTCTTGCTCTTCGATCCGGCAGTGGGTGCGGAACCGCGGGCCATGTTCAGCGGCGATCTGATCTTCGCCGGTGAAATCGGCCGCCCTGATCTGCTGGGCGAAGCCCATACGAAGCAGTTGGCGGGTCAGCTCTTCGACACCCTGCGTCATCGACTGGCCGATCTGTCCGATGATCTGCTGGTCTATCCCGGGCATACCGCCGGTTCGGCGTGCGGCCGCAAGATTGGCGATGCGGCCGTGACCACACTGGGAGCTGAACGGCAATTCACCTATGCCTTCCAGTTCGAGGACGAGGTGGAATTCATCCGGGCTATCCTGCACGAGATGCCGGCTCCGCCGCCCTATTACCCGAAGATGAAGGTCGTCAATCGGGTCGGGCCGGCGTTGCTGGAGTCGCTGCCGGAAGGCGCGGCGCTTTCGGCCCAGGAAGTCGCCAGCGCCATGGCGAACGGCGCGCTGGTCATCGATGCGCGGGAAGAGCAGAGTTTCGATCGCGCGCATATTCCCGGTTCGTACTATGCCGGTTCGCGATCCGATGCCATTGCCTGGGTTGGCTGGCGCGCGCCCTACGATCAGCCGGTGATCCTGCTGCTCGATCGGGACGAAGACTATCCGTTTTTTGTCAATGAGCTGCACCGGATCGGTATCGACACCATTGCCGGATACCTGGCTGGCGGCATCGATGTCTGGCTCGACAGCGGTGGCGCAGTCGAACGACTGGAAGTGCTGTCACCCGAGCGATTTCAGCAATTGCTGGGCGATCAGCCGGCGGCGCGGCTCTTCGATGTACGCACCCTCGACGAATGGCGTTCGGGGCATATTGCGAAGGCTGCCAACGAGTTCGCCGGTGATCTCGCTGCCGGTGGGAATGGCATCCAAGCGGAAAAAGATGAGCTGGTCTTGCTGGCCTGCGCGTCCGGGTACCGGTCGCGCGTGGCGGCGAGTTTGCTGCAGGCGCGTGGACTCTCCCGCATCGTCCAGCTCGACGGTGGCATGGATGCGTGGGACGCCGCCGGGCTGCCGGTCGAGCGAGATCG
>WBZR01005228.1_pt1 | contig 10081 bp, 9 predicted proteins | sample 5204231 | NCBI WGS metagenome assembly WBZR01 (sample SAMN12412403, study PRJNA552823) | activated sludge metagenome | isolation source: activated sludge from anammox sidestream of wastewater treatment plant... | place: USA: Virginia | collected 2017-08 | reverse complement strand
CATCCTCGAGGATCGCCTTGATCGGCGCGAACCCGGTGCCGCTCGCGACGAGAATCACCGGCTTCGCCCCTTCGCGCAGGAAAAACGAGCCGAGCGGCCCCTCGAACCGCAGGATGTCGCGCTCCTTCATCTGGGTGAAGACGTGCTCGGTGAAGCCGCCGCCCGCGACGCGGCGCACGTGAAGCTGCAGGAACGCGTCGTCGTGCGGCGCGTTCGCCATCGAGAAGCTGCGGCGTGCGCCGTCCTTGAGGAGGAAATCGACGTACTGGCCGGCGAGAAACTGCAGCCGTTCGCTCGCGGGAAGCTTGAGATGGAGGATCGCCACGTCGTCGGCCGGCCGCTCGATCCGCTGCACCCGGCATGGCAGCTTCTTGACCACGATATCCTTGACCGCGCCGATCGCGCGCGCCTCGATGACGAGGTCCGACCGCGGCCGCGCCTGGCAGAAGAGCGCGTACCCGGCGGCGCGCTCGTCGTCGGAGAGCGCGCTCGGGTGATAGCGGCCGTAGTCGATCTCGCCCTCGAGCACCTTGCCCTTGCACGAGCCGCACGCGCCGTCGCGGCAGCCGTAGGGAAGGTGAAAGCCTTCGTCGAGGGCCACCTGCAAAATGGTTTCACCGTCGGGAACGCTGAAGACGTGGCCGCTCGGCCGGATCGTCACCTTGTATGGCATATCGCTTTCTCTCGCCGCAATTCGACTCGCGGGGGATTATGAGATAAGTTCTAGAATGTCTGGATGGACGCCTTGCTGATCATCGGGTTTGGCGATGTCGCGAGGCGCGCCGTGCCCGAGCTCGTCGCGCTTTTCGCGCCGGTCCGCGCACTTGTGCGGACCGCGGAAGCGGCGAGCGATATCAGCGCACGCGGCGTGCAGGCGGTCGTCGCCGACCTCGATCGGCCGGATTCGCTGGCCGTGCTCGCGGGGCTTGCCGACTGCGTCCTGCACCTCGCTCCGCCCGATCCGGCCGGAGCACGCGACGAGCGCACGCGCGCGCTGGTGGACGCGCTCTCGGCGCGAGCGATGGTATCACACGGGCATGCGCCGATCCGGCGCCTCCAGCGCCTCGTGTACGTCAGCACGACGGGCGTCTACGGCGACTGCGCCGGTGCCTGGGTGGACGAGACGCGGGCGGTGAACCCGCAAACGGATCGCGCGCGGCGGCGGGTGGACGCGGAGCGCGTGCTGCTCGATTGGGGCGCGCGCACGGGGGTGTCCGTGTCGATTCTCCGCGCGCCCGGAATCTATGCCGCCGACCGGCTTCCGCTCGAGCGGCTTGCGCGCGGCACGCCGGCGCTGCGCGCGGAGGACGACGTCTACACCAGCCATATCCACGCGGACGATCTCGCGCATGCCTGCGTCGCGGCGCTCCTGCGGGGTGCGCCGGGGCGCGTCTACAACGTCGCCGACGACAGCGGGATGAAGATGGGCGAGTACTTCGACCTGGTTGCCGATCGCGCCGGGCTCGCGCATCCGCCGAGGGTCGCGCGCGCCGAAGCCGCGCAACGCCTTTCCGCGGTCGCGCTGTCGTTCATGAGCGAATCGCGCCGCGTGGTCAACCGGCGCATGAAGGAGGAGCTCGGCGTCGCCCTGCGCTATCCGACCGTGCGCGAGGGCGTTCCGCTGTCCGTCGCACCGGCCGGCGCTGCCGTCGCAAGAAGGAGATGAGCCATGTCGAGCGCCTCTGATACGCTGCTCGTGATCACCAACCTGCCCGACCGGGCCAGCGCCGAGACGCTCGCCGCCGCCCTGGTCGAGCGGCGGGTCGCGGCTTGCGCGAATGTGATGTCGCCCTGCAGGTCGGTCTACCGCTGGCGGGGAACCGTGGAGCACGCCGAGGAGCATCCCGTCTTCGCCAAGACCACGGGCGACCGCTTCGCGGCCCTGCAAGAAGTCATCCGGGAGGTGCATCCCTACGAACTTCCCGAGATCATCGCGGTCGGAGTTGACGCCGGCCTTCCCGCGTACCTGGAGTGGGTCGCCGCCGAGACCCGACCGGCGGCATAATTCACGCCTTATGCGCTCTTTCGTCACCCGACTGCTGATTGCCCTCGGGGCCGGCCTGCTTGCAGGAGGCGCCGCGCTCGCCCAGGACATCCTGGAGCCGGAAAAGGCGTTCAAGTTCTCCGTGCAGGCGCTCGACGACCGGACGATCGAAGTGCGCTACCGGATCGAGGACGGGTATTACATGTACCGCGACAAGTTCAAGTTCGCGGTGGAGCCCGCCTCGGCGCGGCTCGGCGTCGCCGAGTTCCCGGCCGGAGAGGTCAAGCAGGACGAGTTCTTCGGGCGGGTCGAGACCTACCGGAAGGGCGTCGCAATTCGCATCCCCGTCGAGGCGGGTGCGGAGGCGGTGACGCTCGCCGCGACCTCGCAGGGCTGCGCCGACATCGGGATCTGCTATCCCCCGATCACGCAGAGCGCCCGGATCGTGCTGGCCGCGGTTTCGGGCGGCGGGAGCGTGATGCCCGATGCGCAGTCGGTGGCGGCGATCGCGGCGCGGAGCGGCGAATCGCCGGACCAGTTCGTCGGGCGGCCGGTGAGCGGCCAACCCGGCCTGATCAACGACGAGACCAAGGCTGCGGGCATCCTCGCGGGCGGCAGCCTCTGGGCGATCGTCGCATTCTTCTTCGCGGCGGGGCTGCTCCTGACGTTCACGCCTTGCGTGCTGCCGATGATCCCGATCCTCTCGGGCATCATCGTCGGCGAGGGGCGGGAGGCGTCGCACAAGGGCCGTGCGCTCGCGCTGTCGCTCGCGTACGTGGCCGGCATGGCGATCGCTTACACGGCGCTCGGCGTCGCCGCCGGGCTCGCCGGGTCGATGTTCGGCGGCGCGCTGCAGAACCCGTGGGTGCTCACGGCCTTCGCTGCGATCTTCGTCGCGCTCGCATTCTCGATGTTCGGCTTCTACGACATCACGCTGCCGGCTGTCCTGCACACGAGGCTCGCGCACGCGAGCCACCGCCTCACCGGCGGGCATCTGGGCGCAGTTGCGCTGATGGGCGTGCTCTCGGCCGCGATCGTGAGCCCGTGCGTCGCGGCGCCGCTCGCCGGCGCGCTCGTCTACATCAGCCAGAGCCGCGACGTCGTGCTGGGCGGCACCGCGCTCTTCGCGATGTCGATCGGCATGGGCGTGCCGCTCGTCGCGGTCGGGGTGACCGAGGGCGCATTGCTGCCGCGCTCGGGGCACTGGATGAAGTCGGTGAAGAAGTTCTTCGGCTTCCTGATGCTCGGCGTGGCGATCTGGATCGTCGCGCCGATCATCCCGGTCGTGGCGCAGATGCTCCTCTGGGCGGCGCTCCTGATCATCGGCGCGATGTACCTGCACGCGCTCGATCCGCTCCCGCACGACGCCTCCGACTTCACCCGGTTCTGGAAGGGCGTCGGCGTGATCTCGCTCCTCGCCGGCGGGGCGCTCGCGCTGGGCGCGTTCTCGGGCCATCGCGACATCCTGCAGCCGTTGTCCGGTTTCCGCGTTGCGGACGGGTCGGCCGTGCCGGCGGGCACCGAAGTGCGATTCGAGCGCGTGCGCTCGCTCGCCGACCTGGAGACCCGGCTGGCGCAGGTGAGTCGGCCGGTGATGCTCGACTTCTACGCCGACTGGTGCGTGTCGTGCAAGGAGATGGAGCGGTTCACGTTCAGCGACGCGCGCGTGCGCGAGAAGTTCGCGGGAATGGTCCTCCTCCAGGCCGACGTCACGGCCAACAGCGACGACGACAAGGCGCTCCTCAAGCGCTTCGGCTTGTTCGGCCCGCCCGGTATCATCTTCTTCGACCGTCAGGGCCGCGAGATCGACGGGCTGCGCGTGATCGGCTACCAGCCGGCCGACCGGTTCCTGAAATCGCTCGCGCGCGCCACGGGTACCTAGCCGAACGCCGGGGCGCGCGGGACTGCGCGGCGCGCCCCGCTATCCCGGCCGCACCTCGAGCACGATCTTGCCGATGTGCTTCGAGGATTCCATCAGCTCGTGCGCCTTGGCCGCCTCCGCCAGCGCAAAGGTGGCGAAGACGTTCGTCCGCACGTGTCCCGAGGCGAAGAGCGGCCAGACGTGCTCGGCGAGAGCCCGCGCGATCGCGGCCTTCTCCGCGACGGTGCGGGGCCGCAGGGTCGAGCCGGTGAAGGTGAGCCGCTTGATCATGATCGGCATGCAGTCCAGCGTGATCTTGCTCGCCTGCAGGAAGGCGATCTGCACCAGCCTGCCCTCCAGCGCGAGCGAGCGGATGTTGCGCTCGATGTACTCGCCGCCGACCATGTCCAGGATCACGTCGACGCCGCGCTTCTCGGTCGCCCTCCAGAGCTCCGCCGCCCAGTCCTGGGTCTTGTAGTTGTAGACGACGTCGGCGCCCGACTTGCGGCAGAAGGCCGCCTTGTCCTCGTTGCCGACGGTCGTGTAGACCTTCGCTCCCCAGGTTTTCGCGAGCTGAATTGCGGCGAGGCCGATGCCGCTCGAGCCCCCGTGCACGAGGAACGATTCGCCCGCCTTGAGGCGCCCGCGATCGACGATGTTGGTCCACACGGTGAACCAGTTCTCGGGGAGCGACGCGGCCTCCGCGAGCGACAGGCCCTTCGGGACCGGGAGGCAGTGGGCGGCGGGCGTGGCGCAGTACTCCGCGTACCCGCCGCCGGGCGTAAGCGCGCATACGACATCACCCGTCTTCCACTGCGTCACATCGGGCGCGACCGCGACGATTTTGCCGGCGACCTCGAGCCCGAGTACACGCGAGGCGCCCGCGGGCGGCGGATAGCTGCCCGAGCGTTGCAGCAGGTCGGGCCGGTTGACACCGGCATAATGGACTTCGATCAGCGCCTCTCCGGGCTGGAGCGAGGGTGTCGCGCCCTCCGCGACTCTCAGCACGGTGGCCGGTCCGCCTGCGCCTTGGTCGATGTACTTCATTGCATGGCCCTCGTGATGCATCGTCGGAGCGCGCCCGCGGCTGCCGGGCCGCGCGCTTCGCCGGGAGCGCTCTCCGGCGCGGCCGCGGAGGCGCCTATGTTAATCGCATTGCGCGGCCGCGGTCACGCATGGAGGTGCACCCGATGCCTGCGTCGCCGACGAGCGCCAGAAATTGCGCGAAGCGCAGCGCCGCGCCCGTTCGCACGAGATGGGCTGCGCATCCGCAGTCCGAGGCGCCGAAGCGAGCGACCGGTGCAGTCGCCCCTGGCGAGCGCATCAGCGCGGCCGCCCACTCGTGCTCGCGCCGCGCGGTGCCCGCCCGATGCCAGACCGCCACGAGCTCGGCGCGCCGCCGCAGATAGTCGATATGCCAGTGAGGCGCCGACACGCGCCTGGCATGGTGCGCGACGCGTGCCGCGAGACCGCCGGGACCGAGCGCGCTGCCCACGTAGAGGTATGCGCCCGCGGGAAATGCAAACGTGCCGAGTCGACCGATGCGGATGCTCGCACCGTGCCCGAGGTGCAGCAAGAGCACGTAGGTTCCGGGATCGCGAGGCGGGCCGGCCACGCGTCGCCCGCTACGTGTGCGACGCGGCGCGGGCAAGAAACCGCTCGGCGAGCCGTACCCAGTAGGATGCGCCCAGCGCGAGGATCTCGTCGTTGAAGTCGTAGCGCGGGTTGTGCAGCACGCAGCCGCTCTCGCCCGGACCGTTGCCGATCCACGCGTAGGCGCCCGGCTTCACCTGCAGCATGAAGGCAAAATCCTCGGCGCCCATGGTCGGCGCGAGATTGGTGTGCACGCGCTCGTCGCCTGCCAGCGACCGCATCACTTCCGCCGCGAATGCCGCCTCGCGCGGGGTGTTCACGGTCGGCGGATAGCGCCGCTCGTAGCGGATCGCGGCCTCGGCGCCGAAGGCCGTGGCCACGCCGTTGCAGATCCGGGCGATGCCCGACTCGATCAGGTCCTGGACCTCCGGGCGAAACGCGCGCGCGGTCCCGCGCAGCACCACCTCCCCGGGGATCACGTTCCACGCATCCCCGCCGTGAAACTGCGTCACGGTCACCACGGCGGCATCGGCCGGCAGCGCGTTGCGGCTCACGATCGTCTGCAGCGCCTGCACCAGATGGCTCCCGGCGACGATCGGATCCACCGCATGGTGCGGCATCGCGGCGTGCCCGCCGCGTCCGGTGAGCGTGATTTCGAAGACGTCGGACGAGGCCATCATGGGCCCCGGCATGACCGCGAACTCTCCGACCGGCAGGCCCGGCCAGTTGTGCATGCCGAATACTGCGTCCACGGGGAAGCGCTCGAAGAGCCCTTCCTGCACCATCGCGCGTCCGCCGCCTTCGTTTTCCTCCGCGGGCTGAAAGATGAAATGCACGGTGCCGTCGAACTCGCGCGTCGCGGCGAGGTGTTTCGCCGCGCCGAGCAGCATGGCGACGTGGCCGTCGTGCCCGCAGGCATGCATCTTTCCCGCGACGCGCGAGCGATGCGCGAAAGTGTTCGCCTCCTGGATCGGCAGTGCGTCCATGTCCGCGCGCAGACCCACGGCGTGCGACCCCGTACCGCTCCGGAGTGTGCCGACCACCCCCGTTCCCGCGAGCCCGCGGTGCACCTCGATGCCCGCGGCGTTGAGCGCCTGCGCGACGAGCTCCGCGGTGCGGGTCTCCTCGAATGCGGTCTCCGGCTGCGCATGCAGCGCGTGGCGCCACCCCTGCATCTCGGCGCGCGCCGCCTCGATTCGCGCGATGGCTTTCATTGCGCCTCCTGCCCGGGGGATGTCAACCGATCGCCACGCGGGCGCATTGAAATTATTGGCGATGGCCACACACGGGGATTATATAGTCGGGTACGGGATGCGCTTCTGCGCCTCGTGGCGCCCCGATGTCCGGCGCAGGCGTCGCACTCACCCGGTCCCAAAGCATTCTATGCGCAGTCGCATCCAGGGAGTCGACCGTGTCCTCGCGATCGCAGCGCTCGCTTCGATCGCGCTGCACGTCGCCGTCCTCTTCGGGACGCCGCGCCTCGACTTCATCGAACTCGCAGCCACGGTGCCGGCCGAGCCCCTCGAGGTCCGGATCGTGACGCCTCCTCCGCCGCGAGCCGCGCCGTCGAATCCCCTCGCCGCCGGCAAGCGGCCGGCCACCACGCGCCGTGCCGCACCGTCCGCGGTCCCCGTCGAGCATCTCGCATCTGCGACCACAGCGGCGATCGTTCCCGATCCGCCGCTTCCCGATGGCGGGTACGCCGACGCGCAAGCGGATGCAGCGAGCGCAGCGAACGGCGCGGCGCTCGCCGGTGGCGCGCCCGATGCCTCGAGGGCTGTCGGAACGCGAGACGGCGAGGCCCCCGGCAGCGAGTACCCGGTGCGGCACGCCCGGCTCATCTACGACTTGAACTTCGGCGGCGGACCGGCCGGCGTCGTCACGCACACCTGGTCATCCGACGGCCATGCATACGAGGCCACGTCGGTGGCCGAGGGCATCGGTCTCGTCAAGGTCTTCTACAACGGTCGATTCGTGCAGCGATCGGTCGGCACGATCGGACCAGACGGGCTCGTCCCGGCGGAATACACGCTGCAACGGGGCAGCGCAGGGCGCAGTGAGCGCGCGCAGTTCGACTGGAACGCGGGACGGGTCACGTTCTCGTGGAAGGGGGAACGCCGCGAGGCCGCCCTTCCTGCCGGAACTCAGGATGCCCTTTCGATCCTGCATCAGGTCTACTTCGAGCGGCCTTCCGGTGGCGCGGGTCCGGTCGAGGTCGCGACGAGCCGCAAGGTTGGCCATTACCTGTACGAGGTTGTCGGCGACGCGCTGCTCGAGACGCCGATCGGCATCCTGCGCACGATGCACGTCCGACGCCTGGACGAGGACGGCAGGCACCTCGACGCGTGGCTCGACCTCGATCGCAGTCTGCTGCCGGTGCGGATCGTCGCCGCCGGCCCCCTCGGCAACCCGCTCGAACAGGTGATCCGCGAAGCGCGCGTCGAGAAATGAAGCGCCGGCGCGCAGCCGATCAGCCCTTCGCGAGGTAGCGCGCCGCGTCGAGCGCGAAGTACGTCAGCACGCCATCGGCGCCCGCGCGCTTGAAAGCGAGCAGCGCCTCGAGGACGCACTTCTCCTCGTCGAGCCAGCCGTTCTGGAACGCGGCTTTCAGCATCGCATACTCGCCGCTCACCTGATACACGAACGTCGGCGCCCTGAACTCGTCCTTCACGCGGCGCACGATGTCGAGGTACGGCAGCCCCGGCTTCACCATCACCATGTCGGCGCCTTCGGCAAGGTCGAGAGCCACCTCGCGCAATGCCTCGTCCGAGTTGGCCGGATCCATCTGGTACGTGTACTTGTCTCCCTTCCCCAGCGCCGATGCGGAGCCGACCGCGTCGCGAAACGGCCCGTAGAAGCCCGACGCGTACTTCGCGGAGTACGCCATGATCCGCGTGTGGATGAAGCGCCGCGCATCGAGCGCGTCGCGGACGGCACCGATGCGCCCGTCCATCATGTCCGACGGCGCCACGATGTCCACGCCCGCCTCGGCCTGCGTCAATGCCTGGTTGCGCAGCACCTCGATGGTCTCGTCGTTCAGGATGTACCCGGATTGGTCGATCACACCGTCCTGACCGTGACTCGTGTACGGGTCGAGCGCGACGTCGGTCATCACGCCGAGCGCCGGGAAGTTCTGCTTGAGCGCCGCGACGACGCGCGGAATCAGGCCCTTCGGGTTGACGGCCTCCTTGCCGTCGGCGCTCTTGAGCGAGGGCTCGATCAGCGGAAACAGGGCCATGGTCGGCACGCCCAGCTTGAGCGCCTGCTCGGCGACGCCCATCAACTTGTCCAGCGAGTAGCGCGAGACCCCGGGCATCGACGCGACCGGCTGGACCTCGTTCTTGCCCTCGATCACGAACACCGGGTAGATGAAATCGTCCGTGGAGAGGCGGTGCTCGCGCATCATCCGCCGAGAGAACTCGTCGCGCCGCATGCGGCGCATCCGCACGGTCGGGTAGCTCCCATGGCTTGCCATTTCAACCCTCTTTACAAACGAATACAACAGGTTACGACATCAGATCGGGTGCCGCAACCGGCTGGGGAACCTTTTGCGGCGGCCGGACTCATATGTGCAGACGATTTCGATCGTCTCCCGCTTCTCCTCCCTGAGCGGGTGCCTTAATCTATTTAAGGCGTTTCGCCCCGAGCTTTCCCCTTTAGCTCGGGGCTTTTTTGTTCTGGGGGCCCGAGCGTCGCCTCCTGTCGTTCGAGCCCTGGTTGTTTTGGCGCCTTGCGCCGGGCTCCGTGGTCGTCTGTGCGGCCGCGAAGGTCAGCCTCGGCGATCGATTCCAGCGGCAGCCCGAACCACTCCGCGAGCGTTCGTTCGACCTCCTCGACGCCGGTGCGCTTGAGGGCGGAGAACAATTGGACCGTTGCCGTGGGGGCGAGGACGCGCAGGCGCGCGCGCACTCCACGCAGCACGGTGTCCGCCGCGCTCCGCGACAGCTTGTCAGCCTTGGTCAGCAGAACGTGGACGGGCTTCCCTGTCGGGCGAAACCACCCCAGCATGTTCTGATCCAGCGACGTCAGGGGATGCCGGATGTCCATGACGATGACCAGGCCACACAAGGATCTTCTCGTCTGTAAGTACTCGCTCAAGACTGTTCCCCAGTGGCGCCGGAGGGTCTCCGGAACGCGGGCGAAGCCGTACCCGGGGAGATCGACCAGGAGCGCACCGTGCGCGATGCGGTAGAAATTGATGAGCTGGGTGCGCCCAGGCGTCTTGCTCACGAATGCGAGGCGGGTACGGTGCACAAGCGTATTGATCACGCTGGACTTCCCGGCGTTCGAGCGGCCCGCAAACGCCACCTCCGGCGGACCGGCGGGCGGCAGGTCGCGCAAGTTATGCGCGGATTGCACGAACGCAGCGCTGCGGAAGAGAGTCATCGGGTCGATCCGGGGATGAGATCCGAAATCGGTGCGCTCACTGGGGTACCTTCAAGGTGGTGAGCGTGGCACGGCGCGGGGTTGTCCACGGCGGCGGTCGCAACGCCCCTCGGTTGGCGGGCGCTCGGCGCGCTGCGCTAGAATAGCAGCTTTCGTCAGTGCCTCGAACGGAAAGGGAAATCGAATGAAGCCTCGCCTGGCGCTGGTCGCCGCGATGTTCGTGAGCGGCGCCGTGATCGGCGCAGAATCGCCGAAGG
>WBZR01002322.1_pt2 | contig 10083 bp, 8 predicted proteins | sample 5204231 | NCBI WGS metagenome assembly WBZR01 (sample SAMN12412403, study PRJNA552823) | activated sludge metagenome | isolation source: activated sludge from anammox sidestream of wastewater treatment plant... | place: USA: Virginia | collected 2017-08 | reverse complement strand
TGGCCTCGTCGGAGTTCTACAACCGCGACGGCACCTATACCTTCAAAAAAAGCACGGGCAAGACGGTCAGCGGCGCGCAGCTCGTGGATTTTTACGCCAAACTGGTCGGCAAATACCCCATCGTCAGCATTGAAGACGGGTGCGCCGAGAGCGATTGGAAACACTGGAAGCTGCTTACCGAGAAGCTCGGGGACCGGGTCCAGCTCGTGGGCGACGATCTCTTTGTCACGAACGTGAAATTTCTCCAGAAAGGCATTGATACCGGCACGGCCAACTCGATCCTCGTGAAGGTGAACCAAATCGGCTCGCTCACCGAGACCCTCGACGCCGTCGCCCTGGCCCAAACCAGCGCTTACACCGCCGTCTTGAGCCACCGCTCGGGTGAAACCGAGGATGCCACCATTGCGGACATTGCCGTGGCGACGAATTGTGGCCAGATCAAAACCGGCAGTTTGAGCCGCTCGGATCGTCTGGCGAAATACAACCAATTGCTGCGCATTGAACAGGCGCTGGGCCGGAATGCCGTTTATGCCGGCCGCCAGGCGCTTCCCAAAGCCCGCCGGTGATTTCGCGATCGCGTTCGTGAGCCAGACGCCCGGAGTAAAGCGGCGGCGCGTCCGGCTGGCAATTGTTTCCCGTTCGGTGGGTCGGGCACGGGAGGCCGGTAGTTTTCACGGTGGTGGGCGCAGCACCATCCGCTCCGCTCGCCCCGCGCAATCCGGGAGCGATCCGACACCGTGCCGGCACCCGTGCGGCAGATTTCCCGGCAGAATTCTGCCGTTCCGCCACTTCGCTTCTGGCTTTTCCTTCGCTTTTTGAAGTCACTTCTCGTATCAAGAAGAGCGCGGTGGAACGGCTGCCCATTTACGAAATCGAATCCGAACTGGTCGCGACCTTGCGTGCGACGTCGCGGGTCGTGTTGCAGGCCCCGACCGGCTCAGGGAAATCCACGCAAGTGCCGCAAATGCTGCTGCGGCATGGTCTGCTGGGCCAGGGACAGGTCGTGGTCCTGCAGCCGCGCCGGCTTGCGGCACGGATGCTGGCGCGCCGCGTGGCGGCGGAGCTCAACGTGCCGCTCGGACAGGAGGTCGGTTACCAGGTGCGCTTGGAAAGCCGGGTCAGTGCGGCAACGCGCATCAAGTTCGAGACCGAGGGTGTGTTGCTGCGGCAAATGATCGCGGATCCCACGCTGCCCGGTGTGACCGCCATTATTTTCGATGAATTTCATGAGCGGCATCTGTACGGGGACATTACGCTGGCGCGCGCGCTGGACTTGCAGGAGCTGCACCGGCCGGACCTGCTGATCCTGGTGATGTCGGCCACCTTGAATGCCGATGAGTTGGAGAATTATCTGTCCACGCGTCGGGCGGACCGTGGCACGTCCGCGACGACTGCCCCGGCCGGGTGCGGGGTGTTGCGTGCGGAAGGGCGGACTTACCCGGTGGAGGTGACCTATCTCCCCCACCGGCTCGGGGCGCATCCGCCGCCGCCGTGGGAACTGGCGGCGCAGGCGTTGCGGAGCTTTCTTGCTGCCGGAGGGCAGGGGGACGTGCTGATATTCATGCCGGGCGCGTATGAAATCACCCAAACCCTCCAGGCCATCCGCAACCTGCCCGAGGCGCACGACTACCGGGTGCTGCCGCTGCACGGGGATTTGGCCCCGCAGGATCAGGATGCGGCGGTGACGCCTGGTGCACGGCCCAAGGTGGTGGTTTCCACCAACGTGGCGGAAACGTCGGTGACTATTGAGGGGGTGCGGCTGGTGATTGATTCCGGTCTGGCGCGGGTGGCGCGTTATGACGCCAACCGGGGCATCAACACGTTGCTGATCGAGAAAATTTCCCAGGCCAGTTGTGAGCAGCGCAGCGGACGCGCGGGGCGTACGGCCCCGGGCAAATGCATCCGGCTGTGGTCGCGGGCGGAGCATGACGAACGTCCGCCGCAGGAATTGCCCGAGATCAGGCGGCTCGATTTGTCCGAAGTGGTGCTCACGCTCAAGGCCGCCGGCGTGAGCGATCTGCGCGAGTTCCGCTGGCTGGAGAAACCGGATGAAATCGCGCTTCATCACGCGGAGCAACTGCTGCGCGATCTCGGCGCCTTGCAGGAGGCGCCGGCGGCGGCCGGATCCGGAACGCCGTTGCGCATCACGGCGCTGGGGCGCAAGATGCTGGCGTTTCCCATGCACCCGCGTTATGCGCGCCTGTTGCTGGCAGCGCAAGAGCATGGCTGCGTGCAGCAGGCGTGTTTGATCGCGGCATTGACGCAGGGACGCGACCTGCTGCTGCGCGGCGGCGGACGGGAGGTGCGCCAGGACCGCGATGCCTTGCTGGGGGAAAAAGCCGGCTCGGATTTTTGGATTCTGATGCGGGCGTGGCAGTATGCGCAGCGAAATCAATTCCGGGTGGAGGCGTGCCGGCGGCTTGGGATTCATGCGGTCACCGCCCGTCAGGTGGGCCCGTTGTTCGAGCAATTTCTGCGCATTGCGAAGGACGAAGGCATGGATACGACCCCGCGCACAGTGCCGGATGAAGCGTTGCAGAAGTGTATTCTGACTGGGTTCAGTGACCGGGTGGCGCGGCGATTGGATCAGGGCACGCTGCGCTGCGAACTGGTGCATGGACGGCGGGGGGTGTTGGCGCGCGAAAGTGTGGTCAGCCAGGCCGAATTTCTGGTCGCCGCCGAAGTTCGCGAAGTGGGGCAGGGCGACGGAGAAGTGAACACCGTGCTTTCCCTGGCCACGGCCATTGAACGGGACTGGCTGCAGGCCTTGTTTCCAGGGGATTTCACCACCGAGGTGTGCGTGGAGTGGGATGCGCAGGCCAGACGGGTGCAGGCGGCGGAACGGGTGCGCTTCCGCGATCTGGCCGTGAGCGCCAAACGTCTGGACCCGCCTCCAGCCGACCCCGCGGCCCGCTTGCTGGCGGCGGAGATTCTGGCGGGGCGACTGGTCCTGCCCCGGTGGGACCATCACGTCGAACAATGGTTGTTGCGCCTGAAATTTCTTGCAGAACACTGTCCGGATTTGCAGTTGCCGCCGCTGACGGAATCGGACCGGCAGGCGATCGTGGAACAGCTTTGTCACGGCGCGGTCAGCTACAAAGAGGTGAAGGATCGTCCGGTGCAGCCGGTGGTGATGTCCTGGTTGTCCACCGCGCAACGTGAGCTGCTGGACCGGCAGGCGCCCGAGCGGTTGGAACTTTCCAATGGGCGCACTCCCCGGCTCACCTACGCCGCCGGTCGCGCCCCATTTGTTGCGTTGCGCATCCAGGAACTGTATGGCGTGACCCAGACCCCGAAAATCGCCCTGGGCCGTGTGCCGGTGACGGTGCATATTTTGACTCCGGGCATGAAGCCGGTTCAAGTAACCTCGGATCTGGCAAATTTCTGGCGCGAACAGTACCCGCGAGTCAAATCGGAATTGCAGCGGCGATATCCAAAGCACGAATGGCGTTGATGAAAAACTGGTGGCGGCAGGTGAATCGCTGGTGGCGGCCGGCGCGATTGTCCGGCTGGCGAATCGCACTGGCGTTGCTGGTGGCGGTGACGGCGGATGGTTTGCAGATCCCCCTGCAGGCGCCGCCCTTTCCCGAAATCATTGATGTGGTGGCGATGTTGCTGACCAGCTTGTTGATCGGCTTCCATCTGCTCCTGCTCCCGACGTTTGCCATTGAGTTCGTGCCCGTCGTGGGATTGTTGCCCACCTGGACCGGGTGCGTGGTGGCTGTCATCGGGTTGCGCCGGAAAGAGGCCGACCCGCCGGGGACAACACCGGCAAGACCACCGCCGCGGATAAATTAACCCGCACAATTAAACGACATCATGCCGCGCGCCTGCTGCGGTGGGGAGCAGCCGGCACTGCGCTGCAATCGCCGGGGGGCACGAGGTGCCCGCCGGGACTATTTGAGGAAACTGATCCTGATCCGACCCGGGTCCGCAACACCCAGTTCCAGCAGCGCCGCGTTCTGGTAAAGTTCCGGGTGGAGGAGAAGGTTGGGGGCTCTGGCCTTGCGCCGTTGCGCGTCCAGCTCCCGGAGCGAGAGCACATCCAGCGCCACCGGGTCACGACTGAACCGCAATTGGTTCAGCACCGCAGAATAGTGCAACAGACCGCGCTGTCCACCTTCGTACTGGCAAATCAAGGCGTCGGTAATATTGAAAACGACCTTGTCGCCAATTGCCGGAAGCGCATAGATCTCCGGCACCGCCACCGCCAGACGCGCGCGCGAACCCTCAAAACGCAGGACGTTGTCCGTGCTGCCCATGGCCAGGCTGTAAAGGTTGCCGCATACCCCCGCTGCATTGTGGTTCAGCAGCGGAGTGATATTGATGATTTTGGTCAGCTCCTGCGAAACCAGTTTCGAGACGAACGATTTGCGGCCAACACCCTCTCCCTGTTTTCCGAATTCCAGATCGCCGTAAACCAGACTGCCAATAATGGGTGAGTCATAACTGTTGGTTTCGTCCCAGCCCGCCGCCGTAGCCCCGGTCACGCGCACGCCCAGCGCCTTTGCAAGCGCGAAAAAACCGGCGTCGCGCAGATCGGCTTCCTCGCGATCCCAAATCACAATGTTGCTGGCGGCAAGCCCGGCGGCGATCAGTTCCTGGGCCACTGCGGCAGCGACGGCCGGACGCGTGCCGCTGAGCGCGCCGGGTTTGGAATACACTTTCAAACCGACGACGTCCTGCCGGGTGAGCAGACTGAGCCACGCGGCGGAAACTGTGGCCGCGCCAGTCGATCGTTGCACGCCTTCCCGCACCATGGCGGCAATGCGGTCCGGCCGGGGTTCAAAAGCTTCCGTCGCCTGCGCATCCGTGACGATGGCAACGGCGGCGGTGGTTCGGGCTGCGTCATCCGCGGTGGCGAACTGGGCCGCGACGCGGAGGGGACACAGAAACCAAAATCCCGGCAGCAGCAGTGGCATCAGGAGCAGAACCCGCCTGGCGCCGATGGACTGGAGTGCGTTTCTTGACACGTCAGAAAGCGGATGCTACCACGAGGCGGGATGCTCGCCACTAAAAACCAGAACCAGGGGCTGACGCTTGGATTGTCCTTGCTGGGGATGTTGCTGTGCCTGGCCGCCTGTTCGCGGACGGGCCCCGGCACGCTGCTGGCCGGAAAAAAATTGCTGGAGGCCGGCAGGAATGAGCAGGCGATCATCGCCCTGCAACGGGCGACCCAGGCCAGCCCCACCAATGCGGCCGCGTGGAATTATCTTGGCGTGGCTTATCAGCAGGCGGGCCAATGGACCAATGCGCTCGATGCCTATGGCCGCGCCCTGCGCCTGGACCGGGACATGATCGACGTGCGGTTTAATCTGGGCTGCCTGTGGCTCGAGCAGCAACGCTGGCCGGAGGCGAAGTCCGAATTGACCGCCTACCTGTTACATCGGGCCGAGGACGGGGAGGGCTGGGCGAAACTGGGAGTGGCGCAGCACCAGTTGCGGGAAGCCGCCGCCGCCGAGAAAAGTTTCCAAGCCGCAATCCGCTTGCAGGCCACGAACGCACAAGCGTGGAATGGGCTGGGGCTCCTGCAAGCCCAGCGCAGCCATTGGCGCAACGCCACCGAGTCCTTCCGCACTGCCTTAAAGCTCGCGCCCCAGTCCCGCGCGGCCTTGTTGAATTTGGCCGTTGCCGAACAAGAGCAGGGGAACGAGGCCGCGGCGGTGGCTCTTTACCGCCGCTACCTGGACGCCACCCCGCGCCCGGCCAATTGGGAGGCGGTGACCGCGGTGGTGGCGGCACTGACATCGGAGCCCGGTCGGATCCCCCCGCCGGAACAACGCGGCCCCCCTACCAACGCCGCCCCTGTCACTAACGTGTCTTCCCGCGCGGTGGCAGCCACTGCAAAAAAATCGCAACCCGCCCTGCAACCGCCCGCCGGGGACGTCATCAAGTCCGGGCCGCCTCCGTCCGGAGCAGGCGGAGTGGATTCGCGGCCCTCCACCAGCCCGGCGCCGGCGCGTGGGGCGACGAAATTGGTGTCCCGACCGGCGACACCCGGGTTGCCGCCAACCAACCCGTCAGCGGCGGCGCTGGCGCTGCAGGAAGGGCAGCAGGCGCAACGCGACCGGCGGTTGACTGCGGCAGTGCAGGCTTACCGTCGGGCGATCACGTTGTCACCCGACATGTTTGAGGCCCATTATTGCCTTGGGCTGGCGGCCTACGAACTGCGCGATTTTAGTGCGGCCGCCCAGGCCTGGGCCACGGCCTTGCGGCTGCGGGCGGATTCCGCCGATACCCGCTACAATTACGCCCTCGCCTTGCGGGCGGAGGCAAAGTATGCGCAGGCGATCACCGAGCTGGAGCAGCTGGTAAAATTGCATCCGGATGAGGCACGTGGACACCTGATGTTGGGCATCCTTTACTCGGAACGGATTATTGATGTGCCCAGGGCGCGCCTGCATTTCAACCGGGTTTTGCAGTTGGACCCGCAAAATTCCCAGGCGCCTGCCATCCGGTCCTGGCTCGCCACCCATCCCGGCTGAACGTGGCACGACTCTCGCTGATTTGACCCGGACGACTGAACCCACAACGGGGAGGCGTCCGTTCATTATGGACTCGAGTTCAAGTCTGCCGATCAACTGGTTCGATCTCTTCGTACTGATCATGCTGGCGGTCGGTTATGTCCGCGGCAAGAAACGCGGCATGTCGCAGGAGTTTCTGACCGTGTTGAAATGGGTGGCGTTGATGCTGCTTGCGGCGATTGCCTATCAGCCGCTGGGACTGTGGCTCGACTCGGTGTTGCACCTCGGCAAGCTCTGGGCGTACCTGCTGGCCTACGTGGGCACGGCGTTGCTGGTGTTGCTGGTGTTTGTGGTGATCAATCGGACCCTGGGCGCGCGGTGGAAGGGCACGGACACCTTCGGCAAGGCGGAGTTTTACCTGGCCATCCCGGCGGGCATGCTGCGCTTTGCGTGCATCGTGGTGGTGTTGGCGGCGCTGCTGAACGCGCGTTATTACCCCACCGCCGAGGTCAAAGCCTCGCGGAAGTATGATCTGGACAATTATGGCAGCACCTTCTTCCCCCGGCTTTATTCGGTGCAGGACGATGTGTTCCTGCATTCTTTCACGGGCAGACAACTGAAGACACATCTGGGTTTCCTGTTGATCGAGCCGACCCCGGCGCATGCCGGGCCGCCGACCACCACCGCGCGCAAAGAGTTTACCTGGTGATGATGCCGGACTAAACTGGCCGCGTGGCCGGGTTGATCTCCGAAAACACGCTGGAACGTGTGCGCGCCGCCAGTGACATCGTGGATGTCATTGGCAGCTATCTGCCGCTGAAGCGCGCGGGCGCGAATTTCGTGGCGTTGTGCCCGTTTCACAAGGAGAAAACCCCCAGCTTCAACGTCAATCCGCACAAGCAAATCTTCCATTGCTTTGGCTGCCACAAGGGCGGGGACGTGTTCACCTTCGTCAAGGAGTACGAAAACATCGGTTTCCTGGATGCAGTGCGCCGGCTGGCGGATCGCGCCCGGATTCCGCTGGAGCTGGATGCCGATCCCGCGCTCCGACAGACGCGCCACCTCAAGGATCAATTGCTGGAAATCCACGAGCAAATCACCCGGCGCTGGCAAGCCTGTCTGGCCGGCGAAGCGGCCGGTCAGCCCGCCCGCGATTATCTGGCGCACCGGGGCATCTCCGCCGCCGCCGTCCAGCAGTTCCGGCTCGGGGCCGCGCCCGAAGCCTGGGACGATACCGTGAACTGGGCCCGGAGCCGAAACCTGGATCTGGCGTTGCTGGAGCAGGCCGGGCTGATTTTGAAGAAGGAGGAGACGGGCCGCTACTATGATCGGTTCCGAGGCCGGTTGATGTTTCCGATCTGCGACGAGCTGGGCCGGGTCATTGGCTTCAGCGGCCGCATTTTAGCGGAGAACGACAAGGTGGCGAAATACGTCAACTCGCCCGAGACGCCCATCTTCACCAAAAGCAAGGTGTTTTACGCCCTCGATAAATCCAAGCGCAGCATCCTGGATGCGGGATTCGCAGTCGTGTGCGAAGGCCAGCTGGACGCCATTGCCTGCTGCCTGGCCGGCGTGCCAAACGTCGTGGCCCCGCAGGGCACTGCCTTCACCGAGCAACACGCGCGCCTGCTCAAACGTTACGCGGATGAAGTGGTGTTGTGTTTCGATTCGGACCGGGCCGGGCAGAACGCGATCGTGCGTTCCCTGGATCATTTGCTGGCTTCGGGGCTGGCCATTCGCGTTGCGGTCGTGCCCGCACCGCATGATCCCGACAGCTTCATCAGGGCGAACGGTGCGGCCGCCTTTCAACAACTAATCGCCGGCGCCACGAGTTTCTTCGATTTTTACCTGGAGCGCCTCTGCCGCGTCAACGACGTCACCACCGATCGCGGGCGGCGGACCGTCGTCCGCAGCATGGGCGAGGCCGTGCGCAAAACGGCCAACAGCGTGTGGTTGGAGGATTACGCGCAGAAGACCGCGCTGCGGCTGGCAGTGCCACCCGAGGCGGTGCGCCAGGAATTCAATAAAATCAGCGTGCGGACCATTCCCGCGGAGACCCACGCGGCTGCTGCGGCTGCCGAAACGGACGCGGCCGCCGGATCAGCGTTGCCGCCTCCGGCCATGATCGAAGCGTGGCTGCTGAAGCTGGCCTTGCAGCATGCACCCGGGCTGGACTGGCTGATGGCGCATTGCGATCCGGCCTGGGTGCAGCACCCTCATGCGCGGGACATCCTGGCCCGGCGCCTGAAGGCGCACCGGGAGCAGACCTGGCGTGGGCTGGGCGCGCTGTTGGCCGAAACCGACTCCCCTGCGGTTGCCAGCCTGATTACGCAGGTGATGGCCGACGAGCGGGAACTTCCCAATCCCGACCAGCAACTGGCGGACGTGGTGTTGCGCATTCGCAATCAATTCGCCGATCAACAGATCGCCACTTTGCTGCGTCAGTTGAGCCAGCCGGGCATCACCGAGACGCAAAATCTGGAGTGGCTGCGTCACCTGCAACAATGGCGCCAGTACAAGAATCAACCCCTTGGGCCGCTGGCGTAAGGATTCGCCCCGCGCCCACCCGGATCGCGGCTACTTCGCGCCTTGTTCAATCCAGGCCCGCACCAGTCCCACCTCGGCTTTCGTCAGCGGAGCGATCTTTGCCTTGTTGTCCTTGGGCGGCATCCAATCGTCCTCATCACCGGGCAGATTGGCGATGTTGCGCAGCAGCACGCTCGTCTCGATTTTGCCGGGCGTCACCACCGCGCCGTGTTTTGACCCGGCGCGGATGTGTTCGAGCGAGTCCAGGCGCAACTTGGCCTTGACGCGCTTTTCCCCGTGGCATCCCGTGCAGGAGTTGTCGAAGATGGGTTTGATGTCCTTGGCATAGGTGACATCCGCCTTTGTGGAGGCCGGCGGCAGTTTGGCGGCGTCCACCCGACGCTCCTCGGAGCGGGCGACGTTTGCGGCCCACAACGTCACCAATCCGGCCAACAGGATGGCGGTTCCAGTCAACGGTTTTCGTGCTTTCATAATCGTTCTCAATGGGGGGCAAATTGGAGTGCAAGGGCGCGTCCTTGTCAAAGCAATTCGGCCGGCACGGCATTTTTCCGCCGGACAAAAATCAACCCGGGCGGAAGCGAAGGTTGCGGGGTTGTTGGCTGCCGCTCCGCCCACCGACCCTTGGCGCCTGCAAATCTGGCGGCATTGTCTCCGGATCGGCGTTGCGGGCGCCATCCTGGAGAGAGGCGGATTCCAGCCGGCAACCGGGTGGGGGAGGAGATCACCAGCACCAGCCCAGTGCCAACCGCAGCCCCGCTCCAGACCGTCGCGGTGTGCCGTGGAAAATTTTCCGGGATATTGATTCCGTGAACCGGAATTCCCCGAAAGTTGACGCCTTCCGCGGGCCGTTGAGTGATTGTGGCTTGCTTGAACCGGCGACCCCGATCCGGACCATGCACCGTGAACACGGGAGCCGCCCGGGGCCGGGCGCCGTGAAGCGTGTCTTGCAGGCCGGACGCAATTTGGATAAGCCTACTTCGTGAGTGCGGGACAATTTCTGGATGCGACGCTGATCCTTTTGGGGCATGGCACAACGCTGAATGAAAGCTCGCAGCTCCCGGTCTGGCAACAC
>WBZR01004590.1_pt1 | contig 10087 bp, 10 predicted proteins | sample 5204231 | NCBI WGS metagenome assembly WBZR01 (sample SAMN12412403, study PRJNA552823) | activated sludge metagenome | isolation source: activated sludge from anammox sidestream of wastewater treatment plant... | place: USA: Virginia | collected 2017-08 | reverse complement strand
GCATCGCGTCCGTAGAATCGCTTGATGCGCTCAGCTGTCGTCTTGGAGTTCGCGAGAGGATAGTCTGGCTGCTTCGAGGCCTCCAGATCGAGCGGGCGGAGCCGGCTCGCGATCCATCGGTGAAGCCACGTCTTCGAGGCGCGTGGGTCGATCTCGGGGACCCAAAGCGACCGTGCTGGGGTGTGGTAGTAGCAGATGTGGAGGGCGCCGGGAGCTTTTCGCACGCCGTGGGCGAACGAGTGTGAGCTGGACAAGACAAGGTCAAACCCGCTCAAGTCGAGGCTCTTGTAGGCCGCGGGGCCGAACGGCGCCATCAGCTGGTGGTGGGATTGGGCCAGCGGGAAGCGCTGCAGGAAGCTCGTGCGGACGTCTCGCCCCTTCAGGAACTTGCATCGTTCCGGGTCCGCGATGCAGGTGAAAATCGTGCCGTCCGGATAGAGGTCGCACATCTGCGCAAACACTTCTTCGGAACCGGCAGGCACCGTGAGCCATTCGTGAACGAGCGCGACTTTCATGCGGTCTGGCCGAGCTCAGGTTACCGCGCGCCGCGGGCCGAGAAGATCGCGAAGACCGTCTTGAACAGGATGTACAAGTCGAACCTCAAGCCCGCCTTCTCGAAGTACTCCTTGTCGAGCGCGATCCTCTCCGCATAGGAGGTTGCGCTCCGCCCGCCACACTGCCACAAGCCCGTGCAGCCCGGTCGCATCGCCATGTACATGTCCTGATACTCGCCGTACTTCTCGAGCTCGGGAACCACGATCGGACGCGGCCCCACCAGCGACATGTCTCCTTTCAACACGTTCACGAGCTGCGGCAGCTCGTCGAGGCTCGACTTGCGCAGGAAGTGCCCAACCTTCGAGATGCGCGGGTCGTTCTCGATCTTAAAGTGCAGCCGATACTCCTCGAGGAGCTCGGGTCTCGACTTCAGGATCTCTTCCGCATTCCGAACCATCGTTCGGAACTTGTAGATATAGAAAGGGCGTCCTCGGAAGCCGACGCGCTTCTGCTTGAACGTAAATGGCAGACCCGACGAGAAGGCGACCAGAATCGCGACGACCAGGAACACCGGACTCAAGAGGACAAGCAGGATCGTTGCCGCAAGGACGTCGAAGACGCGCTTCACGACGTGGTACTTGTGCCGGTGATAGCGCTTGGAAACCGGAAGCGCCGTCCCGCTTTCGATCCCGAGCGCAACCTCGGACCTCAGCTTCGACGGATCCTCAACCCCTAACATCGATCTCCTCGCTTTCGACTGGTCTCCGCACGCCTTCAATCCAACGCAATTTTCGGTCCAGAACAGGCCCGCCACCAGTATAGACAGACCTTGGCCGAAGGAAGTTCAACTGGGTCTCTCTCCTCACTTCGACTCCGCGAACCTGTGATATGATCCTCCCCATGTGCGGAATCGCCGGCTATCTTGGGCCACGGAAGGCTGTCGACGTCGTTTTCGACCAACTCAAGCGCCTCGAATACCGAGGCTACGACTCGGCAGGCATCGCGTTCCCCGATCACGGTGAGATTCGCGTTCTGAAGAAAGCCGGCAAGCTGACTGAGCTCGGCCGCCTCCTCGAAGACCATCCAACGGACGTCCGATCCGCGATGGGCCACTCCCGCTGGGCTACCCACGGAGCCCCGACCGACCTGAACGCCCACCCCCACTTCGACCAAACCGAGGACATCTCGATCATCCACAACGGGATCATCGAGAACTACCTCGAGTTGCGGGAGGAACTCGCGGCAAAGGGACACGACTTCCATAGTCAGACCGACACCGAGGTCGCCGCGCATGTGATCGGAGACGAATACTCGAAGGGCGTCCCTCTCGAGGAGGCGGTCCGCCTTGCCGTGAAGCGTCTGCGCGGCGCCTATGCGCTGGTGGTCATGTCTCGTCGAGAACCGGGCAAGCTCGTCGCGACCCGCAACGCAAGCCCGCTCATCCTCGGGCTCGGGAAGGGCGAGAACATGCTTGCAAGCGACATCCCAGCTCTCCTTCCTTACACCCGTGATGTGATCGTGCTCGACGAAGGCGTGATCGCTGTGCTGACCGACCACGACGTAAAGATCGTCGACGGCGATGCCCGAGACGTCCATTTCAAGCCGATGACGGTCGAGTGGGACCTCGCGGCAGCCGAACGCGGAGGCTACGAGCACTTCATGCTCAAGGAGATTCACGAGCAGCCGGACGTGATCCGTCAGACCCTAGCCGGGCGGATCGACGAGAAGAACCGGATCCGCTTCGACCAGATTTTTGGCGAGCATGTCTGGCACGAGATCGATCGCGTCAACATCATCGCCTGCGGGACGGCGTACAACGCGGGCCTCATGGGCAAGCACCTGTTCGAGAAGCTGCTCAGGCTGCCCTGCGACGTTTACTACTCCAGCGAGTTCCGTTACGGCGACCCCGTTCTCTCTCCAAAGTCGCTGGCGATCTTCGTGACGCAAAGCGGTGAAACAGCGGACACGCTGGCCGCCTTGCGCCTCTGCAAGCAGCGTCGAATCCGCACGCTCGGCATCGTCAACGTGATCGGCTCGAGCATCGCCCGCGAGTGCGACCGCACGATCTTCACCCAGGCGGGCCCCGAGATCTGCGTGGCCTCGACAAAGGCCTACACCGCCCAGGTCATGGTGCTCACCCTCCTCGCACTCTACATCGCGCAGGTCACCGAGACCCCCGGCGTGAGGGTTCCCCACATCGTCGAAGAGCTGCGGCACCTTTCCGAAAAGGCGAGTGCATGTCTCGAACTCGAACCCCAGGTTCTCGCGCTCGCTGAGGAGATCCGGAACACGCCGCTCGCCTTCTTCCTGGGCCGTGGCGCGGACGCGTACGTCGCGCTCGAGAGCGCGCTGAAGCTCAAGGAAATCGCCTACATCCCCACTCAAGAGATGCCCGCCGGAGAGATGAAGCACGGCCCGATCGCGCTGATCGAAGAGGGAGTCATCGCCGTCTTTGGCGCAACCAGCGACGCCCTCGTCGAAAACGCTTCCATCCGTGAAAAGGTGATCTCGAATATGCAGGAGATCAAGGCGCGAGGCGGAACGGTGATCGGGGTGACCACCGAGGATGACCACACGGTCGAGAGGGTGGCGAATCACGTGCTGCGAGTCCCCGACTGCGAAAGCGACTTCCTGACTGCGCTGCTATCGGCGATCCCCCTCCAGCTGCTCGCCTATCATGTTGCGAGGCTGAACGGCCGAGAAATCGACCAACCGCGCAATCTCGCCAAGTCCGTGACCGTCGAGTAATGCTCAGGGCGTTAGCGTAATCGTCTGCGTCTTCGTGCTCTGGCCGTAGGTTGCGGTGATCGTCACGAGCGTGTTCGAGGTGACAGCCGTCGTTCCGAGCGTGCCGTTCGCGCTCGTATTGGGCGCGAACACGGTGATGCTACCGGTAAAGACGTAGAACTTGTCCGGGGCGAGCGACACGAGGAGGAAGGGCGAAGCGACAGCCCGATTCATCGTGACCGAAGTCTGGAGCTGATTCCCTCCCACCTGAGTGGTGGGGGTCACGGAGAAGCTCTGAATAAGGTGTTGAGGCCGGATCGTTAGAGTCGTGGTCTTTGAGATCGCACCAAGCGAGGCAGTGATCGTCACGTTGGTCGTGGCTGGAGGGCCGGTCGTGTTGATCGTGAAGAAGCCTTGCGCCGAACCGAATGGCACGGTCACGTTCGCCGGAACCGTCGCATAGTTGCTGCTGTCCGCCAGCGTCACGATCGTCGACGCCGGCGCCGTCGCGGCGAGCGTCACGGTTCCCTGCGATGTGTAAACCCCATCCACACTCGACGGGCTGACGGTGATCGATTGGAGAGGCGGCTGGGGATGAATGCCCAACGTCGCCGTCTTCGTCGAAGCCTGGATCTGCGCGGTGACCGTGCAGGATTGGCTTGAAACGACGGACGTCGTCTTAACCGTGAAGTTCGACGACGGCTGCCCCTGTCCGACCGTGGTGGATGCTGGAGTCGTCGCAAACTGAGAATCGTCGCGCAGCTGGACCACGATGCCCCCCTGTGGAGCTGCTTGTCCCAAGGTCACGGTCCCGGTCGAGGGACGCCCACCGATCACGTTCGAAGGATTCAGTATCAAGCTCTGGATCGGCGGCAGGACGGCCTCGACCGAGACGTTGTCGACGAAAAAGATCGCTCCTGACGGATTGTCTGACACGATCGCGACGCGGGTGATCGCGACGCCGCCGTTTGCTTGGACGGTCCCCGTTCCGCTGAGGTGAACCCATTGTCCCAGGGCTGCCGTCGACGCCTTCGAGCTGATCTGGGCCGAGGTGCCGACACCCACGGCGACCTTGCCCGCCACGACGTACACGTCGGCTTGGTAGTACACGTCGACCGCTCCACCCGTCGCGATCGCCTGCGCGATCCCTGACGCGTCGTACTTTGTGTACACAATCGCGGAGTGGTCGGAGTTCGAGCCGCCGGGGGCCATCCCTCGGACACGCTGCACCACGGTTGGGCCCATCGACGTTCCCGCGTTGACCCCATCCCAGCCCCCGGTTAGATTCGTCGGGAAGACGCCGATCGCCGAGCTAGACGCCGGTGGATAGCTGTCCGTCGTTCCTGCGCTGAATCCGCCATTGGAGACAAGGTTCGCCGTCCACGCCGAGGCCGCCACCATCAGGCCCAGTGAAAGCGTCATCGAACGGACAAGTGCCGAGCGGACTCGCAACATGCGCGCAAGTATGCCACCACAAGCGCCGATTTGAGACTCGTAACGTCACGGGTAAGATCACGTCGTGGCGAAGGCGATCGGGCGGGAGTCTTTTTTCTGGCATAAGCTCCACTCTCTTTCGGGCATCGTGCCCGTGGGCTTTTACATGGTTCAGCACCTGACGCTGAACAGCTTCAGCCTGGTCAGTCCGGCAAAGTACGACGCGGTGGCAACGTTCTTCTACTCGATGCCTGAACACGTTTTGCTCGGCATCGAAGTCCTGATGGTGTGGCTGCCCCTCGCTTTCCACATGGTCTACGGGCTGTTCATCTCCTCGCGTGCGCAGAACAACTACTTCTCGACCCCGTTCAAGTGGTCTCAGAACCGGATGTTCATGCTCCAGCGGGTCACCGGCGTGTTCCTGATGGTCTTCCTGCTGTTCCACGCGGCCACCACGACCCTCCAGGTCAAGCTCCACGGCAACGACCCCTCGGTCGTGAACTATGCGGCGATGCAGGCGCAGTTCACCGGTTTCGGCTACGCCGTCTTCGCCTTCTATGTTCTGGGCATCCTGGCCGCGAGCTATCACCTCGCCTACGGTGTCTGGAATTTCTGCATCCGCTGGGGCATCACCGTCGGCGACCGGGCGCAGATGCGGATCCAGAAGTTTTCCTTCGCCCTCTTCGTCGGGCTGACGCTGCTCGGATGGGCCGCGCTCGGTGGCTTCCTGAGGCACCGCGAGCAGCCCTCGATGCAAGTAAACCTCCCCTCCACCACCGCCAGCACCTCGCTCTGAGCGCGGGTTCCTTGGAACATTGCTGGCTGGCTGGCGTTCTTACATATCGGAGGAGAGCCCAGGCAACCGGAAGTTCGTCTCAGGTCCAGACGGCCTTTTAGGAAGCTCCATCGAGTTCGGGTCGAGACGGATTCCCAGCATTTTCGACAGAAAGAGAAATTGCTGGCCCGGGCATCTCAAAACAGGACCTACCCTGTGGAATGAACTAGACAAGCGGTTAAACAGCAACAGAGTGAGGGGTGGGTTAAATGCCAATGCCAACGACAACCAGAGCCGACGCCGTAGGGCGAGCGGTCCGATTGACGAAGCGAGAAATCGAAGTCTTGAGCCTGATCGCACAGGGTAACAGCAGCAAGGAAGCGGCTGACGCCTTGTTCGTGTCGAAGCGCACGGTGGATTTTCACCTGGCGAACATCTACGACAAGCTTCAGGTTAACAACCGGGTGCAGGCGTTCCGCGCGGCAACGCGCTTGGGTCTGATTCCCTTCGAGCCGACCTTTGGCCCCATGCGGGGCGAGTTCTAGGCACCTCGCTGGCATAACCGATGTGGACCCCGTGGTCGTTGGCCACGGGGTCCCTTGTCGTTTGAAGGTCGTCTTTTCCACACGGGCAGGGAGTTCCTAGGGGTTGCGGCGCCCCTCGTGAATGGGGATAACTCATCGGCGGGCGTCGCCGGACTTCATGTATCGTAGACCTCCGAGACCCCATGCGAATCGCCGTCGATGACCTCCTTCCGCTCCACAACCTCGAGGCCGAAATGTCGACGCTCGGCGCGATGCTGCTCAAGGAACAGGCAGCGGAAACCGTCTTCGGAATCTTGACCGCCGAAGACTTCTTCTTCCCTGCCCACCGCGAGATCTTTCGGGCGATCCAACAACTGGCGGCGAGCAACAAGGCGATCGAGCTCCTCACCGTCAAGAACGAACTGCTCGAACGCGGGAAGCTGGTCGATGTGGGAGGCGAGGACTACCTCATCCAGGTCGCCGAGACCGTCCCCAGCGCCGCAAACGCCTCCCACTACGCCCAGATCGTGCTCGAGAAGGCGACGCTGCGTCGATTGGACGACGCCGGCCACGAGATCACGAAGATCGTCCGTGATCCGGAGATGAACGCGGACGACAAGCTCGACTCCGCCGAGAACCTCGTCTTTGCGGTCGGGAACAACCGGCTCGGCAAGGACTTCCTGAACCTCCGCCACCTGGCAAAGGACTTCATGGTCGACATGGACACGCTCCTGGAGACCGGAGAGCCGACGCTCGGGGTTCCGAGCGGCTTCTATGACCTCGATGCGATGACCAGTGGCTTCTACGGTGGCGACTTCGTGATCCTCGCCGCAAGGCCGTCGATGGGCAAGACCTCGCTCGTTCTGAAGATCGCGCTCAACGTGGCGAGGCGCGAGCCCGGAAACGTCGCCTTCTTCTCCCTGGAAATGAGCGGTAAGCAGCTCGCGAGACGCTTTGCGAGCATGATCTCCGGCGTCAGCAGCAGCGTCCTGAAACGAAGCGATCTTAGCGCGGACGCTTATCGTCGGCTGGCCGACGCATGCGAGCTGATGTACGACCTGCCGATCCACATCGACGAGTCGAGCGACATCAACGGACTCGAGATGCGGGGCAAGTGCCGCCGACTTCAGCGTGAGGGCGGCCTCTCCCTGGTCGTCGTCGACTACCTCCAGTTGATGCGGGGCAACCGAAAGACCGAGAACCGGGTCCAGGAGATCAGCGACATCGCACGATCCCTCAAGGGGCTCTCCAAGGAACTCAACGTTCCCGTCATCGCGCTCAGCCAGCTGAACCGCTCGGTCGAGAATCGAGAGAACAAGCGTCCCCAACTCGCCGACATCCGCGAGTCGGGTTCGATCGAGGCCGAAGCCGACCTCGTCATGTTCATCTACCGAGACGACTACTACAAGGCACGAGAGAATCCCGACGAGGCGAACACGGACCCCGAGAGGACCGAGGTCGCTGAGGTGATCATCGCGAAACACCGCAACGGTCCGATCGGCACGGTCAAGCTTGGTTTCCAACCGACCTACGCCAACTTCGAGAACCTCCGCCTATGAAGCGGGTCCTCATCGTCGGATCGGGCGGTCGCGAGCACGCGCTTGCCTGGAAACTCGCCCAGGAGGCGGAGGTGTTCGCCACGCCTGGCAATCCTGGCATCGCGTCGGTTGGAACGTGCCTCCCTGGCGATCCGTTGACGGTCGCGAAGGAGCTCCAAACGGATCTCGTCGTCGTCGGTCCGGAAAACCCGCTCATCGAGGGCCTTGCCGACCGCTTGAGAGCGGCAGACGTGCCTGTATTCGGCCCCGGCGCGGACGGAGCGAGGCTCGAGGCATCCAAGGCGTATGCGAAAGACCAGATGGCGAGGGCCGGTGTGCCGACGGCCGCTTACCAGTCATTTCAAAACGCCGAATCGGCACGCAGCTACGCCGCGCACAGATTTGGTCAAGGGTTCCAGCTTGCGGTGAAAGCAAGTGGCGCCGCCCTCGGCAAGGGAGTGGTTGTGTGCTCGACGCTCGAAGAAGCGTCGGATGCGATCGACATGATGATGATCGACCACGAGCTGGGCGAGGCCGGTGACACTGTTGTGCTCGAAGACCGGCTCGTCGGGCGTGAGTTCAGCCTGCTAACTGTGTGCTCGGGGACCGATTTCGTCAGCCTTCCCGTCGCCCAAGACTACAAGCGCGCCCTCGATGGCGACCGCGGGCCGAACACGGGAGGGATGGGCACGTACTCTCCTGCGCCGTGGGTTTCCGACGACCTGCTCAGGCGAACAGAGACGGAAGTCGTGGCGCCTCTGCTCGCCTCGCTTGCCAGCCAGGGCATCGACTATCGCGGGGTGCTCTTCTCCGGGCTTATGGTCGTGAACGATCGGCCTTACTGTTTGGAGTACAACGTCCGCTTCGGCGACCCCGAGACTCAATCCGTCGTCCGCCGGCTCGGCTCCGGCCTTATGGACCTGCTCGCGGCCGCCGCCTCCGGCCAGGCGCTTCCCCAGCCCGAGGTTTTGAACAACGCGGCGATCACCGTCGTGCTCGCCAGCGGCGGCTACCCGGGAAGTTACACGAAAGGGCATGAGATCGAGTTCCCGGCGAACCTGCCTCAGGGCGTCGAGGTCTTCCACGCCGGAACGTCGCTCGCAGACGGTCGGCTCGTCACGTCCGGCGGCCGCGTGCTCGGCGTCAGCGCGGCCGCTAACTCCCCGGAAGATGCTCGGGCTGCGGCTTACGCCGCGGCGAACGCAATCCAGTTCGAAGGCAAGGCGTTCCGCTCCGACATCGGGCTCTAACGGATGCCCTAACGTGCGAACAAGACGCGCAGGAACGTCCTCGGCTTGACGAAACACCGCAGGAGTGCTCCCAACCGGTCGAGCAAGAAGCACGTGATCGACGCCAGTCGGCCTCTGTGAATCGCGAAATAGAGCTCCTTGCCCCGGTTGTACAGCGCCACGCTTCGCCACCGGGCCGAACTTCCACTGGCGCCTAAGTGGTGGACAAATTCGGCACTGGGCACGTAGAGGATCCGTCCATGCCTTCGAAGCCGGTGGCACAGTTCTGTGTCCTCGCAGTAGAGGAAGAACCGCTCGTCGAAGCGTTCGACCGGGCGCATCATGAGACAAGCCCCCATCACCTGTTCGACCTCGCCTCCATCGGGCAGCAACGCGGAGCGCCAGTACGCGCGAAACCAACGCTCGAGATAGAGCTGTTCGCAAAAAACCGCCCAGAGCGTGAGCGGCCCCGCCGCCGACTCTTGGAGCCTCCCATCCGGGTGCAGCAGCTTCCCGCCCACCGCGACGACTCCTTCGACCAGCGCGTCCCCGAGGCGATCGATCGCGCCTGGCTTCGCTTCCGCGTCGCTGTTGAGCAGGAGGACGAACTGCCCCCTCGCGACGTCCATGCCTCGGTTGTTGGCCGCACCAAAGCCCAGGTTCCGGTCGCTCCGGATCAACACGACGTGGGGGAACTCGGCCGCGACCATGTCCGCTGAGCCATCCGCCGACGCGTTGTCGACGACGATCGTCTCGTGGTGGGTCTCGATGCTCTGAAGGCACGCGCGGAGCAAGTCCCGGGTGTTGTAACTGACGACGACCACCGAGATCCGCACGGAAGAGTCGGTGGAGGCCATGCGTGAATGCTACAATTTCGGCCTATGTCCGAGCACGTTCTCACACGTCAAGCCTACGAGAAGCTCCAGCGCGAAGTCGAAGAGCTGAAGGGGCCTACACGTGCCAGGGTCGCCGCCGCCATCCGGGAGGCGAAGTCGCACGGTGACCTCCGCGAGAACGCCGCCTATCACGAGGCTAAACTGAACCAGGCGCGGCTGGAAAGCCGGATCGCCGACCTCGAGAAGCTCATCCAGATCGCGAAGATCGTCGAGGGTGGCGGAGGCAATGGGGACACCGCGGACCTCGGCAGCACCGTCAAGCTCAAGGACCTCGAGTGGGACGACGAGCTGACGATCACGCTGGTCAGCTCCTACGAGGCAGATCCGGCCAACGATCTCATCTCGATCAGCTCCCCCCTCGGCAGCGAGGTGATTGGCAAACCGGTGAACACGGAGATTGAAGTCGACGCCCCCGCCGGCAAGCAACGCTACCGGATTCTCGCCATCGGCTAACCAACGGCATAGCCTG
>WBZR01005221.1_pt1 | contig 10095 bp, 6 predicted proteins | sample 5204231 | NCBI WGS metagenome assembly WBZR01 (sample SAMN12412403, study PRJNA552823) | activated sludge metagenome | isolation source: activated sludge from anammox sidestream of wastewater treatment plant... | place: USA: Virginia | collected 2017-08 | reverse complement strand
CCCTGGCGCCTGCCGGAGGACCTGAAGCGCTTCAGGGCCCTCACCCTCGGCCACCCCGTGATCATGGGAAGGAAAACCTACGAGTCCATCGGCCGTCCGTTGCCGGGCCGGCGCAACATCGTCATTTCGCGCACGGCCGGATATGCGGCGGAGGGCTGCGAGGTGGCCGGCTCATTCGGCGCGGCGCTCGCCGCCTGCCGGACCGGTAGCGACGAAATCTTCGTCATCGGCGGCGCGCAAATCTATGCCGAGGCGCTGCCGCTGGCGCGGCGGCTCTACCTCACGGAGATCCACCGCGACTATGCGGGCGACGCCCGCTTCCCGTCATTCGACCGGCAACGCTGGCGGGAAACCTCACGCGAACGCAGCCGCACGGCCGATGGACTGGCGTTCGATTTTGCGATCTACGATCGCCCGTGAAATTAAGTGGGGTCGGCTTATCGACTCTTCGCGGGCAGGCCGGCTTCCCCCGTGCGTCGCAGCGCCTCGGCGCTCGGCAACGGTGCCCGCCAGCCAAACACATCCAGCGCGGCGTCGCTCACGACGAATGGCTCACTCAGGCGCGCAAGACCGCGCCCACGCCGGCCGAGCAGCGCCGCTGCGCGCAACGCGCCGGCAGGCGGCCTGAACAGACGCGGCGGCCGGCCCACGCCGTCACCCAGCACTTTCAGCAATTCGTTCAGCGGCAGCGGCGCGCCATCGCTCGGCGCGAAACACCGCGCTTTCTCCGGCGGCCGGCGCAAGCAGGCGAGAATGAGGTCGGCCAGATTGTCGACGAACAGAATGCTCCTCGGCGCATGCACGCCCCCAAACGGCAGCGGCCAGCCTGCCGCGACGGCGCGCAACAAGCGTCGGAAGTTGCCCCCCATGCCGGGGCCATAGACCGGCGGCGGCCGCAGCACGGTGAGGGGCAGGCCGGACAGCGCACGCAGCCCTTCCTCGGCTTGCAGCTTCGAAGCGGCATAGGCATCGGCTGGCGCGGAAGGCGAATGCTCGTCGAAGCGCCCGCTCTCGCCGAGTACCCGGGCAGTGCTGACGAACACCATGTGCGCGCCGCGCGCCGCTGCGGCGCGGCCCAGGGCAAGCGTCGCCAGGCAATTGGTTTCCCCGAGTCGTTCGATTCGGCCGCGCCCGCCCGGCGTTTCGGCCAGCCCGGCCAGATGCACCACGGCATCGACGCCATCGAGCGCGGATGACCATTCGGTCCGCGCCGTCAGCGCCATCTGCAGGAAGTCGGCTCCGAGCGGCGGCTTGCGCCTTCGATATTGGCCGCGCACAAGGATGCCTTCCGCCATGAGCCGGCGGCACAAGACAGCGCCGATGAAGCCGCCGGCGCCCGTGACCAGCACACGTTTTACATCGGCCTGAGCCAGCGGTTCGCCTCCTCGATATCCTCCTCGCCAAGCGCCCCGAGATAGGCTTTCAGGCGCAGCCGAGCCAGCACGTAATCGTGCTGCGATCGGGCCAGGTCGCCGCGCGCCGCAGCGAGCTGCTGCTCGGCATTGAGGATGTCCACGGTGTTGCGCGTGCCGGCCTGGACGCCCTTGCGCGTCGAAGCCACCGCCTGTTGCGCCGCCGCGACCGCCGCCTCGAAGGCCCGCAAACGTGCCTCGCCCAGGGTGACGCCGTTGAACTCGGCCGACACCAGCACGGCGACCTGACGGCGCCCCGCCTCGAGCTGCTGGCGCAGGCGCTCCTCGTTGGCGAGCGCCTGGCGCGTTGCCGATACCACGCTGCCGCCCGAGAACCACGGCAGGTTGAGCTGCACGCCGATCGACGTCGTGCGGTAGCTCGACCCGATGGTGTTGCTGGTGTCGCTCTGCGTCTGGCTGCGCGAGGCAACCAGGTCCAGGGTGGGCAGATGCTGGGAGCGCGCCTTGGAAACTTCCTTCGAGGCCGCCTCGATCTGGTGGCGCAGGGCGAGCAACTCGTGGTTGTTCTCCTCCGCCTGGGCGATCAGCGTCTCGAGGTCTTTCGGCCGGTTCTTCCGCCCGGTCTCAAGCCGTTCCGAATCGATTCCGGCCAGCGCAGAGGCGGAAATCCGCTGGTTGATCACCGCCGCCAGCGCCCTTTCGGTCTTCTCCAGCACGCTCTTCGCCTCGATTTCTTGAGCGGTGACCGTCAGCAGCCGGGCGTTGGCATCGTCGATGTCGGTGCGCGTGCCCTCGCCCGCCTTGAAGGCGCGCTGCGACAGCGCCAACTGCGCGGCGTAAGCGGTTTTCTGGCTGCGCACGGCGGCGAGTTGTTCCTGTGCTAGCAAGGAGTCGAAGTAGGCCGTCGATACGCGAATTGCCATATTCTGCGTCTCGCTGCGCAAGGTTGCCTCGGCGGCTTCGACCTGGGCCTGGGCCTGGGCGTAGGCGATGATGTTCGGCATGCGGAAAATCGGCTGGCGCAACCCCAGCGTGTCCGACCTGGCCGGATAATTGTTGTAGTCGTTCTCCACCGGCCCGAAGACCGACTTGCTCTCCTGGTGCGTATCGTTCCTCGATCGCGAGCTGGAGATCGACACCACCGGTAGCAGGCCGGCGCGCGCCTGTGGAATGGCCTCGCGCGACACCTCGGCGCTCGCCTTCGCCGCAAGATAGGTTGCATCGGCCTGCACCGCCATGCGATAGGCGGCTAGCAAATCCAGGCTCCAGGCCGGCGCCGCGGCCAACAGGCAAGCGATGCCGACCCAAGCGCTGGGATTGAAATGCGGCTTGGCCATGTCATTGCTCCGTCAGCGCCGACTGCATGCGGCGCAGCAATGGCTTCATCAGATACTGCATCAGGCTGCGCTCGCCGGACTTGATAATCACGTCGACCGGCATGCCCGGCTGCAACTGGTGCTTGCCCAGCTTTTGCATGCCCTCGGGCGTCACCCCGATGCGGGCGAGATAATAGGGCGGTTCGTTCGCCTGCGTCGGTGGCATCAGATCCGCCGACACCGTGATGACGCGGCCGGGGATCACCATGTTGATGATGCTGGCGAAGTTGTGCAAATTGATGTCAGCCTCCATGCCGATCTGCACGCGCTCTACCATGTTGGTGGCGACGCGCGCCTCGACGATCAGCGTCTCTCCGGCCGGAACGATATCCATCACGCGCGCGCCGGGGGCGATCACGCCGCCCACGGTATGCACCGTCAGACCGTTGACCACGCCATCGGTCGGCGCCTTGATCAGGGTGCGGCTGAGCTCTTCGCGCAGAGCGCGCAGCTTCTCCTCGTTTTGCGCGCGCTCACGCTTGGTGTTGGTCAAATCGGTCTCCACCTCGCGCAGATATCCCTGGCGCAACTGGATCACGCGCAGCTTGGCCTCCGCCACGGCGCTGCGCGCGCGCAGCGCGTTCGCCTGCAGGTCGGAAAACTGCCGCTCGAGATCGAATTGCCGGTTGCGCGGAGCGTAGCCTTCCGCGGCCAGCTCGCGCAGGCCCTCGAGCTGGGGCCGCATGAAGCGCACCTGCTCTTCAAGGCCGGCGGCCTGCGCCTGTGCCGCCGCGGCCTGTTCTTCGTTCACCGCGATCTGCGCCGCCAGGTTGGCGCGGCGAGAGGCGAACAGGCGGCGCTGCGCCGCCATGTGTTCGGCCGCCTTGGAATGGTTGGCGTCGAGCAGGGATTCCTCGAATTTCACCTCCTTCAGTCCGCCCTGCTCGGCCAGCAGGCGGGCTTCCTGGGCCTGCAGGAAAAATTGGTTTTGCAGCGCCGTCTCGTAGTTGCTGTTGGCATAGGTGTCGTCGAGCTTCAGCAACGGCTCGCCCGCGGCGACGGACTGTGCTTCCTTGACCAGGATCGCCTTGACCACGCCGCCGGTCTGATGCTGCACCAGCTTTCGGCTCGACTCCACAATCACAATGCCGGGCGCCGGCACCCCTTCGTCGAGCGGCGCCCAAAGCGCCCAGGCGAGGAAACCGCCGAAGCCCAGCAGCAGCAGCAGCATGCCCCAGCGGATCGTCCTGCCCGTGTCCGAGGGCAGTGGCAGGCGCATCCCGGCCTTTTCCTCGATGGCCCGGCTATCGCCGCTATGCTTCTTTGCCGGAATGATCTCCATTATTTGCTCTCCATGGTTTGCGTTGCAGCGACGAGCGTCATGCCTTCATCGCCAGGCGGCTGCGGACCGGGCGTTGCGGTCTGAGCCTGTCCCTGGCGGGCGCGCGCCTGTTGCGCCTGCGTGGCGGCTCCGGCGAGCTTCGCCAGCACCTCGCGCGCCGGCCCATACAGTTGCGTCATGCCATCGCCCAGCATCAACAGGCGATCGGCCACGCTTATGATGTTGACCCGGTGCGTGACGATCAGGATGGACTTGCCGGCTTCTTTCATCTCGCGCACCGCCTGGACCAGCGCCGCTTCGCCGGCATCGTCGAGGTTCGAATTCGGCTCGTCCAGCACGATGAAGGCCGGGTCGCCGTAGAGCGCTCGCGCCAGGGCGATGCGCTGGCGCTGGCCGCCGGAGAGCACGCCGCCGCCCGGTCCGATCGGGGTGTCGTAGCCTTGCGTAAAGCGCAGGATCATGTCATGGACGCCGGCCCGCTTGGCGGCGGCGATCACCTTCTCCGGGTCCGGGTCGCCGAAGCGCGCGATGTTTTCGGCCACCGTGCCCTCGAAGAGCTCGATGTCCTGTGGCAGGTAGCCGATCGCGTGGCCCAGCTGCGGCTTGTCCCACAGAAAGATGTCGGCGCCGTCGAGGCGAACCTTGCCGCCATAAGGGGGCCACAGTCCGACCAGCATGCGCGCCAGGGTCGACTTGCCCGAGGCCGAAGGCCCGATCACCACGATGACTTCTCCGGGCGCCAGGGTAAACGTGATGCCTTTGAGCACGGCCGCAACTGCTCCCGGCGGTATGGCCACCAGCGATTCGACGGACACATGCCCCTTCGGCGGCGGCAAGGGCATGGACTCCTGCCGCCTTGGGAATGCGTTGAGCAGACCGCCCAGCCGCTCGTAAGCGCCGCGGGTCGAAACGAAGCCGCGCCAGTTTGCGATGAGCTGCTCGACGGGCGCCAGCGCTCGCCCCATCAGGATCGACGCCGCGATCATGCCGCCCGGAGTGAGTTCGCCCCTGATCACGTAATACGCGCCGAGGCCCAGCACCAGCGACTGCTGCGAGATGCGCACGAATTTGGTGATGGCGGAAATCATCCCGGCGCGATCGCTTGCCAGCGCCTGCAGCGCCAGATGGTCGTTATGCAGCCTCTTCCAGCGCCGGCGCAGATTCGGTAGCATGCCCATGGCCTCGATCACCTCGGCATTGGCGAGGTTGTTTTCCGCATTCTGATTGGCGCGAATGAGTGCGCCGTTGCTCTCTCCTAGCGGCTTGCGCGTCGTCATTTCGGTCACCAGGGTCAAGCCGACGAGGACGAGCATTCCGGCCAGCGAGAACCAGCCCAGCATGGGATGCAAAAAGAAAATCACAAACAAGTAAATAGGAGCCCAGGGAGCGTCGAAAAAGGCGAACAAGCCGTTGCCGGTAATGAACTGGCGGACGTTGGTCAGGTCGGTCAGCGCCTGCGCCGGGTTGCGTCCAGCCCGGCGCAGGTTGGACTCGAACGCCGCCGTGAAAACCCTTTCGTTAATCGCATCCTCCATGCGAATGCTGGCGCGCACCAGCAGCCGCGAGCGCACCCACTCGAGCGATGCCATCAGGGCGTACAGCAGCAGTATGATCAGAGTCAGCATCCACAAGGTGGTTTCATTGCGGCTGGTGAGCACCCGGTCATAGGTTTGCAACATGTACAGCGACGGCACCAGCATGAGCAGGTTGATGAAGAAGCTGAACACGCCGGCGGCGTAAAAATTCCGGCGCAGCATCCAAAGGATCTGATTCAATTCGGGAAAGGCGGGAGGTTTGATGGCCATGGCTGATCACCTTTGCATCGGAAGGACGGAATCGGCCGTCGTCGCCGAGGACATCGGCACCGGCGGCGCGGCGGAAACAATCAGGTATTGCGGCACGTCGCTACCGCCGCTCGAGGCGGGCAGCACGGATTTCTCGTCGAACCAGAACTGTAGGAAAAACGTCTCGCCTCGGCGCAGCAGGACGATCTCGCGCAAGTGCTGCGCGGCAAAGCGGCGGGCGTCTTTTTCCGCCAGATTCAATTCGAAGCGCATCCTGCCGTCGAGCGTAAACATCGACAGCACGCCGGCCTTCAGGCTCAGCGTGTGGCGGTCAAAATACACCGGAGCCGTGTCCTGGAAGCGCAATTCGGGCAGGGCGCTGGCTGGGCGCTTGTCGAGGTTCCAGGGGCTCTGCGGATGGGTGAGCAGCACGCGATAGGTGCGCGCTACCGAGTACACCGCGTTGCAGGCCATCTGCGAGCCGAGCTGGGGAAAGCGCTGGCGCAGGTCCCGGTAGCTCAGGTGGTGCAACGCCACGCGATTCCAGCAGCGGTTGGCTTGCGCGATCGGCGAGACGAAATTGCACGCTTCGGCAAATTCTCCCTGCAGACGGCGCAACTGCGCGGCCTGCTCGGCAGAAACGTTCAGACGTATTTCCAGCGGTTTCATGGGGCGGCATTATAACATCAATTCCTATATGAAATGCAATATATGAAATCACCTATATGAATTTCATCGAAATGTGACATTTGCCCTTTGCTAAAATCAATACGAACCTAAAATGATGTTTGTCTTACTCAGAGGTCGCCAAATAAGGCGACAAGAAATAGCGAAACCAGCAGGCAATCACGATGGACTGGGCGTCGCCCAATCAAGCGACTTCTGAGTAATTGTCTCGTTCCGATTTCCATGGCCGCCTCGCCCACTCAACCCGGACTCGCCACGACGCCCAACACGTTCAGCGGCGCGTGGTACATCGACATGCTCATCGGTGACGAGCGTTGGACGCTGGGTGCCGATCGCACCCTCACCTACAGCATTCCTTCCGGCACCACTTATTGGGCCGGCGCGGGCGGCGCCAGCGGTCAATACGGCAACGCCGGCGCCTACGAACCGGGCGCCTGGTCCTCGCTTGACGCCGGCGATGCCGCCAATTTCAGGCTTGCGCTGCAGGCCTGGGCCGATGTCGCCAACATCAACTTCGTCCAGGTTGCCGACAATTCCAGCGTGGTCGGCGACATCCGGATCGCCTACACTCGAACCACTTCGTCCCCCGCCGTGGCTGCGCATGCCTACCTGCCCAATTCGCTTCACTCCTGCGGCGGCGATATCTGGCTCAATCCGTCCAACAACACGAACGCCGATCTCTCGCTCGGAACCGAGGGTTTCACCACCCTCCTGCACGAGCTCGGCCACGCCCTCGGCCTGATCCATCCCAACAACAGCCCGTACGACCCGGCCTACACGGTCCAGACGACGATCATGTCCTACAACGACTGGCCGGGCGACTTTTTCCGCGACGTCATCCCGGTCGGCGGAAGCTACGATTTCGACTATTACTTCGTCACGGAAGAAACTCCCAGCATCTACGACATCGCCGCCATCCAGTACCTCTACGGCCCCAACACCGGTTACCATGCCGGTGACGACACCTACAGCTTCAATCCCTCCGTCCCATTCTTCCGCACCCTGTGGGACGGTGGCGGCAACGACACCATATCCGTCGAGAACTTCAGCGAACCCTGCGTGATCGACTTGCGGGAAGGGCACTTCAGTTCTATCTGCATACCTTCCGATCCTCTGCCCCAAGGCTACAGCGGTGGATCGGCGCCCACTTACTACGGCGTCGATAACCTCGGCATCGCCTTCGGTGTCGTCATCGAGAACGCCATCGGCGGCGCTGGCAGCGACACCCTCATTGGGAACAATGCCGACAATGTTCTGAAAGGACTCGCCGGCAATGACAATATCGATGGCGGCAACGGCTCCGACACGGTCGTCTATCGCGGCGCGCGAGGCAGCTACACGATTGCCAAGTGGGGCGATGCCGAGAAGACCCTCACCGTGGCCGGCCCCGACGGCTCCGACACCGTGAAGAACGTCGAGTACCTGCGCTTCGACGACCAGACCGTCTCCGTCGCCGCGCTCTACGCCGCCAACGCCATCGAGGGCGGCAGCGGCAACGACACCTTGGGCGGCACTTCGGGCAACGACACCGTGTTCGGCAACAACGGCAACGACCGCCTCACCGGATTCGCCGGCAACGACAGCCTCGACGGCGGCCCCGGCATCGACACCGCCGTCTATCTTGCCGCGCGCGCCAAATACACCGTCACCGTCAACGGCGGCGGCATTACCGTAACCAGCCTCGCCGGCGCCGCCGACGGCACCGACCAGCTCACCGGCGTCGAGCGCCTGCACTTCTCCGACCGCAAGCTCGCCTTCGACCTCGCCCCCGCCGGCAACGCCGGGCAGGCCCTTGAGTTCATCGGCATGCTCGCCCCGCACACCCTCGCCGACGCCGGCATCAAGGGCATGATCCTCGGCTACTTCGACGCCGGCACCTCGATGACGGCGCTGTGCCAGCTCGCCATCGACGCGGGCCTGGTGACCCAGCTCGCCGGCTCCGCCGGCAACGCGGACCTCGCGCGCCTGGTGTTCCGCAACGTCATCGGCTCGGCGGCGGATGCCGCCACGGTCGACGCCCTGGTCGCCTACATGGACGGGCGCAGCGACGACATGACCCAGGCCCAGTTCATGGCCGCCGTGGCCGGGCTGGAAGTGAACCAGGCCCACGTCAATCTGGTCGGCCTGCAGGCGACCGGCATCGAGTATCTCTGAAGCCGGCCCTCCCCCGCCCTCTCCCGCTCGCGGGAGAGAGGAGAGTAAAAGTCAGTGCGGTTGGGACGGGTTCATGTGAATTGCGGGAGCGTTCCAGTGGTTTGACCATTCTCGCTTGCCTTGCCGTGCGTGGTTTTTTTGCCCAATCATGGCCGGGCCGTGAAATATTTCACGAAAATCCTGTAGTTACCGTCGTTCTGACGACCACTTTGCCGTCCAAATCCATTAACATGCCTCCACACTTTCGGCACCTCGCCGAAAAAAGCAAAAAAGGGGGGGGGAATGGCTCGCCGCGCAATCTTCATCGACGCCTCCGTCGTCGATCATCTCGATATCGTCTCCACTCTTCCCGAAGGCGCCGAATGGCACCTCATCGGCGCCGCCGAGGACGGCCTCGCCCGCATGGCGCAGCTGCTCGCGGGGCGCAGCGACCTGCAAGCCATCGACATCGTCTCGCACGGCGCCCCCGGCATGCTGCGCCTGGGCGCCGCCTCGCTCACCCTGGAATCCATCACCGAACGCCTGCCCCTGCTGCAGCAGATCGGCCAGTCGCTCGCCGAAGGCGGCGACCTGCTGCTCTACGGCTGCGATGCCGGCGCGGGCGATGCGGGCCGCGCCTTCATCGGCGCGCTGGCCGCCGCGACCGGCGCCGACGTCGCCGCCTCCGACGACACCACCGGCCTGGGCGGCGACTGGCGGCTCGAGGCGAGCATCGGCCCGATCGAGGCCGCGGCGATCGAAGCGGCCGGCTACGGGCACCGGCTGGCGGCGGATTTCGCCTCGGGCGGCGGCATCGTGACCACGGCAATCGGCTCTGGCAGCGAAGAAATTCGCAGCATCGTCGTTCAGCCCGACGGCAAGATCCTCGTGGCGGGGTTCGGCTCGAACGGCAGCAACAACGACTTCGCCCTCGCCCGTTACAATAGCGACGGCAGCCTCGACACTACCTTCGACGGCGATGGCAAGCTCCTCACGGCGGTCGGATCGAGCAACGACTCCAGCTACGGCCTCGCCCTCCAGCCCGACGGCAAGATCCTGGTCTCGGGCCACAGCCTCAACGGCAGCAAATGGGATGTCTCCCTCGCCCGCTACAACAGCGACGGCAGCCTCGACACTTCCTTCGACGGCGATGGCAGGCTCCTCACGGCGGTCGGATCGAGCACCGACTCCAGCTACGGCCTCGCCCTCCAGCCCGACGGCAAGATCCTCGTGGCAGGGGCCAGCTGGAACGGCAGCAACTTCGATTTCGCCCTCGTCCGCTACAACAGCAACGGCAGCCTCGACACCAGCTTCGACGGCGACGGCAAGCTCACCACCGCCATTGGATCGGGCGATGACGTCGGCTACGGCCTCGCCCTCCAGCCCGACGGCAGGATACTCGTGGCGGGGACCAGCTCGAACGGCAGCAACAACGATTTCGCCCTCGTCCGCTACAACAG
>WBZR01005219.1_pt1 | contig 10105 bp, 10 predicted proteins | sample 5204231 | NCBI WGS metagenome assembly WBZR01 (sample SAMN12412403, study PRJNA552823) | activated sludge metagenome | isolation source: activated sludge from anammox sidestream of wastewater treatment plant... | place: USA: Virginia | collected 2017-08 | reverse complement strand
GGATTTGAAGGTTGAGCAGTAAGCTGTGGTGGTTGACGTACTAGACGTTTATCTTAAACTGTTCCGCCCAAGGCAGGTTGTTCCGACCGTGAATCTGAGCCCAACCGGTGATGCCGGGCCGGACCTCGTGACGCCGATGCTGGCGCTCTGAGTAGCGCTCCAAGTAGCTCATCAACAGCGGGCGGGGACCGACCAGGCTCATGTCGCCCTTCAAGACGTTGATCAGCTCAGGAAGTTCGTCGAGGCTGGTCGCGCGCAGCCACCGGCCGAATGGCGTGAGCCGGCTCTCATCGGGGAGAGGCGAACCGTCGGGACCAATCGCGTCGAGCATCGTCCGAAACTTGAGAAGGCGAAAAGGTCGTTCTCCCAAGCCCGGTCGCTCCTGAACGAAGAGCACCGGCGCGCCAAGCTTCAATCGGACGAGAAGGGCCACCAAGAGCAGGATCGGGCTGAACACGACGAGGAGGGCGAAGGATCCGATGAGGTCGAACAGCCGCTTGCCCACGCCTTCATTGTACGTTGAGCCCATGCCACAATGAACCCGATGGCCTTGGGCCGCCTCCTCCTGTGCCTTCACTCCCACATGCCTTACGTGCTCTCGCACGGCAAGTCACCACATGGAACGGATTGGATCAACGAATCCACCGCGGAGTGCTATCTCCCCATTCTCGACGCCCTCGACAGGCTGCTTGCGCAGAACATCCGCCCGAGGTGGACGATCAACATGACCCCGATCCTCGCCGAGCAGCTTGAGGATGAAGCGTTCAAGAACGAGTTCGAGGACTACTGCGAAGCGAAGATCGAAGCCGCCAAAAAGGACGGGGTCCGATTCGCCAACGACGGCGATCTGAAGATGGTCGGACTGGCCGGGATGTGGGAACGGGTGTTCGATCGGGCCCTCACCCAGTTTCGGGAGCGTTGGGGACGATCCGTGATCTCCGGTTTCCGCCATTTCCAGGAAGAGGGCGCCATCGAGGTGATCACCTGCGGAGCGACCCACGGCTACCTGCCTCTGCTGGGCACCGACGAGTCCGTTCGTGTTCAGGTGAAGCTCGGCGTCGAGACCCACAAGAAGCACTTCGGGACCGCGCCGCGCGGAATCTGGCTTCCGGAGTGTGCCTATCGGCCCGCGTACGAGTGGCGCTCGCCAGTCGGCGATTCAGGCAATCCCTGGCCGCGGGCTGGGGTCGACGAGGTGCTCGCCGAGAACGGCCTCGAATACTTCTTCGTCGATTCCCACATGATCCGGGGAGGGCAGCCGCTTGGAACCTATGCCGCCAACTTCCCTCAACTCGCCGAGCTCTTCGCGCGCTCGAGCAAGTTCTTCACGCCGCCCGAGGACCTGAGGAGCGAATACGAGCACTACATCCTGCCGACCGGCGTGACCTGCATGGCTCGCGACCCGGAAACCACGGTCAAAGTGTGGTCGGGCGAGCACGGCTATCCAGGCGATCCTTTCTACCTCGAGTTCCACAAGCAGCTCTATCCAGGCCGGCATCGCTACTGGCGGATCAGCGAGGACAAGCGCGATCTGGGCAAGAAGGGCCCGTATGACCCGTGGACCGCTTACGAGAACATCGGCAAGCACGCGGATGACTTGGTTCAAACCCTGAAGGGCACGCTCGCCCGCTATCGAGGCCACTTCGACCGCGAAGGCACGATCGTCGCGATGTACGACACCGAGCTGTTCGGCCATTGGTGGTGGGAGGGTCCCGAGTTCCTCTATGAGCTGGCCAAGCGAATCCATCACGATCCAGACATCGAGATGGTCTCCGGAGGCGACTTGATCGACCAAGAGCCTGCCCGCCACATGATCACGTTGCCAGAGGGCTCGTGGGGCGAAGGCGGCTACCACTACGTGTGGCTGAACGACGGCAACCACTGGACGTGGGAGAAGCTCCATCCGATCGAGCGGCGGATGCGCGAGCTCGCGTCGGCGATGGCCGACGGGCCGGCGCGCGACATCGTGGCCCAGGCCGGCCGCGAGCTGCTGCTCGCCGAAGCCAGCGACTGGCAGTTCTTGATCTCCACAATGTCCGCTCGCGACTACGCGGAAGTGCGGTTCACTGACCACGTCGAGCGGTTCGAGCGGCTTGCCGCACTCGCGGTCAAGATCCACGCCGGAGGCTCGATGAACGCCGAGGAGCAGAGGTTCTTCGACGAGTGCCGACAGAAGGACGCCCCCTTCGCGGACCTGGACCCGCGGATGTGGGCCCGACCAAAAGGCGAACTTCCCAAACCTGCCGAGACGTTAGAAAGATGATGAACCGGACCCTCGTGCTCAGCTTCGCTTCTTTGTGCCTGGCAGCGCTTGCTCCATTGGCCACCCCGCAGGGAGGCAAACAGACGAAGCAGCCAACCCCAGCTCCGAAGTTCGTGGAGATCTCGCCGGCGGGAAGCGCGAACTGGAAGCCCTCGAAGGTCACGGTTGGGGATCTTGCGAAGAAGGTCGCGGTTGCGACCGCCAACCTCAAGAAGACCCTCGCCTACCTGACGGTCAACGTGCAGACCCCTGAAGGTCAAGCCTGGTTCAAGCCACCATCCGTGTTGTTGAGGATCATCGACTCCAAGCTGTATCGAGTCGACTATGTCGTCGTTCAGAGCATCCCGTTCTCGGCGTCGCTCGTTCGCAACCAGAAGGAGCGCGTGTTTCGACTCGACACCAAGGTCTTGAGAACGTCGTTGACCGGCAAGCTCCCCGCCGCCTACAAGGTCACCGGCAATGCGCTCGTCCCACTGTTCGAGACTGACTTCTCACGCCTTGCCTTCCAGGGTCTGACCGAGGGCGTCGATGCGTGGGTTCCGGTGCTGACTGGCATGTCGAAGGGCGTGGCCGGCTACAAGACGACGGTCGAGGAGCGCCGGATGAAGTATCGGGGGCAGGACTTCCTGAGCTACCGGATCCTCGCGACCCGCGGGGCCTCGGAGAAGAAACCTGGCGCAAGCACCTTCGAGATCGTCCTCGACGGCAAACGCTTCCTTCCGGTCACGATCCGCAACGTGCGGCGTGACTCGGCGGGCAAGGAGTGGATGGCACAGTGGACGTCGTCCTATGTGTTCAACCAGACCATCCCGATTAAGGACATCCGGCTCGGCGAATAGCGCCGTCGCTGCATAATGCGGTCGTGATCGCCGCACTCTTGGTCTCCGCCCTCGCCTCACCCAGCCAGGAAGGCTGGACGAGCCTTTTCGACGGCAAGAGCCTCGAAGGATGGTCGGCGAAGATCAAAGGCCACGCCTTCGGAGACAACTTCGCCAACACGTTTCGCGTTCGCGACGGCTCGATCGTGGTCGACTACGATGGCTACGGCGGCAAGTTCGACAACCGCTTCGGACATCTCTTCTACAAGTCCCCATTTTCCAGCTACATCCTGAGGCTCGACTACCGGTTCGTCGGCAAGCAGCTTCCCGACGGACCTGGTTGGGCCTACAAGAACAGCGGCATCATGATCCACTGCCAGGACCCTGCGTCCATCGGGAAAGACCAGGACTTCCCGGTCTCAGCTGAAGTTCAACTGTTGGGCGGAGACGAGGGTGCGGAACGCCACACCGGCAACCTCTGCACCCCCGGAACGAACGTCGTGATGAAGGGCGAGTTGGTTACGCGTCACTGCACCGACTCGACGAGCGCGACGTTCCGAGGCGAGGTCTGGGTGCACGCCGAGGTGGAAGTCCACGGCTCGGGCAAGGTGATCCACCGGATCGACGGGAAGGACGTCATCGACTACGAGCAGATTCAGCTCGACCCCAACGACGTCGACGGGCGCAAGCTCATCGTCGGCGACAAGAAGCTGATCGCATCCGGCTGGATCTCCCTTCAGTCGGAAAGCCACCCGGTCGAGTTCAAGAACATCGCCATCAAGAAGCTCTAAGCGACTTCAGGCGATCCAGGTTCATCTGGTGGTTCTCGGCCTCGGTTTCGAGGAGGATTGGGGTGTTCTCGAAGCGGGGGTCGTTGACCAGCAAGCGGAATGCGGTCTCGCCGATTTCGCCTTCGCCGATATCCGCGTGGCGGTCGACCCGCGAGGCGAACGGCTTCATGCTGTCGTTGCAGTGAATCGCTCGGAGGCGTCCAAGACCCACCAGGCGGTCGAACTCCTCAAAGGTGGCCTCGTACCCCTCGGGCGTCCTGATGTCGTACCCTGCGGCAAACACGTGGCATGTGTCGAGGCAAACCGCCAACCTGGGCGGCCCCTTCGTCAGTTCGAGGATCATCGCGATCTCCTCGAACCGCGAGTTCACCGAACTGCCCTGTCCCGCGGTCGTCTCCATCAGCAGTTCGACAGTCTCCGGCGTTTGGTCGAGCAGGGCGACGATCCGCTCCGCGAGACGCACGAGGGTCTCGCCCCGATCTTGGTCCTTGTAGCTCGCCATGTGCGAGACAACCCGATCGATCCCGTACGTCGCGCACCGCTCGATCTCGCCGGCCAGGCTCACGAAGCTCTTCTCGGCGATCTCGGGAGTCGGAGCACAAAGGTTGATCAGGTAGCTGTCGTGACTCACGACGTCGACGATCCCCGTCTCGAAACGCGCTTTTCGGAAGTCTGCGACTTGCTCGTCGCTCACCGGAGCCCTGTACCACTGCCGGGGCGACGATGTGAACACCTGGATCGCGGTGCATCCGATCGCGTGGCCGGCTCGCACCGCCTGGCCGAGACCGCCCTTGATGGGAATGTGGGCGCCGATCAGTCGTGCGGGCATCCCCGAGGTTTACCTGAAGGGTGGAACCTTGGGAACCCGCGCACGAGTAACATCGCTTCGATGTTCGCCTCCGTGATCGCAGCCGCCCTCCTCACCGCAAACGCTCCCGCCGATGTGAAGCCGAACACCTTGACCCTCAAAGAGGAGCGCGAAGGGTTCCACCTCCTCTTTAACGGCAAGTCGTTCAACGGATGGCGCGGTTTTCTGCGCACCGGAATGCCGGAGAGCTGGGAGATCCGGGATGGCGCGATCTGGAAGAACCCCGAGGTGTACGGCGGCGACATCATGACGATCGAGCAGTTCACCGACTTCGACCTCCGGTTCCAGTGGAAGGTGACTCCAGGAGCGAACAGCGGCGTCTTCTTCCGCGTGACCGAAGAGGGCGAGGCGGTCTATCACACCGGCCCCGAATACCAAATCCTCGACGACGATCAACATCCGGACGGCAAGAGCCCGTTGACCTCGGCCGCGTCGTGCTATGGCATCTACCCGCGTACAAGCGACCCGAGACGGGCTGTTGGCACATGGAACGACGGACGGATCGTCGTCAAGGGCAAGCATGTCCAGCACTATCTGAACGGGGTCAAAGTGGTCGACTATTGGATCGACAGCGAGGACTGGCTCAAGCGGGTCGAAGTAAGCAAGTTCAAAGTCGCTCCGACTTACGGCCACACCCCGAGCGGCTCGATCGCGCTGCAGGATCACGGCAACGAAGTCTCGTTCCGCTCGATTCGAATTCGACCGCTTTAGCCGAACCGTTGGCACCTGCCGATCCGACGTGCGCATAATGCGATCACCGGAGGGTTGTGACATGGGTGAACTCACACGACGAGAGTTGATGAAGACGGCAGGGGCGTTGGCGGCTGGAGCTGTTCCTGGCCTATCGGCGGCTGCTTCGATGGCGAAGCCGGAGACCGCGCCTGCGACGAAGGCGGAGCCGAGCGCGCGATCGCGACAGGTCGGCGCAAACGACAAGCTCGTTCTTGGACTGATCGGCTGCGGAGGCATGGGCGCTTCGAACATGCGCTCACTGATGGCCTTCCCCGACGTCGAAGTCGCCGCCCTGTGCGACGTGGACTACGATCGGATTCCGAACGACTACATCGATGTCGAGAAGAAGTACGGCCGCAAACCCGACGTCTACCGCGATTATCGCAAGATGCTCGAGCGCAAGGACATCGACGCGATCATCATCGGCTCCCCCGACCACTGGCATGCTCTGAACCTGATCCACACGTGTCAGGCGGGCAAAGACGCCTATTGCGAGAAGCCGATTTCCCACAACCTCGTGGAAGCCGTGAAGATGGCGAACGCCGTCCGCGACCACCGAAGGATCGGCCAAGTGGGCACCTGGCAGCGATCGACCAAGGAGTTCACCGACGCGATCGCCTACGTGCGGTCCGGCAAACTGGGCAAGATCGTCCACTGCCGCGCGTGGATCGCCGACGGCACCCGCATCGGCAAAGGCACGGTCTCCGCGGTGCCCTCCAACATCGATTACGATATGTGGGTCGGCCCCGCCGCCATGCACCCATACAAGTCCAACATGGTGCACTGGAACTGGCGCTGGGTGATGAACACCGGCGGTGGCCTCACCACCGACTGGGGCGTCCACATGATGGACATCGCGCTGCTCGGGATGAGCCAGGATCAGGATCTCGTCATGCCCACCAAGGTCAATGCCCAAGGCGGGCAGTGGGCGATTTCGGACGACGACCGGGACGCACCCGACACGATCGAGGCCATCCTGAGGTTCGCCAATCCCGACTTCATGATGACGTGGTCGGTGCTGCGTGACCATCCGGGCAAGCCAGGGCACGGGACCGAGTTCGTCTCTGCCGACGGCAAGACCCTGCGCGTCTGGCGCGGTGGGTGGTCGATTCTCGACGCGGACGGCAAGGAACTGCCGAAGGAAGAGTCCGAGGCGCCGCCGAGCCACTGGCGAGACTGGGTGGACTGCGTCAAGTCACGCAAGCAGCCGCGCGCCCACCTCGGTTCGGTCGCCCAGACAACCATCGTCTGCCACCTGGTCAACTGCTCGCTCTATGCCGGCGAGACAGTCCAGTGGGACAAGAGGAAGATGGACATCGTCGGGACCGCCGGTAAGAACACCCTGTCGTATCAACGGGAGTATCGCAAACCCTGGGCTCTGTAGGGATGGTCGATCCGACGCTCTCGTTCGTCGAGTTGTTTCGCGAGGCCTTCGAGGGACGCCCCGAAGGCCACGACTCTACGTGGTTCGTCGAGGGCCGCGAGGGCATCTTCGACGCGTTCGCACGCACGAGCGCCGCTCAGGCTTCGACTCGCCCCAACGCGGGCTGCAGCACGATCGGCGCCCATCTCAACCACGTTCGCTATACGCTGATGCTGGCGAACTCCTCGATTCGCGGCGAAGACGTCGAATCGGACTGGGAAGGGAGCTGGGCCAAACAGGAGTTCGACGAAGCCGAGTGGCGGCAGTTGGAGGCCGACCTCCGCGCCGAATACGCGGGCGTTCTCGAGTATCTCGAAATGAGCCCGGAATGGCCTGACCAGGAGTGGTTCACGGGAACGCTTGCCTGGCTACCCCACGTCGCCTACCACTTGGGCGCGGTTAGGCAGTTGATGAAGGTGGTCTAGCTCTCGCCCCTCCCAAAGAAGGAGGGGCGAGATCGATCCGCGAGCTCAATAGATGCTGTCGGGGAAGTAGAAGTCCTTCGCGTTGTCGGGCGTCACCAGCTCGACGTCGAGCTTCATGTGGCGCGGCATGTACTTCTTGGCCTCGTCCTTTCCGACCCGAAGCATCGCCGCGGCCGTCTGAATGCCGACCGCGATCATCGAAGGCGGATAGGTGATGTTCGCCGGATACATCGGGTCCTTGTCCATCACCCGCTTGACGATGTCCTTCATACCGGCCCCGCCGAGCATCCACACGTCCTTGTCGCGGCCGGCGGCCTTGAGAGCGTTCTCGGCGCCGAGCGCCATATCGTCGTCGCTCGCCCAAACCGCGTCGATCTTCGGGTTGGCGACCAAGATGTTCTGCATCACCTTGTCAGCCTTCTCACGGTTCCACTCGCCCCGCTCGGTCGCCACGATCTTCAGCTCCGGGTTCTGGTTGAAGATTTCCATCGCCGCGTTGTAGCGGTCGTCGTCGACGGTGCAGTTGATTCCGCGCAGGATGACGATGTTGCCCTTCGCACCCCTCAGCGTCTTGGGATCGGCACCCAGCTTCTGAACCATAAACTCCGCGGACTTGCGACCGAACGCCTTGTTGTCGCCCTCGATGAACACGTCCGCGACCGGGCTTGTAAACCCTCGGTCCACGTTCACGATCAAGATGCCTGCGTTGTGGAGCTTCTCGGCGATCGGAGTGATCGGGCCGCTCTCGGTCGCTAGGATCACCATCGCGTCGACGTTCTGGCCCTGAAGGTTCTCCAGGTCGCTGATCTGTTCGCTCGGCTCCTTGGCGTCCTCGATGATCCAGTCGACGTCCGGGTTCAGCTTCGTCGCTTGCTCAGCCCACCACTTGACACCCGCCGTCCAACCGTGATCCGCCGCGGGAATCGACACGCCGACTTTGTAACGCTTGCCCGCAGGGGCGTTCGACCCCGATTTGCCCGCAGCCCCGCCGGTTTCCGTTCCGGTCTGGCAACCAAGCGCGCTCAAACCGACGACGGCGAGCGCGATCCAACCGATCGACTTTCTCATATCTTGCACCTCTCCGATGAGTCGCACCTATTATGCGGAATACGCCTTCCGCTTTGAACCTCCAGACTCTTGCAGGAGTTCCGGGCCGCATCTGCGAAACTATGGCGGGATGATTGCCAAGGCCTTCGCCGCCACCCTCATCGGGATCGACGCGTTCCCGGTAGAGATCGAGATCGACCTCCGACCGCCGGGAGACAACCAGTTCATGATGGTGGGTCTCCCCGATCAGGCGGTCGGCGAAAGCAAGGTCCGCGTCAAGTCGGCGATCAAGAACAGCGAGCTCGACTTCCCCAACAACCTCGTCGTGATCAATCTTGCGCCAGGCGATCTCCGCAAAGAAGGCCCCGCTCTCGATCTCCCGATCGCGGTGGCGATCCTCTCGACGAACGGCCAAGTGCCGATGAGCGAGCTGACCGAGACGCTCATCCTAGGAGAGCTTGGGCTCGACGGAATGGTGAGGCCAGTCGACGGGGCGGTCAGCATTGCCCTCATGGCGATGGCGAAGGGGTTCAAGCGGTTGATCCTGCCGAAAAGCAACGCGAACGAGGCCGCGGTCGCGCCTGGGGTCGACGTGTACGGAGTCGATTCCCTGATCGAGTGCGTCCAACTGCTGAACGGCGCGCCGTGCGACCCGGTCGAGTTCGCCGATCCCAGCTCCCGCCTCGACCCCGAGTACGATCTCGATTTCAGCGACGTCAAGGGGCAACGACAGCCGATCCGCGCCCTGGAGATCGCGGCAGCAGGCGGACACAACGTGCTGATGACCGGCCCACCCGGCTCCGGCAAGACGATGCTCGCCCGACGTCTGCCGACCATCTTGCCCCCACTCAGCCTGGAAGAGTCGATCGAGGTCACCCGGATCTACAGCGCGGGAGGCAAGGGCGAACAACGCCAGGGACTCATGTGGGAGCGGCCCTTCCGCTCTCCCCACCACTCGGCGAGCCACGCGGCTCTGGTCGGTGGAGGCAAGAATCCGAAGCCCGGAGAGGTGAGCATGGCTCACAAGGGCGTCTTGTTCCTCGACGAGATGCCCGAGTTCGACCGGCCGGTGCTCGAGGCGCTTCGGCAGCCGCTCGAGGACTCGGTCGTCACCGTCGCCCGCGTGCAGGCGTCCATCACCTTTCCAGCGGAGTGCATCCTTGTCGGGGCGATGAACCCGTGCCCCTGCGGATTCAAGGGGCTACCCGAGCAGAAGTGCGTCAGCTCGCCTTCCGTTTGCGGCAGGTACGCGTCGAAGATCAGTGGGCCACTGCTGGATCGGATCGACATTCAAATCGAGGTTCCCCGCCTCAAGCCGGACGAGTTGCTCGGGATGCAGCCCGGCGAGCCCTCGCAGGCGATCCGGCAGCGGGTGATCGCCGCCCGCGAGCGGCAGAATCAACGCCTCGGGCGCTCCCGGGTCAACGCGAAGATGAACCCCCGCGAGATCCGCGAGCTGATCACGCTCGACGACGAATGCACCGCCTTCATGCGGACGATCATGCAGCGGATGAACCTGTCGGCCCGGGTGTTTGACCGCCTCCTCAAGGTCTCCCGCACGATCGCCGACCTGGCGGGGATGGATGGGATCACCAAGCAGCATCTTGCGGAGGCGGTGCAGTATCGGGAGCGGGCGGAGGGTTAGTAGGGGGTTAGGGGGTTGGGGGATTGGGGTTCAACCCTTCAACCCTGCAACCCTTTGGCCCTCCAACCCTGCAACCCTTCAACCCTCTCCCTC
>WBZR01005218.1_pt1 | contig 10106 bp, 13 predicted proteins | sample 5204231 | NCBI WGS metagenome assembly WBZR01 (sample SAMN12412403, study PRJNA552823) | activated sludge metagenome | isolation source: activated sludge from anammox sidestream of wastewater treatment plant... | place: USA: Virginia | collected 2017-08 | reverse complement strand
GCTCGGCGGCCTCGGGCAGGAGCTCTCGGGCGTGAGCGAAGTGTTCCGGCGCAAGGTCGAGCAGTGCTTCTCCGAGATCGCGCGCCGCATCGCCGGAACCCTGGAGGAGGCGCGCAAGAAAGGCGATCTGCCGGGCGATTCCGATCCCAGGCAGCTCGCCAGCGTGCTCGTGGACTGCTGGGAAGGCGCTGCGCTGCGCAGCCGGCTGAAAGGCAGCCCCGCACCGCTCGGCGCGATGCTCGACTTCTACTTCCGCGCCGCTGCGGGGCGTTGATCCCGGTGCAGGCTTGCCGGCCTGACCCTCCATCGACACAGGGGCCCGGCGTGAGCGCAATGGATGGGCGGCTCGGGGATGGCTGCATGCGTCTCGGCGAGGCGGCGCGACCGGCTGCGCACGCCGCGGAAGCGATCGCCTGTTACGCTAAGAAAGGTTGTCGAGCTGCGGGAATCACCCGGTAATGATCGGCCGCAGCGTGTCGATCTCCTCGACCATGAAGTCGAAGAACGCGGCGACGCGCGGCGTATGCCGCACGTCGGGATGCGCCAGCACGCGCCAGATCCGCGTGAGCGCCGGGATCGGCCCGAACAGGCGCACCAGCTCCGGCTCCGAGTCGCCGAGCGCGGTGGGCAGTGGCGCGACGCCGATGCTCGCCTTCACCGAATTGAGCAATCCCAGCACGCTGTCGTTACGCGCGACGATCCGGCCGTTCGGCGCGACCTCGCGCAGCCACTTCGCCGCGCGGTGCCCGGCCATCGACTCGTCGAAGCCCACGAGTGCGTGCCGCTCGAGATCCTCGGCCCGCTCGGGCCTGCCGTGCCGCTCGACGTACTTGCCGCTGGCGTAGACCGCCCACAGCGAGTCGCCGATCTTGCGTCCGATCAGCACGCCGTCGTCGGTGTCGCCGGAACGCAGCGCGACGTCGGCCTCGCCCTTCGACAGGTCGACGTAGCGGTCGCTCATCGCGAACTCGACCTCGAGCCCCGGATAGCGGGCGCGGAACCGGTCCAGCAAGGGCGAGTTGGTGATCCGATTCATCAGCGGCTCCGGGCAGGTGACGCGGACGACGCCGACCGCATCGCGCCACGACACGTCGACCTGCTCCTCGAAGGCGGTCACCGCCTGTCCGATGCGCTGCGCGTGAGGCAGCAGTACTTTGCCGAACTCGGTCAGTCGGTAGCCGGTCGGATGGCGCCGCACCAGTGGCTGACCGATACGATACTCGAGCTCGCCGAGCCGGCGCTGCACCGTCGACTGGTTCACCTTCAACGCGCGCGCTGCGGCCAGTGTGCTGCCGTGTTGCGCAACTGCGAGGAAGTACCTGAGGTCGTTCCAGTCGAACATCGCCGGCCTCCGCCCGAGGGGCTGTGGGGCTATGCAGATTCGCGGCCCCATTATGCGATGTTCCCGGCTTACTGGGCCAACGCCTCGCGGCCACACTATGCCGGCACATCGGAAGTCGGACTGCACAGGAGACAGCGATCATGACCACCGCCCAAGCCATCGATCCGGTCACGTTCAAGGCCGCGCTGCGCGACCAGTGGGACCAATCCGCCGCCGGCTGGAACGGCCATACGCCGCAGATCCGCGCGTGGCTGGCGGCGGCCACCGAGGCGATGCTGGACATGGCCGCGATCGGACCGCGCTCGCGCGTGCTCGACGTCGCCGCCGGGTCGGGCGACCAGACGCTCGACATCGCCGAACGCGTCGGCTCCGAAGGTTACGTGCTCGCGACCGACTTCTCGCCTGCCATCCTGGCCCTGGCGCAGCAGAACACCGCGCGCGCCGGCCACCGCCACGTCCAGACCCGTGTCGCCGACGGCGAGAGCCTGCCGGTCGAGACCGGCAGCTTCGACGCCGCCGTCTGCCGGCTCGGACTGATGTTCTTCCCCGCCCCGCTGCAGGGGTTGCGCGAGATGCATCGTGCGACTCGCCCCGGTGGACGGACATGCACGATGGTGTTCTCGCGGCCCGACCGCAACCCGTGCATCACAATCCTGATGTCGACCGCGCTCAAGCATGCAGGTCTCGCACCGCGCGATCCGTTCCGACCCGGCGGCCTGCTGAGCTTGGGCAAGCCAGGGCTGGCCGACGAACTGTTCCGCTCGGCAGGCTTCAGCGACGTGTCGACCACGACGCTGGACGCGCCGTTCCGGCTGCCTTCGGCAAAGCACTACCTCGACTTCATTCGCAGCTCGGCGAGCCCGATCCAGCAGATCCTCGGACGGCTCGATCGCCCCGCGGCCGACGCGGCCTGGGCGGAGATGGAACAGCGGCTCGGCGAGTTCACGACCTCGAGCGGGTGGGTGGGGCCGAACGAATTGCTGCTGAGCGTCGGAACGCGATGAACTCGGGGCGTTCGCCTCGGACCGGAGATGCCCGGGATGATGCCCCGAGCACGTCCAGGGGCGTCAATGTTCGCCCAATGCCAGACGAAGATCATCCGTCGTCTGGAGCTGCAGTGACAGTTCGGTGTTCGTGCGCACACCCAGCCGCTGGTGAATGGCCTGCGTGTAATTGCGCACCGTTGCAGGAGAAAGTCCCAGGCGCCGCGCGATCTCTCTGTAACGAGAACCTTGGGCAATGTAACGGGCAACTGCCAGTTCGCGCTCGCTGAGCTCATCGACCGGCATCTTCTGCCGCGCGTTGAGCAAAAGGAGATCCCGGACAGGACGCACGGTAACGACGATTCGACGGCCCACATACCGATCGCCAGACGAGCGACCCAGGTGCTCCGCAAAGGGCAATGGGAGCTGCCGGTCGGACATCTTCGGCCATTCCTTGCCCACGAGTTCAAGGAATTTCGGGTTCGTATGATGGAGCACTCCGAAACGATCGGCAATTGCCGCGCCGAGCGGCGCAGCTGACCTGCCCGGGAATTTCGGCCCAATGATTTCTGGGAAGATGGCTCTTCGACGACGAGGAGCCGATGAGAAAGAGCCGATTCACCGACGAGCAGATCGTCGCGATTCTGCGCGAGGCCGACAAGACTTCGGTGGCCGAGACGGCCAAGAAGCACAAGGTCAGCGAGCAGACGATCTACGGCTGGCGTAAGCACTTTGGGGGCCTGCAGCCGGCAGACGTGAAGCGCCTAAAGGCGCTGGAGGCGGAGAACGCCACGCTCAAGAAGTTGCTTGCCGAGCGCGATCTTGACATCGACCTGCTCAAGGCAATCAACCGCCGAAAGTGGTGAGTCCGCAGGCGCGGCGCGAGCGAGGCGCGCGTTCGTGTGCGAACGCGGCCTGTCGAAGCGGCGCGCCTGTGGGCTGATCGGAATCTCGCGCTCGACGCTGAACTACGTCCTGCGCATGCCGGCGAAGGACGCGCCGCTCATCGAGGCGCTCAAGGGGCTCTCGGCGCAGTATCCGCGCTACGGCTATCGGCGCATGCGCATCTTCCTTCGCCGGGCCGGCCACGAGCTCTCCTGGGAGCGTACCTTCCCGGTTGAGTGGTTAACGTAGACAGAAGTACCGGCCCGAGTTCCCCGATCGGTTCGGCAGCATCGAGGACTCGCGCGCCTTCTGCGTCGGGTTCTTCGACTGGTACAACAACCGGCATTACCACTCGGGGCTCGCGCTGCTCACGCCGGCGACGATGCACTACGGCGAGGCCGCGGCGGTGATCGAGCGGCGCGGTGAAGTCCTGGCGGCGGCTCACGCGGCGCATCCCGAGCGATTCGTTCGACGAGCACCCCGACCCGCCGAGCCGCCGAGCCGCCGAGCCGCCGACGGCGGTCTGGATCAATCCGCCGAAGCCAGCGAACGGCAATGACGATCGACAGTAATTACGCTTGGGCGAGTGTCTCAAACTTGTTGACAGGTTCCGCAGTAATTGCGCTTGGGCGAGTGTCTCAAACTTGTTGACAGGTTCCGTCCGCGTGACTCAAAGTGCCGGATGAGATCTCGGCGCTTCATTCCGCCGCGAGAACCAGCGGTTCACGAATCACCTTCCTTTTCCCGATAGATTTCTTCGCAAGAGCGCGATTCGCTTGGAGCACAAGTTCTACGGCCTCAGCCAAGTTGGCGCGAGCCTGCTTAAGAGTCCGGGCCTGGGTATTTGCCCCCGGTAACTCCTCGACGAAGCCGATGTAGCCCTCACGGACCTTCTGAAACACTGCGGTGAGCTTCATCCTGAAACTCCGACTTGAAACGGCAAACGACTCAAGTATAGCGGGGCCACGACATGAGACGCCCAACGTTTGAGTTCATCCGCGTGCGGAAGCGGGCGCAGCCCGCTGTAGCACGTCCGGTGCAACGAAGGGTTGGGCGTCACGCGCGCAGTGCGGCAACGAACTCTTCTGCGGATACCTCTGCTTGCCGCAAAACGCCTGCAAGGGTGCCGACCTTCACCTCCCGGTGCATTGGCACAACGCAACCCTTTGACCCGCGCCGCATGACCAAATGGCTACCGCTCTGGCGAACCTTGGCGAAGCCCGGGCGCTCGAGGGCTCGCACAACCTTAGCCCCCGATACATGGGGTAGCTTAGGCACCCGCCGGCTCTGGAATGGTGAAGACTGTGACGACCGGATGCCCGGTTGTTGGAAGTGGGAACTCGGACAAATACAGCGCCGTGGCCTCGCGGAGATTGGCCACAGCCTCTTCGACGGTCTCGCCTTGCGTGGTGGTACCGGTCTCGGGATTGAGCGCAACAAATCCGCCTTCTTCGGCAGGCGTAAGGACCGCGGTGAGTTCCATAAGGCGCCCTCGCTGGCTAAGTGCAGTGATTGTCGCAGAACGGTCTTCGTGACGCCCAACGCTCGCGTTGAGCGGCGGCCGACGAGCGTAGCGAGGAGGGCACCGCAAGCAAGCGAAGCGCGCTTGCGGCCGTCCGCTCGAACGCGTGGTTGGGCCACAGCATCCGAGAGATGCCCAAGACCTTGCTCGCTCTAGGCGGGCTCGAGCTCAGATACTGCTCTTAGCCGAGTACCGATCTGCTTCTCCGCGACCTTCAAATCGTAGGTCGCTTGGAGAGTAAGCCAGTACTGCGGCGACTGCCCGAGTGCCCTGGAGAACAGGAGCGCCAGCTCCGCAGTAACGGGCCGTGAGCCGTTTATGACATGGGAAATGCGCATTGGCGCGACCCCGACGGCGCGAGCGAAACGCGCTTGTGAAACGCCTCTTTCCTCCAGGATCTCGCGAAGGAAAACACCAGGATGGATGGCGGGAAGCCCGCTCTTGATCACGTATGCCTCCAATCAGTGGTAATCGACGATCACGACGTCAAAGGCGTCACCGGCCGCGAAACGAAAACACACTCTCCACTGGTCGTTGATGCGGATGCTCCATTGTCCTTTGCGGTCACCCCTCAACGCTTCAAGCCGATTCGAGGGTGGCGACCTCAGATCAGCGAGCTGGGTGGCAGCGTTCAGTTGCGTGAGTCGCATTGCAGCGCGATCGCGAATCTCCGGTGGCAAGCGACGCGCCTTCCCGGTGGTGTAGAACCGCTCGGTTTCGGCATCCGCGAACGACCGGATCATCGCGACACACCATAAACATTATGTTTATCTCCGTCAAGGACGCCCGAAGCGGGGCAGGAGGTCTCTGGCTGGGGCCCAACTCGAACTAGTTGACTTTTTATTAGTTGACACCCGCGGTCGACTCGCAAACCGCGCAACCTGTAACCGCCGCTGTAATCCTTCCGCTGCGTCAAGACGTTACGCCTGCATCCGCCCCTCGGCAAGCCTGCCACCAGGAGGAAAGATGCCAGAGGTCACAGCGTCGCCCGCGCAGCCCCGCCTCCTCGACCAGGTCAGCGACGCGATCCGCCGCCGCCACTACAGTTACCGGACCGAGGAGAGTTACATCCGCTGGATCAAGCGCTTTGTCCTTTTCTCCGGAAAGCGCCATCCGCGGGAGCTCGGCGCTCCCGAGGTCACGGCGTTCCTCTCGCACCTCGCCCGCGACCGTAACATTGCCGCCGCGACGCAGAACCAGGCGCTCGCGGCGCTGCTCTTCCTCTACAGGGAGGTCCTCGGCCAGCCGCTGCCCTGGCTCGACCAGATCGAGCGCGCGAAGCGCCCGGCACGCTTGCCGGCGGTGCTAAGCAGCGCGGAGGTCCAGCGCCTGCTCTCGCATCTGCAAGGCGCGAAGTGGCTGATGGCGGGCCTGCTCTACGGGGCGGGCCTCAGGCTGCGGGAATGCCTGAAGCTGCGCGTGAAGGACGTGGACTTCGAGTACTGCCAAATCCTGGTCCGGGACGCGAAAGGCGCCAAGGACCGCGTGACGATGCTGCCCGGACCCGTGCGCGAGCCGCTGCTCGGGCACCTTGTGCGGGTGAAGGCGCTGCACGAGCGCGATCTCGCGAGCGGGCGCGGCGAGGTTGAGCTTCCGCACGCGCTCGCGCGCAAGTATCCGCGCGCCGCCTGCGAGCGGGGCTGGAAGTTCGTTTTTCCGTCGTACAAGCTCTCGGTCGACCCGGCGAGCGGCGCCATCCGGCGCCACCACGTCTACGAGAATTACCTGATCCGCGGAGTGAAGGAGGCCGCCCGCGCGACAGGCATCGCGAAGCCAGTCAGCTGCCACACGCTGCGTCACTCGTTCGCGACGCATCTGCTCGAGCGCGGCCAGGACATCCGGACGGTGCAGGAGCTGCTCGGCCACTCGAGCGTCGAGACCACCATGATCTACACGCACGTCATGCGCAAGGGCGCGCGCGGCGTGCCGAGCCCGCTGGAGGTAACAACGAGCGGCTAGGCTAAAGGTCTTCCCGAGCGAGACCTGTGCGCTTGGCGATTCGCGCGAGCATGCGTGGACCGGTCTCCTCGCGATCATGGAAGGCGAAAACGAAGTCCGGCCATCCTTGTCGTGAAAGGTTCGGTGAGAGCCGGACTGGCGTTTGATCCGCCATCCGATGCGCAGAAGCGCAGCCAGGACTTGAGTGGCCTTCGTCGAAGGCCATTGACTCATACCGTGGGCACGAAAATGCTTATGTCGACCGGGCGTGCTTCACCGTGCTCCAGCCGCTCGGCGAGCACGCGAAGGGCCAGGACCTGAGCCCTGGCCATGGCCTCCTCCGGAGTGCTGCCGTAGGCCATTACTCCGGCGAGCTCAGGAACTTCAGCAAGCCACCTCCCGTCCTCTTCCCGCTCGCACTCGATGCTAGACTTCATTCACAGCCTCCTATGGTCGAGGCACGGGTATTTTATCGGGAGTCTCCGTTCGACGCCGAACAAGAAGTGTGTGGCGCCGAGCGGACGCGCCGGCCGGGAACCGCAGCGCGCGGTCTGGCGGGGCGCGCAGCTTCATCCGGCCCTCGGCCGCGCCCCGGACAAACTCCTTCCGGACGTGCAAACGCCGTCGGCTAGAATGCGGTCTTCCGGCGACGCCGATCGGCCCGACCATGCCCGCGATCAAGACCGCCCTCAACGCCCGCTCCGCCGAGTTCCGCGCCAACCGCGCGGCGATGGGCGAGCTCGTGGCAGACCTGCGCGCGCGCGTGGCCGAGGTGTCGGGCGGCGGCGGCGAGGAGGCGCGCGCGAAGCACGTGGCGCGAGGCAAGCTGCTGCCGCGCGAGCGGGTGCGAACGCTGCTCGACCCGGGCTCGCCGTTTCTCGAGCTGTCGCAGCTCGCCGCTTACGGCATGTACGACGACGAGGCGCCGTGCGGCGGGGTCATCACCGGCGTCGGGCGCGTGTCGGGGCGCGAGTGCATGGTGGTGGCGAACGACGCCACGGTGAAGGGCGGCACCTACTTCCCGATGACGGTGAAGAAGCACGTGCGCGCGCAGGAGATCGCGGCGCAGAACCGCCTCCCGTGCATCTACCTCGTGGATTCGGGCGGCGCGAACCTGCCCACCTGGGACGAGGTGTTCCCGGACCGCGATCACTTCGGCCGGATCTTCTACAACCAGGCCCACTTGTCGGCGACGCGCATCCCGCAGATCGCCGTGGTGATGGGTTCGTGCACCGCGGGCGGCGCCTACGTCCCGGCGATGTCCGACGAAGCGGTCATCGTGAAGGGCCAGGGCACGATCTTCCTCGGCGGACCGCCGCTCGTGAAGGCGGCGACCGGCGAGATCGTGAGCCCGGAGGAGCTCGGCGGGGCCGACGTGCACGCGCGCGTCTCGGGGGTCGCGGACCACTTCGCGGTGAACGACGCGCACGCCCTTGCGATCGCCCGGCGCATCGTCTCGCACCTGAATCTCGTGAAGCGCGTCGGGCTCGACCTCGCCGAGCCGCGCGAGCCGCTCTATTCGCCCGAGGAGCTCGGCGGCGTGATCCCGACCGACGGGCGCAAGCCCTACGATGCGCGCGAGGTGATCGCGCGCATCGTGGACGGCAGCGAGCTCGACGAGTTCAAGGCGAACTACGGCACCACGCTGGTGACGGGGTTCGCGCGCATTCACGGCTACCCGGTCGGGATCGTCGCCAACAACGGCATCCTCTTCTCCGAGTCGGCGCTGAAGGCGGCGCACTTCGTCGAGCTCTGCAGCCAGCGCGGCATCCCGCTCCTCTTCCTGCAGAACATCACCGGCTTCATGGTGGGCCGGAAGTACGAGAACGCCGGCATCGCCAAGGACGGCGCGAAGATGGTGACCGCGGTGGCCTGCGCCCGGGTGCCGAAGTTCACGGTGATCATCGGCGGCTCGTACGGCGCGGGCAACTACGCGATGTGCGGGCGCGCGTACAGCCCGCGCTTCCTCTGGATGTGGCCGAACGCGCGCGTGTCGGTGATGGGCGGCCAGCAGGCGGCCTCGGTGCTCGCCACGGTCAGGCGCGACGCGATCGAGGCGAAGGGCGGCACCTGGTCCAAGGAAGACGAAGAGGCATTCAAGCAACCGATCCTCGAGCAGTACGACCGGCAGGGCCACCCCTACTACGCCACCGCGCGCCTGTGGGACGACGGCGTGATCGCGCCCGAGGACACGCGGCGCGTGCTCGGCCTCGGGATCTCCGCCGCGCTCAATGCGCCGATCGAGGAGACGCGCTTCGGCGTGTTCAGGATGTAGGCGCGGCCATGCTGCGACTGCTGTCGATGCCGCTTGCTCTGGTGCTGGCCCTCGCGGGCGGCGCCGTGCACGCGCAGAGGAGCGCCGCGCCCCGGGCCGCAGCGGACGAACGGCCCGCCGCCTCGCTCGCCAATCCGGTGACGGGCCGCGGCGCGCCATGGCCGTTCGCGGGCTTCGTCGTCAACGTTCCGGATCTGCCGGGGCTCTACAGCACGCACCTCACCGCCGAGGTGGCGGCGCTCGGCCGGCTCGCGGCGAATCCGCTGCGCACCTGGTCGTTCACGGTGCTCACGCTCAAGCCCGGCCAGCCGTTCGCGAGCGGGCGCGAGCTCGCCGAGTACATGCGCGCACGGCGCGAGACCGGGCTCGATCCGAAGCGCCTCACCCAGCGCTCGCACGTGGAGGCTGCATCCGAGCACGCCGGCCGGCCGTGCAGCCGCTATACAATCGACGCGCGCGACCGCGGCGAGCGCGCCGGCGACGAGGCGAATCTCTTTCTCCGCGGGATGACGTGCGTGCATCCGGAGAAGGCCGACCTGCTGATCGACGTTGGCTATTCCGAGCGCGGCGCCGTCGATCAGCTCACCCCGGACCTCCAGAAGACGGGCGGCCAGTTCCTGGAGAGCCTGCGCTTCATGCCGCTCGCGGCGCCGCCCGAGCTGCGCACCGCGCGCCAGCACGTGCGCGCCGGCGACGTTGCGGGCGCGCTCGCGCTGCTGAAGCAGCTCGCCACGGCGGGCGACACCGGCGCCGCGGCGCTGATCGGCGGGATCCTGGTGGACGGGCGCGGCGTACCGGCCGATCCGGTCGAGGGCCGGAAGTTCCTGGAGATCGCGATCAGGGACGGCTGGGTGGATGCGCTCTTCAATCTCGGCAAGGTGTACGACAAGGGACTCGGCGTGCCGCGCGATCCGGAAGCTGCGGCGAAGTGGTTCACGCTGGCGGCCGATCAGCGCGACCCGCAGGCGCAGTTGAACCTCGGCATCTACGAGTGGAACGGCGAGAACGCGAAGCGCGACCCGCGCAAGGCGTGCGACTGGTGGCGCATGGCGGCAGGCAACGGCAATACGCGCGCGGGCCTGCTCTTCCGCGACAACGGTTGCAGGCAATTCGAGCCGCCGGCGGGGCGATGATGGGCCCTCATTCCGGCGCGGGGATGAC
>WBZR01005212.1_pt1 | contig 10114 bp, 9 predicted proteins | sample 5204231 | NCBI WGS metagenome assembly WBZR01 (sample SAMN12412403, study PRJNA552823) | activated sludge metagenome | isolation source: activated sludge from anammox sidestream of wastewater treatment plant... | place: USA: Virginia | collected 2017-08 | reverse complement strand
ATCCCGAGACGATCTAGGCCCGCTCGATCAGCTCGATCCGGTAGCCGTCCGGGTCGCGCACGAAGCAGAGCAGCGAGCCGCCCTCGCGCACCCGGTAGGGCGAGCGCTCCGGCTCGATCCCCTGCGCGGCGAGACGCGCGAGCGTCGCGGCGAGATCGGTGACGGTCACGGCAATGTGTCCGTAGCCCGTGCCGAGCTCGTAGGCGCCGACACCGAAGTTGTAGGTCAGCTCGAGCCGGTCTCCGTCGCCGGGCAGGCCCATGAAGATGTTGATCGCCTCCTCGCGGATCGGCAGCCGGCGGCGCTCCTCGAAGCCGAGCGCCTCGTAGAACGCGACCGACCGGTCGGGGTCGGTGATCCGGTAGCAGGTGTGGACGAGCTCCACGCGGGGAGCGTAGCTCAGGCGTGACTCGCCAGCAGCAGCGCCGCCCGGCGCGGGTTGGGGGCGAACGCGAGCGGTACGAGCGCGGCCAGCGTCGCGACCCCGCCGAGCACGAACATCGAGCGGTAGCTGTCGGTGACGGCGATCGTCCAGCCGGCAACCGGCAGCGCGACGATCGCCGCCGCCGCGCGCAGGGAGAAGTAGAGCGCCGTGTACCCGCCGGCCTCCCCGCGCGGGATCAGGGCCGCGAAGAGCGAGTAGCCGAGCGTCGAGATCAGCCCGAAGCCGATCGCGGCCGGCAACACCGACAGCGACACCATCACGAGCCGCGTCGAGGCGGCGATCGCGAGGAAGCCGAGGCCCATCAGCGCGACCCCGACCACCAACAAGGGCTTGTGCCAGCGCGGCCCGCACAGGCGGCCCGAGAGCGCCATCGCCACGCCCGAGACGACCGCGAACGCCGCCAGCCAGAGCGAGGCGACACCGGTGCCGAGCCCGAGCTCGTTCTTCGCGTAGAGGATGAAGAAGACGGGCAGCGACGCGTAGCCGAGCACCCAGAGGATCTCCGCGGCCAGCATCGCCCGCACCCCGGGCCTGACCATCGCGCTACGGTAGAAACGCATCAGCCGCGGGTGCCGCCGCCGGTGGGCCACCTCGCCGATCAGGACCGACACCGGCACGAAGCGAAGCGTCGGCCAGGCGAGCAGGGGCATCGCCACCGCCGCGAGCACGAACGGCGCCCAGGTCGCCAGCTCGGTCAGGGCGCCGCCGGCGACGAGCCCGAGCAACGCGCCGCCGAGCATCGCCACCTCCTGCGCCCCGTTGCCCCGCGTGTGCCCGCCGGTCCTGAAGCAGTCGTGGACGAGCGCCCGGTGAACGGTCGTGACGACGTTGACGCCGATGTAGGCGACGAGCCCCGCGAGCGAGAGCACGAGGAACGAGGAGCCCGAGCCGAGCGCGACCGCGCCGAGCCCGAGCGCCGTCAGCAGGCTGCCGCCGAGGATGAAGGGACGGCGGCCCTGGTGGTCCGTGTGACGCCGGTCGCTCCAGAAGCCGACCGAGAGCGGGACGGCGAAGCCCGCGAGCGAGTTGACGATCATGACCGAGCCGATCAGACCCGGCGCCTGCTTCACCTCCGCGAGCAGCACGGGCAGGTACGTGGTCGCGACCGTGCGCACGAGGCCGGCGCCGGCGGCCGCCGCGGCGAACACGAGGAAGTAGGCGAGCCCGCGACGGGGAACAGATCCGGGCTCGCTAGAGACGGCGCACCTCGCGCGGAAGCCTAGCCGCTCGGGCCGCCGTCACCGTCCAGGTCACCCTCGACGAGCCCGAACGAACCGCCCCTCGTCGTGCGGGTCGGCGGCGAGCAAGTCGGCCACCTCCGGCCGGGCGGCGGGCGCGAGCAGGAACGGCAGGTCGCCCTCGGTCGCGCGGCGAAGCCGCAGGCCCTCGCCAGCGACGACCGTCATGCGGCCACCCGCCGGCGGCGGACGAGCCCCGAGCCGAGCCCGACGCCGCCCAGGATCAGGCCGAGCCCGAGCAGGGCGGCCAGCGTCAGCGGCTCGCCCAGGAAGACGCTCCCGTAGAAGAGGGCGAAGGCGGGCAGCAGGTAGGTCACGAGCGAGGAGCGCGACGAGCCGTAGCTCGTCACGAGCCGGAAATGGACGAGGTAGGCGACCGCCGTGCCGGCGGTGCCAAGCAGGGCGACCGACCCGAGCGTCTCCCAGCCGGGTAGCCGTCCGGGCAGCTGGGCGAGCCCGAACGGGAGGATCAGGAACGCGGCCGTCGTGACCGCGACCGTCGCGAGCACGAGCGGGGCCGTGCGCGTGAAGTGCCGCTGCGTGAACAGGTTCGCCCACGCGTAACAGAGCGAGGAGAGGACGACCGAGAGCGTGCCCGCGACCGCCCACCAGCCGCCGCCCGGGTGAAAGCCGGTCAGCACGCCGACGCCGACGAGCCCGGCGAGGATCCCGACGAGACGCAGACCCCGCGAGCGCTCGCCGGGGTTGAGCCGGATCGCGAGCACGGCGACGAAGATCGGCACTGTCGAGTTCGCAATCGCGGCCACGCCCGAGTCGACGTGCTTCTCGCCCCAGGCGATCAGCCAGAACGGGAGCGCCGCGTTGACGAGCCCCAGCACGAGCCCGCGACGGCCGACCTCGCGCGCCCCCTCGAGCGCGCCGCGCCAGCCGGCCTGGGCGAGCAGAATGGCGATGAGAACGGCGGCGGCGAGGAAGAGGCGAAGCGTCATCATCGCCGCCGGCTCGAGCTCGTGGAGCGCGATCTTGATCAGCATGTAGGAGGCGCCCCAGAGCGAAGCCAGGAAGAGCAGCAGCGGCAGGTACCCGCGGTGCACCCGCATGAGGCTAGCTGCTCCGCTCGGTCGGGCCCGACCGCTAGACTGGACGGTGCCCCTTGGCCTCGGTCGCTGAACAGCCGCTTCATCGCGCGCTCGGCCTGACGGACTGGGAGCTCGACCGTATCTGCGATCTGCTCGGCAGGGCTCCCAACGACTTCGAGCTCGCCGTCTTCTCGCTGCTCTGGTCGGAGCACTGCGGCTACAAGCACTCGGCGCTGCTCCTGAAGCGATTCCCGACCTCCGGCCCGGCCGTGCTCCAGGGGCCGGGCGAGAACGCGGGGGTCGTCGACGCGGGCGACGGGATCGCGGTGGCGTTCAAGGTCGAGAGCCACAACCACCCGTCCGCGGTCGAGCCGTTCCAAGGCTCCGCGACGGGCGTGGGCGGAATCCTGCGCGACGTCGTCGCGATGGGCGCTCGCCCCGTCGCGCTACTCGACTCGCTCCGCTTCGGCGAGCTCGCGGACGAGCATCAGGGCTGGATGTTCTCGCGGGCGGTCGCCGGCGTCGGCCACTACGGCAACTGCACCGGCGTCCCGACCGTGGGCGGCGAGTGCGTCTTCGACGCCCGCTACGCCGGCAACTGCCTCGTCAACGCGATGTGCGTCGGGCTGCTGCCTGTCGACCGGGTCACCCGGGCGAGCATGAGCGGTCCCGGCAACCTCGTCGTTCTCTACGGCGCCACCACCGGCCGAGACGGGATCGGCGGCGCGAGCGTGCTCGCGAGCGCGGAGCTGTCGGCCGCCGGCGAGGACAAGCGCCCGAGCGTCCAGATCGGCGACCCGTTCACCGGCAAGAAGCTGATCGAGGTGAGCCTCGCGCTCGTCGAGGGCGGGCTCGTGGAGTCGCTCCAGGACTGCGGCGCCGCCGGCCTCGCCTCGTCGCTCGCCGAGATGGCCGCGAAGGGCGGCGCCGGAGTCGACGTCCACCTCGACCGGGTGCCGTTGCGCGAGATAGGGATGCAGCCGTGGGAGATCATGATCTCCGAGAGCCAGGAGCGGATGATCGCGGTCGTCGCCCCCGCGCGGCTCGCGGAGGTCGAGGCGATCTGCGCGCGCTGGGAGCTCCCCTGCGCCGCGATCGGCGAGGTCACCGACACGGGCCGCCTGCGCTGCCTCGTCGGCGGCGAGCCGGTCGGCGACATCCCGGCACGCCTCCTGACCGAGGAGGCGCCGCGCTACCGGATCGAGACGAGGCCTCGCCCGCTCGAGCAACCGCTCGCGCCCCCGGCCGAGCCGGGCCGGCCCGACCAGCTGCTCGCGCTGCTCGCCTCGCCGAACGTTGCCAGCCGCGCCTGGGTCTACGAGCAGTACGACCAGCTCGTCCAGTCGCGCACCGTGCGCCGGCCCGGCCTCGACGCGGCCGTGCTCAGGCTGCGCCCCTCCCGCCGGGGACTCGCCGTCTCGCTCGACGGCTGCGGGCGGCTCGCGTCGCTCGACCCGCGCACCGGCGGCTCGCTCGCCGTGCTCGAGGCGGCCCGCAACGTCGCCTGCGCCGGCGGCCGGCCGCTCGCCCTGACCAACTGCCTCAACTTCGGCAACCCGGAGAAACCGGAGATCGGCTGGGAGCTCGCCGAGGCGATCGAGGGGATGGCGCTCGCGTGCGAGGCGCTGGGCCTGCCGGTCGTCTCCGGCAACGTCTCCCTCTACAACGAGACGGACGGGCGGGCGATCCACCCCACCCCCGTCGTCGGCTGCGTCGGGCTCGTGCCCGACGTGCGCCGCGTCCCCGGCGCCTGGCGGGAGGGAGCCGCCGTCTACCTCGCCGGGGCGCCCGAGCTCCGGCTCGACGGCTCCGAGCTCCAGGCGCTCCGCGCCGGCCACTCCTCCGGGCGCCCGCCGGCGCCCGACCTCGCCGCGGAGGCCGCGCTCGTCGCCTTCCTCGCGCAGATCGCCCCGTTCTCCTCCTGCGTCCACGACGCCTCCGAGGGCGGGCTCGCCGTCTGCCTCGCGGAGTGCGCGATCGCGGCCGGCCTCGGCGCCGAGCTCGAGCTCGGCTTCGAGGACGCGGTCGCCCTGTTCGGCGAGGGCGGCGGCCAGGCGATCGTCGCCGGCCACCCGGGCGAGATCCAGACCGTCGCCGCCCGCCACGGCGTCCCGGTCAGGAAGCTCGGCGCCGCCGGCGGCGAGCAGCTGCTCGGAATCCCCGTGGCCGAGCTGCGGGCCGTCCACGAATCCGCGCTGCCGGAGGCCCTCGGCTAGCCGTGTGCGGCATCTTCGGCATCCACGCGCCCGACCGCGATGTCGCTCGCCTCGCCCACTTCGGCCTGCTGGCGCTCCAGCACCGCGGCCAGGAGTCGGCCGGGATCGCCGTCTCCGACGACGGCCACCTGATGGTCCTGCGGGAGATGGGACTCGTGGCGCAGGTGTTCACGGAGGAGCGGCTGCGCGGGCTCGCGGGCCAGGCGGCGATCGGCCACACCCGCTACTCGACCACCGGCTCGACCATGTGGACGAACGCCCAGCCGTCCGTCCAGCACGGGAACGGCCGCGCGGTCGCGCTCGGCCACAACGGCAACCTGACGAACACGAGCGAGCTGCGAGCGGAGCTCGTCGCCTCGGGCGCCCGCCTGCGCTCGACCTCCGACACCGAGGTGATCGCGGCGATGATCGCCCGCGACGAGCGGCCGCTCGAGGAGGCGGTGGCGGCGACGATGAGCCGGCTCGACGGCGCCTACTCGATCGTGCTGCTCTCCGAGGGCAAGCTGATCGGGTTCCGCGACGCCGACGGGATCCGGCCGCTCGCGCTCGGCCGCCTCGACGGCGACTGGCTACTCGCATCGGAGTCCTGCGCGTTCGACCTGCTCGGCGCCGAGCTCGTCCGCGAGGTCGAGGCGGGCGAGCTCGTCGTCATCGACGCCGACGGCTGCCGCTCGCTGCGGGCGCTCGAGCCGCGCGGACACGGCGCGCTCTGCATCTTCGAGCTGATCTACTTCGCCCGGCCCGACACCCGCCTCGCCGGAATCGAGCTGCACGGCGCGCGCGTCCGGATGGGCGAGCGGCTGGCGCGCGAGGCCCCGGTCGAGGCGGACGTCGTGATCCCCATCCCGGACTCCGGCACGCCGGCCGCGATCGGCTACGCGCGGGCGAGCGGGATCCCCTACAGCGAGGGCCTGATCAAGAACCGCTACGTCGGGCGCACGTTCATCCAGCCCGACCAGGCGATGCGCGAGCACGGGATCCGCACGAAGTTCAACGCGCTCGACGAGCTGGCCGGGCAGCGCGTCGTCGTCGTCGACGACTCGATCGTCCGCGGCACGACCACCCGCAAGATCGTCGGGATGCTGTTCGAGGCGGGCGCGACCGAGGTCCACGTGCGCGTCTCCTCGCCGCCGATCGTGGCGCCCTGCTTCTACGGGGTCGACATGGCGACCCGGGGCGAGCTCGTGGCCGCGACCCGCTCGGCCGAGCAGATCCGCAAGCTGCTCGGCGCGACGACGCTCGCCTACCTCTCGCTCGAGGGGCTCCAGGAGGCGACGCTGCGGCCGGAGGGCACGATGTGCCGCGCCTGTCTGACGGGCGACTACCCGACGCGCGTGCCCGAGAACGGGGAGCTTGCGAAGCTCCGCTTCGAGCGGCGCCCGGCAGCCGCTCCCAGAGGCTAGCCCCGCCGGCAGGAAGGGCCTCGGCCCTACGCCAGGGGGTCGGGCAGGTCGCCCTCGCGGTAGGAGGCCTCGACCCAGGCGGGAAACGGCGCGTACGCCTCGGCCGCGGCCGTGGTCTCCCGCTCGACCGCGGCACCGTGGCGCGCCGCCGCCGGCTCGGGCGGGTAGCGCAGCGGCACCTCCGGCCGGCGAGCGCCGGCCATCAGGATCCCGCAGGGCCCGGAGCCGGCGCCGACGAAGACGTGGCCGGTCGCCGGCGGGCAGTGGACGAAGTCCCAGGCGCGCAAACGGCGCTCCTCGCCCTCGATCACGAGCAGGCACTCGCCGAAGAGCACGAGGAAGTCCTCCTGCGCGCCCTCCCCGTGGTAGAGGCAGGCCGACTGCCCCGGGTCGAGCACGTGGACGTTGATGCCGAGCTCGCCGAAGCGCGCGTCTCCCTCGAACTCGCAGAGGGCTCCGAACGCCTCGTTGCGCCACCAGCGCGCCGCTCGGGCGTTGACGACGAACCAGCCGTCGCCGTCGGGGACGAGACCGTGGTCGGTGCGGACGAGCGCCGCCTCGCGGGTCATCGCTTGCTCCCTGCCGCCGCGCGCCGGCCCGGGCCGGCGCGCAGCTCGTCGCGGACGAGCGCCCGCTGGATCTTCCCCGTCGGCGTCTTCGGCAGCGCGGAGACGACTTCGATCCGCCGGGGACGCTTGAAGCCGGCGAGGCGGGCGCGGCAGTGCTCGGCCAGCGCCTCCGGGTCGGCACAGCTCCCGGGCGCCTCGACGACCCGCGCCACCGGCTCGGTCAGCCCGTCGGGGCGGCGCTCGCCGACGACGACGGCCTCGAGCACGTCGGGGTGCTCGGCCAGCACCGCCTCGACCTCTGCCGGCGCGACCCACTCCCCGCCAACCTTGAACATGTCGTCGCAACGGCCGAGGTAGGCGTAGGCGCCGGCTTCCGAGCGCACGTACATGTCGCCGCTCGCGAACCACTCCCCCCGGAACGCCCGGCGGGTCTCGGCCGTGCGGCACCAGTAGCCGGTCGCGGCCGTCTCCCCGGCCACGAGCAGCTCGCCGGGCTCCCCCGCGGCCACGGGCCGGCCGCTCTCGTCCACGAGCTCGATCCGGTAGCCCCCGACCGGTGTCCCGGTCGTGTCCGGCCTGGCCTCGCCGGGGCGATTCGAGACGTAGATGTGGAGCAGCTCGGTCGAGCCGATCCCGTCCAGGATCTCGACGCCGAAGCGCTCCCGGAAGCGGCGGAAGAGCTCGCCCGGGAGCGCCTCGCCGGCCGAGACGGCGAGGCGCACCGACTCGAACGTCTGCGGCGCCAGCCCGGCCCGCAACAGCGCCGAGTAGAACGTCGGCACGGCGTAGAAGAGCGTCGGGCGCTCGCGCAGCACGAGCTCGGCGACGAGCTCGGGCGCCGGTGGCCGCGCCGGCTCGAGGATCGCGGTCGAGCCGGAGGCGAGCGGGAACGCGAGCGAGTTGCCGAGCCCGTAGGCGTGAAAGAGCGGCGCGACCGAGAGCGAGCGGTCGTCCGGGCCGATCCCGAGCACCTCGCGGGCGTACCCAGCGGCGATCTGGCGCAGGCCGCCGTGGCGGTGCATCGCGAGCTTCGGCTTCCCGGTCGTGCCGGAGGTGCAGAGCCAGAACGCGGGCGACTCCTCCCAGGTCGGGTGGGCGTTGCCGTCCGCGGGGTCCCCGGCCCCGGTCAGCTCGGCCCAGGCTCGGGTGGCGACGCGCGGGAGCGCGGGCGGCTCGCCGCCGCAGAAGGCGAGCAGCTCGAGCTCGGGCGCCCCTGCGGCGAGGTCGCCGGCGATCCCGGCCCGCGCGGCGGAGAGGAGCGCGACGCGGGCCCGCGTCTCGGCAACGATGGCGACGAGGTCGCGGGCGGGCAGGAGCGCGTTCAGCGGCACCGGCACCGCGCCGATCCGCAGCGCGCCCAGGAAGGCCGCGACGAGGTCGGCGCCGTCGGGGAGCACGAGCACGACCCGCTCCTCGGGCCGGACCCCGGCGCCCCGCAGCGCGGCGGCTGCCGCGCGCACGAGCGCGAGCAGCTCCTCGTACGTGACGCCGGCGCCGCGCTCGCGCAGGGCGACGTGGCCGCCGCGGCCGGACTCGACCTGGCGGTCGACGAGATACTCGCTGACGTTGAAGCACGTGCGCGTAACTCGATCCTGGCCGCGCGGGCGGCGCGCGTCAAGACCCGGACAGGCTCGACTCGGGCACCAGGATCGAGAAGTGCCCGAAGTCCGCCGCCGCCACTCGCGCGTCGAGAAAGCCGCGGCCCGGACGCAGCGCGGCCTCGCCCGCGAGCACGGCCTCGGCGGCATCGGCGAGCTCGGTGAGCAGCCGCGGCGGCACCGCCGGGCGGAGGCAGTGCGCGCAGTAGACGACCCGGATCTGTCGCCCCACCTCGTCCGCGAGCCGGCGCGCCGAGCGGGTCCAATCCTCGAGGCTCGACTCCTCGAGGTAGACGAGGTGCGGGCCGTAGTACGCCTGATCCTGGGCGAAGAGGATCCCGGCCCGCTCGTCGAGCAGGCAGACGTGGTCTGGGGCGTGGCCGGGCGTGTGTATCACCCGCAGCGAGCGGCCGCCGAGCTCGAGGACGTCCCCGTCCTCGAGGAGTCGCGTGGGCGCCGGCGGCTCGATCCGCCAGGCACCGGCGGCGAGACCGGGCGGCGGCCAGGGCCGGACCCGCTCGTCGGGGCCGAGCGTGTGGAAGCCGGCCCGGTCGAGCGCGGCGAGCGAGCACCAGTGCTCGTACAGCTCGCCGGCGCCGGCCGCGTAGCGCTCGAGCAGCGCGGCGGGCACGCCCGCCGCGAGCACGGGCGCGCCCAGCCGGTGGATCGCCCGCTCGGCGAAGAGCGCGTTGCCACCGACGTGGTCGAAGTGGCTGTGGGAGTTGACGACGAAGATCGGCCCCCGCGTGGCGGGCGCGATCGCGCTCGCGATATCGGCGACGCCGAGCCCGGTGTCGATCAGGACCGAGCGCTCGCTGCCCCGGACGAGCCAGGAGCTGACGTGGCCCGGCTCGGCCACGAGCGTGACCCCCGGCTCGAGCTCGGAGACGTGAAACCAGCCGCTCACGCGAGCGCCGGCATCACCTGCTCTGCGATCAGGCGCAGCTGGCCGCGGCAGTCGGGGACGCTCACCTCCCGGCCGGTGAACGTCTTCACGATCGCCGGGTCGGTGATGCAGAGGATCATGTGGTTGACGCCGGTCGACTCGATCTCTCTGATCTTCGCCACGCACTCCTCGGGGGTGCCGGCGATCGAGAGCGTCTCGGCCACCTCGGGCGAGGTCAGCTCGAGCGCGCGGTCGAGCTCGCCGCCGCCGAGCGCCTCGACGATCGGAGCCATGTCGGCCGGGTCGAGGCCGTGACGCTCGAGCTGCTCGTGCGGCATCGCTGAGATGTAGAAGGCGACCATCGTGCGGGCGGTGCGCTTCGCCTCGGCCGAGTCGGGCCCGCAGGCGATCACGCACCAGGCGCCGAGGTCGAGCTCCCGCCAGTCACGCCCGGCCCGCTCCGCGCCGACCTTGACGTTCTCGACCATGTACTCGTACGCCTCCTTCGAGTAGGAGAGCGCGTGGTGGCAGCCGTCGGAGATCTCGCCGGCGACCTGGAACGACCTCGGCCCGCGCATCGCGCCGATCAGGAGCGGCACGCGCTGCTGCACCGGCCGGGCGAACGTGAACAGGCCGCTGTAGCGGTAGAACTCGCCCTCGAACGTGATCGCGCCGGTGTCGAGGAACGTGCGCATCACGTGGTAGGCCTCCTTGACGCG
>WBZR01005208.1_pt1 | contig 10118 bp, 1 predicted proteins | sample 5204231 | NCBI WGS metagenome assembly WBZR01 (sample SAMN12412403, study PRJNA552823) | activated sludge metagenome | isolation source: activated sludge from anammox sidestream of wastewater treatment plant... | place: USA: Virginia | collected 2017-08 | reverse complement strand
GTTCGGGTCGTCGATGCGCCCGTCGCCGTTCGCGTCGAAGGCCGGGACGCCGTCTTCGACGATGTCGAAGATCGCGTCGTTGTCGCTGTCCCTGTCGACGTGGTTCGGGTAGTTGTCGCCGTCGGCGTTGGTCGGCAGCGCGTCGCCGCTGTCGCCGAAAGCCCCGTCGCTGCCGTCGGCGGTGTCGACGATGCCGTCGCCGTCGGCGTCCGGCCCGTCGGCCACGCCGTCGTTGTCGGCGTCGACCGCGCCGCTGCCGCCTTCTGCCAGGTCGCTCAGGCTGTCGTTGTCGCTGTCGAGGTCCAGGAAGTCGGCCACGCCGTCGCCGTCGGAGTCCGGCACCAGGGCCGGGCAGCCGCCCTCGTCGGTGTCGACGCTGTCGCGGTAGCCGTCGCCGTCGGCGTCCGCGCCGTCGACCATGCCGTCGCCGTCGGCATCGGTGTTGTCGACGGCCTCGTCGAAGTTGCAGTCGGTGATCCCGCCCTCGCGCGCGTCGTTGATGCCGTCGTTGTCGCTGTCGAGGTCGCGCCCGTTGGGGATGCCGTCGCCGTCGGCGTCGCCGAAGCCTTCGACGACGTCGAGGATGCCGTCGTTGTCGTCGTCGACGTCGTCGAAGTCCGCCACGCCGTCGCCGTCGGTGTCGACCGCGGCCAGCGCCGCCGGCACGCCGATCGCGCCGAACGCCGCGTCGTCGAGGTCCACGTCGTCCGCGATGCCGTCGCCGTCGGCGTCGGCCGCGCTGTCCACGTCGCCGTCGTTATCGGCGTCGAGCGTGCCGTTGCCGGCCTCGGTGATGTCGTTCGTCCCGTCGCCGTCGCTGTCGACGTCGCGGTAGTCCGGCAGCGCGTCGCCGTCCTGGTTCGGCGGCGCCGGGCTGTTGGCGTCCCCGAAGCCGGCCGCGCCGTCGACGCTGTCCTGCACGCCGTCGCCATCCGAGTCCGGCCCGTCGACGACGCCGTCGTTGTTGGCGTCCGCACCGCCGCTGCCGCCCTCGGCCAGGTCGCCGATGCTGTCGTTGTCGCTGTCGAGGTCGCGCAGGTCGCGGACGCCGTCGCCGTCGGTGTCGGGGACGAGCAGCGGCGTGCCGCCGTTGTTGGTGTCGACGCAGTTGACGAGCCCGTCGTTGTCGGTGTCGGCCGGCTTGGGCTGCGGCGCCGGGTCGACGAACAGGATGCGCAGCTCGTCGACGTAGCCCAGCACGAAGAGGTTCAGCGTGATGGTCATGCGGTCGGGGCTGATGGTGATGGTGTCGAACTCGGTGCTGCCGCGGACGCCGCCGAGGTAATAGGTGTTGGTGCCGACGTCGAGGGTGTCGGCGGGGTTGAGGTCGTGCCACAGGTAGAGGATGGAGTGGATCGGCTGGTCGAACGTGATCGAGCCCGTCGCGCCCCCCGAGCCGCCGACGGGATCCCAGTGCGCCAGGAAGCTGCGGACCTGCGAGCCGGCCGGGATCTTGAAGGGCGAGCTGCCGGCGGCCGTGAACGGGCTGCCCGACGGCGCCGGCACGAAGACGTCGACGTCCAACGCCGAGCCGAGCACGACCGACTGCTCCCGGAACACGCGGATGTTCGGCCCCTCGAGCGCGCCGATGCTGAAGTCGGTAAAGCCGGGCGTGCCCTGGGCGGTCAGGTTGGCGACGTCGATGGCGCCCGTCGAGCCCGTCACGCCGACGTTGAGGCTGCCGACGGTCGAGCCGCCGCAGTCGAGCACGCCGTCGCCGTCGGCGTCCGTGCCGCCGGCCTCGACGGTGTCGTTGATGCCGTCGTTGTCGCTGTCGAGGTCGCGGCAGTCCGCGACGCCGTCGCCGTCGGTGTCGGTGGCGCAGCTGCCCTCGGCGGTGTCGGGGACGCCGTCGTTGTCGTCGTCGGCGTCGGTGCTGTCCGGCACGCCGTCGCCGTCGGTGTCGACCTGGGTCTGCTTGGCGAAGGTGAAGAACTGGCTGCCGCTGAAGTTCACGCTGTTCTCGAGGTTCGTGCCGTAGGACCCGAGCGGGATCAGCGTGTCGGTGCCGTCGAAGGTCGCGTCGTTGCTGACGATCAGCCAGCCGAGGTCGGTCGAGGCGAGGCCAAGCGCGCTGGCGGGGATGCGCACGCGCGCGTTGCCGACCGAGCCGGTCTCCTGCGCCTTCCAGATCCGCGCCATGCGCGTCATGTTGGGGGCCAGCGTCACGGCGGTCGCGACGGTCGTGCTGGCGTTGTTGTGGCCCCAGACCAGGAAGCTCTTGTCGGCCGCGAAGCCGTTCGGGTTGGCGGCGTTGCTGGCGGCGATGGTCTTGTGCCCGATCGTGACGAGGTTGCCGAGGTTGACGCTCGCCGACTGCTTCTGGAGCAGCGCCGGCGTGTCGTCGCGGCCGATGCCGGCGATGTCGTAGCCGTAGGACGCGTTCGCCGTCGCGTCCCAGATCACGGTGCCGTCGGAGGCGACGTAGTCGTAGCCGAGGTTGTTGCCGACCCGGCCGTTGCCCTGCCCCAGCGTCATGCCCCAGCGCAGCGCCATGTAGGTGTTGACGCGCGCCATCTCGGCGTCGGTCAGGACGCGGTCGTAGACCACGGCCTCGACGATCTTGCCGTCCCAGACCTCGACGCCGCTCGTGCCGTTGTAGTCCGCGCCGAGCGCGTAGTGCTCGAAGTAGCGCGTCGCGGGCGGGATGCCGTCGTCGGTGAAGCTCCAGCCCGTGTCCTCCTTGTAGCCGTCGACCCACGAGGACATCGGGGCATTGACGGCGTTGTTCTGCGACATGAAGCCCACGACCTGCGGCTGGGGATTGTCGGTCCGCGCATCGCTGGTGAAGTTCGTCCCGTTCCAGAAGCCGTTGGCGCCGCCGTTCGCCGAGTACTTCGTGCCCTTGCCCATGTTGCCGAAGTCGGGGCTGCCGAAGATGCCGTAAGGCACCCAGCCGTTGTTGCCGGGCGCGCCGCCCTGTTTGTAGAGCCCGAACCAGTCGAAGAACTCCTCCGACGAGATCAGCTTGCGGAAGGAGCCCGCGACGGTGTCCTCGTCGACCCCGACGGCGAGGAACGTGTAGGGCGACGTGCTCGGCATGAGGCGCGTGGGGTTGGCGATGAAGTCGTTGACCGAGTCGAACTGCAGCGACGGGTTGAAGTTGACGAGCTGGCCGGGCGTCGTCGTGTTGTACGTCGGCTGATTGGAGGCGGTGGCCTGCGTCAGGTTGTAGCCCCAGCCCGACTGGTCGCCCCACGTGTCGACGCCCGCGCCGTCGGCCGCGGCGATGCCGGCGTCCGCCCGCACCCACACCTGGGCGCCGGTGACGCCGCCGGGGCCGGTGACAAAGGCCGCCAGCGTGAAGTGGTCGCCGTCGGCGAAGTCGATGGTCGCCGTAAAGCTCGAGCCGCTCAGGGTCATCGGGACGAGCGTGTCGGCGCCGGTGAACGTCGCGTCGGTGCTCCGCACGAGCGTCGGCTGGGTGCCGGGCATCGCCGTCAGCGGGACCGCGACGCGGACCGTGCCGACCGTGCCGGTCTCCTCGACCTTCCAGATGCGCGCCATGCGCGAGAGCACGGTGCTCGTCACGGGCGTGGTGAAGCTCGCCGCGCCGCTGGTGTGGCCCCAGATCAGGTAGCTGATGTCGGACGCGAAGCCGTTGGGGTTGGCGGCGTCGGTGGCGGCGATGGTCCCATGGCCGATGGTGACGAGGTTGCCGACGTTGACGCTCGCCGACTGCCGCTGGTCGAGCTCGGAGGGATCGTCGCGCCCGATGCCGGCCATGTTGTGGCCGTAGGCGGCGTTGGCCGTCGCGTCCCACACCACGGTGCCGTCGGAGGCCACGTAGTTGTGGCCGAGGTTCTGGCCGACGCGGCCGTTGCCCTGGCCCATCGTGATGCCCCACTTGATGGCCAGGTAGGTGTTGACGCGCGCCATCTCGGCGTTGGAGAGCATGCGGTCGTAGACGATGCCCTCGTTGATCTTGCCCTTCCACACCTCGACGCCGCTCACGCCGTTGTAGTCGGCGCCGAGCGCGTAGTGCTCGAAGTAGCGGGTGGCCGGCGGGATGCCGTCGTCGGTGAAGCCCCAACCGCTGTCCTCGGTGTAGCCGTCGGTCCACGAGAACATCGGCGCGTTGACGGCGTTGTTCTGCGACATGAAGCCCACCGCCTGCGGCTGGGCGTTGTCGGTGCGGCTGTCGCGGGTGAAGTTCGTCCCGTTCCAGTAGCCGTTCGCCCCGCCGGCCGCCGAGTACTTCGTCCCCTTGCCCATGTTGCCGTAGTCCGGACTGCCGAAGACGCCGTAGGGCACCCAGCCGTTGTTGCCGGCGGCGCCGCCCTGCTTGTAGAGGCCGAAGTAGTCGAAGAACTCTTCCGACGAGATGAGCTTGCGGAAGGGACCGGGGGCGGCGTCTTCGTCGATGCCGACGGCCATGAACGTGTACGGCGACGTGCTCGGCATGAGGCGCGCGGGGTTGGCGATGAAGTCGTTGATGCCGTCGAAGTGCAGCGACGGGTTGAAGTTGGTAAGCTGGCTCGCCGTCGTCGAGTAGTAGGTCGGCTGGTCGGAGGCCGTCGCCTGCGTCAGGTTGTAGTTCGGGTCCGCGACGTTGTTCCACTGGCTGATCGTCTGCCCGTCGGTCGCGGTTATGCTGTCGGACTTGACCCACAGCTTGAGGTTGGCCGCGACGCCGCCGGGGCCGGTGGCCAGGCGGCCGAACGTGAAGTGGTCGCCGCTGGCCAGATTGACCGATGCCTGCAGCATGCCGCCGCTGGGGGTCAGCGCGACCTCGGTCTGCGTGCCGGTGTCGAAGTCGCCGTCGCCGTCGGTGTCGACGAGCAGGTGGTTGGCGCCGTTGGCCGGGATGATGACCGTCACCGAGCCGACCGTGCCGACCTCGAAGGCGCGCCAGACGCGAGCCATTCGGAAGTACGGGACGGGCGGGGAGAAGGTGTCCGGGGTGTAGGGCTGCGTGAACGCCGCCGCGGCCGTGTTGCTGCCCCACGTCAGGAAGCTCTTGTCGGGCGCGAAGGCGCCGGCGTGCTCGATGGTGACCAGCGAGCCGGTGTTGACGCTGTTGGACTTGCGCTGGTCCAGGTCTGACGCGTCGTCGCGGCCGATGCCGGCGACGTCGCGGTGGAAGGTCTGATAGCCGGCGTTGGCCGTCCCCGGCCACACCACCGTTCCGTCCGACGCCACGTAGTCGTAGTTCGTCGTCGCGCTGGCGGGGTTGGCGTCCAGCGTGATGCCGTTGCGGATGGCGAGGTACGAGCGGACCCGCTGCAGCTCGGCGGCGGGCAGCTTGCGGTTGAAGATGACGCCCTCGGTGATGCCGCCGTCCCAGTTCTCGCCGCCGCCGTCCGAGCCGACGTTGATCTCGCGGAACATCTCGGTGTCGGACGCGCCGAGGATCTCCATGTTGTTGGCGTGGTCGAAGCCCGACAGGCCGGCGACGAGGTCGTTGGTCACGCCGTTGTCCGCACGCATGTCGAAGATGTACGGCCGGCTCTGGACGACGGGCGAGCCGGAGTGGGTGACGAAGGCCGGCGAGCTGAAGTCCGACCACGGGTTGAAGTCCAGGTTCGTCACGTCGAGCGTCGGGTCGTTGCCGTTGGCGCCGGTGGAGAGGATGGTGTCGATGCCCACGCTTGCCGTCTTGTTGCCGACGCCGATCATCGTGACGCTTGCCGTGCGGCTCATCACCGTCATCGGGCTGAAGAGATAGTCGCCGTTGAGCTCGAGGTAGGGGTTGTGGTTGCTGATCGACGTGCCGGCGCGATAGATCGGCTCGCGCCCCGTCAGCGGCGCGAGGTCGAGCCCGCGGCCGGAGCGGTCCAGCCAGCGCTTGACGAGGTCGCCGGGTGCGGCGACGGTGCCGAGCGCGTCCTTGTGAACGCCCTTGTCGGCCCGCGCCCAGAACTGCAGCCCGGCCGTCACGCCGCCCGGGCCCTGGGTGATGGGCAGGGCGACGCTGGCGTCGCACACGTCAAACGTCACGCCGGCTGTCGCTGGCTGCCCGAACACGACGACGTTCTCGATGAGGGCGCCGTAGCTCGTGTTGCCGTCGCTCTCGATGTCCTGGAAGACGATGCTCGCCCGCCCGTCCGCCGGGGCGGTGAACGTGTGCCGCGCCTCGCGCCAGCCGCCGTTGCCCGGCTGCTGGACGGCGAGCGTGCTCTGGGTGAGGTCGATCAGCGCCGGGCCCGACGTGGGCAGCGCGCGCACCTTGAAGGTCTTGACCGTGTTGTCGGTGGACGCGTACCAGTAGCGCAGCGTATAGGTCGCCCCGGCGGTGAGGCCGACGAGGTTCTGCCGCAGGCCCGCGTTGCCGGGCGTCCCGTTGAGGTCCACCGCGAAGCGGTACTCCGATCCCGAGTAGCCGTCGTGCATGTCGGGTTGGTCGACGACGTTCCAGCCCGGGATGTGCCCTTGGTTCAACCCGGTCGGGCCGCTGGAGAAGTTGCCGTTGACGACGAAGTTGACGTCGCGGGTGATGGCGACGTTGTCGACCACCATGCCGAGCGACGTGTTCCCGTCGGTCTCGACGTTCTCGATCTCGATCTCGACCTGGCCGTCTCCCGGTGCGGCAAAGGTGTGCCGCAGCGTGCACCAGCCCTCCGAGCCGAGGTCGTGGTCGCAGGTCAGGCGGCGGCTGAAGATGATGGCCGCCCCGGAGTCGCGCAGGCGCACGTCGGCGGTGCGCGTGTCGTTGCCGTTGGACACGAAGTTCATCTGGAACGCATACACCTGGCCGGCCGCGAGCCCGGTCACCACCTGGTCGATCTGGCCGTCGCCCGGCGTGCCGTTGAGGTCGATCGCCTTGCCGTAGAGCAGGCCCGGGCCGAAGGCGTCGACCGGTCCGGTGGTCACCGTCCAGCCCGGGATGGCGTTGCTGGCGATGTTGAGGCCCGTCGGGCCAGACTCGAAGTCACCGTTGGCGACGTGGTTGAGCGGCGCGGCGGCGATGCGGACGTCGTCGACGGCCAGTCCGAGCGCGCCGTTGCCGTTGCTGTTGAGCCCCTGCAGCTCGACCTCGACGACCCCGTCCGGAGGCGCGGTGAACGTGGTGCGATGGGTCTGCCAGCCGCGGACGTTCGGGTCGCCGGGCGAGGTGACGGTCTGGTTGAGGAAGGTCACGCTCCCGGAGTCGATGAGCTTGACGCTGGCCTGCTCCGAGACGTTGCCTTCGCTGGAGTAGAAGAAGGTGAGCGTGTAGAGCTGTCCGCCGGTCAGCCCGGTGGCCGTCTGGCTGATGGTGCCGGGGGTGTTCCCCTCGAGATAGACGTAGCGGCTCGAACCATCCGGCCGGAAGTAGGCGTTCCACACGTCGACGTTGCCCGCCGTCACCGTCCAGCCCGGGATGTCGGCGGTGGCGTTGGCGCGGATGGGGCCCGACTCGAAGCCGCCGTTGGCCAGGAAGTTGGTCAGCCGCCTCGTCACCCGCACGTCGTCGACATTGAAGCCGGCAAGGTTGTTGCCGTTGGTGTTGAGGCTCTCGAACCGCAGCTTGACGATGCCGTCGCCGGGTGCGGTGAAGGTCTGGCGATAGGGCTGCCAGCCCTTGGTGTTCGGGTCGCCGTTGGGGCTCATCAGCGTCTGGTCGATGAGGTCGCTGCCGCCGGACGTCTGGACCCGGACGCGGGCCTGGTCGCCGACCCCACCTTGCGAGCCGTAGTCGAACTCGAAGGCGTACGGCTGGCCCGCCGCGAGCCCGGTGATGGTCTGCTCCACGGCCCCGGGGCCGGGCGTGCCGTCGAGCTCGAGGTGCGTCGACGAGCCGTCCGGCGTGAAGTAGCCGCTCCAGACATCGACGTTGCCGCTCGTCACGGTCCAGCCCGGGATGGCGGTCTGGTTCAAGGCGTTGACGCCCATCTCGAACGAACCGTTGACCACCATGTTCTCTTCGGGGTGCACGGTGGTCTGGAACTGGTTGTTGGCGAGCGGCGCGAGGTCGGGCAGCGCGCTGTCGCCTGCGCCAGGATCGCCCTCGGCGGGCGCGCCCGGCGCGCTGCCGGTGGCGGTGTCGCCGGTACCGAACCACGCCGCGAGGCTGTCGCCCAGCCAGTCGGCGCCGCGTGCGAGCCAGCCGTCGGGCGGGGCTTCGGCCTGGCCGGCAGGCATGCCCCAGGTCGGTCGACCCGGCACGAGGCCAAGGAGCGCCAAACCGAGCGCGCATGCCAGGAAGGCGGAAGGCCGCCTGGGGCGGCCGGCCGGGGCCCCGCCCCGGCGCACCGCCGGTCGTGGCACCGCCGCCAACCGATGGACGGCCTTCTTCGTCGCGGTAAACAGTGCTGACATCGTCTTCCTCCGTGCATGCGGCGCAAGCGGCAGGCGCGGCCGCGGCACACCCCGCCATGTCGGGCGGAGCACGCCCCAGGCCCGCCGAGCCGTGGATCCGAACGGGTACGAGGCACGTCAGAGGGTTAACGCGAGAAAGTCTCGAAAGATACGGGTTGCGCGATATCTTTTCGAGATCTTTACCGAGCTGGATGTCGTCTCGGCAGTGCTGCGCGAGGCTTAGAGGAGAGTTCGGAGAGAAACGGGAGGTCGCCCGGAGGGCAAGGCGCGAGCAGGGCAAGGCCCGGCGGGCGTGACAAAGCGCGCGGACGGAGCCCCCAACGATTGGACGCGCCCCCGCCCGCATGTTCTGCCCCGCGATCCTACGTGACCCTTTGCGATCGACCCTTGACTTGTGACCGCAGCGCTAAGCTCGACTTTGTCCATCAGGCAGCATAGGCCAGGGTCTCTGTGAGGCGGAGGTAGAGGTGGCGGGGGATTTTCACGACGTCGGGTCCCGAATGAGACATCGAAGAAATGGTCACGGGCCAGAGTTGTCCCCTCACGAGGGCCAGGGTATCGGCGAAGGTCGGCAACTCCTTGCGGTACCAGGCAGCCTGTCGTGGCGACAGGTCCTGGCCTTGGAGAAGGTGATGGGCGAAGAGGGTGACGAGGGAGAACAATCCCAGCAGGGCTGGCGTGGTGCGACGGATGGCCAAGTCGGACCACTGGCGCTGCGTCTCGATGCCCAGATGGGCACGGGCTTCCTCGAAGGTCACCTCCAGCTGCCAGCGGAGCACGAACCACTCGACGATCTGCTCGGCTGTCAGGTCCGGATCTGTGCTCAGAAGGGCTTGTGGGCGGAAGACTCCGGCCGGATCGGTGATCAGCACCCAGCGGATGCTGACCGGTGGCAGACCACCATGGTACCAGACGGCGGCGCCAGTAGCCAGGCGCACCGGCCGCATCGAGCGGTCGTACCAACGGACCAGCACGTCCGTCCACTCCGTGGCCGGGTCGGTGAGCCGCGCCTCCAGCGTCGGCTGCCGGTCGCCCTTCTTCCTGGGACGCCCAATCTGATGAGCCTCTCGCAGCGGGGCGGGGTCATACAGGGCGGCGTCCAACCTCAGCCGGGTGATGAAGGTCACTGGTCGCGTCAGGTTCTGGCAGGCCGCCAGCAGTTCCAGAGCGGCGTAGCTGGAGTCGGACACGACGACCAAGGCTCGGTCGGGCAGCCACAGACGAACCTGGACGATCATCTGCCGGGCCCAGTCGATGAGCGACTTGTGCCGCTTCCCGTGCTCAGAGTTGTAGCGCTCCGAGGGCGCCAACACCGTCAGGAACGGCAAGGCCCACACCCGCTTGGCCCATGGCACCTCCGCCAGGAGCATCATGCACATCCACCTCAGGCCGCTGGTCTTGACGAAGAACGACTGGCTGGACCGGACTGGATCGCGGTAGATGCCCTTGGCGGAGATCTTGGCTCCGCGCCGCCTCTCGATGTGATCGTCGATCCCCATCACCACCGGCTCTCCCTCAGCAACGAATGCAGCCACCAGCAACCGCAGCAGCACTCCGGCGAGCGCCCAGCTAGACCACTTCGCGCGATTCAGCACCCGATGGTAGTTCTGGAACAGCCGCTCCTGGCCCAGACCCATCACTTGCAGCGCCGAGGTCACCGTCCGCTTGCCCGGCGCCAGCACGGCGCCAACCAGCAGCACCTCCACCCTCCGCCACACCCGACCGCTGAACGCCGGCTCGAAATGACCCAACACGTCTATAATCGCCGAAGGCAGGCTGTCCATGGCTCACCTCTTCTTGGCGGAAGAATCTGAGCCGAGGGTAGCCTGCTTGCTTATGTCTTGTCTACCCAACCCTCAAATGGACAAAGTCGAGCT
>WBZR01005204.1_pt1 | contig 10129 bp, 10 predicted proteins | sample 5204231 | NCBI WGS metagenome assembly WBZR01 (sample SAMN12412403, study PRJNA552823) | activated sludge metagenome | isolation source: activated sludge from anammox sidestream of wastewater treatment plant... | place: USA: Virginia | collected 2017-08 | reverse complement strand
CAAAAACCTCCGATGGGCTACAGTGGCATCCTCCACAGCCATTTATTCTACCAACCAATTCTACTGCCCCCTTTTCTCATGTTGACTGTCAACTAAATTCTAAAATATTTTCGCTGAATAGTTACCAAAAAGCGCTGGTCTTGTCAATCGCCTGATTGCAGAGAAAGACAACCCACAGGCGGATGTATTCTGGAGTGGCGATCCGGTGCGTCCCGTTTTGCTGGCAATCAAGGGTTTAACAGCGCCGTATGTTTCACGTAGCGCCTCAGACATCCCAAAAAACTGCAAGGATCCGGATGGGCACTGGGCAGGTTTCTCCGCACGGGCACGCATCATACTCTATAATACCAATTTGGTAACTATGGACGAAAGACCTTCATCTCTTTTCGACCTTTCCAAACCCCCGTGGAGAGGTCAGGTTGCCATAGCAAATCCCTTATTTGGCACCACCTCAATACACATGGCAGCGTTATTTATAACTTTAGGGGATGAAAAGGCCAAACAGTTTCTGAATGATTTAAAGGCAAATGGAGTGAAGATCGTTTCCTCAAACGGAGAAGTCAAACGGCTCGTTGCACGGGGTGAAGTAAAGGTGGGAATTACGGACACGGACGATGCAAACGTAGCCATTCAGGAAGGAAGCCCGGTGAAGGTTATGTTTCCTGATCAAACCGGCATAGGCACGCTTATTATGCCCAATATGGTCTGTCTTATGAAAGGCAGTCCGAATCCGGAAAATGGGAAGAAATTGGTCGATTATCTCCTGAGTGCTGAGGTTGAAAAGAGCCTCGCTTGGGCGGCATGCGCCCAAATGCCGCTACGATACGATGTGCGAACACCTGCGGACGTATTAACCATCGATGCGATAAAAGGCATGGATATTCATTATCATGATATCGCACGGAAACTTGACGAGATTGGCGGATTTCTCAAACAGTGGGCAGGATATTATTAAGGGTCTCATAATTGTATTGATTCGTCGTATGCTTTCCTTCTCCAATATTGAAGCGCTAAACGGATAGCTTAATGTGTGTTCTATTATGAGACGATTAATAAATGCAGAAAACATTGACACTGGGTTTGTTCTTTGCCATATTTCTCTGCACCACCTTTTTGCCCATCATGTGGATGTTCGGGAACTCGATTTTTGAGGACGGGGCATTTTCATTTTTTTACTACAAGAGTATTTTCTTGGCGCAGGAGTATGTAAAAGCTATCACCAATAGTTTGATCCTTGCTTCGGTCACAACTGCCCTGTCTGCTTTCCTTGGCGTCTCTGTCGGATTTTTTCTGGCCAGGGCAAACCTTCCCTTTCAAAACGTATTTAAAATTTGTTTTCTTATCCCATTTATTATACCATCCTATATTACCGGGATCGCATGGACAAATCTGCTGGGAAAAGCGGGGTTTCTCAACAAGGCTTTGTCAAAATATACGTTCTTGTCGTCCGGATCCGTCTCAGATTTTATCTACAGCATATATGGCGCATCATTCATCCTTTCGATAACCTTTTTTCCCGTTATCATGCTATTGACCGAATATGCCTTAAAAAATATCAATCCGCGACTTGAGGAAAGTAGTTTGATTTCTGGCAATACCTTTCTGACATTAAAAAAGATTACGTTACCATTGATTGCCCCTGCCATCCTCTCCGGTGTGATGATTGTTTTTGTACTGTCACTCTCAGAATTCGGCGTGCCTTCCTTTTTGCAGGTCAATGTCCTTACTACCCAGATATTTACTCAGTTTAGCGCCTTTTATAATGAAAAGGCGGCAACGGCTCTTGCCTTTCCGCTCATAGCAATTACTATGATGATAATTATGCTGGAGCGGGTTTATCTGCAGGGAAAATCTTTTGAGATATTGGGAAGAACCACATCAAATAGTACGATATCATACAACCTAACGTGGCTCAGGAGGACCGGGCTCGTCTTTTGTACCCTGGTTTTACTCGTATTCGTTGTTAACCCCCTGAGCACCCTTATTCTAAACACAAAGACCCTGTCTGCATATTACGATGCCTTTCTTTTGGCCAGGAATGGTATCACGAACAGCATCGTGTTTGGGTCCATTGGGGCAACCTTCTTGACCTTTATGGGATTTTTTCTCGGGTATCTTTCCGAAAAAATCCGATCCGGACAGAAACAGAGCATGGCAGCATTTATCTGGCTCTTTTTTGCCGTGCCTGCAACGGTATCCGGTATCGGGCTCATCAAATTATGGAACAGACCAGGCGGTTTCTTTCAAGGTATTTACAGTTCTCTCTGGATTATAATCATTGGATATGTCGTGAAATTTTCTCCGTTATCCAGCCGCATTATGGCGAATTATCTCAAACAAATGCCACATTCCATGGAAGAGACCGGTATCGTAATGGGCGCTTCGTGGTTTAGGGTTTTAAGAAAGATTTTATTCCCATTGCAGAAGCATGGGCTTATCGCCACATGGTTAATTTCTTTTATATTTTGCATTGGAGAGTTGGGTACAACGATATTAGTTTATCCACCTGGACACGAAACTATTCCAATAGCTTTATTTACCGTTATGGCCAACAGCCCGGAGGACATCGTTTCCGCGCTTTCAGTTATTATTGTGGTTATGACATTACTTCCGGTAGTTTTTTTTCTCGCGATCTTTAAACATCTTGTGAGGGATCCCCTCTCATCGCTATCTTGAAACCGCCTGCAGATCATTAGATAATAGCTGTGTCTCTTGAGTTAGCGAAAGAAACTCAATTTATCAGGCAAGCCCTGGAATTCATTCTGTCCATTTTACCTTCGTAACAACTATCAAATGCTAAACAGATACATCACATGAATGCCCTGGAAGTAAAAAATTTAACAAAGAGTTTTCATAAAAAAGAGGTTGTAAAAGGTGTTTCGTTTCAAATTGAGAAGGGACAAATCCTGGCCTTCCTGGGCCCTTCCGGTTGCGGAAAGACAACAACCCTAAGAATGATTGCCGGTCTTGAGACCCCGGATAATGGTGAAATTTGGTTAGAGGGGGCGCTTGCAAACCGCGGTCGCAAGACAATGATATCACAAAAACAACGGAACATTGGGATGGTATTTCAGGACCTTGCCCTCTGGCCACACATGACCGTCTATGAGAATATTGAATTCGGATTAAAGGCGTCTGGCTGCATCAGGGCTGAGAGAAAGAAGCGGGTTGCGGCCGTTTTGGACAGGGTCAACATGCTGCAATATGCCAGGGAATATCCCGGAAAACTCTCGGGAGGGCAGCAGCAGTCGATTGCTATTGCACGGGCAATAGTTACGGAACCCAAGCTGCTCCTGATGGACGAACCCTTATCGAATATCGATAGGAAATTACGTGGGAATATCCGTCAGGAAATCAGACGCATTCAACAAGAGACACGGATTGCAACCGTTTACATAACTCATGACCAGGAAGATGCCTTCCTTTTGGCCAACAATGTGGCAGTGATGAATGCCGGGGCGCTGGAACAAACAGGTAGTCCTGAAGAAATTTACTCTGCCCCCGCATCGCTTTTTGTGGCTGGTTTCGTGGGAGAATCGAATATCATCAGGATACATATTCTTGGTAAGGACAGAATATCAACACCATGGGGTGAAATAGCATGCAGCACTAAAAACCATGAGCGGGGAAACGCATCCCTCTTTTTCAGACCACAGCATATAAAAATAGATAAAAGCGGCCCCTATTACGGGGTAATTAAGAATCGATACTTTGCGGGAGAAGGGTACAAATATACCCTTTCAACCTCGGGTGAAAATATTACGCTACAAGATCAGGGGATTTATGAGACAGGTCAACCGATACGGTTTTCCATTACAAAAATGACGCTTTTGTTTTTCTGAGGTATTAGAAAAATGGATTATGCTGTTTCCTATCTCCCGTGGTGGTAAATGTCCCATGTCCCGGATGGACGATTACATAATCTTCTAAGGTAAAGAGGAGTGTTTTTATTGAGTAGCTGAACTTCGTATAAGAACCACCGCTGAGATCCGTCCGCCCGATCCCGACGGCTTTCTGGCAGGTGCGCTTTTCTATCTTAACATTCCGGCCAGTTCTTGTGATACCTTATAAAAGATCTGAAAAGACAATAAAATACCAGAAGACATCATCCCGGTATTTCCATAAAAATAGTTAAAAACTCTGACAATCAGCCCCCTGATTCATCACTGGCTCCGTGTGGTGGGGATAGAGTGCGGCTTCCTGTCAAAATGTTACAATTGTGAACCGTGTGCCGTTCCATTTCCAATAACTGTTTTTTAACAGAGATTCCAAAGGCATACCCAACTAATGAACCATCAGAACCGATGATTCTGTGACAAGGGATCACCGGCGGTACAGGATTTTTATTATTTGCCATACCCACTGCCCGCGTAGCCAAAGGTTGTCCGATTTCCTTTGCAACCCACTTGTAAGACCGACATTCTCCATATGGAATTTCCCTGAGTTTTTCCCATACTTTCTGTTGAAACGGCGTGCCCTGATCCAAGTCCAGAGGAAAATCGAACGATACTGTTTTGCCCTGAAAATACTTTTTCAGGACATCTGTTTCTGGTTTAAGAAACAAATCGTTCCGCTGAATTTTTATGCTCCCGTTGGTTTTCTCTGCGCGTGATGTGATGTCGTTTATAAATAGCCGCAGAAAATCTTCTTCCGAATCATGTGGGAATGAAATCCGGCAGATTCCTTTTGCACTCTTTGCGACGTACACATTGCCTATCGGAGAAGAAAAACTGCTAAAATTTATTTCCAATTTATTTCCTGGCGCTCTTCTGTCCAAATGTCAGTCTGTATGCCTTAATAAAACCCATTATAGTTAAAGTTACAGAAAGCAGTGTTGTGAGAACGGCAATGATGATTGTGGCAAGTAGCCATAATTCCCGTATGAAATGCTTCCACCATCCATATTTTAATAAACTGATTCCCGCTTTATCAAGAAAAAAGAGAATAAGGGAGATAATCGTAAATCCAAGAACAAGATATTTAATATCCTGCTTGTGAGGCGCTATGGAAATGGCAAATATAATGAGCGTTACCAAGAACAGGATGTGACGTACATCCTTCAAATGGAGCTGTTTTTTAAAGCTATTAAAGGTGCTCCATACCGTATCAAGCAGATGCTGAAACAAGTCGAAAAAGCCCTTCAGGGTAAAATGGATTTCCTTGGGGAATGTATCATCGAGATGGATAGGGTTACCAAGCATCTTCGACGTAAAAAAGATAACATAGGCACAACCAAAAAGAGGCGCCGCGGCAATTGCGAAGTCAAAGAGGACGGGAATCTTGGGTTTATCGTATTTAATTCCAGCACTGTCCGTTGTGAATAGATTCAACTCTGTAATAGTCGTACCCGTAATAAGACATACAAAGGCATGACTGAGTTCATGCACCATCGTGCCTGGAAAGAGAAATCCGCGGATCATTTTATCATGGATGTAATTTACCCACAGTCCATAGATTGCAAAACTAAGAAAAATCATTAAAATAAGGCATATCGCTAAAGAAAAGTATATCATGGTATCGTCTCTTAGCCACATCATTCACTCCGAAGCAAGTATCGAATACTGACCTTTGAAACTAGAAATTTTCCATGAATACGGTATGCAGCTTTCGGTAATGTTCTCTTGTGCCTGAAATACTTGTGTGCTAGATTAACAGAGGTTTTAGGATATGTCAACCTGAAAGACATTTTAATTTCCCCGGACTTATTACGAAAAGAATTGCTTTGCAATTTGAAAGATGAGCTATATAATATGAAGCAAATTTATCAAATATTGTTAAGGGTAAAAAATCAATGGATTTATAGTGCTCCCTTACTAAACAGCTTGAAATCATAAATCGTATATTTGCCCTCTAGAATTTTCTGTTAATTTTGTGTCCTTACTGGCAAACGATACTCATGACTTTATGGGGACGTAGCTCAGTCCGGGAGAGCGTCTCGTTCGCAACGAGAAGGTCGGGGGTTCGATTCCCCTCGTCTCCACCACACACCCGTATCAATTATAATACCCTCATCAAACGGTCTCTGCAAGGTCTCTGAAAATACGGTAAATTATGTGTTTGTTTCGTTCTAACTCTTAAATAACGATTCTTTTAGCATTGTTTTATATGACAACGATCCTGGTAATTGCGCCTCATCCTGATGATGCAGAAGGTGGTATGGGAGGCAGCATCCTGAAATTAGTCTCCCTTGGGTATAATGTCCACATCCTCGATCTGACAAATGGTGAGCCTACCCCGCACGGTAATCCTGAAATCAGACAAAAAGAATGGGAACAATCAACAGCGATGCTTGGTGTGAAAAGCAGGACGGTGCTTGATTTGCCCAATCGTTATCTCATGGATAGCATTGAGGCCCGTAAAAAGGTTGCGGCCATGATTCGGAAAATATGTCCGCAAATCATTTTCCTCCCTTACTGGGTCGATGCACACCCTGATCATATTCAAGCCACCCAGATCGGTGAGGCTGCCCGATTTTATGCGAAGCTGACTAAGTCAGATATCCCCGGAGAGCCGTGTTATCCGACCCACATCTTTTATTACCTCTGTTCCCATTTCCGACTCCACGTCACCCCCACCTTTATTCTGGACATCAGCAAGGAATTTGAAAAGAAACTCCAGATTGCGCGGGTCTATCAATCCCAGTTTGCTTATGATGACGACCGATGGAAATATATCAGCCGTTCCCTTATCGCAAAGAATCAATATTACGGCAATCTGATCCGCGTCGATTACGGAGAACCCTTTGTGAGCCGGGAACAGCTTGGTCTAACGGATATACGTGATGTTCTATCGCAGTAACGCGGCGATCAAGTCTCCCATGGGAAAGAGGATCAACGGGGTCTGTAAGGAAACTCGTTAGGAAGGTATGAAATACTTTCCCGTAAGAAAACTCAATTTCAATCTGCTGGAAAAACGCCTGAATGCAAACCCCATCACCTACCAAAGAATTATTATTGGTCCCAGGATTGACGAAAATGCAGCCGTCATCGATTTTGGGAAAAAGCATCTTGTGGCTAAGACCAACCCCGTCACTTTTACAACACAAGGGATTGTAATCCATACCGGCACAGCAGATATTATCTTATGCAGATTTGCGAAAGTATGGACATAGGAAAAGCATTTGAAAATACCTCCGTTGTCGCGCACCTCAGGCCGCTATCCGTTACGATAAATTTCACGTTATAAGACACCTGAATGATGCCTTAGGCAAAACGAGAAAGAACGAATATGCCAGACTCAGTGGCAAAGATCGTCAGTTCATTAAAGGTCAGAAATACACTCTTCTGTCTCATCGTGAGAACCTTACGATAGGCGGGAGAAGGGCATCAAAAACGCTTCTGACTGCCAGCAAACGGCTGAATACAGCATACGTCCTCGAAAAAACATTCGGACAGTTATGGAGCTATACGTCAGAGGTCCGGACCAGAAAGTTTTTTGGTAACTGGAAAATCTCGTTAAAATGGCAACGGCTTAGGCCCTATGAGAAGTTTGCAGAACTGGTCGAACGCCACGGGGATGGCATCGCCGCCTTCTGCAAACCAAAAAATAAGGTTTCGCTCAGATTTGTCGAAGGGATCAACAACAAAATCAGAGTCATTCAACGCCGAGCTTATGGCCTACGAGACGAAGAGTATCTTCGTCTCAAAATATTGACCTGCATATTGCCTGATATCTAATTCAGTACAAAAATGACTCATTTTTACCCACTCAATAGGAAGAAGACCCATAAATCTTATCATCCAAAAACTATGTAAAACAACAAACTTGTTTTACACAAATCTGTGCATTACATACACGTCTATCAAGCCGAGTTTCCTGTGGTTAAATGCCTTTGGCACGGTACCGACTATCTTAAATCCAAGTTTTAGCCATAGCTGTATAGCAACCAGATTAGTACTCACCACAAAATTAAATTGTATTGCAGAAAAACCAAGCTTCCTTGCCTGTTTTATGGAATGGCTGCCCATAGCCTTGCCGATACCTTGTCCCCAAGTTTCAGGATGTACCATATAAGCCGCGTTTGCAACATGGGCGCCCAGATCAGGCTGATTCTTCCTCAGAATATAGGTACCGCGAATTCTATTCTGTAATTCCGCAACATAGGTATGTACAGGAGGCGACATCCACAGGCTTCTGCAATTTTCCTTGCTTGACTTTGGATCAAAGGTGAAGGTATCTCCCCTCTTTACTACTTGATGGAAAATATTCCATACATCTTCAGAATCCGTATCCTTTGCCTTCCTTATCTTAATCATCGTTCTTGCGAGGTTTTATTGGTAACGTAAAAGTGAAGGTGCTCCCTTTCCCATATTCACTTTCTACCCATATTTTCCCCCCTTGTAATTCCACCAGATGTTTTGTGAGAATTAAACCAAGTCCAGTTCCTTCGTAACGGCGTGAATATGTGCCGTCTAATTGAAGAAATGGTTTAAATAATTTGTCAATGTCTTCAGATTTGATACCAATTCCCGTGTCGCCTACCCCAATTTGAACATATTGCTCCACCAGTTCTGCGTTGATAGTAATCCGACCCTTTTCTGATGTAAACTTAACAGCATTGGATAAGAGATTAAACATGATTTGCTTAAATTTTACTTTATCAACAATTATGGGGGGAATGCCAGGGTGGAACTGTGTGTGTATGCTGATGCCTTTCTTGCTGGAGAATTCGGAAATCGCATTCAATACCTCATCAATAACCTCTTTCAATGAAAACTCTTCATACGTGAGCTCAAATTTCCCAGCCTCAATTTTTGAGAAGTCAAGGATGTTATTAATCATGCCGAGCAGGTGTTGTCCGCTGCTACGGATATCATCTAAACATTCTTTTTGTTCTTTAAGGAGCGGGCCGATAACTTCATCCCTTAAGACTTCTGAAAAACCGATGATCGCATTCAATGGAGTGCGTAGCTCGTGTGACATGGTCGCTAAAAATTCCGATTTCAGTCTGTTGGCCTTTTCAAGTGCAATGTTTGCCTGGCGAAGCTGTTTTGTTCTTTCTTCCACTTTTTTTTCGAGATTCAAATACAAACTTTCCAAATGCCTGGATTGTTCAATCGCTGCTTTTTTGTATACATCCAACAAATTTGTTTGAGTAGCTATCAACGACCTGAGCCTTTCCTCCTCTTTAATCTCGATTTTATCGCTAACAAAGATCTTTTCTGTTACAAAAGGCAACACCGCCATTCTTACACTTAAGGCAATGTTTTTGAACATATTTGCTGTCTCGCGAGGAATTTTCGCTTTAGAAAACATAATCAGTGAGAATAAATTTCCCGTAGGCAATATGCTTCCGAGTCCTAAAACAGATTCGATTTCGTAAGGGACTACGAATTTATCCTGAGCGGGAATAGAGGGGCTTCCAAGGGCATTGGGTACGTGGAACACGTTGAATAGCTTGCTCCCCAACTCTCTAATAAATTCTGGGGTAGGATCGAGAATATCCCTGATATCTATTCCTAATTGGTAAATCATTTGAGAAATCATGGGGATTTGTTCCACGGCACCTTCACTCACCAAAGGAATAACCCTGTGTTCTTTGGAAAGTTTTATCGAATTCCACTCCGGTCGTATTCCTACCGTAGCTAATTGAATCAAACACTTCATCCCTTGCCGGACAGGCTGCCCGTCTAATATTTCGTTGGCCAATCGACGTAATTCCGGGTCAAGCCTCGGGTAAGGATACGTCATAAAAAAACGAACCAGGGCACAAGATTTTTCACCGGTTTGTTTCTCAGTAAGATTGTCATAAAAATAACAAACCATCAAATTGGCCAATTCTTCCAGGTTTCTTGCCTTGAGGCCAAACTCCTGCAAGGCGTCTCCGCAACGGGTCATGTCTTCTAAAGTAAATTTTGTTAAATCATACATTGTTTTGTAAATTTACCCTATTTGTGAAAGGGAACGAAGGCCCTTTTTTTCCGATTGTAAACAGAAAAAAATTATAGAAGATCGTGTCGCGCCTGTACCTTTCATGCACGTGTTCATAACACTTATCCAAAACTAGTATTACAACAAATTAATTACGAAACATAGTGTCTTGACAGCTTTTGATCAGCATCTTGCCGTGTAAACTTCCAATCTATTGTTGATTTGGCCTGATTGCGTCGGTCAGTCCACGCAGCGACTT
>WBZR01005203.1_pt1 | contig 10134 bp, 6 predicted proteins | sample 5204231 | NCBI WGS metagenome assembly WBZR01 (sample SAMN12412403, study PRJNA552823) | activated sludge metagenome | isolation source: activated sludge from anammox sidestream of wastewater treatment plant... | place: USA: Virginia | collected 2017-08 | reverse complement strand
GCCGAGGCCGAGGCGCTTGAGAAAGAGGCCGTACCCGAAGCTGATTTCGGCGGTATTCGCGATGCGATCAAGGACATCAGCTCAAAGCAGTCGCAATCGGCGATCCTTAAAACACTCATAGAACACGCGGCGAATTACGCACCGCGCGGAGCATTCTTCATCGTCAAGGCCGAGCACTTCGTCGGCTGGAAGGTCTTTGGTAAAGAGGCGTCTGCTAACGAGGAAGCCGTACGCGATATCAGCATTCCGATAACGGCGGACACCATTCTGGCAAAGGCTGCTGCCTCACTTGCGACAGTTGAGGGTAATGCGGGAGCCTTTGCGGACGATGCAGATATCTTGGGTCGCCTCGAATACGGAACGCCCGACCGTATGTATGCGATACCATTGATCGCACGCGGACGCACCGTTGCCGTTATGTACGCCGATTATGGCCACGAGGGGATCGCGCTGAACACCGACGCGCTCGAAACGCTTGTTCACGTCGCAGGAGTTACGGTCGAACTGCTTGCCGCGAACCGGAGCGCACACGCTGTAACGGGAGCGGCACCGGCGACGGCTTACGACGATCCGAGCATTCACGCCCTCGATACTACAGAAGAGCCTGCCCAGGCCGACACACCGCGAGTATTTGTCGAACCGCCGCCATTCGAAGGCTACCGGCCGTCAGAAGCTGCTTTTGACGATGCGGATCGCGGCGAGAGTGCCGAACATACCGAAGAACCTGCTGCCGAAACGCATTTCGAAGCTCCGTCATTCAGGGCGGAACCTGTAGCGGCGGCGGAAGAGCCGAAGTATGGCGAATTTGAGCCGAACGCTGCGGTTGAACAAGTTGAAGAGCCGGTTTACGGAGCATCATATGAGGTAAAAGCTGCCGAGCCTGTCACCGAGGCAGGACTTGAAACCTCGCCGTTCGGATCACACGCCGTTGATGAACCTGCGGTCAAAGCGGAAGTCAAGTACGACAGCTTTGAACCTAGCGTGCCCGTCGAAAATTTCGAAGGGCACGAGGCAGACGCCCGCATAGATGTCGAAACCTCGACGTTCGAACCTCAGGAGCCTTCGCACTCGGAATATGTCGAACCGGCCGCAGAATATACGGTACCGGCGGCCGAATTTGAGCCTGAACCTGAAGCGGCGGCTGAAGAGCCTGCTGAGGAGCCGGCCGAACCCGCTGTTGAAGAGCCTGAGGAGCCTGCTACTGCGGAGCCGGCTTTCGTTTTCGAGAGTAACTTCGATCGGCAGAACCCTTACGAAAATGAGCCGTATCACGGCGATTCGTTCGCGCAGCCTGAACCGATGCCTGCGGCCGCACCTGAACCGGCGGTGGCTACGGCTACGGTCGCCCCGCAGCGTTCGCGTTTGTCTGACCGCAACGTCGATCTTCCGATCGAAGTACCCGAAGATGAACGCCGCCTGCACAATGATGCACGCCGTTTTGCCCGCCTTTTGGTCTCTGAGATCAAGCTCTATAACGAGCAGAAGGTACGTGAAGGCCGCGAATCGCACGACCTATACGTTCGCCTGAAAGAAGCGATCGACCGCTCGCGTGAGATGTACGATAAGCGCGTGCAGCCGCCCGTTGCCGCAAAGTTCGATTATTTCCATTACGAAATAGTCAACTCGTTGGGTGAGGGCGACGAAAGCCGCCTTGGGTTGGGTTATCCCGGCTCGGCGGTCTGATCGTCAGAACCGACCTTAACGAAAAAGGCTGCCTTCCCGGGCGGCCTTTTTTGTTGTATCAGGACTTTCCGGCCCAAAAAACCCGCGGCGATCGGAGGAAATTGGCGAACAAGCGTCCTATCTGTACAATAGCTTATTACCGATGGAACTTTACTTTCAGCTGGTCAAGGACGAAGAGACGCTCGCAAAGATGTGCGGCGAGCTGGCGGAAGCCGAGCGGTTAGGTTTTGACGTCGAAACGACCGAACTTGACCCGTATCACGGCGAAGTGCGGCTTGTTCAGTTGAGCAACGGTGCAAAGACGATGGTGGTTGACCTGCGTGCGTTCGGCGCGGGCGAGGAACTGCAAACGACACCCGCACTCAGGCCGCTTCGCAGCTTGCTCGAATCGGAAAAGCAGGCAAAGATCGCACACAATGCCAAGTTCGATACGAAATGGGTCCGCCACCATCTCGGCGTCGAGGTCGGCAATGTTTACGATACGTATCTTGCAAGCATCCTGGTCGCCGCAGGCGAAGGCGACCGCCGCCACGGCCTTGCCGATGTCGTGCAGTACTTTTTGGGCCGAACGCTTGATAAGACCGAGCAGGTGAGCGATTGGGCCGCGGATGAGCTTACGAATTCGCAGGTCGAATATGCCGCGAAAGATGCCGCGATAATGCCCGAGGTTCACGCCGCTCTCGAAGAACGTATCAAACGTGATGAGCTTCAAGATGTGATGAAGCTCGAGAATGAGTGTGTCGTGCCGGTAGCCGAAATGGAGCTGAACGGGTTCTTTCTCGACGAAGAGCGTTGGCGCGAGCAGCTTGCATCGGTGGCAAAGATACAACAGAAGGCGGCGGATGAGCTTCAGGATATGCTGTCGTCGGGCGTTGCGCAGGCCTCGCTTTTTGGCCGGCCCGAGATCAATCTTGACTCGGTGCAGCAGGTCGGCGATGCACTTCGCGGCCTCGGTGTGCCGATGCCGAATACCACGCGGGCATGGGAGCTTCAGCCGCTCGCCGAGCAATATCCCGTGATCGCAAAGCTGCTCGAATATCGAGCCGCCGCAAAGGCCATTTCAAGCTTCGGCGAGAACATACTCGACTCCGTCGAGCCAGCGACAGGCCGTATCCACGCCGATTTTCGGCAGATCGGTGCTCCGACCGGGCGATTTGCGTGTTCGCGCCCGAATTTGCAGCAAATACCGCACGAGACGCAATATCGGCGATGCTTTCGTGCCGAGAGCGGCAACAAACTTGTCGTAGCGGATTATTCACAGATCGAGTTGCGGATCCTTGCCGATTTTTCGGGTGATAAGAACTTTATCAGCGCTTTTGAGAGCGGAGCCGACCTTCACGCGGCAACGGCGTCGCAGGTCTTTGGCGTCAAGCCTGAAGACGTGTCGCCGGAGCAGCGCTCGTTTGCAAAACGCCTTAATTTCGGTGTCGTTTACGGCATCGGCGCGCAGCGTTTTGCGATGATGACGGGCCTGACGCAATCCGAGGCGGAGCATACGCTGCGGCGTTACTTTGGTACGTATCCGCGGTTGAACGAGTGGCTGCGTGCAGCCGCCGCGGACGTAGTTGAAACACGCAAAGCGAGGACGCGTTCGGGCCGCCTTTCGAGGTTCAGATTTGACGAGAACGACCGCAGCTCGGTCGCCGCGGCACAGCGTTACGCAAAAAATATGCCCATACAAGGCACGTCTGCCGACATTCTGAAGCGTGCGATGCGGCTTTTGCACAACGATATACGCGAAAGCTCCGCAAAGCTCGTCAATATCGTTCACGATGAGATCATTGTCGAGTGCGCCGCCGCAGATGCGGAAAGAACGTCCGCAACGCTCGAGTCCGCAATGGTGCGTGCCGCCGAGACGTATGTTTCCGCCGTGCCGATCAAGGTGGACGTTTCCGTTTCGGATGAATGGACGAAGTAGTTGCCGTTCCGCGTACTGTGGATACGTGAAAAAAGACTTTTAATTGTTGTAATAAATAGGTTAAACTAACAGATGACTTGGTCTTTCCTCGTTCGCCTCTTCCTACTATGAACGATATCGGAACGATTCGACAGGACCTGAAGCCCGCCCTCGTCTTTTTGAGCGGCGAGCTTATTGCTGTTCCCATACCGCTCGAACGCGCGGCGGTCATTCTCGGCCGTGCGCTCGAGGCTGACGTGCGCGTCAATGACACGCAAGTTTCGCGTCAGCACGCACGCGTCGAAACGGTCAACGAAGGCGGCGCGAAGAGCTACATTCTGACCGATCTTTCGTCGCGGAACGGCACGTTTCTCAACGGAAAACGTATCGAAAGTGCGGCGCTCAACAACGGCGACAAGATCGCTCTCGGCGATACGATACTGCGCTTTGACCTGCTTGACGAGATCGACCGCGAATATCAGCGGCAGATACATCGTCTTATCTCGCACGACGACCTTACAGGACTGCTATCAAGCCGCTCCTTTTTTTCCGAACTCAGGCGCGAGGCCGGAAGGGCCGCCGTCGAGGGCCGCCCATTTTGTGTTCTGATGATGGACGGCGACAATTTCAAAACGGTCAACGACACCTATGGCCATCTTACGGGCAGCAAGACCATCGAAGAGATCGGCCTTGCGATAATGGCGAATCTTCGCACCGGCGATGCCGCGGCCCGCTTTGGCGGCGATGAATTTGCCGCGTTCCTGCTCGATGCCGAATTGCCGCAGGCCCTTATCGCTGCCGAAAGGATGCGGGCCAGCGTTGCCGAGCATGAATTCAGCGTCGTGCAGCCGGGCCGAACGGGCGAAAAGCATCGGATCACGCTGAGTATCGGCATCGCATCGTTCCCGGAAGACTCATCCGACCCGATCGAGCTTGTCGAGATGGCAGATTCGGCACTTTACCGAGCAAAACGCGAAGGCCGCAACCGTGTTGCCGCGTACCGCGACATCTCGCAGGAAGAGCTGAGCCGGCACCTGCCGCCCCGCCGCGAAAGATAACTGCAACAAACAGACCGCCCCGCGCGTGTACGCATTAGAACGGCGTTCGTGTTAAACTTTCTGTTCGTTCGACACGCGGTGCCGCCGGTGCTGCTTGTGTGTAATCTGATGCGGGGGAGCTGTTCTTGGCACTGCTCAACAAACTGAATCTTTCAACACGGCCGTTCAGAAATCGGTTCCTGCCGTACTTTATGTCGGCGGTCCTGCTTGGTGTTTCCGTGCTTTTGATCGGGCTATTTCTGTTGTTCTACAAGCAGAATTCCGACGGCGTCAAACAATACGCGGGGCTGATAGCCACACGCGAGGCAAGGCTCAAGGACTTAAAGGGCGAGGGTGAAAAGATCCAGCAAGAGCTGACCCCGGATCAGAAGGCCGTGCTGAGTGCCGCTCATAAGCTCGTCGCCAATAAGCGTTTCGGTTGGTCGCGGTTCTTTGCCGACCTCGAATCCGTAATGCCGGCGAATGTCAGCGCCTCGCGCATCACTGTACAGAATGTCTATACGGACGGCGACCGGCTAAAGGCCGAGCTTGAACTCGCAGTGCTCGCAAAGGATTACGCCGGCGTGATGTCGATGATCGAGAATATGCAGAACTCGGGGCTTTTTCAGGCCGAGCTGCGCGGGCAGGATCTTCAGCGGACCGATCGGATGACCTTTACCGAATACACACTTCATATCATCTACTCGCCGGGCTACAGCTATTCGGCGGCTCCCGGCGGCGATGTTGCGGCGAACGGAGGCGGGCAGTAATGGCTGAGACCGAACCGGACATCATCGAAACGCCGCCGGCCGCAGGCTATGAGCCGCAGGGTGTCGATCCGCTCCTTGCCGCAAGGCGTCCGCGAAAGGTGAATGCAGGCATTTGGGGCATGCCGGAGATCTTGGCGGTGTCAGCCGGTGCCCTCGGCATCCTGCTGGCGGTGCTGCTTTATCTTTTCCTCGTGCTGCCGTCGAGCCGCGAACTTGCAAAGGATCGCTCGGAGAATGATCGGCTCGGTGCCGAGGTCGCATCGGCCGAGACGAAGTACGGCGATATCACAAGCACGCACGAGCAGGTCAATAAGCTGCTCACAAGTGCGGATGACTTTGAGACGCGTTTTCTGCCGGCGGCGGTGAACGGCCGCACGGAGCTTTACGGGCGTCTGAATGCCCTGATCGTCGGTTACGGGCTGCGGAATACCACAGGGCCAGATTATCAGCCGCTTGATGTCGCAAATCCCGGCGAAAGCAACAATCAAACCGAGCAGGAGCGGGGACGCGAGCGTTTTCGCAGCCTTTTTCCCGGCGTTTATGTAACGATGACGCTCGAAGGGCCGTATCAGAATCTTCGCCGATTTATTCGTGAGATCGAGACAGGGCGCGAATTCGTGATCATTAGTTCGGTCGAGCTTGCGCCGTCGGATACCGAGCAGCGTACGGCGCCGGCGCAAACAACACCGCAGAATACCGGTGCCGCCGTACCGCCGGATCCGACCGGTGCACAGCCGATGTTCGTGAACCCGACGGCCGGTCCCGCGGCGGGAGCGGTGAACCCCAAAAAGGGCAAGATGCACGGCGAGGTCGTCGCATTGCGTTTAGAAATGGCCGCGTATTTCCGGCGGCCCGACTTTGCGCCGATGGCGGCGGCAGAGTAAAAAAGCTGAAATGGCAGAGCCTTCGACAAAGACCAAACAAGACCGTAACAAGCTGATCGCGGCTATCGTGCTTGGCATTCTGGCGGTCTTTGCTCTTTATTTCGCCTTCGGACGCGGAATGTTCTCGAGTAGCACGTCATCGGCAAAGGTTACGCCGACACCGCGGCCAAGCCCTACGCCGGGCGACAATAAATTCGCACTGCCGTCAAAGGAAGAACAGGAATTCAACGATGTAACGGTGCCGATCAGCTACACTCCGGGGGCCTCGTATGCGCCGGATCCGGGCCGCAATATCTTCGCCTTTTTCGAACCGCCGCCGCCGTGCCCGCCGAGCGAGTGCCCGACACCGACACCGAAGCCGCCCGAGATAAAGCCGCCTGCACCTACGCCGACGCCTTGGTTCGTTGCCGGTTTTACGCAGCCGCAAAGTGTTTATGCGGGTTCGCAGGGCTTCAGGCTTGAGATAAACGGCGACCGTTTTACGCCTGATTCGCGCATCTATTTCAACCAGACCGAGATGCCGACGACCTTTGTCAATTCGCAGCGTGTCGTGACCGATATACCGGCAAGCATGATCGTCGCGCAGGGCAACGCACAGATCATCGTGCAAACGCCCGACGGCGTAAAGAATTCAAATCCGATCAGCCTCACCATAATGGCCCCGCCGCGGCCGACAGTTCAGTACATCGGCCTGGTCGGGCGAAAACGCTACAACAACGATACTGCGTATTTTCAAGAAGCGAACAAGCCGACGCCGTTCAGCGCCAGGCTGAACGACATTGTCGAAAAACGCTTCAGGCTGATAAATATTTCACCGCAAGAGGTCATCTTTGAGGATGTCGATCTTAAGTTCAAGCATCGCGTGCCGATCGTAAAGGCGACCGCAAGTGCGAGCACAGGAGCTCCGTCAAACAGCTATCCGACCGTAAATCCGGGCTTTGGATTCCCGTCGGTCCCACAGCCGCGCATGAATACGGAAGATTGCCCTCCCGGAATTCCGTGCAATATTCCCAGGGTGCAGATGGGCGATCCCAACCGGATGAAGCAGCAGGAACAGCAGAAAGCTCGTGAGCAGAAAGAGGATGTCGACGACGATCAATGACAGCCCGCGGAAGAGCCAGAGCGGTATGACGCTGTTCGCGGTGATGGCCGTTATGGCCGTGATCGCGATAGCCTTGATGGTGATCGCGCCGACAGTTCAGCAGGAAGTGCAGCGTGAGCGTGAGCTTGAGGCGATCCGGCGCGGAGAAGAAGTGGCGGATGCTATTCGCCAGTATGTGGAGTTCTACGGCGGAGCAAAGCTGCCGAACTCAATGGACGACCTGCTCGAAGGGCTCCCGCAAGGCACGAAAAAGCGGCAGATACTGCGTGCCTCGGCGGCGGTCGATCCGCTGAGTGAGGACGGCAAATGGCGTCTCGTAAAGCCCGACATTCAAAGCCTCGGGCCATTTGCCAAACGCGTTCAGGATTACTGCGGCGGCATCCTGCCGTCGAACCCCAGCCGCTCGCTCGACCGTTACACACTTGTCATAGTTAACGCCGTTAACACAAAGAGCGAGACCGAACCGACCGAACCGGAGGACTTTGAGGGCGAGGTTACAACGGACAATACGCCGTTCATCGGCGTCGTGAGCCAGAGCCGTGCCCGCTCGGTGATCTCGTACTACGGGCAGGAAAATCACTCAAAGTGGATATTTACGCCTCTGTTCCGCGGACCGACAACCAATCAATTCGGTGCGAGGCCCGGCCGAGGCCCGGCCGTGAATGCTCCGAATTTACCGGGGACTTCGCCAATGACGCCTTCGATGGGCCGCTAGGCCGTGTCATTTCGGCGGGATATATTCGTTTATCTTATACGCATCTTGCGCATCGGGGTCGGCCAGGTTCTTTCTCACAAGCAGCATCAGATCGACGCCGGGCCGCAGCCGGTAAACTCCGTCGAGGTCGTAAAGCGCTCCATAGCGGCGAATGACCTCGGCATCCTGCGGGCCTTTTTTCGCAATTATCATCTCGTCCGCGTTCACATCGACCATTCTGCCGTGGAACAGAGCCTTCTTGTAATCGTTGAAGTACCAGGTCAGCGGCCAATAGTCCGGCGAGACGATCGCTATCGCGACATCATCACCCTTGCCGCTCTTTTCGGCGTAATGCTGCACCTTTGCCACAAGGTCGAGCATCGGTCGCTTTGAGTGGGCGTAAACATAGCCCATTTCCTCGTCGTCGTAGCGTACGAAATTGAGGTCGTAGGTCTGATATGCAAGGACGACGCAGCCGACAATGGCGAGTGCGGCTCCGAGTACGCGGGTGATCTGCTTCTTAGATGTTACAAGCTCATTGATGCCGTATCCGGCGACAATGCACATCGGCAGATGGAAACTGAGGGCGAGCCACGGCGTCTTGTACGGAATGATCGAGTACGCCGCCAGCAGCCCGAATGCCCAGAACGCCGTGAACATCGCAAAGCGGTGCTTTGCCTTCAAAAGAGCCATTGCCGCACCGACAGCGGACATTATCAGCAGCGGCGCCTCGACCTTCATGCCCCACTTCAGATATGCAAGTGCTCCGTTCTGCGTGTGTGCGTTATTGCCCGTCTTTGTCCATATCGCGTATGCCTCGAACGCTTTCTTTATGCCGTCGGCATAACTGAAGAACGATGAGAAGAACAAGATAAAGAGATACGCGAAGGTTATTGCCGCCGCGGCCGCGATCAGCAAAGTATTTGTGCCGCTGCCGAGGCCTTTGCGGAATTCCGCCCACGTCAGTGCGACGGGTTCTTCAAGCGATGTTTCGTTCGCACGCGCATAGTCAACGGCAAAAACTACAAGTGTCGCCAATGCGATCAAGACAAGAGCGGTGATCGTATAAAGCGCAAAGGGTTCCGGTATCTGGCTCGGGCCGACAAAATAATTATATGTCCATTTGACCGCCTCAGAGAGCTGTTCGTAAAAGGTGGCCACAGCAACCGCAGCTGCAACACCGAGCGAAATGACCACGCCGCGGCGGTTCTTTTGGAATGCGTTGCCGTTGGCTGTCGCTTTCCATATCCAAACACAAAAACACGCGATGAGCATAGTGCCGAGCGTGATAAATGTCGTCTCTTTTGTTGCGAAAAGCAGCGACGCCGACGCGGCCGCAAGCAGGATATAGATCGGCCGCCCGTCCTGCCACTCACGCAGGATCTTCTGCAGAAAATACGCGATCGCAATGCCGATAAGCGTCAGCACAAAGCGGTATGCGAGTATCGCCGTCTCGCTTGTTGTACCGATGATGCCGCCAAAAGCAGTACCGAGCGGCAAGGCGGCAAAAACGAAGCATACGAGCAGAAGCAGCATCAGCCATGCGATGGCTCCCGGCCCTGCCTTTTTTTTCTCGATAAAATAGACGACCGAGATGACGAACGTCAGGCTGAGGAAGACAAAGAATATCTCGTGAATGAAATAACGCGAGATAAAGACCATTCCGGGCGAGAGCGTCAAAAATACGGCCGCCGCGATCGCCCCGGCGCGGCCGATGTAGCGTTTTAAGTAGAACGCAACAACGACCATCAGAACGCCCCAAACTGCCACGCTCATCCTTACCGCAGCCGTATTGAGGCCGAAGACCTTGGCGAATGCAAGCGAGATGTAATAAAGCGTCGGCCCGTGATAGTTCGCCGGGTCGTATGTATATTTGCCGTCGCGAAAGAGGTTCGTAAGGAAAAAGCCGTTGACGCCTTCATCATGGTGCATCGGCTTCAGCGTCAGCAGCACGAAACGCAGCAGCGTTGCGACCGCCGTGATCGCGGCACAGGTAACAAGCCACTGCGTGTCACGGCCCTGCTTCTCTGCGGACATCTCCGGAGGCTTCTCTGCCGGTTCCTCTAC
>WBZR01005201.1_pt1 | contig 10137 bp, 7 predicted proteins | sample 5204231 | NCBI WGS metagenome assembly WBZR01 (sample SAMN12412403, study PRJNA552823) | activated sludge metagenome | isolation source: activated sludge from anammox sidestream of wastewater treatment plant... | place: USA: Virginia | collected 2017-08 | reverse complement strand
CGCAGTTCACAAGATGACACCTGCGCGTTACCAGTCCATCAGTGCCCCACAGATCCCCGTTGTGAACCTGCCGGAGGGCGGTGGCACCATACGCGTGATCGCCGGCGAGCATGCCGGTACACCCGGCGCAGCCCGCACATTCAGCCCGATGAACGTGCTGGACGTACGTCTTGCGAAGGGCCATACGCTCGAGATACCCCAACCCGAAGGCTGGAGTACGCTGGTGGCTCAGCGCACTGGCAGCGTGCGCGTCAATGGCGACGCCGGGCTTCAAGCCACCGACCTCGCCACTCTGTCCAGGAGCGGTACGGGTTTGATCGTGGAAGCAATCAGTGATGCCGCCTTGCTGCTGCTCGCCGGCGAGCCCATCGAAGAGCCGGTGGTCGGTTACGGGCCCTTCGTGATGAACACCGAACAGCAGATCAGGGAGGCAATAGCGGACTTCAACCGCGGACAATTCGGGAGACTTTCATGACCAGACCAGTTTGTGTTGTTGTCGGCGTTGGCGAGGGAAATGGCGCTGCTCTGGCCCGTGCTTTCACCGGATCCGGATACTCCGTTGCCTTGCTGGCAAGGCGCACAGCGTTCACCACTGAACTGGCGAGGGCATTGCCGGGCGCACACGCATACGCCTGCGATGTATCAGATCCTTCTTCGGTGGCGAGCGCATTTGCGGCTATTCGCGGCGAAATGGGACATCCGGCGACACTCGTCTACAACGCCGGATCCGGCTCCTGGGGAGATGTGGAGAGCACCAGTCTCGACGCATTCGAATCATCCTGGCGCGTCAATGCGCTCGGCGCCCTGGCTGCGAGCCAGGAGGTCATCCCGGCAATGAAGGCAGCGGGCTCCGGCAACATCATATTCATCGGAGCAACTGCCTCGCTGCGGGGTGGGCCACAGACAGCGGCCTTCGCCCCCGCCAAGGCTGCCCAGCGCAGCCTCGCCGAGTCCATGGCGCGCAGCCTCTGGCCGCGCGGGGTTCACGTCTCGCTGCTCATGATCGACGCCGTCGTTGACTTGCCCTCAACTCGCAGGAACATGCCCGACAAGCCGGACAGCTACTTCCTGAGGCCGGACGACATGGCGCAGACCGCCGTGTTTCTCGCCTCACAGCCACCATCGGCCTGGACCTTCGAAGTCACGGTGCGACCCTTCGGCGAGAAGTGGTGAAGCCGGACGCATCTCGCGTCTGGCCCGCCCCCCATGCGTCATCGACAGGTGCAGCAGCGCACAATCCCGGACATTGCCGTATGGTCGCATTCGGTCATGCCGATGCATCAAGGTGACTGCCATGCCCCGCACCACCAATGCGCGCGCCATCAAGAAGGCACTCTCCCTGCCGCCGGACCTGGCTCGCTTCGCAATGGCCACGGCCCGCGAGGAAGGCAAGACCGTGAGCGCTGTCGTACAGGACGCGATGCGCGCCTATCGCTTGTCCCGGCTGAGGGGTGAGTATCGGCACTTGCAGACTTTCTGGTCGCAACGTGCCCGGGACAAGGGCATCCTGACGAAGCGCGATCTTGAACGCTATCTCGATGGCAAGAGCCGCAAGTAGCCGATATCGCCGCGGGTCGTTTTCGACTCCAGCGTACTGGTTTCCGCCCTCACACTTCCGGGCGGCAGTGCAGATCGGGCAGTGGAGGCTGTTACGGAAGTTCTCGCGCGATACCGAGGAACTGTCGCGATTGGCCGTGTTTCTGGCGGATCTAGCCGAACTGGTCACTCCGACAGGACAGCTTCGGGTCTTCGCGGATGATCCGGACAGCCGGGTCCTGGAATGTGCTCTCTCCGGCGGCGCCCGGCTGATTGTCACGGGTGACTGCGCCATGCTGGATCAAAAGGAATTCGAAGACGTGGAGATCGTCACGCTTCGGGAGTTCCTCAGGCGGGTGCAACCGGCCGGCTGACCCTCCCATTGCCCAGGAGTCATGCCCGAGACAATCTGGGGAATGTGTGGTCCCTCATGCGGCGCAACCTGGCCTTGGCAACGCATGCCGAGAGCACAGGAGCGCCGTGAGGATCAGAAACTGGCGGAGGAGGTAGTCAGCAGCGAACCCGTCTCGGCCGGCAGTTCCTTGCTGAACAATAACCAGCCGTCATCGAACACTTAAGCCTAGGGGTGGTAGGCTCACCTGATGAGCCACCGGCTATGTTCCAATCTGCAGGGAGTTCGCACGCCAGTGCTACCCAGCCGAGTTCGAAAACATAGCTCACCTTCAAACCGATTTAACCCACTTGACCAGTACGCCATTTTGCCGTCGCACCCCGCACCTGACGTGAGGCACGCGGCTGCTCCTGCTAACAGCGTATGACGCACGACTTGAAGCACGGCCAGATTAGCCTGTTCGATGCGCCCGATGCGTCCAGCGAAATGCGCCTGGAGGTACTTGACTGGCCCTCACCGGAACGGTTCCCACTTAATGTTGCCGGTCAGAAGGTGCGCGATCAGGTTATCTCGGATCTTAAGACCGCAAGTAACCCGCTGATCATCGCAGGCTACGCCTCCATCGACTACCTGATCGACTTCGCCGCGGGACTGAGCACGCACGACGGTAAGCTGCGCCTGTTGCTTGGCACGGAGCCTTTCCCCGGCAATCGGGTGTCGTACTCGGCATCCCGGGAGAGCTTTCCTCGGGAGGTTGAGGCGTATTGGCTCGATCGGGGCGTCTCGTTGCGCCTCAGCGCCAAGATTGTGCAGACGATGGAATTAATTCGATCAGGTCGACTGTCCGCGCGCTTTCTCGGGGGACGGCACACCAGACTACACGCGAAAATGTATGCGGGCGAAACCGCTATCACCATGGGGTCCAGTAATTTCACCCAAGCAGGACTGACCCGCCAGATTGAAGCCAACCTCCGCCTTACGCCGAAGGACCACAAACGATTCGTGGAGGCCATAAAGGTTGCCGAAAACTACTGGAATGCTGGCAAGCCCTATGAGCAAGACCTACTGGCCCTACTCGATAAACTGCTGCGGGTCGTGGGCTGGCAGGAGGCTCTCGCGCGCGCCAGCGCCGAACTGCTGGAAGGCGAATGGGTTCGTGAGTACATCAAAGCGCAGATGTATGTGGGTGATCTGCCGTTGTGGCCTTCCCAGGAGCAAGGCATTGCGGAGGCCATGTGGGTACTGGAGAATGTCGGTAGCGTCCTCGTTGCCGACGCCACTGGCTCTGGGAAAACCCGTCTTGGAGCTCACCTGATCCGGGCGGTGGTGGATCGTATTTGGCGGCACGGGCGTGCTCGCAAGGCACCGGCCATCGTGATCGCTCCTCCGGCTGTTAAGGACAACTGGCATCAAGCCACCCGCGAAGCTGGCGTCCCGATTGATATTCAGTCCCATGGCCACCTCAGCCAATCAAAGAGTACGGCACATATCGGAGTGATCGATGCAGTGCGACGCGCGCAGGTTCTGGCGGTTGATGAGGCACACAACTTCCTCAATCAGGCGTCGCAACGAACCCGCGCCATCTTAGGCAACATGGCCGATCACACCATCCTGTTCACGGCTACGCCAATTAATCGCAGCGCAGTCGACTTGCTTCGCCTCGCCGACATGCTGGGCGCTGACAACCTGGCCGACTCCACCGTTGAAGCGTTTTCCTCCTTACTACGACGCCGCACACTCGATCGGAGTCTCAGCGAAAACGAGATGGCGGTGCTACGACGTGAACTACAGCGATTCACGGTTCGTCGCACCAAGACAATGCTCAACGCCATGGTAGATGCTGCTCCTGCCGCCTACCGCGACGCCGCTGGTCGCAGTTGTCGATACCCTGAGCATCGGGCGCGCACTTACGAGCTTCACGAAAGCAGTAATGACCGACGCCTGGCCGGAGAAATCCGCGAAGCCGCCGCCACTCTACATGGGGTAGCAATGATCGTCGGCGAACTGGAAATGCCCGAGGTTTTGCGACGCGAGGGCTGGACGGAGACTGAGTACCTCGAAAGTCGCCTGCACGGTGCCTCGCAACTCAGTCGCTACCTCATCATGGCCACTCTTCGCTCATCGGCCGCCGCCTTGTTCGAGCATGCGGTGGGCACCGAAGCCGCCCTTCAGCACTTCGAACTTGCCGCAGACGCAAAACGGCATGCCACCGGCAACGTCATCGAAAAACTGCGCCAGGCGAGCGGCCACCCTCCCGTCAGTCACCTTAACGTTCCCCTGCCCGACTGGCTCACCGATCCACACGCGCACGGACTGGCCTGTGCCCACGACATTTCGGTCTACGAGGCGATCCTCGATAAGGCTAGGCGTATGTCCGATCGTCGGGAGATTGCCAAGGCCACGCTCCTGCGGGATCTCGCACGCCGCCATAGCATGGTAGTGGCCTTCGACTCGCGACCTGTCACGCTGGCACTCATGCGCAAGCATCTGGAGACACTCGATCCCGCTACCGAGGTCATCTTGGCTACGGGCGAACAGCGGTCGGGGCGTCGTATCGTTGAGAGCCGACTACGTCCGGGCGCAGCGCGCACGACATTGATCGCGCTGTGTTCAGACTCAATGTCCGAGGGCGTCAACCTCCAGGCCGCGGCCGCAGTTGTTCACCTTGACCGCCCGAGTGTGGTTCGTATCGCCGAACAACGTGTCGGGCGGGTTGACCGCATGGACAGTCCCAACGAGGTCATCGAAGCCTGGTGGCCGCAAGATGCCGCAGAGTTTGCCCTGCGCTCGGACGAGCGCTTTATTGAGCGCTATGAAACGGTCGAGAACCTGCTCGGCTCCAATCTTCCTCTACCGAAGGGCTTGGGCGGCAGCGCAGCTACGGACTCCCGCCCTGTCGCAGTCGACCAGGACATCGAGGAGTTCGAGCACGCGCAACGACGCGGGCCGTGGGACGGACTGCGCGACGCCTTTTCCCCGGTACGGGAACTTGTAAGCGGCGCCGATCCTCTAGTGCCACCGAACGTTTACGAGCACTACCGCAACGTCTCGGCCCAGGTGCTTTGCCGAGTGAGCCTGGTGAACGCCGACAGACGCTGGGCACTGGTTTGTTTCACCGGCTCGAGCATTGGCGCTCCGCGCTGGGTGCTGGTCGAGGAGCCCCCGCAACCGCTATTGACGGACTTGATGGAAATCACCGCCTTGCTTCGCGAGCGACTCGGCACCAGCACGCGAGATCTCTCCCTTACGCCGGCGGCGATGGGCTGGCTTGATCGGGTGCTGATACTCCTGCAGGAGCAGGAGCTTTCGCTGTTGCCACGACGAAAGCGCCGTGCACTCGAGGAAATGACCATTGTGATGCGAAGCTACAGCAAGGAGACGCCGAGCACGACCGAGTTGGGATCCGCTCTTGCACACCTGCTTCAGGTGCTCCAGCGCGAGGATCAGCGGGACTGTTACGACTGGGATGCGATGGCAGAGACCTGGCTCGACCTGATTCGACCTGTGTGGTACGAACGGTTGACGACCGGCAAACGGATACGGCCGCTACTTCTGAAAGACATTCGCAAGGATCTGCTCGGTACGCGGCGCCTACCTCTCGCCGAGATACTGAGGCACTTTCATACACTCCCGACGTTACCGCCGATCGACGAGCGCGTGGCCGCCTGCATTCTGGGCATCCCCGAGGGATCTTAAGCACCATTGCGCACACTGCAAATCGAGTCTCCAGAAGTAATTCACCCGGGCCCCGACTTGGCTTTCCATATGGCTGAGGTTCTCCAGTCAGCCGGAAACCCCATCGCAGAGAAGTCCACAGCAAGATGTTCTTCAAACAGGGAGAACAGGTGCTGACGCCATTGCGAACGCGGGCTGATGCTGTCCAGGAGATGCGCAAGCATCAACAAGGTGTTGTAGATGCGCTTGGGTTTCGCTTCGTTGAAGGCCGATCCAAGCCAGTCTGGATGGTTCGGAATCTTCATGCCGATAGTCATTTCTCGGTTCCACAGGCGCATGTGATGCGCACACACGTTGCGAACATACGCGAGGTGATGAGCAAACGAACCGATGATCTGTTCGTCAACCCCATAAGGTTTGGAGATCTCCCTGCGATCCGCGCCTGTAGCCAGGTTGCTAAACCACTGTGACAGCTGGCCGAATGTCAGCAATTCGCACACGCTCCAAAGCGGGGGAAGTTCGGGGTCCGTATAGGTCGCGCGATAGTGAAGGACAAAAGTTTCGCGGCTGCGCTCCAGCTCCTCTTGGAGCTTCGTCAGGCACCTGGCGTGCTGGGTGGGCCTGCGAAACAGTCGCGCATCGAGATAAGCGTGGGGACCATATCGAAGCGCCAGAATGTTGGCCCAACGTGTTCTGAGAGAGACTTCTATCCGCTCGATAGCGTCCATGACCAGCAGACGCAATTTCCGGTCGAAACTATAGAGGTCGATGATGGTCTCAAACCGCGTGCCGAGTTTGAACGCGTGGTCGTCGTTTGCGGCGGCTGGGGTTTCAGACGGCAGCCAGTAGGCGCGCAGGCGGTAGTAGTTGATGTGGTCGAGATACTGCAAAGCGGCCTGACGATCGGCCACGGTCATGCCTCGGCGGACCAGCAAATCGAGTTGCTGCTCGGTTGACAGCGCTGGCTTGCTGAATTTCATGCCCTGCCTCCGGGCAATAAAAAACCCGCCCTGGTGCGCTTCCGAGGAGAGGCGTGGCGGGTGTTGTTATCGGCCATTTTAGGCTCGTCCAGGAAAAAGCCAAGGGCGCGCGCACGACATTCTAATAGATTGTTATTGTTAAGATTGTTGAGCCCGTAATGCCATCGCGCGATGCCACCCCTTTTTGCACCCGAGCTCTGGGTGCGGGTGTCGGCGAGCGACCCTTTAGTTACGTGGAGGCCGCAATAGTCCTAATCGCGCTTATACGCACTAAGGTTCGAATCCCCTCAAAGTACAGCCTCGCTGCCTGCCCGTCTGCCCACCGATTCGACAACCTCGACTGGGAGAAGCAGCGCGAACAACTCGGCGTTGCCGACGGCTGATGCCCCAACTGGGGCCTGTCAAGCGCATCGAATGTGGTACCGCCTGGAACCCCCGACTGAGACTGGCGGGGAATTTCAGCGTTGATTGCCTGGCATGGCAGGATTCGCGACCACATTTGCCCGGCACAGCAGGTGCAAGTCGCGGAAATAACGAGGGGTTCGCCAGTCTCTGTACAGAGACTCGGCGAACCCCAGACTAGCTGGCGGAGAGGGAGGGATTCGAACCCTCGATACGCCTTTTGAGCGTATAACGGTTTAGCAAACCGCCGCCTTCGGCCACTCGGCCACCTCTCCGGAGTCGGCTGACGCCGGGCATTGGCGCCGGCGCGGGCTGCACAGGATACCCGGATCGCGCGCCCGAGTCTCGGGCGGCGTGCGGGTGCTCAGTCGGCCGCGGCCGGCAGCGGGGCGGGGTCGGCGCCGTTGGCGTTGTCGGCCTGCTGTTCCTGGCGGATGCGCTGGTGGATCTCCTCGCGGTGGACGGTGACGTCGCGCGGGGCCTTGACGCCGAGCCGTACCTGGTTGCCCTTGACGCCCAGCACCGTGACGTCCACGTCATTGCCGATGATGACCGTCTCGCCGATGCGCCTCGTCAGGATCAGCATGGACTCCCTCCCGTCTTTCGCGTTTTTCTTGTCGCCGGGATGCCGCGGGTGCCTGATCGAGGCTGCCCCGCCACGCCGGCAGCGCGTCGCCCGCTCCTCCTGAGCCGGGCGTTTGCAGCGCAGCGATCATAACCGAACTGTCGGCGGCAGCGTCAACCCAGCCGGCTGGCCACCCAGTCACGGGCGCCGGCGAGGGCGGCGTCCAGCGCCGCGGCGTTGCTGCCACCGGCCTGGGCGAAATCCGGGCGGCCGCCACCCTTGCCGCCGACCTGCCCGGCGACGGCGTTGACGAGATCGCCGGCCTTGATGCGGCCGACGAGGTCGCGGGTGACACCGACGGCGAGCGAGACGCGCTGGCCTTCGGCGTCGGCGGCACCGAGGACGACGACGCCCGAGCCGAGCTTGTCCTTCATGCGATCGACGACGTCGCGGAGGGTCTTTGCATCGGTGCCGTCGTCGAGGCGCTGCGCCAGCAGCCGCACGCCGGCCACGGTGACGGCCTGCGAGGCGAGGTCGCCACCGGAGCCCGCGCCGCCGGCCAGCCGTGCCTTGAGCTGCTGGACTTCCTTCTCCAGGGCGCGATTGCGGTCGAGAAGCTGGCGCAGCCGCGGCTCGAGGTCGGCGCGGTTGCCCTTCACGAGGTCGGCGAGGCGGGCGAGCGTCGCCTCTTCCTCGACAACCCGCGCCAGCGCCCGCTCGCCGGTGACGGCCTCGATGCGGCGGATGCCGGCGGCGATGCCCGATTCGGCGACGATCTTGAACAGGCCGATGTCGCCGGTGCGGCGCACGTGGGTGCCGCCGCAGAGTTCGGTGGAGAGGTCACCGAAACGCAGCACCCGCACGCGGTCGCCGTACTTCTCGCCGAACAGCGCCATGGCGCCGCTGGCGACGGCATCGTCGTAGGACATGATGCGGGTCTCGCCCTCGGCATTGGCGCGGATGCCGGCGTTGACCAGCGCCTCGATCTCGCGCAGCTGCGCGGGGGAAACCGCCTCGTAGTGCGAGAAATCGAAGCGCGTGCGATCCGGGGCGACCAGCGAGCCCTTCTGGCTGACATGCCTGCCGAGCACCTGGCGCAGGGCGGCGTGCAGCAGGTGGGTCGCGGAATGATTCAGGCGCGTGGCCTCGCGTGCGGCGGCATCGACCTCGGCGGTGACCTCGGCGCCGGAAGCGATGCTGCCGGCCTCGACGGTGCCGATGTGCACATGCGCCTCGCCGTTCTTCTGCGTGTCCTCGACGCGGAAGCGGAAGCCGGGCGCGGTGATGATCCCCTGGTCGCCCACCTGGCCGCCGCTCTCGGCGTAGAACGGCGTGCGGTCGAGGACCAGGCCAGCGGATTCGCCGGCGGCGAGGGCCATCACCCTGCCGTCGTTGCGCAGGATGGCCGTGACCCGGCCCTGGTCGCGCAGCGTGTCGTAGCCGGTGAACCGGCTCTTCTCGGCGAGGCGCAGGCTGGCGCCCGCCCCCATCTCGAACTTGCTGGCGGCGCGGGCCCGCTCGCGCTGCTGGGCCATCGCCTGCTCGAAACCGTCACGGTCCACGCCGATGCCCCGGGCGCGGGCGACGTCCGCGGTGAGATCCACCGGGAAGCCATAGGTGTCGTAGAGCTTGAACACCAGCTCGCCGGCGAGTTCGCCGCCCTTCACGCCGGCGAGCGCGTCCTCGAGGATGCGCATGCCCTGGGAGAGCGTCTCGGCGAAGCGCTCTTCCTCGGTCCTGAGCACGCGCTCGACATGGCCCACGGCCGCGGTGAGTTCGGGGAAGGCGCGGCCCATCTCCCTTTCCAGCGGCCTGACCAGCCGATGGAAGAACGGCTGGCGCACGCCGAGGTCATGGCCGTGGCGCAGGGCGCGGCGGATGATGCGGCGGAGCACGTAGCCGCGGCCCTCGTTGCCGGGGAGCACGCCGTCGGTGATGAGGAAGGCGGCGGCGCGGATATGGTCGGCGATGACGCGCAGCGACGGCGAGGCCGGGTCCTTCGCGCCGGTGATCTCGATGGCGGCGCGGATGAGGTTGCGGAACAGGTCGATGTCGTAGTTGCTGTGCACGCCCTGCATGACCGCGGCGATGCGCTCGAGGCCCATGCCGGTGTCCACCGAGGGCCTGGGCAGCGGCGTCAGCTGGCCGTCGGCGGCGCGGTCGAACTGCATGAATACCAGGTTCCAGATCTCGACGTAGCGGTCGCCATCCTCGCCGGGCGACCCCGGCGGGCCGCCCGGGATCCCCGGGCCGTGGTCGTAGAAGATCTCGGTGCAGGGGCCACAGGGGCCGGTGTCGCCCATGGACCAGAAGTTGCTCTTCTCGTCGCAGCGGGTCAGCCGCGCGGGATCGACGCCGATGTGCCTGACCCAGAGGTCGGCGGCTTCGTCATCCTCGCGGAACACCGTCACCCAGAGCTTCTCCGGCGGGATCTTCAGCTCGCGGGTGATGAACTCCCAGGCGAACTCGATGGCCTCGCGCTTGAAATAGTCGCCGAAGCTGAAGTTGCCCAGCATCTCGAAGAAGGTGTGGTGGCGGGCGGTGTAGCCCACGTTCTCGAGGTCGTTGTGCTTGCCGCCGGCGCGGACGCACTTCTGGGCGGTGGCGGCGCGGTTGTAGGGGCGCTG
>WBZR01005200.1_pt1 | contig 10138 bp, 9 predicted proteins | sample 5204231 | NCBI WGS metagenome assembly WBZR01 (sample SAMN12412403, study PRJNA552823) | activated sludge metagenome | isolation source: activated sludge from anammox sidestream of wastewater treatment plant... | place: USA: Virginia | collected 2017-08 | reverse complement strand
CACGGTGGCCGCGCTGCGCGAGGAGGACATCGCCGCGCTCGCGCTCGCCGCCTGCGACGAGGCCGACCTGAACTACCCGGTGCCGCGGCGCATGACGCCGGCCGACGCCGCCGCGCTGCTGCGTGCGGTGCTGCCGGCTGCGCAGCCCGGCGCTGCGGCCGAGGGCGGCGCGCCGCCAGACGCGCCGCCGGCGCGCAGCGGAGCGCGCCGGCCGGCGCGCAGGAGTACGGCGCGCAAGCGTGCGGCGGAGCCGCCGGCCGAGGGCTGAGAGCCTGTGAAGACATGAATCGCGCCGGGCGCGATTCACGTCTTCACAGGCTCTGATCCCTCGCCGCGCCCGGGCCCGGCCGACTTCAGGCCTGGCCGCCGCCCGGCGCCTCGACTTCGTCCTCGCCCGTGGGCAGGCGCACGGTGCCGGCGTTGTAGTCGTACTCGAAGACCTCGCCGTGGCGACCCCAGGCGACCACGGTCTGCAGCGTGCGTTCGGCCTCGGCCTCGGCCTGGTGCTCGCTGAGCAGGCGCAGGAAGGGCTCCTCGGGCAGCTGGCCGCTGGGCTCCTGCTCGAGGCTGTGGCGGATGTGCGCCGCCAGCGGCACGTGCGCCAGCACCTGCTGGCCGAAGATCTCCTGGCGCAGCATGTGCGCGCCCTCGACGTAACGGCGGCCGAGCGGCGTGATCTGCAGGTCGCCGCTCTCGAGCTGCGCGAGGCCGAGCAGCGAGAGCGCCTGCGCCGCGGCGAGCAGCTCGTTGTCGGCCAGTTCGGTGGCCTCGGCCAGCTTGGGCAGGTCGGCGCGGCCGTCGAAGGGCGGCTCGACGAGGTACTCGAGCAGCCCCTCCATGCGCGCGACATCGGCACGCGGCAGGCGCTGGCCGAGCGGCGCGGCCGCGGCGCCGGCACCGCGGCCGGCGCGGCCGCTGCCGGCCGTCATCAGCGCGTAGACCTCGTCGACGAGGGCGCGCACGTCGGCACTCTCGGGGTCGCGCGGACGCGGGATCTGCACGGCGAGCTGGAAGCGGATGCGTCCCGGGTCGGTGCCGAAGATCAGCACGCGGTCGGCCATCAGCACCGCCTCCTCGATGTTGTGCGAGACGACGAGCATGGCCTGGGTCGGCATCTTGCCGCTCGTCCACAGCTCGAGGATGTCCTCGCGCAGCCGCTCGCCGGTGAGCACGTCGAGCGCCGAGAAAGCCTCGTCCATCAGCAGCACGTCGGGCTCGGTGACGAGCGCGCGCGCGATGCCCACGCGCTGGCGCATGCCGCCCGAGAGCTCGCGCGGCAGCGCGCCCTCGAAGCCGGTGAGGCCGATGAGGGCGATCGCCGCCTCGGCGCGCTCGGCGCGCTCGGCCGGCGGCATGCCGCGCGCCTCGAGCCCGAGCTCGACGTTCTGCTGCACGGTCAGCCAGGGGAACAGCGCGAACGACTGGAACACCATGCTGATCGAGCGTGCCGGCGCGTGCAGCGGCTGGCCGCGGTAGGCGACGCTGCCGCGGTCGGCGCGAAGCAGGCCGGCCATGATGCGCAGCAGCGTGCTCTTGCCCGAGCCCGACTGCCCGAGCAGCGCGACGATCTCGCCCTCGCGCAGCGTGAAGTCGACGCCGTCGAGAACCGGCCGCTCGTGCCCGTCGGCGGAACGGAACGACTTGCCGACCGCGCGCAGCTCGATGATCTCCTGGGCCATGGCGCTTGCTCGCTCAGAGATGGATGCGGTCCTCGGCCAGCCGGTACAGGCGCCGCCAGACGAAATGGTTGAGGCTCATCACGAAGATGCACATCACGCCGATGCCCAGCGCGATGCGCGGGAAGTCGCCCGCCGCCGTCATCCGTGCGATGTAGCTGCCCAGCCCGGCGGCCTCGAGCGTGGTGTCGCCCCAGCTCACGTACTCGGCGACGATGCTCGCGTTCCACGAGCCGCCGCTGGCGGTGATCGCGCCGGTCACCAGGCTCGGGAACACCGCAGGCAGCAAGTAGCGCTTCCAGCGCAGCCAGCCGCTCAGCCCCAGGTTGCGTGCCGCCAGCCGCAGCTCGGTGGGCACGCTCGAGGCGCCGGCGATGACGTTGAACAGGATGTACCACTGGGTGCCGAACACCATCAGCGGCGACAGCCAGATGTCGGGGTCGAGCCGCCAGCGCACGAGCAGCACGACGACGAGCGGAAACAACAGGTTGGCCGGGAATGCCGCCAGGAACTGCGCCAGCGCCTGCAGCCGGCCGGCCCAGCGCGGGTTCATGCCGATCCACACGCCCACCGGTACCCAGACGAGCGCGGCCAGCGCGATCAGCACCAGCACGCGCGCCAGCGTGTACAGGCCGAGCACGAACACGTGGCCCGCCTCGGCCCAGCCGACGTCGGCGTGGACGAACTCGAACAGACGCCACAGCGCGAACAGCAGCAGTGCGGCCAGCGCGGCGTCCCAGGTGCGCGCCAGCCCGGCCAGCGGCGGGCGCGGCCGCGCGCGGATCGAGGTGCCGTCGTGGCGCCGGCGCAGCAGGCCCAGGCTGCGCTCGAGCGGGGCGGCGAGCAGACGGCCGAGGCGCCGCGCGCCGCGCGAGCGCCGCAGCCAGTCGAGCAGCCAGGACTGCGGCTCGGTCTCGGAGCCGCCTTCTTCGAAGCGGAACTTGTCGGCCCAGGCCACGAGCGGGCGAAACAGCAGCTGGTCGTACAGCAAGATGCCGGCCAGCATGGTGGCGATGGCCCAGCCGATGGCGCCCAGGTCGCGCGCCTCGATGGCCAGCGCGATGTACGAGCCCACGCCCGGCAGCTTGATGTCCTGGTGCGCCACCGAGATCGCCTCGGCGGCGACGAGGAAGAACCAGCCGCCCGACATCGACATCATCGTGTTCCACAGCAGCCCGGGCATCGCGAAGGGCAGCTCGAGGCGCCAGAAGCGCTGCCAGCCCGAGAGCTGGAACACGGCCGCCGCCTCCTTCAGCTCGGCCGGCACGGTGCGCAGCGACTGGTACAGGCTGAACGCCATGTTCCAGGCCTGCGAGGTGAAGATCGCAAAGATGGCCGCGCACTCGACGCCGAACAGGTTGCCCGGAAACAGCGCGATGAAGCCGGCGACCGTGATCGACAGGAAGCCGAGGATCGGGATCGACTGCAGGATGTCGAGCATCGGCACGAGCACGCGCTCGGCGGCGCGGTACTTGGCCGCCAGCACCGCGAACAGGCAGGCAAAGACGAGCGAGCCGGCCAGCGCCAGGAACATGCGCAGCGTCGTGCGCAGCAGGTAGTACGGCAGCTGCCAGGCGTCCAGCGTCACCGGCAGCGGCTCGCCGACCTGGTAGGGGCGTGCCATCTGCGAGGCGCCCCAGGCGAGCAGCGCCAGCAGCGTCAGCACCAGGGGCAGCAGCGCCCAGTCCCAGCGGTTGAAGCGGTCTTCGGCGGCTTGCGGCGGGAGGTAGCGTGGCGGCTGCGGCATCGTTCGGCGGCTGCGGGCCGCCGATCATCCCATGCGCGTCGCGGCCGCCGCCGCGCCGCGTGCCGCCGCCCTCAGCCGAACAGGCCCAGGCGCTGCGCTTCCAGCGCCGCCTCGGCGCGCGAGCTCACGTTGAGCTTGCGGTAGATCTGCTTGACGTAGTCGGCGATGGTGTGGCGCGACAGCCCGAGCTGAACGCCGATCTCGGGCAGCGTGTAGCCCTTGGCCACGCGCAGCAGCACCTCGCTCTCGCGCTCGGTCAGGCTGACGTTGGGCAGCGTGCCGGCGTGCGGGCGCGGCTTGGCCTTCTCGGTGAAGTAGGCCATCACGCGGCGCGCGATCGAGGGCGACAGCGGCGGCTCGCCCTGGCTGATGCGCTGCAGCTGCTCGATGATGAGCTCGCGCGCCTGTTCCTTGAGGATGTAGCCGAAGGCGCCGGCCTGCAGCGCCGGGAACAGGTGCTCGTCGTCGTCGTGGATCGTCACCACCACGCTCTGCGCCTCGGGCTGCGCGTCGCGCAGGCGGGCGACGACGTCGACGCCCGAGCCGTCGGGCAGGCCGAGATCGACCAGCGCGAGCTCGAACTTGATCGACTTGACGATCTCGACGGCGTCGTGCACGCGTGCGCTCTCGGTGACGGCGGCCTCGGGGAAGACCTGCTGCACCAGCTTGCGCAGCCAGGCCCGGATCTCGGGCAGGTCTTCGAGCAGCAGGATGTTCTTCATGGCCGGCGCGCAGGAGTCGGATTCGATGTTATCGGCCGCTCGCGAACGGTTCATGAGGGGTCGGTGGCGCGATCGAGCGGGAGCGTGAGGCGTATCACGGTGCCGTAACCCTGGCCCGACTCGACCAGGCACTGCCCCTGCAGCTGCTTGGCGCGGTTCTTCATGCTGGCCAGGCCGTGGCCGCGGTCCAGGCGCGCGTCGACCGCCGGCGAGATGCCTTCGCCGTTGTCCTGGATGACGAGCTGGAAGTCGCCCTCGGCGATGCCGCAGCGCACGGCGCAGTGCGTGGCGTTGCTGTGCTTGATGATGTTGTTGGTGGCCTCGCGCAGGATGCGCGTGGTCTGCACGTAGGCGCGCGCCGACAGGCGCTGCGGCAGATCGTCGGGCGCCTGCCACTCGCCGTCGATGCCGGCCTGCGCCAGGCGTGCCATCGTCTCTGCGCGCCAGTCGCCGAGGGCGTCGCCCAGCTGCACCGCCCGGCCGGTGAGCCCGCGCACCGACAGGCGCATCTCCTCGAGCGCCTCGCGCGCCAGCGTCGAGATGCGCTCGGACTCGCTCGTGTGCACGATCGTCAGCAGCTTGGCGCCGAGGTCGTCGTGCAGGTCGGCGGCGATGCGCTTGCGTTCGCGCTCGGTCACCTGCTCGACCTGAAGCTCGGCCAGCTGGCGGTAGTTGCGCTCGATTTCGGCGGTGGCCTCGCGCACGCGCTGCTCGAGCTGCCGGCGGTCCTCCTGCGCATGCTGCAGCGCCTGGCCCTGCTGCTGCAGCAGGCGCAGGCCGGCGAGCGCGAACACCAGCGGCATCGCCATCGGCGCGGCCAGCACGAGCGGCGTGCGCTCGGCGCTCCACTGCGTCACCAGCTCGACCGTCAGCGCCAGCGCGGTGGCCGTGAGCAGCGCCGCCATTAGCCAGGCCGAGCGCCCGTGCCGGCGCAGGTGGTACAGCGCGGCGAGCACGATCTCGAGCCCGAACACCGCGTACCACGACCAGGCCAGCAGCGCCAGCCGCGTCGGGCCGGCCAGCAGCATCGACAAGGCCACCAGCGCACACTGCAGCGGCAGCGCGTTGTCCACCCAGCGGATGCGGGCACCGGCATAGCGCAGCAGGAACTGCACCGCCGCCCAGACCACGAAGGCCAGCAGCGCGAGCAGCACGAACTCCTCGGCTTCGTGGCCCAGGGGCATGCGGCGCAGCCACAGCCGTGCGTCGAGCAGCGCCGTGCCGATGGCCAGCGCGCCGAAATAGGCGAGGTGGCTTTCGCGGCGATGGATGAAGCCGAGCACGAACATGAAGCCGCCCAGCAGCAGCAGCGTCGCACTGGCGGCCAGCGGCATGTCGACGCCGAGCGCCAGGCGGCGCGCGTAGCCCGGCTCGAGCTCGGCGCGCGGCCCGATCGTGACGGCCGACAGCCCGCCGGCGCGCCAGCGCGAGCCGACTTCCTCGCGCGGCTGGCCGGCGAGCCGGACGTCCAGCCGGTTGCGGCCGGGCACGAGCAGGGCGGCGGGCAGCTCCACGAGCTGCGGGTGGTTGCAGTTGTTCGTGAGCGGCGCGCGCATGCGCCCGCCGCCGGTGAGCGAGGCGCCGTTGAGCTGGAGCTCGTAGCTCGAGCACAGCTGCGGGATCGTCACCGCCAGCGGTCCTTGAGCTGCGGCCGCGGCCGGGCGCTGGAACTCGATGCGATACCACTGCACGGCGGCATGGCCCGGACGCCGGCGCGACCATTGGTCGGGCAGCTCCACGCTCCGCGCGGCCCGCTCGTCCGGAAACGCCGTACCGTCGCCGGCCACGAGCAGCGCCGAGCGGAACGTCCGGCTGTGGTGCGGCCCGTCGTCGGCGGCGCGCGGGATCGCCGACCAGACGAGCAGGGCGGCCGCGGCGAGCGCGACGAACAGCGCGGCCGTGCGTTGCGCCCGCAGCCAGGCGAGGAGGGGCAGGCGAGCGGCCATCGGCCGGCGATTGTGCCGGCCGCGCCGCGCCGGCGGCGGCCGCAGCGCGCGCGCTGCGACAATGCGGGGCGAAAGATTGCGCGCTTGCCTCGTTCGCTGCGTCCTTGATCCGCCGCCACACCTTCACCCCGGCCGACAACCGCCGCCTGGCGCATCTGTGCGGGCCGCTGGACGGCCATCTGCGCACGATCGAGCGCACGCTCGGCGTGGCCATCGCCCGCCGGCACGCCACGCTGCGCGTCGAGGGCCCGCGCGCCGCGGTCGAGCGCACGCTGGCGCTGCTCGATGCGCTGTACGCGCGTGCCGAGCGGCCCCTGGGCGAACGAGCGCTGCAGCTCGCACTGGTCGAGGCCACCGCCGCGCGCAACGCGCCGGCGCCGGCGCCCGAGCCGCCCGAGCCGCCCGTGCTGCACACGCGCCACGCCGATCTGGCCGGCCGTACGCCCAACCAGCAGCAGTACCTGCGCCAGATCCTCGGCCACGACATCACCTTCGGCACCGGCCCGGCAGGCACCGGCAAGACCTTCCTGGCCGTGGCCTGCGCCGTCGACGCGCTCGAGCGCAACGCGGTGCAGCGCATCGTGCTCACGCGCCCGGCGGTGGAAGCCGGCGAGCGTCTGGGCTTCCTGCCCGGCGACCTGGCGCAAAAGGTCGACCCCTACCTGCGGCCGCTGTACGACGCGCTGTACGACCTGATGGGCTTCGACCGCGTGGCCAAGGCCTTCGAGCGCGGGCAGATCGAGATCGCCCCGCTCGCCTTCATGCGCGGGCGCACGCTCAACCACGCCTTCGTCATCCTCGACGAGGCGCAGAACACGACGCGCGAGCAGATGAAGATGTTCCTCACGCGCATCGGCTTCGGCAGCAAGTGCGTCGTCGACGGCGACACGAGCCAGGTCGACCTGCCCCGGGGCGTGAGCAGCGGGCTGGTGGAGGCCACGCGCATCCTGGCGCGCGTGCCCGGCATCGCGTTCACCGAATTCACCGCGGCCGACGTGGTGCGCCACCCCCTGGTGGCGCGCATCGTCGAAGCCTACGAGCGCGCGCCGGATGCGGCGCCTTCGGCGCGCGCGCCGGCGGCCGGCGGCGATGCACGCTGACGCGCGCGCTGGCGGCGCCGGGGAGCCGCCGCGGCGCGGCCGGCGCCCGGCGCTCGCGCTGTCGCTGCAGTTCGCGGATGCGCGGCATCGCGCGCAACTGCCGCGCCATCGCGTCGCGCGCTGGCTGCGCGCCGCTCTCGAGCGTGATGCCGAGCTCACGGTGCGCGTGGTCGACGCCGCGGAAGGGCGCACGCTCAATCGCCTGTACCGCGGCAAGGACTACGCGACCAACGTGCTCACCTTCGACTACGCGCATGCGCCGGTCGTGGTGGCCGACCTCGTGCTGTGCGCGCCGGTGCTCGAGGCCGAGGCGCACGCCGCCGGCGTCGCGCTCGAGGCGCACTATGCGCACCTGCTGGTGCACGGCACGCTGCACGCGCAGGGCTGGCAGCACGAACGCGCGCGCGAGGCGCGCGCCATGCAGGCGCGCGAGCGCGCCGTGCTCGCCGCGCTCGGCGTTGCCGACCCCTACGAACGGCGTCGGACGCCGGCTTAGGCCCCGTTCGGACGGCGGCGGCGCGGCTGTGCCCGGACCGCGCGCGCCTACTTGGTGCCGAAGATCCGGTCGCCCGCGTCGCCCAGACCCGGCACGATGTAGCTGTGGGCATCGAGCCGCTCGTCGATGGCGGCGGTGTAGATCGGCACGTCGGGGTGGTGCCGCTGCAGGTTCGCGACGCCCTCGGGTGCGGCGAGCAGGCAGACGAAACGCATCGATCGGGGGCGCGTCTGCCGCAGCCGCTCGACGGCCGCCACCGCCGAGTTGCCGGTGGCCAGCATCGGGTCGAGCACGATCGCGTCGCGCTCGTCCATGCCCTGCGGCATCTTGAAGTAGTACTCGACGGCCGCCAGCGTCTTCGGGTCGCGGTACAGGCCGATGTGGCCGACGCGCGCGCTCGGCACCACTTCGAGCATGCCGTCGAGGAAGCCCGAGCCGGCGCGCATGACGACGACGAAGACGATCTTCTTGCCGTCGATCACCGGGGACTTCATCCGCGCCAGCGGCGTCTCGATCTCGATGAGCTGCGTGGGCATGTCGCGCGTCACCTCGTAGGCCATCAGCACGGCGATCTCGTAGAGCAGGCGACGAAAGCTGCTGGTGCTGCGCTCGCGCTGGCGCAGCAGCGTCAGCTTGTGCTGCACCAGCGGATGGGTGACGACGTGGACGGCGGCGGGCGGGGTGCGGCTCACGATAAGGACTCCGGCTGGCCGCCGGATGCTGCCACAGCGGCGCCGGCGCCGCCCCGACACGGGCGTCCATGCGGAATCGTCCGGAGTCACGAAGCGGCCGAGATGCGCTAGAAGACGGGATCTTCGCGATCCCGACAGGAGCCGACCCGATGAACCTCGTCCGCTTTGCCGTCGCCGCGCTCGCCTGCGCCGCGACATCGTTCGCCGTGCCGGCGCAGACGGTGATGAAGAACAGCATCTCGGTGGCGCAGAACTCGCACCAGGGGGTGGCCATCGACGTCTTCGCCGCCGAGGTGGAAAAGCGCACCGGCGGGCGCTACAAGGTCCAGAACTTCTACGCCGGCGCGCTCGGCGGCGAGCGCGAGTCGATCGAGGCGGTGCAGCTGGGCACGCAGGAGCTGGCCTTCAGCTCCACCGGCCCGGTGCCCAACTTCGTGCCGGCGACGCGCATCCTCGACATCCCCTTCCTGTTCCGCGACAAGGCGCACGCGCGCGCCGTGCTCGACGGTCCGATCGGCCAGGACCTGCTCAAGGAGTTCGAATCCAAGGGCTTCAAGGCGCTGGCCTGGGCCGAGAACGGCGTGCGCCACATGACCAACTCCCGGCGCGCCGTCAACACGCCCGAGGATCTCAAGGGCCTGAAGATGCGCACGATGGAGAACCCGGTGCACGTGGCGGCCTACAAGGGCTTCGGCATCATCACCACGCCGATGGCCTTCCCCGAGGTCTTCACCGCGCTGCAGCAGGGCACGGTCGACGGCCAGGAGAACCCGCTGTCGGTGATCATGTCGGCCAAGTTCGACCAGGTGCAGAAGTACCTCACGCTCACCGGCCATGTCTACAGCCCGGCGCTGTTCCTGATGAACAAGGCCGCCTACGACAAGCTCGCGGCCGCCGACAAGCAGGCCTTCCTCGACGCCGCGCGCGAGGCCGTCAAGGCCAACCGCGCGCGCGTCGACGAGGACGACGCCAAGGGCGTGGCCGAACTGCGCGCCAAGGGCATGCAGGTCGTCGACCACCCTGACCGCGCCCGCTTCCAGGCCGCGCTCGCGCCGGTGTACGGCGAGTTCGACAAGCAGTTCGGCAAGGCCAACATCGAGCGCATCCGCAACTACAAGTAGCCGCGCTGCCCGCTGCGGTGAAGGCGCTCTTCCTGCGTTTCGAGCGCGCGACGACCGCGCTCGCCACCTTCGGTGCCTGCCTGATGCTGGCGCTGGCCTCGGCGCTGGGCCTGTGGCAGATCGTCACCCGCTTCGTCATCCAGGAGCCGGCCGAGTGGACCGAGGTGCTGATCCGCTTCGGCCTGATCTGGATGGTGTTCCTCGGCATCGCGCGCGCCTTCCGCATCGGCGCGATGGTGAGCGTCGATCTGCTCTACCGCCTGGCGGGCCGGCGGCTGCGGCGCGCGCTCGACAGCGCCGTCGCGCTGGCCGCGCTGGCGCTGGCGGCGGTGATCGTCTTCGTCGGCTGGGACTACGCGCAGCGCGGCCGCGTGCAGACGATGATCGGGCTGGAGGACATGTCGATGTTCTGGGCCTACATCGCGCTGCCGGTGGGCGGGGTGCTGGCGGCCATCGGCATCGTCGGCAACTGGCTCGATCCGCAGCGGCTCGAACTCGAGACCGCGCAATGAACCGCGGGCCGCGGGGCGCCGGCGCCGCACGGGGGCGGGCATGACGAGCGCGATGCTCGTGACGATGGTGCTGTGCTTCGCGCTCAGCGTCTCGGTGGCGGTGTCGATCGGCCTGGCCGCGCTCGT
>WBZR01005199.1_pt1 | contig 10140 bp, 7 predicted proteins | sample 5204231 | NCBI WGS metagenome assembly WBZR01 (sample SAMN12412403, study PRJNA552823) | activated sludge metagenome | isolation source: activated sludge from anammox sidestream of wastewater treatment plant... | place: USA: Virginia | collected 2017-08 | reverse complement strand
GCTGCTGGGCCTGCTCGGAACCGCGCTGGCCGGCGCACGACGGGCCTACGCCAGTTTCATGGCAGCGGATGCGGACGAAGCAGGCCGGCATGCTCTCTGCAATGGCCGGGATGACGATCCACGCATCCTCGGCGACGACCAGTTTGCCCGGACAGCCTGTGACCAGGCGACGCCAGTCGGCGCCAGGCAAGACCTGAACGAGCTGGTGCGTGCCACCTGCGAACGGTACGGCGTCAGCGACGCCGATCTGGCCGTGCCATCACGAAATCGCCTGCACGCGCGTGTGCGTGCCGAGATCGCTCGCGCCGCCATCGACGGGCGCGCAGCCACGCTGACCGAGGTTGCCCGCCGCTTCGGCCGAAGTCCGTCGGCGCTGTGCCGGCGGGTCAGCCAGCTCCGGCGAGGTAGGGATAGTCAATAAGTGAACACCGGCACCGTCAGAGCTTGCGGTTCTCGACGACGTGGAAGAGCGCAGCGATGACGCGGCGGTCGAACTGGCTGCCGGCCCCGCGCATGAGCTCATCGAGCGCGCCCTGCACGGAGAGCCCCTGGCGCCAGGCACGCGGGCTGAGCAGCGCGACGAAGGCATTGGCGACGGCCAGCACCTGTCCCGCCAGCGTGATGCGATCCGCAGCCAGCCCGCGCGGGTAGCCGCGGCCGTCGGGGCGCTCCTGCTTCTGCGCGATGATGTCCACGACCGGCCCGTCGAACTGCAGGCCGCGCAGCAGCTCCAGCCCGTACTCGACATGGCGGTGGAGCAGCTGCTGCTCCTCCGCCGTCAGCGGTCCGTCGCGGCTGAGCAGCTCCGCCGGGATCATGATCTTGCCGATGTTGGCGAGACTCGCCGCCAGGTTGAGCGTGCTGCGCTCCTGGTCGCTGAAGCCCAGCTCCCGCGCCAGCGCATCGGCCACCTCGGTCATGCGCTGGGCGTGGTTCGCCGAATAGGGATCGTGCCGGTCGACGACGCTGACCAGCGTCAGCACCAGCCGGCGCAGCATGTCGGTGTTGCGCTCGTTGGCCTGCTGCATCTCCGTCACGTCGCCCAGCACCAGCAGTATCAGGTCGCCCTCCTCGCCGATGCGGTCCACCGGGATGAAGCTGGCGTGGAAGCTCCGCTGCTGTTCGCCGAGCGGCCAGTGCAGCAGCCGGTGCGCGGCGCCGCCCTGCTGGCGCACCTGGCCGATGCCGTCGAGGAGCACGGCCTGCACCGGCTGGGGCAGCACCGCCGTCAGCAGGCCGCCGAGCATGGACTTGATGGTGGTGCCGGCGGCGCTGGCGGCGGCCTGGTTGGCGAACAGCACGCGGTTGTCCGCGGCCACCAGCAGTGTCAGCACGTCGAGGCTGTCGGTGATGGTGTGCAGGCGGTCGGTCTGCCGCTGCAGGCGGCCGGCCTTGTCGGCCAGCTCGTCGGCAAGGTGCCGGGCGCGCACGCCGCTGCCGTGGCGCCAGGCCGCCACCGCCACCGCCGCCACCGAGAACAACAGCAGCGACAGCGCCACCAGCAGGAAACGCCGGCGCTCGTCGGCGAGGCTCAGCGCCTGGCTGGCGTCGACCTGCTGGGCCAGCACCCAGGGCTGGCCGGTGATCGGCCGGCTCACCTGCAGGACACGCTCGCCGCGGTAGTTGTCGAGGCTGACGAGGCGGCCGGGCATGGTCACCGCCGCCACCTCCGCCAGCTCGGCGCGCGCCAGCGGCAGGCTCCGGCGCAGCGGCCGGGAACCGTCACGGGTCGGCGACAGCAGCACCACGTCCTCGCCGCGCTTCTCCAGCAGCAGCGATTCGCTCTCCTCGGCGAAGTCGGGGCCGCGGCTCAGCAGCGGATAGAGGTCGGTGGCGGCGGCGCGGATGGCGAGCAGCACGCCCAGCGGCCGGGCAGCGTCGGCGCCCGCGCCGGATACCGTGGCGATCGGCAGGGCCTGCACCAGCACCGCCTGGTCCTCGGCATCGGTCATGAGCACGACCACCCGCTGGCCGGCCAGCGCCTGCTGCGCCACGGCCGCGTAGGTGTCCGCCAGCTCGAACAGCCCCGGTGTCGCCACCAGCGGCCTGAGGCGGCCATCGAGGAGCGCCAGCCCGGCGCTGCGTGGCTGCGGCATGTTGGCGGGCACGCGCGCGGCGCTGCCGGATCCGAACCCATCGCGGTCCGCCGCCGCCAGCAGCAGGTTGCGCAGGTAGCCGAGCGAGCCGGCCTCCGCGGCCGCGGGTCCCGCAGCGGGCTCACCCGCACCGGCGGCCTGCCACAGGTAGAAGCGCAGCGAGGCATTGGCGGCCAGTTCCTCGAGGTTGCGCCGGTCGGTGGCGAGCAGCCGCGCGATGGCATCCGCCTTGGTGTCGGCCACCAGGCCGAGCCGGGTCTCCCACTGCAGGAGGTCGCGCTGCTTCTCCTCGCCGATGTAGGCATTGATGAGGAAGGCACCGACACCGAGCAGCAGCGCCAGCAGGGCTGCGGCGGCGGCGACCGAGGCGCGCGGGCTGATCACCGGCGCGATCCGCCGGCCGGCGTGTGGATCCACCAGCCGTGCTCGTTGATGGAGTACACGGGCGCGTAGTGCACCACCTGCCGGTGCGGCAGCACGGCGCGCACCTGGTTGTCCAGCACCAGGATGTCATCGCTGCGGCCCACGGCCAGCACCGCGTGGGGCGCGCGCAGATTGGTGTCCTGGACGACGACGATGCGCAGGTCGCCATCCGGATAGCCGAGCCAGCGCAGCGAGAAGTACTTGGTGATGGCGTAGTCCTCGCAGTCGCCGCCGTTGCCGAAGAACTCCCGGGGAATGGCCCAGTAGTCCTCGATGCCGTAGTTGTCGATGTCGAGGACGTAGTCCATCTCGTTGGCGTAGCGGTTGACCTCGCGCAGCTGCTCCGCGGCCGGCCGGCCGCGCAGGCCGCCGAGGAAGGCGAGCCAGCGGCCCATGTGGCAGCGGTTGATGCGCCGCTCGCTGCAGTCGCCGTCGCGCAGGTTGTCCTTCAGCTGGCGCTCCAGCGCCTGCAACCACTGCGGGAAGGCGGCGATGCCCTCCTGGGGCGCCTGGTGGTAGCCGAAGAGGTCCGGCGCGAAGGCGCGGGCCGGGCTGGCGATCAGGACCAGTGCCAGGACCGGGAGCGTCCGGGCCGCTGCCCGGCGGAACTGGGACATGTTCGATTGAGCCGCTGCGGGTGACACCGTAGTATCACGTAGTCTTCGACTCCATAACAACCAACTTTATGAAAAACCAGTCGAGCCGCCCGCTCCCCCGTCATCACCAGCTGCTGGCGTTGCTGGCACTGCTGCCGTTCATGCTGCCGGCAGGCGCTGCCGCGACCACCGACGACATCCAGGCCCGCTTCGACTCGGCCCTGCAAGCCATCGACAACGATCACCTGCTGACCGCGCGGCAGACCCTGCAGGACCTGCTGGCCGATAGCCCGAGCCTCAACCGCGCGCGCCTGGAACTGGCCCGCGTCCACTACCTCACCGAGGATTTCCCCAGGGCCCGGGCCGAGGCGCAGCGTGTCCTCGACGACCCGACGACGCCGCCGCAGGTGCGGGCGACGGTGCTGGCCTTCCTCGCGCAGATCGACGCCGACGAGAAGCGCGTCACCCAGCGCCACCAGTGGCGGCCGTCGATCTACGCCGGGCTGATGTACGACTCCAACGTCAACATCGGGCCGAGCCGCGACATCATCGACATCGGCGGCACCCGCTACACGGTGCTGCCGGGCTCGCAGGAGACCGACGACTTCGCCTGGGTGGTCAACCCGGCCCTCTCCCACATCTACAACCCCAACCGCCATTTCCAGTCCGGGGAGCACACCGGCAGCTTCATCTGGCAGACCGACGCCAGCGCCTACTACCGCGGCTATTTCGACGAGCACGACTTCAACCTCGGCGTGCTGACGCTGCGCACCGGCCCGGCCTGGATCGTGCCGCGCCACTGGCGCGCCACGGTGGGCCTGCAGGCCGACCAGATCTGGCTCGGCGACGACAGCCTGGCGCTGTTCACCTCGCTGTACCCCGGCATCGTCTGGCAGCTCGGGGAGGACTGGGAGATCGGCCTCGACGCCGGCCTCACCCATCGCAACTACGATGACCATGCCGACAGCGGCCGCGACGGCTGGGACAAGAAGGCCAACGTCTCGGCCACCCGCTACTTCGACGGCCGCCGCTGGGCGCTGCAGGGCGGTGTCGGCTACCACGATTTCGACGCCGACGAGGACCGCTTCGGCTACCAGGGCCCGGAGGTCTACCTGGGCGCCATCGCCCAGGCCTGGGACGGCGGCATGGTGTATGGCCGCATCGGCTACACGCTCTACGACTTCGACGGCACCGAGCCGCTGTTCAACACCGGCCGCGACGACGACGAGTGGCGCTACACGCTGGGGTTCCAGCACGACTTCCGCGAGGGCCTGCTCGGCGGCTGGGCGCTGCAGGGCAGCTGGATCTACACCGACAACCGCTCGGACGTGGACATCTACCAGTACGACCGCAACGTCGTCAGCCTCGGCCTCGCGCGGAGTTTCTGAAAACCGAGCGATGCTTCGTTAACATATTGCCGGACACGCTTCACACCACGCCGATGACGGCGTGAACCCGCCGCGATTTTCCGGTACAACTAAGCCAAGGCGGACCACAAGCCAACAAGACCGCCGGGGCGGCAGATCCCGCCCGCTGGAGAACAACAACAATGCATGCCATCAGGCTCGCCATCATTTTCCTGCTCGCTTCCTGGTCGTTCGGCGCCCACGCGGCCGATCTCGCGCTGCAGAACCAGGACTGCGCCAAGGTCCTCGAGAGCTGGGCCGAGAACCCGAAGTCGGTGCCCAAGGGGCTCGTCGATGCCTGCAAGGAGCAGCTGGCCCAGGCGGCACCGGTCGCCGCCGTGGCTGCCGCGCCGGCCCCGGCCGCGATCGATCCCTGCGCCCAGGGCGGCGCTGCGGGCAACGTGCTCTGCTGGGGCCCCTGGGCTGCGCTGGCTCCCGCGGCCGCGGCGCCGCTCGCATCGCTCGCCATCCCCGAGGAGCGCGGCGACTGCGACGTCGGCTCGGGCCTCGCCGAACAGTGCCGCGTGCAGCTGGCGGCGGCGGAACCCCCGGCGGAATACCTCGTCGAGCCCTGCACGGCCGGTGCGCCCTGCGGCTTCGCCACCTTCGTCAGCGGCGTCACCAGCACGGGCGACGTCGAGGACACCTCGTTCAAGCGCTTCGACATGGACAGTGATGGCACGCGCTTCACCGTCGACCCGGACGGGCCCGACCAGGTGGATTCGGTCACCATGGGCACCAACGTCCAGCCGCGTCCCGACGAGTGGTCGAACCTGCGATCCAGCGGCACGGCGGGCAGCGAGCAGTCGCGGCTGGTCGCCCGCATCCTCGGCGACGAGGAGAGCGGCATCGAGCTGGCCGCCGACATCTGGGCGCATGGCAACCGCGAGACCCGCACCGGCCACTCCGGCTACTTCGCCTGGGGCACGGCAACCTCCGCCTCCGGCCTGAGCCTGCTCAACGGCAACGGCATCTCGCTGACCTTCACCGGCCCGATGTCGGTCAACAACGCCACCAACGCCTCGGTCACCGTGAATTTCGGCAGCCAGGCGAACTGGACGGGCACCTGGACCAACCCGGCCTGGTCCTTCGGCGCGGGCGGCAGCGTCAGCGGCCCGAACCTGCTGTCCAGCCCCGCGCAGTTCACCAGCAATGTGCAGTCCGGCAGCGTCGTGCAGGGCGCGCTGCTCGGCGAGCCCGGCAGGCAGCAGGGGCTCGCCCACATCATCGACGTGCGCCTCACCGACGGCGGCCACATCAAGGACGTGGGCCTGCTGCGTCCCACCGGCCCCGTCCCGGATGCCGCCGGCGCCATCTCGCCCTGAGGAAGCAGACCATGACCACGCCAATCCGCATCACCCTGCTCGCCACGCTGGCCCTGCTCGCCCTCCCGGCCGGGGCCGCCAGCATCACGCTGCAACCCTCGCAGGCGATCGTCCAGCAGGGCGCGAGCTTCACCGTGGACCTGCTGCTCGATGCGCTCGATGCGCCCGGGAGCCACCCCGGGATGTTCGGTGGCCAGGTGGTCATCGACTACGACCCGTCGCTGCTGCAGTTCACCGGCTTCGACACCAGCCTGCATCTGTTCGAGCCGGTCACCGAGGGCACGTCGGGCACGCGCAAGACCGTCACGTTCGGCTTCGACAACGCCACGGACAACGGCCTGGTCGGCCGCTACGGCTTCAAGGCCATCGGCAGCCCGCAGCAGATCGCGACACTCGGCGTGCAGGATGCCGATGACTTCATGGGCACCTTCATCAGCTACCTGCCGACCTACCAGGCCTTCTATCCCGGCTTCACCGGCACCTCGGTGCAGATCGCGGCCGTGCCGCTGCCCGCCGGCGCATGGATGGCCCTGACCGCGCTCGGCGCGGCGGCCACCCGCCTGCGACGCCGCAGCCGGCAGGAAAGCCCCGCCACTCGATGAGGCCGGCGCCGGCCTGGCTCGCCGCGGCACTGCTCGCCTCCTCCGCCGCCGGCTTCGCCGCCGGCAACACACCACCCGCGGGCGCAGCCGCCGATGCCTGGCGGGCGGCGATTGCCGATGCCGCCGCCGATGGCCTCGATCCGGCCGCCTACGACGATGCCGCCAGCCTGGCGCAGGATCTCGGCGCCGGGCGGCTCGATCCGCGCCTCGCCGACCCCGACTGGCACATCCCGCGGCCCGCCCCGGCCATCGACCTCGGCAGCGGCCTGCTGCCCGAAGCCCTGCGGCCCGCATCGGCCGACTACGCCCGCCTGCGCGAGGCGCTGCGCCGCTACCGCGCGATCCGCGACAGCGGCGGCTGGCCCACGCTGCCGGCCGGCGAAGTGCTGCGTGCCGGCCAGCGTGATCCGCGGGTGGCGACGCTGCGCGAACGGCTGCGGCGGAGCGGCGACTTCGACAGCGAGGTCGGCGCCGACCCCTGGTTCTTCGACGCCGCGCTCGACGGCGCGCTGCGCCGCTTCCAGCAGCGCGTCGGCCTGCCGGGCAGCGGCATCCTCGACGAGGCAACCCGCGCGGCGGCCAATGTCGGCATCGACGAACGCATCGGCCAGCTCGCCGTGGCGCTGGAGCGCTGGCGCTGGCTGCCACGCCAGCCGGGCGACGAGTACGTGTGGGTCAATATCGTCACCGGCACGCTCGAGGTGGTGGGGTCAGGCGGTCCGGAACTCGCCATGCGCGTGATCGTCGGCCATCCCGGCCGCCCGACACCCGCCATGAGCGGCGAACTGCGCCAGGTCAGCTTCAACCCGGCCTGGTCGGTGCCACGGACGATCGCGGTGGAGGACCTGCTGCCGCGCGAGCAGGAGGAGCCCGGCTTCCTCGCCGCGCGGGGCTTTCGCGTGTTCGCCGCGGGCAACGGCCGGCAACTGGCTGTCGACGCGGTGCCCTGGTCCCGCCTCGACGCCGAACACTTTCCCTACCGCCTGCGCCAGGATCCGGGACCGGGCAATGCCCTCGGGCGCGTGAAGATCGCCTGGGACAACCCCTACGACATCTACCTGCACGACACGCCGTCGAAGGGTCTCTTCGACCTCAACCGGCGCACGCTGAGTTCAGGTTGCATCCGCCTGCAGGACGCGGCGGCGCTGGCGACGCTGCTGCTGTCGCGGGATCGGCGCTGGGATGCCGCAGCGACCGCGGCAGCCATCGACCGCGGCAGCACGCAGGTGCTGAACCTGAGGCATCGCCTGCCGGTCTACGTGGTCTACCTCACCGCCTGGGTGGAAGCCGATGGCAGCGTGCAGTTCCGCCGCGACAGCTACGGGCGCGATGCGCGGGTGCTGGCGGCCCTGCAGGCCTCGCTGGCGGAAGCCGGCGGCGCCCGGTGATCGCGCGCCTCAGGCCGGTGCCGACGCCTCTTCCAGGCGGGCATCGACCTCGTCCTGCTGCAGCTCGAAGATGCGCGCGTAAACGCCATTGCGCCGGAGCAGCTCGGCGTGGGTTCCGCGCTCGGCGATGCGGCCGCCTTCCAGCACCAGGATCTCGCTCGCCGTCCTGACCGTGGACAGGCGGTGGGCGATGGTGAGCACCGTGCGGCCCCTGGCGAGCTCGCGGATGGCGGCGTTGACCTCGCGCTCGGTTTCCACGTCGAGGTTCGAGGTGGCTTCGTCGAGGATGAGGATCGGCGCGTCCTTGAGCAGGGCGCGCGCGATGGCGATGCGCTGGCGCTGGCCACCGGAGACCTTCGAACCCATCTCGCCCACCGGCGTGTCGTAGCCCTGCGGCAGGCTGGCGATCCACCCGGCGAGGTTGGCGCGGCGGGCCGCCTGCTCCACCTCGGCCTGGCTGGCGCCGGGCCGGCCCATGCGGATGTTGTCGCCGATGGTGGTGTTGAAGATGTAGTTGCGCTGCGAGACCACGGCGATCAGGTTGCGCAGCTCGTCGAGGCCGAAGCGGCGCAGGTCGGTGCCGCCGATGGTCACCGTGCCCTGCTGCGGATCCCAGAAGCGCAGCAGCAGGTTGGCGATGGTGCTCTTGCCGGCGCCGCTGGTGCCGACGATGGCCACATGCTGGCCCGGCTGGATCTCGAGGCTGATGTCGGCGAGCACCGGCGTGGCGCCCGCCTTGTAGGCGAAGCTGACGTTGCTCAGGGCGATCGCCGGCTGCACGGCCGCCGGCGCGGGATCCGCCGGGTCGGTCACCGCCGGCTTCTGGTCCATCAGCTCCCACAGCCGCCGCGCGGAGATGATGGCCACGCGGTAGTCGTTGACCACGTTGTTGAGGCCGATGGTGGCGTAGAAGCTGGTGAGCGCGACGGCCACCACCACCGGCACGGTGCGCAGCGGATCGATGCTGCCGTCCAGCACCAGACTCCAGCTGACCCAGACCATGGCCACCGCGGCGGCGGCCACCACCATCTCGGTGCAGCCGCGCTGGAAGGCGTCGGCGCGGGTGAGATGGTCCTGTCCGCGCTTGAGGTCCTCGCCGATGACCCAGGCCTGCTGGCGGCGGCGCTCGCCGTAGCCGAAGGCCACCGTGTCGCGGATGCCCTGCAGGCTGTCGGTGAGGAAGGCATTGACCTGTCCCTGCTTCGCACGCCATTGCTCGCCGCCCTGGGAGCCGAGCACGGTGGTGATCAGCGGCAGCACGAACACCATGAAGGCGAGGAACGGCGCCAGCGTCCAGGCGTAGACCGGGTGATGGAAGTGCGCCAGGTACCAGAGCAGGATGCCCGGCACCACCAGCGCGCACACCGCCGGGGCGATGGTGTGGGCATAGAACGGCTCCACCCGCTCGCAATCGTTGATGACGCGCGAGACGGCGTCACCCGTGCGCAATTCCGCGGTACCGGCCGGGGCCAGCGGCTCCATGCGGTCGTAGAACTCGTTGCGCAGCATCGCCAGCAGGCGGAAGGCGACATAGTGGCCGGTGTAGGTCTCGATGTAGTTGAACAGGCCGAGCAGGAAGGCATAGAACGCCAGCATCCCGCCGATGCGCCACAGCGTGTCCGCCGTGGGCTCGGCCACGTACATCGAGACGCCGGCGGCCGCGAAGGCGATCAGCGCCACCTGCATCAGCAGCTTCACCGCGCGGGCGAAAGTCGAGAGCACCATGATGCCGTTCAGCGGCTTCATGAACTTCAGCAGGCGGACGACGATTTCCCAGTGACTCATGCTGCGCCTCCCGCTGTCGCCAGGCGGGCGTCGCCGCCCGCGCCTCCCTGCCGGCCCCGCTGGTTCGCGCCGACCATGCGCGCGTAGACACCGCCCTGGGCCAGCAGCTCGGCATGGCTGCCGGTCTCCAGCACCCGGCCATCGCCCATGACGATGATGCGGTCGGCCTTCTCCACGGTGGAGAGCCGGTGCGCGATCAGCAGCACGGTCTTGTTGTGCGTGAGCTTGCCGAGCGCCTCGTGGATGACCGTCTCGGTCTCCAGGTCGATCTGCGAGGTGGGCTCGTCGAGGATGATGATGGGCGCGTCCTTGAGCAGCGCGCGGGCGATGGCCAGCCGCTGCACCTGCCCGCCGGACAGCGACAGGCCGCGCTCGCCGACCAGCGTGTCGAAACCCTGTGGCAGCGAGGCGATGTGGTCGTGGATGTTCGCCGCCTTGCAGGCGGCCACCAGCTCCGCCTCGCTGGCGTCGGCCTTCGCCACCCGCAGGTTCTCGGCAATGGTTCCGTAGAAGAGGTAC
>WBZR01005196.1_pt1 | contig 10142 bp, 2 predicted proteins | sample 5204231 | NCBI WGS metagenome assembly WBZR01 (sample SAMN12412403, study PRJNA552823) | activated sludge metagenome | isolation source: activated sludge from anammox sidestream of wastewater treatment plant... | place: USA: Virginia | collected 2017-08 | reverse complement strand
CGCGGCCGCGTTCGGTGCGAGGCGGCCGGACGCGGCGGATCGCGGCGGAGACGCGGGCAGCGCCCCCGGCGACCGGGGAGGCGGCGCCGCAGGCCCGGACACGGCGGCCGACCCCCTCCCCTTCACGCCGGCCACCGTCCTCTCCGACGTGCCGACCGCATTCCTGACCCGCGAGGGCGAGCCGTACCAACCGATGAACTACGACCGGATGTGGCACGGCCCGATCAGCCTGCGCCGTGCGCTGGCCACGTCGTCGAACCTGGTCGCGGTCAAGGTCCTGGACGCCGTCGGGCTCGAGGCCACGATCGACACGGCCGAGGCGCTCGGCATCACCACGCTCGGCGACCGCGACCGCTATGGCCTGGCCCTGACGCTCGGCGGCGGCGAGGTCCGCCTGATCGAGCTGACGGCCGCCTTCGGGGGGCTTGCCAACGGCGGGCGCCGCGTCATGCCCAACCCCATCCTCGCCGTGCTGGACGCCGAGGGCTTCCGTCGCGCACGGGCGGACGGAGGCGCCGGGCTGGCCGCGCTGGCGAACGTCCGGACCATCGGCGATGCGCCGGTCGTCGACCCGCGCGTCGCCTGGCTGGTCACCGACATCCTGGCCGACGACCAGGCGCGGCTGCCGGCGTTCGGCGAGGGCAGCGTGCTGGCCATCGGCCGGCCGGCGGCGGCCAAGACCGGCACGACGACCGACTTTCGCGACAACTGGACCGTCGGGTACACGCCCGACCTGGCCGTCGGCGTGTGGGTCGGCAACGCCGACAACAGCCCCATGGCGTACATCAGCGGCATCACCGGCGCGGGCCCGATCTGGCACGACGTCATGCAGGCCGCGCACCGCGGCCGCCCCGCCCGACCGTTCGTCCGGCCCGACGGCCTCGTGCGCGTCGAGGTGTGCACGACCAGCGGTCGCCTGCCGACAAGCGCCTGCCAGCGGCGCGCGCCCGAGTGGTTCATCGCGGGTACCGAGCCGCGCACCTTCGACACCTCCTACCGATCCGTCGCGATCGACGCCGCCACCGGGCTGGCATGGGCCGCGGGCTGTGCCGGCCCGCGCGTCGAGCGGGTCTTCCGAAGCCTGCCGCCGGACGCTCAGGACTGGGGGCGCCAGGCCGGCATCCGCCCGCCGCCGGACGAGACATGCCTCGGGCAGGCGGTGGCCGAGGCGAGCGTGGACATCGGGCGCGGAGCCGGCCCCCGGTTCGGCGACGACGCCGGCGACCCGGATCGCGACACCGGCGCCGCGCCGGCCCTCGTCGTGACCCGGCCGGCGCCCCGCAGCACGTTCGCGCTGACCGCGCAGCTCCCGGAACGGTTCCAGCGGATCGAGCTGGCCGCTCGCCCCGACCGCGCCGTGCGCCTGCGTCACGTCGAGCTGCGGGTCGACGGGCGGCCCATCGCCACGGTGCGCCGCCCTCCGTACCGCGCGTTGTGGCCGCTCGCCCTGGGCGACCACACCGTGGAGGCCGTCGGGACGACGCTCGACGGGCGGCAAGTGCGCAGCGCGGCGGTCGAGATCACCGTGCATCCCGATGCCATCGCTCAGGCTGCGCCACCGTGACGCCCCGGATCACGGGTCGCGCGCGCGACCCCGACCCCGGCTGCCCCCGGCCCGTACCGCCAGGTCCAGACCGCCCCACGCGGCCGCCGCCCGGCCACCCACGAGGAGAGGACGCCATGAACATCCAGCCCAGCCGAACGCCCGGCCTCCCCGGCCGCCCCTTCCGCGGTCTCGCGCTCGCCGCCGCGCTCGCGGCCATCCTCGCCCCGCTGGCGGCGTGCGGGCCGAAGGCGCGCGTCAACGAGTCGACGCTCCCGGTCGATGCCGACGGGGTCATGATCGCCAGCCGGCCCGACCTTCCGGAGCGCGGCGTGGGCGTGGCGTCATTGGCCGTGTTCCCGCAGGTCGACACCCCGCTGGCGGTCACGCAGACCCAGCCCGAGGATGGCGCGGACGGCGTCGCGGGCGGCAAGGACGAAGCGCGCATCGTCGTGCAGTTCAACCACCCCGTCGTCCCGCTGGTGTCGGTCGACGACCAGGCCGGCCTGCCCGCGGCCGCGACGGTCACGCCGGCCATCGCCGGCAAGGGCGAGTGGCTCAACACGTCGACGTGGATCCTGACGCCGGACGGCGACCTGCCGCCCGCGACGCGGTTCACGGTGTCGGTCGACGCGGACCTGACCGACATCCTGGGCGGCAAGCTCGCCGAGCCCGTCCGGTTCAGCTTCGTCACCGCCGCCCCGGCCGTCGTGCGGACGTACCCCGAGGACGGCAGCGTCGATGCCGGGGCCACACAGCCCATCACGGTCACGTTCAGCCAGGCGATGGACCGGGCCTCGGCCGAGGGAGCGTTCCGCGTGCATCCGGCCGACCGGCCCGGCGAGACCGTGCCGGGCACGTTCCGATGGTCGGGCAACGACATGGGCTTCCTGCCGGGCCGCGCCCTGGCGCGCGGCGCCGCGCACGTGGCCACCGTCGCCGCCGGCGCCCGCGCGGCCACCGGCGAGGCCGGCCTGGCCGCGGACCACGCGTGGCGCTTCACGACCGCGCCGCTGCCCGTCCTGGTCCGGACCACCCCGGCGGACGGCACCCAGAAGTCGCCCCACCTTCGCCACGAGTCGCTCAAGCTCGTCTTCAACACCCCGATGCGCACCGACGGCGTCACGGTCACGGTGCAGCCGACGATCACCAACCTCTCGGTCTACGCCTACGACGGCCGGGAAGCCTCGGTCAACGGGGGCTGGCTGGCCTCCACCGCCTACACCGTGACGGTCAAGGCCGAGTCGGAATCACGCTTCGGCGACGCGCTCGGCGAGGACCGCGTGATCCGGTTCACCACCGCCGAGATCGAGCCGTCGCTGTGGCTCAAGTCCACCGGGCGGTTCAGCGTCTACGACGCCGCGCGCCCGCCGCTGGCCTTCGTCGATGCCATCAACGTCGAAGCGGCCGATGTCGCCGTGTACAACGTCGACCGCGCGGCCTTCCTCCGGATGACGACGACCTCGGACCGCTGGAGCGCCTGGGACTCGTATCGGCCCGCCGAGGGCAACCTCGTCCGCCGGTGGACGGCGAGCACGCAGGCGCCGCTCGACACGGCGCGGCGCATCTCGGTGACGCTCGGCGCGGGCGCCGGCGGCGCCATCGAGCCGGGGCTGTACTACGTCCGGGTCACGTCCGACGCCGCGGCGGACCGCGACAACCGCATGATCTTCCTGGCCACCGCCGTCAACCTGACCATCAAGCACAGCTGGGACGAGATCCTGGTGTGGGCGACCGACCTGCGCACCGGCAAGCCGGTGGCCGGCCTGCCGATCGACCTGTACGACCAGGACACCGAGCCGCTCGCCAGCGGCCGGACCGACCGCGACGGCGTGTACCGCGCCGGGGTGTCGGAGAAGGACGGCGACGCCGCGCTCGTCGCCGTCAGCGAGTCGGGCGGCCGCATCGTGGCCGCCGCCAGCGCCGAGTGGACCGAAGGGATCGACCCGTGGGCGTTCAACCTGCCCTACAGCGGCTACCGCCAGCCCCGCTACGCCGCGCTCTACACCGACCGGCCGATCTACCGCACCGGCCAGACCATCTACTACCGCGGCGTCGTGCGCGACGACGATGACGCCGTCTACGCGCTGCCGAACGTCGACGAGGTGTTCGTGACGGTGCGCGACCCGAACTACGAGGAGGTGCTCAAGACGACGCTGCGCGTCGGGGACTTCGGCACGGTGGCCGGCGAGATCCCGCTGGCGCCCGGCGCGCGGCTGGGGGCCTACACCATCGACATGGCGGTGCGCCGGGACGACGACCCCGAGGCGTACGACAGCATCGCCAGCGTCTCGTTCACGGTCGCGGCGTACCGCAAGCCCGAGTTCCAGGTGACCGTGTCGACCGACCAGCCCGACTACGCCAACGGCGAGACCGTCAAGGTCACGGCCGACGCCGCCTACTTCTTCGGCGGGCCCGTGGCGGGCGCCGCGGTCCAGTGGCGGCTCTTGACCGACGACTACTTCTTCAACCCGCCCGACGTCGAGGGTTGGTGGGACTGGATCGACTACGACCTGACCGAGCAGCGCTACTACGACGCCCAGGGCGAGGTGGTGCGCGAGGGCGAGGGCACGCTCGATGCCGACGGCAAGCTGACGTTCGAGATCCCGGCCGACCTCGGCGAGGCGCCGCTCAGCCAGGTGTTCACCATCGACGTCGAGATCACCGACATCAACCACCAGGCCGTGGCGGGGCGGACGAGCGCGGTGGTCCACAAGGGCAACGTGTACGTCGGGCTGCGGCCCGCGCGCTACGTCAGCGGGCGCGGCGAGCCGGCAGCCTTCGACGTCCTGGCCGTCGACCCCGACGGCCGGCCGGTGCCCGGCCAGGCCGTCGACCTCGCGTTCCAGCAGCGCACGTGGTACAGCGTCAAGGAGAAGCGCGAGAACGGCGAGTTCTACTGGACCAGCGCCTACACCGACACGCTGGTCTCCGAGGCCACCGTGACCACCGACGACGACGGCGCGGCGACGGCGTCGTTCACCCCAGCGGAGGGCGGCGTGCACCGGCTGGTCGCGGTCGCGCGCGACGCCGCCGGCAACGAGGTCCGGAGCGCCACCTACGCGTGGATCACCAGCGGCCGCTTCGTCAACTGGCGCCAGGAGAACAACGACCGGATCGCGCTCGTCGCCGACAAGAAGCTGTACGCGGTCGGCGACGTCGCCAAGGTGCTGGTGCCCGCGCCGTTCGCCGGCGCGGAGGCGCTGGTCACCGTCGAGCGGGGCAAGCTCCGCGACGTGCGACGGGTGGCGCTGCCCGGCAACAGCGAGACCCTCGAGATCCCGATCCGCCCGGACTACACGCCCAACGTCTACGTGTCGGTGGTCCTGGTCAAGGGCGTCGGGCCCGACAGCCCGCTGCCGCAGCTCAAGGTCGGCTACACCAACCTGCAGGTGTCGACCGACACCAAGATCCTGGACATCGCCATCCGCCCCGACAGGGACGAGCCCTACCGCCCGCGCGACACCGTGCGGTACGCCGTCGACGTGACCGACCACACCGGCAAGCCCGTGCGCGCCGAGCTGTCGGCGGCGCTGGTCGACAAGGCGATCCTGTCGCTGGCCCCGGACCCGTCGACATCGCTGGTGAACGCCTTCTACGGCCAGCGGATGCTCGGGGTGGGCACCGGCGCGTCGCTGACGGAGTTCGCCGACCGGCTCAACCAGGAGCTGGCGGCCGAGAAGAAGGGCGGCGGGGGCGGCCCCGCCGATGCCGAGGGCACCGTGCGGCGGCTGTTCCGCGACACGGCGTTCTGGAGCCCGTCCGTGGTCACCGGGGCCGACGGCAAGGCCTCGCTCGAGGTCGAGCTGCCCGACAACCTGACGACGTGGAACCTCAACCTGCGCGGCGTCACCGGGGCCGACACGCTGGTGGGCACGGGGGTCAACGAGATCGTGAGCACCCGGCCCGTGCTCGTGCGGCCGGTCGTGCCGCGCTTCTTCGTCGTCGGCGACGCCGCGCAGATCGAGACCGTGGTCAACAACGCCAGCGGGGCGGCGGTCGACGTGGCGGTGTCGCTGGCTGCCACCGGCCTGGGCATCGCCGACCCCGCGCCGCAGGACCTCTCGATTCCGGACGGCGGCCGGGCCAAGGTCGTCTGGCAGGTCGAGGTGCCCGCCACGGGCCTCAACCCTCCCACCGTGCCGGATGCGTTCGGCTCGGTGACCGTGCAGATGGGCGCCACCGGCGGCGGCCACACCGACAGCGTCGAGCTGCAGATCCCGGTGTACCAGTTCAGCGAGCCACAGGTGGTGGCCACGGCGGGCGAGGTCGGCACGGGCGAGACGCGGGTGACCGAACGCATCCAGCTCCCCGAACGGGTCGACACGTCGCAGGGCGACCTGTCGGTGCGGCTCGCGCCGTCGCTGGCGGCGGCGAGCATCGCCACGCTCGAGTGGCTGGAGCCGCACCCCCAGGAGTGCCCGGGCGGCGCCGTCAGCCGCCTGGTGCCGAACGTGGCCACGCTTCTGGCGCTCCAGAAGCTCGACGTGGCCGGCGACCGGCGCGCGGCGCTGAAGGCAGCGCTCGACGCCGACGTGCCCGAAACGCTGCAGAAGCTCTACGCCTGGCAGAACAACGACGGCGGCTGGGCGTGGTGCGGGGCGGATCGGAGCAACGCGTGGATCACGGCCTACGCGCTCCTGGGCCTTCAGCTGGCGCGCGACGCGGGCTTCGAGCTGGGCGACGAGACGCGCGCACGGGCGGCGGACTTCTTGCAGCAGGAGCTCAACCGCGCCGTCGACGTCGAGGAGGGCTGGGACCTCGACCAGCGGGCGTTCATCGTGTGGGTGCTGGCACGCCAGGACGACGTGCCGGCCAGCCGGGCCGTGACGCTGTACGAGCGCCGGGCCGGGCTGAAGCTCTATGCCCGGGCGTTCCTGGCGCTGGCGCTGGCCGAGATCGACGCGGCCGGCCAGAAGAGCCGGATCGACACGCTGCTGGCCGACCTCGGCGGCAAGGCCGTGGTCAGCGCCACGGGCACGGCCTGGGAGGAGGACGAGCCGAGCCACCGCGACATGAGCACCGACCTGCGCACCTCGGCCATCGTCGTCATGGCCCTGAGCCAGCTCGACCCCGGGAACCCCAACCTCGTCAACGGCGTCCGCTGGCTGATGGCGCAGCGCGTCGAGGACCACTGGGCCACGCGGCAAGAGGACGCCTGGGCCGTGCTGGCCCTGACGGCCTACATGCAGGCCACCGGCGAGCTCGAGGGTCGCTACGCGTACCACGTCGAGCTGAACGCCGCCGAGCTCGGCAAGGGCGAGGTCGACGCGCGCAACATCGACGTCCCGGTCACGCTGCGGGCGCCGGTGGCCGACATGAAGGTCGGCGGTGCCAACGACCTCGTCCTGCGCCGCGACGGCCCGGGCGTGCTGTACTACGCCACCCACCTGCGGCTGTGGCAGCCGGTCGACGCGCTCGAGCCGGTGGCGCGCGGCATCGTCCTCGGTCGGCAGTACTTCGCGGTGGACCGCAAGACGTTCAAGGCGACCGGGGATGCCGTGGACACGGCGAACATCGGCGACATCGTGCAGGTCAAGCTGACGCTGATCGCCGAGAGTCCGCTGCATTACGTCAAGGTCGAGGACCCGATCCCCGCCGGATTCGAGATCGTCGACACGTCGCTGCAGACGACGAGCGCGGCGGCCACCGGCCCTCGAATGGAGGAGGTGGCCGATGACGGGGCGGATGCCGAGGACCGGCCGTGGTGGGCCCGCTGGTGGTGGTCGTACTGGGTGGACAGCCAGCTCCTCGACCACAAGGCGGTGCTCTACGCGTCGCACCTCGAGCCCGGCACGTACGAGTACACCTACCTCCTGCGCGCCAGCACCGCGGGCAACTACCACGCCATCCCGGCCATGGCCGAGCAGGAGAGCTTCCCCGAGGTGTTCGGACGCAGCGCGGGAGGGGTCTTCACGATCGAAGGAGAGTGAGGCGCGGGTGACGCGATCATCGGCGTGGAGGTGAGGCCCGCACCGGACCTCACCTCCCGCACATGCTCGACAAACCGTCTCAGAACGGGTAGCCGCGCAGCCCCTGCACGCCCTTGAGCGCCGAGATCTCGCCGGTGTGGGCGAAGGTGTTGCCCAGGAGCATCCCGGTCAGGACGTAGCCGAGCTTGACCGTCCCGATGCCCATTGCGCTGAGGTCGACGTCGCGGTCGAGGTCGTCCGGTCGCAGTCCGGACAGGAACGCCTCGGTGTTGGCGTACACCGCCTGGCCGTAGTCGGCGAGGTCGCCCGGCTGGCATCGGAAGGCCCGGGCCACCTCGGGATCCTGCCGCATCACCATCGGGAGGCCCAGCCGCTCGCCCCAACCGTCGCGCACCCAGAGCGGCGGCTGGCCCTGCAGCATGTTGACGATCCCGTCTTCCGATTGCAGGATGTGCGCGGCCAGCTCGCCGATCGGGTGGGCGGTCCCTGGCGGAACGAAGTTGGCCTGGGCCTCGGTGAGGCCGTCGACCGTTCCCAGGTACCATCGGTGCGATGCGTCGAGGGCCGTCTTGAGCAGTGCGATCGAATCCACGGTTGACTCCTGTGTCGAAGGGGGGCCCGCCGTCGGGTCACGCCCGGTGAGCGGGTGAGCATAGCGAGCCGGTCGACAGGGGTCAACCGGCTCGCGGGCCGTCACACGACGCCAGCGGCGCATGCAAGCCCGCAGCGTCCGGATGCATCCAAGAGGGCGGAGGTCAGACGCATGCACCAGGACTCGACCGGTCGAATCGACGGCAGCCTCGCGATCCGCCTTGGCCGCATGTGCCCGAGCGGGCCGCCGCGCCGCGGCTCTCGCTTCCCGTGGTTGGCGGCGCTGCTCATGGCGGTCGTTGCCTCGCCGTTCATCGCACCGGCAAGGCCGGGCCACGGCCAGCCGGGCACGGCACCATCGGCCGACCGGCCGGCATCGACCGGCGCTGCGCGCGTCGCCTACCTGCCTCTGGCCTTCAACCACGGGTTGCTCGGCGTCGTCGGCCCGGTCCGGGCCAACCGTGCCCGCGGCCTGCACGACGCACCGTTCGACCTCGTCCTTTCGTCCAACACCGCCGGCGCCACGATTCGCTACACGCTCGACGGAAGCCTGCCAACCGAGGCCCACGGCCAACGCTACACCGGCCCGATCACGATCGACCGCACGACCACGCTCCGCGCCGCGGCGTTCGCCCCCGGCTACGCGCCCAGCCCGATCGAAACACGCTCGTTTCTGTTCCCGACCGACGTCGCGGCGCAATCGAACGAGGTCGCGCTTTCGGCCGGGCTGCCGCTCACCTGGGGCATCGTCCCGGACGGCCGCTGGGCGGGACAGGCGGTGCCGTCGGACTACGGTGTGCGCGCGGAGATCATCGCGCGCCATGGCGACACGCTGGCCGCCGCCCTGCGGTCGCTGCCGAGCGTCAGCATCGCGATGGACCCTGACGACCTGTTCGACCCGGCGACCGGGATCTACAGCAACCCGACGCGGTTCGGCGACGCCTGGGAGCGGCCGGCGTCGATCGAGTGGCTCGGCGTCGACGGCGGGCCTGACCTGCAGATCGACGCCGGCGTGCGCATCGCGGGCGGCTACAGCCGGCGGCCGGAGGCGACGCCCAAACACTCGCTCTCGCTGCGCTTCCGGTCGCGGTATGGCGCCTCGCGCCTGCGATACCCCGTGTTCAAGGACTCGGCGGTGCAGTCGTTCGACACGCTGCGCCTGCGCGCGGGCCAGGCCGACCACTTCAACTTCGCGGCGCACAAGGCGCAGTACCTCCACGACCAGTGGGGACGCGACACCCAGGCCGACATGGGGTGGCCCACCGCCCACGGCGCGTTCGTCCACGTCTACCTGAACGGCCTGTACTGGGGCATCTACAACGTCGCCGAGGAACCGACGGCGGCGTTCGCCGCGAGCCATCTCGGCGGCGACGAGGACGACTGGGACGTCGTGCGCGACGGCGAGCTCGTCGACGGCCGGTGGTCGGTGGCGGTCGAGGACGGCGACGCGCGTGCGTTCGAGGCGATGCTCGACGTGGCCCGGCAGGCGCCCGAGCCGGATCCGATGGACCGGGCCCGCTTCGAGCAGTTGGCCCGCTGGCTGGACCTCCCGCAGTTCATCGACTACCACCTGATCCAGATCCATGCCGCCAACTGGGACTGGCCCAACAAGAACTGGCGCGCGGCCCGCAACCGCGATCTCGGCAACGGCTTCCAGTTCTTCGTCTGGGACATGGAGCACACGACGGCGCTGCGCGACGACCCCGACGACAAGCTGTGCGTCTCGGTGCGCGATCCACGCACCGGCGCCTGCGGCTTCAAGGCCGACACGCTCGGCGTGCAGGACCTGCACGGCTGGCTCATGCACTTCCCGGACTACCGCATCGCGTTCGCGGACCGTGTCCAGCGGCACTTCTTCGCCCCGACCGTGGCCTCCGCCGACGCGCGCTACGCCGGCGCGCTGGCGCCCGCCGCGACCACCCGGCGCTACGCGCGCCTGGCCGACATGCTCGAGCCCGCCATCGTCGCCGAGTCCGCCCGCTGGTCGACGGCCGACCCCACCGCCTTGCACGCCATCGACTTCCCGAAGGTGTGGGAGCGCTACCACGACCGCTGGCCCTACGGCCCGCAAACCC
>WBZR01005195.1_pt1 | contig 10145 bp, 8 predicted proteins | sample 5204231 | NCBI WGS metagenome assembly WBZR01 (sample SAMN12412403, study PRJNA552823) | activated sludge metagenome | isolation source: activated sludge from anammox sidestream of wastewater treatment plant... | place: USA: Virginia | collected 2017-08 | reverse complement strand
AAAAATTGTCAAAATATTTTAAATCATTTATTTTTAGTCAATAATGAGAGAATAATTGCTTTGGTATCTTCAGGGAAATCTGTACTTAACATCCATTTAGCATAAGCGGGATCTTCTGTTATTTTCTTACCTTTATTTTTACCAAAGCCAAATACGATTTCATTGTTTTCATTATATAGAAGTTTGCCTGTAATATCTGCATTTCTTTTTTGACCTTCTGTTGAATATAAAGAGAGTTCAGGGACTGTTCCCGGGACATCTGAATATTTTTGTATTTGAGCGAGAAGAACTTTCTTTGTTGCGATTATATCGGCCTCTGCGGAATGTGCATCTTCTAAAGTTTCGTTACAATAGAATTGAAGTGCTGCCGTTAGATCACGCGGTTCATTTTTCATAAAGATACGCAAAGGATCTATAAGATAGATCCCGAGTGTGTTAAACACAATGTTGTTGCGGGAGAATTCCATTCGGAGAAGAGGGAAGTCGAATTTTAAAAGATTATATCCACATAAGTCTGAACCATTTAATATATCGAGTAATGTTGGAGCTAAAGTTGTAAACGATGGTTTGTCTTTTACATCTTCATCTTTTATTCCGTGGACGGCTGTAGCTTCTGCAGGAATTGGAATGCCTGGATTAATACGGAATGTTTTTATTTCTTCTTTGCCATCAGGGAAGAGTTTTAGTAAACTGATTTCGATGATCCTATCATTTGCAGTATCGACACCGGTAGTTTCGGTATCGAAAAAAACAAGAGGGCAGGTGAGGGTTATAGGCATAGTAAATTGTTTTTATTTTATAAATACAGTAGGACTATAACCGATCTACTTCACAAGATTCTGAAAAAGTATCAATAAATTCAGGTTTGAGAACCGTTATAAAACCTTCTGCTTTTGAGATTTTTTCTTTCAATACAGAGAATGGAATGAATTTACATATCCTTGAAAGTGGAGGTGAAAGTTTCAGAAATGTTGGCCGGTTTATTTCTGAAATTACTTTACTTCTTATTTCATCTGGTGCAACAAGATACAAAGGTATTTTGAGGTTTGGCTGCATAGAAATTAAATCAGACATTCTTAATAAACCGGAATAAATTAAAGTTGTGCTTTCTATTTCAAATGCTGATACAATAGTATTACCTTTTAACCATAACACATCAATCAATTCTATCGTACGATTGGTTGCTTCATCGAATTGGAGAGGGAGTTCGGTTTTTATTTTAGGAAGAGAAGTGAATTTGATACCATTGTATTCTTTATTTCTATCATTTCGTGCAGCCCATACATCATAACCCATATCATTACCAAGTTTCAATAGAAGCCATTGGATTTCTAAGTGTGAGGATGATTCTTTTGTTTGATCTTCGGTTTTTTCCTCCTCTTCTTTTTCGGGGATAGTAACTGAACCTATTTTTGCTTTGAAAATATTAGGGAGATAGGATAATTTATTTTTGTCTATTTCTCTTTTTACGGGATTCTTTGAAGCTTCAAACAATTCATTTATGATTGTTTCACCATCTGTATTATTAAGTTTAGTAGGCGAACTTCTGAATTTAGAGGTCCAACTTCGTGGTGTTCTTTGATTTTTAAAGATGGCAAGTTTTTCTTTCAAGTCACTTATAGGGATAGCAGTTTCGGGAGTTAGGACTACAACCTTTTTTGCTTCTGTTCGACAAGGAAATGAATCGTATTCCCAAATTTTTGTTTTGTCTTTAAATGGTTTTGAAGTTATCTCTAAGGCACCGACAAAACGGGAAATGCCTGTTATGTAACAGAGTAGAAAATCACCTGGCTTAAACTGTTGAACAGTTTTCCACCGGTTTTCTCTAAAGCCCGTAATGTTTCCACCTGCTTTGAGAAATTCTTCCCAGGTAGTGCCCGTGAATAAGTCAATCCAATAAGTTGGTTTTTTCATTTAAATTTATTTTTTATGGAATTAAAATACTAAATGTTAGGAATCATTGTTTTCAACTACCACATCACAAATTAATCGATTGAAATTATCCCTATATCTTACCGAACATTTAACACGTCTACCAATTAATGCATGGGATAAACGTATAGGATTGATTAAATTTGGATTTGGAGCAATAATAACTATTTCATAGTTATGGTAAGAATATTTATTATGATTACCAATATGTGTTATCTGCATTTGGAAGGTATCTGTATCTACAATTCTTGTTATTGGTCCAATTACTGTATCTAACATATTGTTATTTATTTCCTCTTTTCTTCTTTTGTTGACTTACATATTCTTTCTGACCTAACTCCGCTTGTCTATTTTTTATCAATGTGCCTATTTCATCAGCGCTTCCGGCAATTCGATTTAATGCAAGTAAGTAGTTGTCCAAAGGATGTCTACTTCCTTTTTTTGTAAAATACCTTAATTTGTGGTCTATCTCACTCCAACCATCCTCAAAAACAGTTCTAACCTGAATTTCTACTGACCCATATTTACGTTGGGGATAAGGATCTATAATATAATGAATAGATCTATAACCTTTTGGATGAGGCTTCGCAACACATCCATTTCTTTTACAACTATCGACAAATGATTTTTCATCTCCTTTCCTAAAATATACAATAGGAATATCTTTTGATTTGTAATTACTATCATTTAAAATGTTTAAAATGAAATTATGAATTCCGAACCAATCATTTTTAAAAACGTGAAGAATTCTGATACCTATTATATCTTCTATCTCGCGAGTATAATTTTTGGGTGTGATCTTTTTATCAATTCCCTTTTTTTTCGCTTCAATAATTTTTCGGATTATTTTTTCAATTAAACTATCTGGATTTTTTAATCTCGAGCGTACAGAATGTACACCAGCATCCTTTGCATCATTTGTTAAAAATTTACTGACTATACTCTTTTCAGTATTTTCAAAAAACTCGCGATTTGTTAAATAGTCGGAATGTATTTTTTTTAAATTACTCCATCTTATCCCCGATAACTTGAATGCTTTTGAGGAAATTTTATATCTTCTAAGGAATTCATCTTGTGTTAATAAAGCATCCCTCTCAACTGAATTTTCAGTTATAAAATTCTTGGTTGCTTTATTTAATTTTTTACTGTCCAATATTTAAAATTAAAATATTTTAAATCTTAACCCCATTCCTCAATAATTTCTTCTGCCATTTTCTCAGCAAGAGCCCAATCGTGGAGTTTTTGATGTGCATTGGTTTCAAATGATTGACGTAAGTTTTTTATATAAAGTTTATATGATGAAATTATTTTCTCAACAACTTTTTCATCATTTGGAATTTTTATCTGATAGATCTCTTTTCTGGTTAGCATTTCCACAAATTCTGCTTTTACATCGTTGTCAGTTTCTAAGACCGTTTTGCCCTCATCATCTTTAAGTTCAAATTTGTCAAAGAATGATTCCGCTTTAAGCTGTTTGCCATTTGAGTTGTATGTGTCGAATTCAAGTGAGTCGTAATCGCCCGCTCTATAAAAAGCTTCAGGGAATTTTTTCATTCCATTAGGTATTATTTCTTCAATTACTGCTTTTTTGATTTCGTCGTAAGCTACTTTAACGGATTGCGATTTTTGTTTCTTCCGCATCTTAGGAAGTTCGAGCCGTTCTTTTACAAGTTGAGTTATCCCTTCATAAATTCTGGGTAAATATTCTTTTGGATCTAATCCGAGTGCTTTCAAAACTGCTGTGTCAAGTTCTTTCCGGTCTTTCTGTTTTATTTCTTGAAAGATTGGTCTAATAATTCGCTTTGTAATACTGTTCATATCAAATAATATATCAACATCTGGCAAAAGCATATTTTTTACTTCGTCAACAGTAAACTCTTTAGCATTTCCGTTATTTATTTCCTTTCCATAGGCTTCTATATGCAGAATATATAAAAATGAGTTTAGTAGAATTAATAAAACATCTTTCTGTGATTTTATTGAATACATTCTTTTATCAACAAGAAATCTGTGTTTGTTATGAAATGTTAAAAATCGCTGTCGTGGAGCGGCAAGAAATAGAATTTCATCATCAATGTTTGAAGTTATTCCGTACCAATATTTTCTTCCGATAACAGATTTAATTTTAGGGAATAATATTCCGCTTTTATTTTTCTGTTTTTCACCCCATTCTATGTATTTAAGTGCATTTATATGACGAGCTTTTTTTAATCGCTCTTTTGAGTGATTACATACGAATATATAATTATTAACCTGTTCCATTGAGATAATAATTTTGTCGAATTTAGAGGAATCTTTAATTACTTTTTTTAAGTAATTCTTTTCAATCTCTCCCTGCCAGCCACGTGCATTTTTGCAAATTACAGTTCCTTTTTTCTTTTGTTTTACGTCTTTTACTTCTTCCAAATAAAAAAAATCATTAATCCCTGTAGTATACCCACGTCTTACATCACCAATTTTTTTCAATGGCACAAGCTTGTCTTTGCATTTTTCCAGAATTTCAAAATAAACGTCAGGAGCGCGTAAGTATTTTCCCCATTTGGAATTGTATTCATTTTTTAATATTTCATTGAAAAGAACTTGCTGCTTAATTATCCTTATTCTGAAATTATCATCTTCTGCTGAGATAATGTTTGTGTCCAATTTTTTACTTTTTCTTTGGTCGTATTGAAGTGTTTCAAGGATTCGAATAATATCATCGACCCTTCTCCACCTATTAGCAGATTCAATCTTAAGATTCCTTTGTGGGATTAGTTCTTCAAGTTTAGATTTTAATTTAATAAATCTGACATCATTATTATTTCTTTTATCTTTATCATTTTCCCTATCAAGAACGATGAAAATTGTATTGGCTGCAACATCTTCAAACCAAGGCTCGGCATAACTTGCTACAACTGCACGTATATTAAAATGGTCTAATAGAAATTGTTTGAGAACACTCCCGAATGACGTATCTAACCAAGTATTTGAAGTGATAAATGAAATGGTTGAATTGTTTGCTAACAATGAGGTAATATGAATAAAGATATATGTATAAATATCTGCCTGACCGGAAAGCTTTAGTTCTATATTTTTCTTTTCAACATACCTATCAATTTCTTTTTCAAAATTTTCTTTAGAATTTTTTTTCAATTCATCAATATGTTTTTCATCCAATCCATTAACCTCAAAAAGAGCGGGATAATTTAAGAAATATTCTTTGGCAATTACCTTTGTTAACCATCTTTTATAACCTTTATCCTTTTTTTCAATTAATTCCTGTCTTATAAAAGGAAAGTTTCCAACAAATCCGTTAAACAAGGGCAATGTCTTTTTGATTTTTGTAAAATGTTTTCCTGCATTAGGTGGTGGGAAATCGAATTCAGCTCCCTTAATTACATCAAAAATATCTGTACGAATTACACGGGGGAAATTTTCATAATTAGAAATATTTTGTCTGAACAAATTTATTGTAGAAAGTTCTGCGGGAAATTTACCTATATCCATCCCCCAAATTTTGTCGAGCAATTCTTTATGCTGCAATTTATAACCGGAAAGAAAACGAAGCCGGTCATACAAGCGTATTAAAAATGTTCCGCTTCCACAGGTTGGATCACCATAAATTCCTTTTGCATCCTGAACTGCAAAACCAATAATTAAATCAACTAAATCTTCATTTGTAAAATACTGACCAAGCAAATGACGTGAATTCGGGTCGATAATTTCTTCAAACAATTCGCCGATTACATCTTCAGAAAGCTCTCCGAAGTGATATACTTTTAATTCTGAAAAAAGTACACGCAGTTCATCATAAATAGTATCTGGCAATCCAAGAACTTCAATAGGGTCCTCGACAAATACTGCGTGCCAATCTTTTTCACGTGCCCGAGCGAAAGAAAATTTTAATAGTTTATTTATATCCGGCTCATCAGTTTTATAAATATCAGGAAGATCATCAAAATATCTTCTTATGGTTAGATAAAAAATAATTTTAGTTACCAGCGCATAAACTGTTTGACGTGCAATTAGTTTATAATATTCGGCATCTGAAGGATAGGCAATTCCCTGTTTCGTTGCATATTCTGCTATTAATTGTTTGTTAGATGATTTACGTGCAGCATCCTTTAAAAAGTTTTCGAACTTCGGGACAAGATCATTAACAGCTTTTCTGATAAAATTCACAAAGTAAATTTTATCGGGATAGAATTTTTTGAATTTACCAGTATCATTAAGATTAACAAGTTCATCAAGAATTCTTTGCAAGTAAGCTTTTATTTTGGCCTGAGAATCGCCTTGCACCCAATTTTCTATTTTATCGAGAACATTTTCAGTTTCTGAGTCAACAAGTTGAATTTTATTATTTACAATTTTGTACGCATTCAGATTCTGGAAATCCCATGTAAGCGCATACTGAACTTCCAATTCTAATGCTTTAAGGCGAAATGTTTCCAGGTTTTCGCTGGAACCAAAAGGAGGTTTTAGTTCAATATAAGAATATGGTTCATTGTTACCCCGATTTTTCCAAATAATAATATCACCAAATTTTGTAGAGGTATCTACTTTAATGCCTGTTTCATTTGAAGCGGAAGTGAAGGGGAAATTACCCCGCTTAATTATTTCATTTAACCATTCGGAAACTTTTGAGGCAAGTTCTCTTTCGTTGGTTTTTATGGATTTAGACACTTAAATAATTATTCCTAAAAGTTTTAGAATAATGAAACAAAAAAATAATACTCACTAACCTAACACCCCCTGGCGTAAGTAGGGATTTTTCTAAAGCGAGTGAAATTAGCACATACGGTCAATAGTCCGACTCATCTTGGCTATTAAAAATAACAAAAATCCCACTGATTATGGAAAGAATTTATTATTTTATATTACAAAATTAGAACAGGAAAATAAATTGGATATTAAAATTGCAGAACGAACGCTAATGCCGCTGAGGGCAAAATTAAAATTGTATGAGAACTTACCATACGGTAATGAATTAATAAGAAGACTCAGGGGTATTATTGAGTTTACTGAAAATGATATAATAGAAACACGAGGCGATGACGAAGCTTATGAATTGGAAGAATTTTACGATGTGATACTTAGAGAATTGGATCAATACTATGTGCACTTCTTTAATTATATAAGTACTAAAGAATTTACAGTTTTAAGTACGCAAAAAGAAAAAATATTATTTAAAAAATATCAAGAAACAAAAAAAACAAAAGAGATAAAAGATGCAGGAAAAACTTTAGGCAAGTTAATAAGTAAAAGATTTGGGATAGAAAATGCTGGAATAATGAATAAAGATAAAAATTTCTTGAATTATTTTGAGAGAAAAATAATAGAGAAAATAATTTCGACTACAGAAAGAAAGGCACTCGATTATTTTGAGCAATTAAACAGTTTACAAGAAACTGCAGAAAGATTATTTCCTAAAAGAGATTATTTACCAAACAAAAAATATTCTGCTGAATATTTTAATTTTGTTATAGAATTAAAAGAGAAAGATGGTATTCCTTTTGTCAGGGGAGTCCAAAAACTGGAAGAGATAAAAAAGATACAAATTAACTACGAATCGTTCCTGAGAAGATTAAGTAACTACTATAATAAGAGAAAAAATAAAAACCGGAAACAAACTTCCGATAAATAAGAATTAAACTTCTGATCTTTCCGAAACATAGTTCCTTCCATAAATCCCAAACATTTCCTTCATTGCACCTGTAATAATATTTAATAAAGACGGGATAAAAAAAGCTCGATTTGAAAAGCATATTCCCGGCTGTGCTAAATAGGGCTGGGCTTTAAAAAATATAAGGTGAAAAATGAAGGACAAATTAGAAACGATAAAGACTAACCTAATAATGCTTCTCGGAAAGATTGATGAAGTAAAGTACCATGATGAAATCAATTACGATCTGTTCTGGAAACTGGAAGAGATTAATAAAAAGCTTGCTGAGTGTGAAATGCTCATACAGGGATTGGAGGAGCTTTAGTAGTAAATAGTAAGCAGTAAACAGTTAAGAGTAGAAGGTAAAAAGTAAGAAGTGAAGAAAAATGGAATTTGATTATAAAAAATTTGCTGAAGAATTTTTGAAGTATCTGCCAAACAGCGTGAAGGTAGTTACACTACAAAGTTTTACAGAGGAATACCAGGCATATATCAAAAATAACAGAGCTAATAAAACTTTGATGGGTGTTGATCTGGTTATTAAAAAGCTGCTCGGTTATTTCTCTCCGATTAAAACTCTTGACAGCATTGAATTAAAAGACGCTGAAAAATTCCTTGATTCGTTAAAGAAAAATGCACCGAAAGGAATATATAACTACCATCGGACACTTAGAGCTATGTGGAATAAAGGAAAGCAATGGAACTATGTTACTTCAAATCCATTTGAGAAAGTGCAATTGAAAAAAAGACAGTTAGGAAAACCTGTGTTTGTTACCGAGAATCAGCTTGAGGGTATACTTAATAATGTAAAAACTGAAGTTATTAAGGATGCGGTAATAACAGCTTTTTATTCAGGCTGCAGGCTTGGGGAAATTGTGAACTTAACCTGGCAGGATGTCAAACTAAAAGATGATTTGTTAATAATTGGTAATAAGGATTTTGAGACGAAAGGACGTAAGCAAAGAGTAGTTCCACTCCATCCAAAAGTTAAGCAGATACTAATTAAGAGATTTCCAAAAATTATAAAGAGGGAAAAGCATTATGTGTTCGCCAAAGAAAATGGTTATTCGTTTACAACAGATTATTTCAGCAGGAGTTTTAAACGAGCTTGCAGGCAAGCTGGTGTTGAAGAGGAGATACACTGGCATTGTCTCAGGCACGGAGCAGCTACAAGAATGATAATGAACGGAGCACCATTACCTGCGGTGCAAAGAATTTTAGGTCATTCAAATATTCAAACTACAATGATTTATACGCATCCCGGAATTGAGGATTTGAGGGAAGCAGTGAATAAACTTTAATGAGCAGAAAAATGAATATAAAAGAAATAGCAATAGATTATAATCAAAGGTTTGGTATGAATGTTATACCGATTATTGGTAAGAAGGCGATTGATGGATGGGAGGTCTGGAAAAATAATTATCAGAGTACTGATGATTTAAAAACATTGAAATGGAATAATGCTATAACAGGATTTGCAGCCATATGCGGCATAAATTATTTGTTGTGTTTAGACCTTGATAAAGTAAAAGACAAAAGAATACTTATTAGGATATTAGAATATTTAGGTTTATCAATTGATTATGAATGGATTGTAAGAACTAAAACAGGTTTTCATATATGGATTAGAGTTAAAGATATCAACAGACTTTTTGAATGGATGGGCAAGGGGTTTGCATTTAGAAAATATTATCCAAAAGAGAGTGATACATTAAAACAGCTCGAACTCAGAATTAAAAGTTGCTATGTAATATTACCACCTTCGGAACATAAAGACGGGGGAGTTTATACATTTCTGAATTCAGAACCAAAAGAAAAACCAGTTGAAATTGAAGCAGTAAATATATTTTGTGTTATAAAAGATTTATTCAACATAACTGACAGAAAAAAAATAATTGAAAGAAAAGATAATCGGAAACCTGATATAAAATATCTTACAGGAGCAATAAAACAACTAAAGGAATATAGAATAGGATATGAGATTTGGAGGGACTGCTGCTTTGCATTATGCAGTCTGGGGGATGAGGGATTAAAATATTTTATTGAATTGAGCACTAATGATTTTTATCCTGATGATACATTAACGGATATTGAAACACAGTTTTATGAATGCTTAACAAGATACAAAACCGAAGGGATTAGACTTAATACATTATTTTTTCACGCAAAGGAGCTGGGGTTTAAGTATGGTTCCAAAAGAGAATCATTATCAAAAGTAATGTTTACTTATCCTTTATTTGTTTTACAGTATAATAATGATTGTTTAGTTGAAAAAATTATTTCGTATGGAATAGTAAAGCAAAGGGAAGAATGCCTGGATGAAAAAAACGAAAAAGAATCTATTTGTCCGGTAGAGATAAAGAAATTTTTAGATGCACATAAAATAAATTTTATAACGGCAGAGAAGGTGATTAATAATTATAAAGAAATTGAAATAAATAGAATTGAATTTGAAAAAGTGAATGAGACAGATTGTTATGGTTTAGTAGGATTAGATTTTCTGATAGAATGCCGTAACGGTAAACACAGGTATGAATGGTTAAGGAGCTATTGTGCTGTTAAAGCGATACTC
>WBZR01005194.1_pt1 | contig 10147 bp, 12 predicted proteins | sample 5204231 | NCBI WGS metagenome assembly WBZR01 (sample SAMN12412403, study PRJNA552823) | activated sludge metagenome | isolation source: activated sludge from anammox sidestream of wastewater treatment plant... | place: USA: Virginia | collected 2017-08 | reverse complement strand
CGCCGGGATCCGGCCGAGTGCCCGGGGCTATACTGGACCGCCCGGGCCGTTAGCTCAGCTGGTAGAGCAGGGGACTCTTAATCCCAAGGTCGCAGGTTCGAATCCTGCACGGCCCATGCGACAGCTTCCCTGCAAACTGGCTCCTAAGCCCAATCCGACGGCGAGGCGCTTGGTAGGCAGGGTCAACGCCAGGTCAACATGGCGCCGGAGCTACCGACGACGCGATCACCTGAACTCGGCCGCTCTCGCCGCGCCGAACGTGTCGAAGCGGGTGGTTGTGTGCCCGACAGTCCGCAGAGTGCCCTTCGTTCCTCCCAGCATCCAGTAGTCGCCCTCGAGGTGCGGCACCGGGTGGATCGCAATCGTCAGGTCGGCGGCGCCACGCCTCGGTGGATTCGTCTCAGGCTCGAGCGCGTTCTTCTCGCTCCGGAAGACGTAGTACAGGACGCAACGGCCGCCTTCCCGCACGATGTCGCCGCTCATGGAGCTGGAGCGCGAACGGTCGAAGAGCATCCGCGCACAGATGTGTGAGAAGGTCTGATCGACCACGAGGTAACACTCGATCGTCTCGTCCTTGCGCTCCGGGTAGCTGGTACGCAACTCCGTCTTCCAGGTCCCCTGGAGGACCGGGCGGCTGTGGAGCCGTCGGAAGCCCGGCAGACGCCAAAGGAGCCGGTCGAACGCGAGCAGCGCCAGGATGACGACGCTGCTCGAACTCGTCACGACCTTCGCAACGTTCAGGCTGACGCCGCCGCTCTCGCCGCTAAGGAGGACGATTAACCCGGAGACGAGAGCGGCCAGCGCGATCGTGATCTGCGCCCAGCTGCGGCTAGGCACGCGGGCCGCCAATCCAGAGCCAGGACTGCCAGATGACATTCCGCGCGTTCGCCGGCGAGCGGTCGGGCCGACCGCGAAAGAGCATCAGCAGCTCGCTCGGCTCCGTCCACTTCAGGTACTCGTCCTGATCGTCGAGCCCCGCCCAGAGGTGGGCGAACACCGCCTGGAGATTGTCGTAGCGGTGTGGGTGCGCGTAGCACCAGTCGGGGGCGTTATAGAGCAGGCACTCGGTGAGGTAGCCCGGGTAGTCCCTGGCGATCAGGCCCGTGGCGTGGACCTCATCGATGATCCGTTTCGTGCAGCGGACGATTTCCTTGTAGCGGCGCCCTGTCCGCGTGTTCTTCGCGACGCCGTTGTCGTAGTTCTGCTTCGGGAAGTTGCGAATCGGGGCACCGCCGCTCTTCGGGTAGATCTGATGCCCTCGGTGGTACTCGTGCGGTGCGTCGTAGCGGTCGTGCGCAAAGCAGGGGACGACGTCCGCATCGAGTGTCGTCGCGCTCGCGGCGACGCCGACGTGCTTGTCCGGCCTCGTATCGACCGCAGCCGATCCGAACGCCTGCAGGAGCGCCCGCTCGACCAGAAGGCGGAACTCAAACGGCGTCATCGGCTCACTGACCGGCATGTAGCCCAGCTGCGCTGGTGTCATGCTGGCCGTGTCGCCCCAGGTGTGGACCTTGATCGTGTTGTTCCACTCGACCGCGACGTCGACGTCCGCGTCCTTGCGGACATTCGTGTTGTTCGCGTAGGACCCCTTCACGTAGATGGCGACAGTCGAGGGGATATCGTCGGCGGCCCGGATCGCGTCGCGCACGCGCGCAAGGGTCCGATCGCGCTGCTGCTCCTCGGTCGGCGACGCCGGCCCGGACGCCGTCGCGAGCCAGTCTTCCCAGTTGCGGCGCGGTGGCGCCACAGATGAGGCTGCAGAGCTCATAGCTCCTCCTGTTCGGTTGTTGCGCGGGACCGACGGCCATCGGGCACACGCGGACGGACTTGTGGAGAAGACGACGGTAGACGCAGGCCCGGACGGACACCGGACCGCCCGGTGGCCGCCGGACGATCCGGGTGTAGCTCATCCACAAGAACCGCCCCGCCGAACGCGGTGCAGCGCGAGGGAATCTACTTCATCGGATCGGACGTCACGCCCGCGGCGTCGCGGCCCGGCATCGGCTACGCCGGCGGGAGCGCATCGGCAACGCGGCGGGCGAGGATCGCCAGGTGCTCGGGAGCCAGTTCTCCCTCCGCGCAAAGACTTGCGCTGAGCGCCTTCGGCCACCCAATCCAGACGCCGCCGAGATCGAACGGCCTCGCGAACAGCGACCACTCGGCGGCTACGAAGCACAAGTCTGGACGCACGTTGACGCTGAACTCGTGGATTACCGCCTCCCCGAGGGCCGCGCGAATCGCCTCGACCTGCTTCGCCATCCCATGCACGAGCTTCGTGCAGTCGCGCCGGCCAACGTACAGCCGTAGATCCGTCGAGAACCAGCCGCCCTTGTCGACCTTCTGGACCTTTCCGCTGTAGTTCTTCGCGTCGATAGCCCAGATCGCTCCGCTCCGCGTAACGGCGATGTGGTCGATGTTGGCGCGCGTGCCCGGAATCCGACGGTCGTGCAGAGCGATCACCACACGGTCGTCCTGGATCCTCTCGAGGTGCTCGCCGAGCAGCCGCTCGCCCCGGCTGCCCTGCGCCCACGCCACCGTCGACTGCGGATCGTTCGACAGAGCGAGGTACAGCCCCGAGAACCGACCCAACTTCTCCCGGGCGCGCTGCTCGCGCTGCGCGTGAAGCCGCTCGTAGCGGCGTCTCGCTGATCCGCCCGGCACCCCGCGATCGAGGGCAGATTCCTCCCCGGAGTGTTTGCCATCGGATGCCGACCTGTCGACGCCTTTGAGGCAGCCGAGGCACGTGACCGTTTTCGCGTCCGCGTCCCAGAATGCGACGGTCGCAGCCGGAAGACCGATGCCACAAACCGTGCAGTGATCTGCCGGAGCTCCGCACGAGGTAGGTGCGCGCGGAGCCCGCGATCCTGCATGGGCAGTGGGGTTGCGGTCGTTTCGGGGGTGTGGGGGCGTGTGCCTACGGCGTCGGGGCCGTGGCGGCGGGGGTGATGCGGCCGAAGCGGGGTGGTTCCGGGATGCCGAGGGCGGTGTGCAGGTCGCGCTGGCTGATGGTGAGTTCGCTGGTTTGGGTGAAGTCGCCTTCGCTTGAGCGGAAGTGGCCGTGGCGGATTTGGCCGAGCTCGGCGCGGATCGTGCGCCAGGTGGCGCCGGTGCGCGTCTCGGCGAGCCGGACGATTACGAGCGCGAGGAAGCAGATCAGCACGTGGGCGCGGATGCGGTCGTCTTTGCGGTGGAAGACGGGTCGCAGCAGCAGAATGCCCTTGAGGTCGCGGAAGGAGCGCTCGGCCTCCAACAGTTGCTTGTAGCCGAGCGCGACGTCCTCGGCGGAGAGCGAGGGGTCGCTGGTGGTGAGCAGGTACTTGCCGTCGAGGCGCTGCTCGGCGGCGATCTTGCCGTGGTCGAGCGCGAGCCGGCCGCTCGCGGTCTGGCGCAGGTAGCGCGACAGGGTCGGGTGGTCGCGGAGGGCGCACTCGCCGCGCAGGTGCTGCTCCCGCGCGGCCTTCGTCGTCGCCCGCTGGCGTTGCTCGGCGAGGCGGGAGAGCTCGGCCTCGATCCGTTCGACTCGTTGCTGGCGGCGGGTCTGGTCGCGCTCGGCCTCGGCCGGGTTGTGGCAGACGACGTAGCGGACGGCCGCGTCGTCGTCGCCAACGCGGACCTCCTTGACGCGCAGGTTGTCGCGCACCTGCCGGTAGCGGCCCTGGCGGGAGAGGGCCTGCTCGGTTGAAGGACCCTGGGTTTCTTGGAGGCTCCGGAACCAGGCTCTGTCCTGGGGGAAGGAGATGCTCCGGCTATGACTACCCCGAGGAAGTACCCCGTTGAGTTGCGTGAGCGGGCTGTCCGGCTCTATTTCGAGTCGGGCGGTCGTCCGATCGCCCGGGTCGCGAGCGATCTCGACGTCCATCGCGAGGCGCTGCGCCTGTGGGTGCGCCAGGCGGAGGCTGACCGAGCGCCCAGGGCCTCGCGCGTGCTCCCGAGCGATGTCCAGGCCGAGCTCGAGCGGCTGCGCAGGGAGGTCGCCGAGCTGAAGAAGGCGAACGCGATCCTGAGGGACGCGAGCATCTATTTCGCAACGGAGTTCGACCCGACCCGGCGACGGTGACCCGCTACATCGAAGAGCGGCGGGGGATCTTCGGGGTCGAGCCGATCTGTCGCGTGTTGGGGGTGGCGGTCAGCACCTTCTACGCGCGCAGGTCCCGGGAGCCGTCCCGCCGTGAGCTCGCCGACCGCGAGCTGATCGGGGAGATCCACGCCGCCCGCGCCGGCTACCGCTCGGTTTACGGGGTGCGCAAGACCTGGAAGGAGTTGCGCCGCCGCGGCGTCGATGTCGGCCGCGACCGGGTCGGGCGTCTGATGCGCCGGGAGCGCCTGGAAGGCGTCCGCCGCGGTAAGAAGCGCACAACCATCCCGAACGAGGCGGCGGTAGAGCGCGCCCGCGATCTCGTCCAGCGCGACTTCAGCGCTGTCTGCCCGAACGAGAAGTGGGTGTGTGACATCACCTACGTCCGTACCTGGCAGGGCTTCTGCTACCTGGCCTTCATCCTGGACGTGTTCAGCCGGATGATCGTCGGCTGGCAGTTGGCCACCCACATGCGGACCGATCTCGTCCTCGACGCGCTCGAGATGGCCAACGGGCTTCGCCGGCCGGGCGAGGGGCTGATCGCCCACACGGACAGGGGCTCGCAGTACACGAGCATCGCCTACACCGACCGGCTCGATCAGCTCGAGATCGCGCCCTCGGTCGGCTCCCGCGGGGATGCGTACGACAACGCGATGGCCGAGGCATGGGTCGCGACCTACAAGGCCGAACTCGTCGCCGGGCGCAGCTTCCCGAGCTTCGAGCACGCCGAGCACGAGACGCTCCACTGGATCGCGTTCTACAACCGTGAACGGCTGCACGAGGAACTCGGCGACGTCCCGCCCGCCGAGTACGAACGAAACCACGTCGACGAACAGGACCGGCGCTACGCGCCCATCGAGACCGGCCAGCCAGCGTTCACTGGGACGCGCTGACCGGCCTCGATGGGAAACTGCCATGCAAGTACACGAGCCTCCAACAAACCCAGAGCGCTTCAGCGGCGGCTCCGCAGGCGCCGGCGCGACGCCGAGCTCGCGCAGATGGCCGAGCAGCGGCGCCAGCGCCTTGACCGACAGGTAGTTGGTGTAGCCCTCCTCGCGGCGGGCGGCCAGGAACGCCGCCACCACCGGCGGCTCAAGCCCGGCGGCCGCGTCGAGCCCCTCGCCGCTCAGCCAGCGGCTCAAGTGCGCCATCAACTGCAACTGGAAGCTCGCCGACACCGGCGTGTAGCCGAGCCGCGACAGCTCCGCGACGAAGCCGTGCGCGAACGGTGCCATCGGGCCGCGCACTCGCGCCCGCGACGGGTCCTTCATGATCGCCTCCCTCTCTCCGACTCCGGACGTAGGAAAGAGGAGCCTCGACCAATCCGCCCCCGTTATGCCGACCTCGCCAGCGCGAGCCCCGCCACCGACAACGGCCTCCGCGACCAAGTCGGCATAACCCGGAGGTCGGCGTAATGGCGGTTATGCCGACGTCGGCATAACCGCCACAAGGAACGCAACGTCCTCGACCACCTGCCCGAGCGCGACCTGCCGGCCGTCCAGCGGCGGCTGCGGGCCGCCTGGGCAGAGGGCGATCACGGCCGCGCCCTCGAGCGGTTGCAGGCGCTGGCCGGCGAGCTCGAGCGGACACACCCCGGCGCCGCCGGCTCCCTGCGCGAGGGGCTCGAGGAGACGCTGACGCTGACCCGCCTGGGCATCACCGGCTCGCTGAAGCGCACGCTCGAATCGACGAACCCGTGCGAGTCGATGATCGAATGCGTCCGGCGCACCTCGCGCAACGTCAAGCGCTGGCAGTCAGGCGAGATGGCGCTCCGCTGGACCGCCGCCGGCATGCTCGAAGCCGAACGCCAGTTCCGCAGGATCATCGGCTACCGCGACCTCGCAAAGCTCGCCGTCGCGATCGAACACGAACTCACCCGCCGAACGATCGCTCACACCCCGACCAAGGAGACCGCTACGCTGATCCCCGCCTGACCATCACACCGGGACCGCCGTCACGAAGTTCCACGACGAGCGGGACATCCTCGGTCCGGGTTACGGAGGTAGCGAGAGAACTCGAGCTCGTCGATCAGCTCTCGGAACCGGACAGCCTCGCGATCAACTACCATGACACGCGGTTCCGCTGGGTATCTGATGGGAAAGAGCTCGGAGGGGTTCTCGGATAGCTCCCAGATCCGCTCGTCCGAAACGAAGCGGGCGCCGGAGATCTCGACGGTTGCGACGAAGCCGGAGACCGGACGCCCTACGTAGACCGCAAGCTTGTCGCCTTCCTGCAGGGGATTGGCCTCGGCCGTGGCTTTGTCGAACCCCTGCAGCTTGAAGCCGACAACCCGGTCGCCTTGAGCGGTCTCGCGCGTTCTCACAACCACGAAGTGTCGAATCGGTCGACGATCCACCCAACCACCCTAGCCCGCGTGCATCCATTCCATCACCAAGCCCGAGGAGTTCTTGCTACTCGAAGTCTGTAGACGCGGAGTCGTCACGCGGGCTCAATCGACGCGGGTGCAGAGAGCACCAACTCGTCCGCAGCGACGAGCACGCCTGTGACTGTCGATACACCCGACGAACGCCGCGCCGAGTATGAAGAGCACCTCTGGGACCACTCCCAAGATGAGTTCCAGAAGGAGTTCGACGTCCGGCGGCCACTGACGGATTCAGAGGCTTCCGCCATACGACGACTGGCCGAGGCGCTGGCAGACGGGAAGGATGACGCTGACTTGGCCGAGATCGTCAAGGCACAGGCCCACGTTCATCCCGAGGTCCTCCTGATCATCCTGCAAGCCGTTGGTCTAACTCGCAACAAGATCAAGACGGATCTCAAGGCGTCCCGCGAAGCTGTAGGACTGCGCTTCCCCAGCAAACTGGAGAGACTTCCGGCATCCCAGTTCTGGCCGCTTGCTGGCCCGTACATCGCAGAACGGATCCGCCGGGTGCTCGGCCCTTTGACGGTCGGCGGCAACGCGGACGAGCGCGCATTCGAGGCCTTGAATCAGGCGACTCACCCCGGGTGGATACGCCAACAACGCGCGAAGCTCCAAGGCCACGAAGCCGAGTATCGGATCGCTGTCATGCTCGATGAATGCGGCGTCCCCTTCGTCCCAGCGGCAAAGAAGGACAACCCACGCTGTCCGGACGCGACGATCAACGAGATCTCGTTCGACCTCGTTGTCCCAAGCATCGAGGCACCCGTTGTCTGCGTGAAGTCGACCGTTCATACCTCTGTCCCTGGCCAATACGGCGACGCCAAGGATGTCCCCGAGCTTCTCGAAGCCAGAGCGATGTTGGACGGGGCCTTCGGGTCGAGCCGGCCCACTCTCCTAGCCATGATCGATGGGGTTGGTCTACGGCTAGTTCCCGGCCTGCTCGATCGGCTGCTGGGGGCAGCCGACGAGTTCTGCCAGTTCGAGACGCTGTGGAAAGCAGCTGTTGTCGCTGCGGGGCGTCTCGGACGACATCTACGACTCGGGCTCGAGTCCGAGCACATCGCACGCCATGAGAAGTTCATTGAGCGTCACGCAGCCGCAGTGACGGTCGAGCCGCTCACCGACGACTTCAGGGCACCTCTCGAGGACGAGCTCCCGCCGGTCCGGGCGGGGGAAGCGTTCATCCGGATGAGCGGGCCTCTCGACGACGACCAGGTGATTGTTACTCAAAGTCTGTAGACGCAGAGTCGGCAGTCTGGCTCGAATCCCATAGTGTCCGAAAAGGCGAAGAAGGACGGTGCACTTCAGGCGTTCGGGCAGCGGGTCCGGGCTCGGCGGCTGGAGCTGGCGCTCTCTCAGGAGACGCTCGCGGCGAAGAGCGGCCTACATCGCACCTACATCAGTTCGCTGGAGCTTGGCGAACGAAACGTTTCACTCTCGAACGTCCTGCGGATCGCGTCGGCACTTGACGTCGATCCCGGGACCTTGATCGGAGGCTTGAAAGTTGAGTGAGGAGTCTCTCGCCGAACTCCGGGCGGAGTTCGAGGAGCACGTCTGGGATCACTCCGTCGACGCGTTTCAGAAGGACTTCGACGTCAGACGGCCGCTCACGGACACTGAGCTTGAGGCGTTGCAGGCAGTAGCCGGTGCAATCGCTAAAGGCGAGAGCGATGAAGACATCGCAGCGCTTATCCGTAGGTTGACGCTGGGCGAACCAAAAACCGTCCTCACCCTCATGCAGATCGTCGGGCTGACGCGCAACAAGATAATCACCGACCTGCGCGCCTCGACTGCCGCGAAGCTCTTCCGAGTCCCCGGCGATCCGCTGCGGCTTCCGTCATCGGGGGTGTGGCCGCTCGCAGGCCTGTATCTCGCCGAGCGGCTGCGCCGGGTACTCGAACCACTCTGCCAAATGAACGAGATCGGAGACCAGGTTTTCGAGGCTCTTAACCAAGCGACCCATCCCGGCTGGATCCGACAAGAGCGAGCGAAGCGGCAGGGGCACGAGGCCGAATACCGGCTGGCAAATGTTCTCTTCGCCTGTGGCATCCCGTTTGTGCCAGTCGAGAAGACAGACAATCCGCTCTGCCGAGATGCCCTCATCAACGGTGTCTCGTTCGATCTCGTTGTCCCCGATGTGACCAAACCGCGGGTAGTCGTAAAGTCCACTGTTCACACTGCCAATATCGGGCAGTTCGGCGAGTCGAAGGACGCGCTTGAGATCAACGAGGCGGCGGCGATGATCGAGTCGAACTATGCGACGAATGCCCGGCCAACCCTCCTCGCCCTGATCGACGGTGTCGGGTTCCGCAGCAACCGCGCTGGCTTGGATGGTGTCCTCAGCGAAGCCGACGAGTTCTGCCAGTTCCGATCACTGTGGAAGGGCGTGGTCGTAGCTGCGTTCGCCGTTGAGCGAGCTCTCGTCCTCGCGCTGCCAGCCGACCACATCCATGACCACGCGCGCTTTCTCGACCGATACAGCGAGATCGTCGAAGTTGAGCCGCTCACGGATGAGTTTCGCGCGAGCGTTACCGAGCATCCGCTGGTCGAAGCGGGTGAGGGCGTCATCCGCCTCGACTAACCACCAGCGCCGAACAAGCGTGACTGTGCGTCGTCAGCCGTCGCAGGATCCTCGGAGCGTAGTAAGTGGATCTTCCGTGGCTTTGCCATGCCCGGCGTCATCGTCGACGAGTGGAGAATGTCAAGATTCCGCCAGTCTGGAACTTCCCAACGCTCATTGATCCGGCGCTCGATCAGCTCCTCGAACGACTCGTTGATCTCGATCCCAATTCCGTGACGATCCATCCACCGTGCAACCTTCAAGGTCGTCCCTGAGCCGAGAAACGGATCAAGAACGACATCCCCGGGATCCGTGAAACTCTCGATCATGAGAGCAACGAGCTCTTCGGGGTAGGCAGCAACGTGATAGCCCAGTTCTTTTACGTTCGGCGGTCGATACGCAGGAATGCGAATGACATTTCCCAGGCACCGGCCACGGGCATTCTTCTTATGAGGTCGAGGATCAGCGACCAGATACTTCTGTGGGACGCGCGGCTTGTGGAACTTGTATGACAATGTTTCGTCTTTGACGAACACGAGTAGGAACTCATATTTGTTGTCGAATAGCCGCTCGATGTAGTGATTTGGCTGTGGAAGCGCGTTCGGGATATACCAGATAAGGATATCCCACAGCTGCCAGCCTTCCATTCGACCCGCGATATCGAACGCGATCGGATACAGCCGTTTGGCATGCCGGCGGTTGCCGACATTAATGACCATGACGGCCTCAGGTTTCGCTGACTCGAGACATGTTGCCCATACAGTCGAGAGGCGATTGAGATACTCGTCGTACGTGGAGGCGCCAATTTGCTCGGGGTGACCGTAATCCTTGAGATTCCAGTAAGGCGGGCTCGTGACGATGAGATCAACCGAGCTCGGTGGTACGAGGCCCGGAGACTCCGCGGAGCCGAAGACGACCCGCTGGCCAGCAATCTCACGGACATGCGGCACTTTCGGACCCACATCCAGCATGTTACGCAAAGTCTACAGACCTCCGCCCTTGCTCGCCTCAGCATCGTACGTACAGGAGTCGCGATCGTAGGCGGAGCGGCGGACGTTGTTACACAGACGGCACAGAGCCCGAAGGGAACATGTCGTGCGACGCGCCTCAGTAAACCGAGGGACAGGCC
>WBZR01005193.1_pt1 | contig 10149 bp, 9 predicted proteins | sample 5204231 | NCBI WGS metagenome assembly WBZR01 (sample SAMN12412403, study PRJNA552823) | activated sludge metagenome | isolation source: activated sludge from anammox sidestream of wastewater treatment plant... | place: USA: Virginia | collected 2017-08 | reverse complement strand
GTCTAAAATAAAGGGAAATGAGCAAGAAATACTTATTTCTGCCAGAATCCAGCATCAAATTTTAAGAAACGATTTTAGCAAGCGCAAAATCACCCTCATTCTTTTCAAAAAAAGGGCGTTTTCGTTCGGACACTAATTAATTAAATTTTTTGAGATATAATTCTTATAAACAGACTTTAGCCCCTCTTTAAAATCGGTCTTTGCTCTCCAGCCTAGCTTATTTATCTTTTCACTGCTCAGCAGCTTTCTTGGCGTCCCATCAGGCATCGAAGTGTCCCACTCTATTTCACCTTCAAAACCCACTATTTCCTGTACAATTTCAGCAAGTTCTTTAATCTTCAATTCTTTACCTGTGCCAATATTCACAAACTCGCCGATGTCATGTGTATTATAGCTTTGCATTAAAAATATGCACGCATCTGCCAAATCGTTTGCATGAAGAAATTCGCGGGAAGGCGAACCGCTTCCCCAAAGAACAATTTTCTCTGGATAAATACCAATCTTGACTAAATAATTGGATATTTGTTGAGAGCTGTCGTTATTCTGCAACAATAAGTCTCTCCGAATATCTTCATAACGTCCCTCTGCCAGTAACTTCGTTAAATGAAATTTGCGGATGAGTGCAGGCAACACGTGTGATGTCTCCAGATCAAAATTATCATTCAGGCCGTACAAATTGGCAGGCATTACTGAAATAAAATTGGTTCCATACTGTTCATTAAAATATCTGCAAAGCTTTATTGCAGATATTTTTGCTATAGCATAAGGTTCGTTGGTAGGCTCAAGACTCCCTGTGAGTAAATATTCCTCCAACATTGGTTGGGGGGCAAATTTAGGATATATGCAAGAAGATCCGAGATTTAATAACTTTTTAACACCGTATTTATAACTTGCATGAATCACATTTGCTGCAATCATAATATTCTGATAGATAAACTCTGCCTTATAAGTGTTATTTGCAACGATTCCGCCTACTTTAGCGGCCGCCAAAAAAACAAACTCAGGTTTTTCTTTTTCAAAAAATGTCACTACTTGAGCCTGATTTGTCAAATCCAACTCTTCATGGGTTTTTACGAGGATGTTTTTACAGCCAACTTCTCGAAGTTTATGCATAATAGCCGACCCAACTAAACCACGGTGACCGGCCACATAAACTTTGGCATTATTATTCATAATTACTGGAGTATTTATTGCCACGAATCGTTATTTTGTTAGTTTTCAAATCGGGATTTAATTATTAAAATAAAACGACTGTTTCAAACTATCAAAAATATACAATAACTAACACCCTTCCCTCACCTTCTCATAAAATGAAAAATCATGGTTCGTATATTCGAATCCTTTTTTCTTTGAAATTTCCATTCCTTCGCCCGGCGGAGTAAGCCCAATGAGCTGCATATCATAATCAACCATTATTTTTATTAACTCATTAAAAGTGGTCCTGGGTTGCCAGTGGAGTTTCTGTTTTGCCTTTGTTATATCAGATCTGAGATGCTCAACTTCCGTAGGACGAAAATATTTAGGGTCGACTTCTATCAATGCAATACCTGATTTAAGATTGTTATTCCATTTTTTATCTACACTCTTGATAAACCCTTTTTCTTGTATTCCTTCTCCTCTCCATTCTATTTCGATACCTGCATATTTGAATGCCGTTTCTGTAAACTCCCTTACTGAATAGCTTTCACCGGTACCTATCACATAATCATCTGGCTCATCCTGCTGAATCATCAGCCACATTGCTTCTACGTACTCAGGGGCAAAACCCCAGTCTCTTTTTGCATTTAGGTTTCCGAGAAAGACTTTTTTTTGCCTTCCGGCAAGGATGTTGGCAATTGCCCTCGTAATTTTTCTTGTCACAAATGTCTCCCCTCGCCGTGGACTTTCGTGGTTAAAAAGTATTCCATTACAAGCAAATAACCCATACCCTTCTTTATAATTTACGGTCATCCAGTAAGCATACACCTTTGCTATAGCGTATGGGCTCTTGGGATAAAAAATCGTTTTCTCGCTCTGGGGAGGCAGAGACCCCCCAAACATTTCTGAAGACGATGCCTGATAAAACCTGGCCTTTATCCCACTCCGCCTTATGGATTCCAAAATGCGTGTCGTTCCTAAACCGGTTATATTTCCAGTAAATTCAGGCATATCAAAAGAAACTCTTACATGAGATTGCGCGCCCAGGTGGTATATTTCGTCGGGTTTTGTATTCCATATAATTTCAGTTATCAGACCAGGGTCTGAAAGATCTCCATAATGCAGGAGAAGTTTCGCATTGGGCATATGGGGGTCCATATAAATATGGTCTATCCGATGGGTATTAAATGTCGAAGCTCTTCTTATAATTCCATGAACTTCATACCCTTTAGAAAGTAAGAGCTCAGCTAAGTACGAACCGTCCTGCCCTGTAATTCCGGTTATTAAGGCCTTCTTCACAATTCTCTCTCCCGCATAATTCTTAAGGGTCAGATTTCAAATCGACTATGGTTTTTTGCTATAATTTTTACACCAGATCATCACAAAATTGATTAACGTCATTTTTAAGGCAATATTCTCCCATAAACGTCTTCACATCTTACAATATCATCTTCAGCCAAATACTCTCCGTTTTGTACCTCAATTATCTCTAGCGGCACCTTGCCTGGGTTTTCAAGCCTGTGTAACGTTGATTTCGGAACATATGCAGATTCATTTTCGTGGATAAACATCTCCTTATCACCTATTGTCACCTTTGCACTTCCTCTTACTACTACCCAGTGTTCAGACCGGTGGTAATGCATCTGGAGGCTTAACTTCTCGTTCGGGTTTACCACTATGCGTTTTATTTTATATCGTGAGCCCTTCTCAAGTACCGTATAGCTTCCCCAAGGTCTAAAGGTGGTTACATGTTCCTCCGCTTCTGTTCTCGTATTCTCCTTCAGTTTGTTCACTATGTCTTTTACTTTTTGCGCCTCGCCCTTTTTTGCAACCAGTATAGCATCATCCGTTTCAACGATAAGACAATTTTCTAACCCTATAGTTGCTATATGCCTTTTATTGCCAAGAACAAGAGTTCCTCTTGTATCCAGGGTCAGGACATCGCCTTTTTTCACATTGCCGTCTTCATCCTTACCCAGGACATCATAGACTGAATCCCACGAACCTATGTCATTCCAGTATAGGTCAAAGGGGATCACCACTACTTTGTCTGATTTTTCCATAACTGCATAATCTAAAGAGATGTTTGGCATCTGTTTGAAACCTGAGAGCATATCTTCAAAACTCAAATTAAACATTTCCCTGATCTCGGGGGCATAACGATTCATCTCTTCCATTATCGTTCCTATGCTAAAAACAAACATACCTGAATTCCATAGATAAGTCCCTGCATTGATATACTGTTTTGCAGTTTCACTATCAGGTTTTTCTGTAAATCTTGCGACCCTTAAAAAATTTTTATCTCTGCTGGCTGAGGGTTGACTGATGAATTTTATATACCCGTAACCTGTCTCGGGTTTATCGGGTTTTACGCCAAAGGTTACTATATACCCTTTTTGAGCTATTTCACACGCAAGTCTCATATAATCGGCAAATCTATCGGCAGGCCGTATTATGTGATCCGAGGGAGATAAGAATACTACTTCGTCGTTTTTGCAGCCGAGCTTTTCCACACAATACTTAACTCCCAGCGCGATTGCAGGCGCTGTATTCCTACTTGCGGGTTCAAGAACTACGTGGACATTGGATGTCTGATGACGAATCGTTGGTAAAGAATTTAAATCAGATACTACATGAAATTTATAGGCACTGTTTGTTAATACAACAATATCTTCAGGAGAAACCACATTTAAAAGCCTCTCCGCCGTTTGTTGCAAAAGAGACTTATCGCCGTTTAATTTTAAAAATTGTTTTGGATAGTTTTTTCTCGATAATGGCCACAGTCTTTCCCCACTCCCGCCTGCCAAGATTATTGCCTTCACTTGAATATACTCCGATTCTTTTAATCCCAAATTCCCATATCAAGCACCTAACAATTTCGAACTTCTGCTTTACATGGTTTTAATATTTAGATAGGCTTTATGCGCACCCTAGCGTAGTTACAAACGGAGAAGGTCTTCGAAATATAAAAGTATGCATCTGTTTGATTCAAAAAAATTTAACCATAGGTGTATGCAAGGCAGGATTTTCCGACGACTGCTAACGTCAGCACAGACAGGGCTTTGTATTTTCGTACCATTTTTGCCCATATCCTACTACATAGGACTGAGGATTTGTATTCAATCCAATCTACCTTGTCGCAATCGCCAAAAAAGATTTGCTTAACTACAGCATTGTCCGGTTGAATGTGCCAAATAACACAACGCAGCAAAGCCGTAATCGAAAAGAGTTTAACTATAGAGAACACAGAGAAAAACTTACAAAAAAAGAAAAATTTGTATGGCAATACTATAAGACAGGTGGAGTATCATCTGACGAAGCATCGTCTTGAGCGCCTATACGGTACGCCCCATTACAGTGTGTCATCTGGCAATCGATCCCAGAGATGTTTGTCTGTCATATCAGCCTGTACACCAGGGGATAATACTTTACAATAAGCAAACGCCTCCAGTTTTTCTTCGAGATAAGCATCTTAACCTAGGAATGTAACTATAATTACAGCCTTGCGTCTGAAGATACTTCTTAAACATCCTTAACAGTGTTTCCAAAAAAGCCCGATTCCATCACCATTCCCTTAAAGAATGCCTTCCAATACCACTACTATATCTTCTGGTTCCAATTTGATATCTTTACCTACTTCACCTTTCACGGCTCCTTTCATATCAACTTTAATGTCTTTATAGTCGGTTTTACCAGGAATTGTCCTAAGAATTTTGACTTTATCGAGAGAACCATATTTCGCAAAACCACCAGCGAGAGATATTGCTTTAAGGACTGTGGTGCCTTCTTCAAGTGTGAATTTGCCAGGCTTTATAACTTCACCATATACGAAAAAATTTTTGCTGCGTTCAACGATCACTATATCCTCAGGTTCGATAGGCGTATCGCCATTTGCGCTATTCCCTTTGGTATTACTAATATCAATATTGATTTCCTTGTACCCGTTACTTCCTTTTTGCTTACGCCTGAGTTTTACGCTGCCATAAAGTCCGTCTGGAGTAATGCCGCCCGCCCCAGAAATGGCCTTTATCACTGTCATATCGTCTTCAAGTATGTATTTTCCAGAAGTTCTAACCTCTCCATATACAAAAAATTTCTTGCTCTTTGCAGTTGTCAACGTTATTGCCACAACAGGGTATTTTATGTAACCACTGGCAAGCCTTTTCGACATTTCCTTCTCAATTTCGGACACACTCATCCCTTTTACATAAATGGTTCCAAGATAGGGGAACGATATCGTTCCATCAGCCGCTACCGTTGCAACCGTCTTAAGGTTATCATGCCCCATGACACTTATACTAAGCTCGTCGCCTACACCAACTGTATACTGCTGTTCCTGAGATTCAGCGGCGTGACACACTGTTGTCATAATAAAGACACCAAACAATATAATTAAAACAACACTTAAATTTTTTATCATCTTTTCCACCTTTTTAACTTTAAGATTAAAAAATGTGCAAATTACATTATTTTGAATTCTCTGAGATATAGCCTATAATTAACAATAATTGATAATCCATTAACTCTTAGATTTGATAGTTTATAAGACTTATCAGCAAAGGTTAAAGGGTAAATTTATTCTTATATCTCGTCTTTTTGTTTTCAAATATGACACTGCGCAATAATAATGCCCAAATAAATTTCATTTATACCACTCATCACCTTTCTAAAAACAAATATCATTTTATACAATAGACTCGTAAAGACTTTGCCCTTAGATTTTCGATTCTCTATTGGTGAGCATTTACCTGCCAGACTTGCATGCTTCCATTCAGGAGTGACAATACGACCGTAGGTGAAGATACTCGTATATGTGTTAACTCAATAACTATACTATATAAATCTTCAAATTCCCCTTGTCCCGAACTTGTCCAAATTCAGAACCAAGAGGTTTCATTTTTTAAACAGGTTATGGTAAAAATATTCACTCTTCTAGTAATTTCGCCACACTGCTTATGCCGGTTTTAAAATTATAGAGTCAAAACAAGCCAAATACAAGCGTTTTTCTCAAGCTACTAAAATACGAAAATTCAGCAAAGGCCAGACATCAAGGAGCCGCAAGGTTTTTTTATAAACACCACCACTTATTCAACATCGGCTCCCTAACAATCAATGCCGATTAACTGCGATTTTTATAAGAAAATTCACCCTCTCTTAACTTTTTAAACAAAAGAAACACACAAGTGCCATATCATTGATACATTGCCCCTTGCACATAACAATATAGCCAGAACTATAAAAGAAGTTGGGAATACAAAACCATGTTTTATGAAAAAATATTTCATTGTATTTACTGTAAGAATCCTGTAGATATTACACAGTCATTTTTTGCGACTTAGTTGTTTTAATTTAAAGTGAATGACATACATGATTAATAAAGGCCGCAAGGCAACTATTATTCTTATCATTTGCAATACCTTTCTGTTCGCCATCAAGATCATTGCCGGTATCATGTCAAATAGTATGGCTATCATCTCGGATGCCGTTAACTCACTTACCGATATTATCTCCTCAGTAATCATCTTCTTTGCCGTAAAAACCTCTTCCAAACAGGCGGACGAGGGACATCCGTTCGGTCACCATCGTGCAGAACCGATAGCCGGTTTGATTGTAGCCATCTTTGCCGGCATCTTAGGGTTTGAGATATTGCATACCTCCGCATTCAAACTCATGAAAACACACACGCATAAGATCGGCCTTTCCGCTATCGCAACACTCCTGATATCCATAGGCATGAAGCTTGTCATGTCTACGTACTTTAAAAAGGTAAGCCTCAAAATTAATAGCCCTGCCTTATTGGCAAGCTCTATCGACAGCAGAAATGACGTGTATATATCTGCTACCGCCCTTGTGGGAGTTGCTTGCGGACTTTATGGCTACCCGCAAATGGACGATATTGCGGCAATGCTTATTAGTTTTTGGATTATCTACTCAGGGTATAAAATCGGCATTCAAAATATCGATTACCTCATGGGGAGACAACCAGAATCCTGTATTATGGAGGAGATAAAAAAGAAGGCGCGTTCCGTTTTGGGCGTTATGGGAATTCATGACGTTCGTGCACATTATGTGGGCAATTATATTCACGTCGAGGTTCATATATCATTGAACCACGACTTAACGCTGACGCAGGCTCATGATATCGGGAAAAATGTCCAACGGGAGGTAGAAGCCATAGAGAGCATCCACAAAGCATTCATACATATTGACCCAATCTAGGGAATTACGTAGGTGGGAAAGGAAGGCGCCCCATCTTTTATGGATGAGACGCCGTATTTGATGCGTACAATTTTTGAAGTTTTTGCGTTGTCTGGATGTATTTTTTACCAATAACCGATGCCTTGTCGTATTCAAATCTTTCTAAACACAACGGACATTCGATATAATTGTCGTTTTGCCTTAAACTGGGCAGTGCGTCGCTCTCCTCGGTACGGATTCCCATATCCGGGGATTGTTTAACAACTTGAAAATTACTCGTAAAAATTTTAAATTCTTTATTGTTGCCGCACGCGGGACAAACAAAAAATGTTTTCGTTATCATGTACTCAACCTCCTTAAATAGTAACAACAAACAAATTTTTACAAACAGCTAAACAAGGTAATTACTTATTTTGTTCCTGAGAAATATGTTGCCCTGGAATCAAATCATTGACAAGGCGTGGTCTTTCAGAAAAAAACACACACATCGTACTGACACAAATGTGTATCGTCTGGTAAACTCTTATGGAGATGCCCTCCCAGAGGTAACCATAGACGTCTACGACAAGAATATCCTGGTACAATATTTCAAGCCGTACGAAAAACATGAGAAAGACGGTATTTGCCATGCCCTGAAAGAAACATTAACTCCGGAAACCATTACAGAAAAGATTCGGTTAAAGGGCGAAGATGTCAAAACGCATTTAATTTCAGGTTCAGAAATTCCTGAAGATTTTGTGGTGCTGGAAAATGGTATAAAATTCATCATATCATTCCTTGAAGGTGGCGGAACAGGGCTGTTTCTCGATCAGCGGGATAACAGAAAGAAGGTGCAGTCCCTTGCCAAAGGCAAAGAGATATTGAATTGTTTTTCTTATACCTCTTCCTTTTCGCTTTACGCAAGTCTTGGAGGCGCTGCCAGGACAACCAATGTCGACCTGTCCAGGAAGGCAATTGAATGGAGCAAGAAGAATTTTTTACTGAACGGGATTGACGTAAATAACCACGAATTTATTGTCGGAGATGTATGGGATTGGACAAAAAGATTTCAAAAAAAGGAACACACGTTTGACTTGATCATCATTGACCCCCCCAGCTTTTCCACTAGCAAGATGAGGGTTTTTACGGTAGAAAAGGATTTCCCAAAATTAATCGGACAGGGGCTGAATCTGCTCCGCGAGGATGGAATCCTCGTCTTTTCAACGAACATAGCCAAAATGAATTTTTCGAAATTTTTTCAATTATTATCAAAGATAAAAGACTTCACGCAAAGAACGTATAAGCTTATCGATGTTTCATCACAGGGCATGGACTTCCCCATTGATGGAGTCCATCTCTCCGAGCCCTATTTAAAGTTCGTCATGCTGTCATGCCAGGAATGAATCCTACACATTTTTAAATCTCTTTTTCAGTAAGTATCCGATAAATACCGTTATCCCAAACACAAGAAACGCACCGATAACCCCTGCGTATTGCCTCGTATCGAATCGCCGTTTTAAGGCAGGTATCGTGTAATCGGGCATGGGAGCTTTTACCACGGGTTTGGGATCGCCTTTTTTTTGAAAATCCATAGCCTTTTCCGACACCTTTTCAAGTCCGTCAGGCATCTCTGAGCTGAATGGCGCACTAAAGAAAATAAGTCCCACGACAACAGATAAACCAACGACAAGAAACAACACTGTATTTTTTTTCGATAGCTTCATAAAAAGGGTAGTTCCCCTTATATTTTTTGCAATTGCAGCAAATCCGGCCTTACCCTTAAAAGCATGCTGAGCGTTGCTATCGTAATAAGTCCTTCCCCAATACCAATAAGGGCGTGTACACCTGCCATAGCCGGCACAACAATCCTTAAGGGTATTGTGCCTGAAACTCCTAATTCAACGGCACAACAGACAGCCGAGAGTACTATAGAACACCATGCCGCGACAAAACCGCCAATAAAAACGTCTTTTTTATCCCGGATAAATAATTGGATAACAGCATTTATATAATATCCGAAAAATCCACCTATAATACCCATATTAAAGATATTCGCCCCTAATGCAGTAAGCCCCCCGTCCTGGAAAACGAGACATTGGACAGTGAGAACCGTGGTCATGATAAGCACAGATGCCCATGGACCCAGCAAAATGGCAATCAGAGTTGCACCCATAAAGTGACCGCTTGTCCCGCCGCCTATAGGAAAATTGAACATCTGTGCGGCAAAGACAAAAGCCGCCATAACTCCTAACAGGGGGATGTGTTTCTCAGATATCCTTCTGTTTGCCTTTCGGACGGCAATGGCAATAAATACGCCTGAAACACCGCCCATCCCAACCCATGTCTTTGTATCCAGAAATCCGTCAGGGATATGCACCCAATCACCCTTTCTAAGATAAAACTTTCTTGTAACACTTTTTTATATTATTACCCGGTAAAAACTTCTTTTCTCCATTCCCCGTCTTCACAAGGACAATCTCCATGAGAACACCTTTTAGCAAGATTCTTTACGTCCCCTTTATCGTTCGACTAAGCACACGTCGAAGTCCTCTCCTCACAAAAGAGAGGAAAGAGGGGCAATTAAACTTGTCTCTGTATGTATTGATCAGGGACTGGTTGTGGCTCTGCTTTATTATGAATGTATATAGCAAAATGATGCGGCAGATACAATAAAAACTTGGAAAAGTTCGCATCGTGTTAAAGAATAACCGTCAGGGCTACGTCAAATATACGTGCAAGTAATTATAGGTAAAAAAGAAAGAAAAAGAACTGACTTTTTCAAATCACTGCTTGTATACTATTTTCATGAACCACGAAGGGATAAGAAAAGGCACG
>WBZR01005187.1_pt1 | contig 10153 bp, 7 predicted proteins | sample 5204231 | NCBI WGS metagenome assembly WBZR01 (sample SAMN12412403, study PRJNA552823) | activated sludge metagenome | isolation source: activated sludge from anammox sidestream of wastewater treatment plant... | place: USA: Virginia | collected 2017-08 | reverse complement strand
GACCGGGATGTAAACCTTCGAATGCTTGTCCCAGACGAGGAGCTTCACCCGGCCAGCGGTCACGGTGCTGGCCACCATCGAGACGAGCGCGATGGCCGACGGGTCGCCGATGCACAGCAGGTAATCGTCGGGGGTGAACTCGGCTAGCTGCTGCTTGAGCGCCTTCACCGCGTGTTCGGTCGAGAGCAACACCGGGCCGGGGGGCAGCAGGTAGCGCAGCTCGCCGTAGCGCAGGGCGGGGGTGAGGTCGTGGACGGGGACCAGGGCGCCGGTCGCCATGTCTCGGCGGTGGGCGTTCTGGACGACGTAAACGGTGGACATGCCTTCTTCCTTTCTGGGATGGTGCCCCAGTGTATAGGGTCGGGCTACGTGTTCACAACCACTTGCGGAGCAGGTTTCGCTGGAGGACCGTGCTGGTCACATCCTGGGCGTTCTGCAGGCAGCGGACGATCTCGAAGTCGACGGTCTCCTCGGCCATGATGTCGAACACCATGACCGGCCCCTTAGCCCCGGTGCGCGCCAGTCGGGCGATGGCCTGCTCGCGGTCGAGGTACGGGTAGTCGTTGCTGAAGAACACCATGTACTGCGCCACGGCTTGCAGACCATCGAGACCCGTCCCGCCGGCCCGTACCTGCCCCACGAAGAACCGCACGCTCGGGTCGTCGATGAACGCCCGCTTGGCCGCGTTCTTCTCGGCGTCGCTGCAGCGCCCGTGGTACTCGACCGTCGGGGCGATCTTGCGCAGGGCCTCGGACACAGCCTTGAGCTCGGCCTGGAACCGGCACCAGATGACGACCTTCTCGCCTATCTCCTCGACCAGCTCCAGCAGCTCCTCGAGCTTGGGGTTCTTGTCGCCGATGGGCTTCGCCTCGGGGTCGTCGTCCGATGGTGCGAAGCCGCCGGCGATCTGAGCCAGGCGGGTCGACAGGGCCAGCACCGTGTCGGCCGTGAGCACCTCGTCGCGGTCCTGGAACTCGATGACACCCAGCTCCTTGAGGTCGTCGTACGCCGTGCGCTGCTCGCGGGTGAGCTGTACCAGCCGGGTCGACTGGGTGACCGTGGGCTCCGTGCCGTTGACGTCGGCCAGCGTGAGGAACACCGACCAGCGGGCCAGTTGCGTGCGCAGGTCGGCGAGGTTGCGGTATATCGGCGAGCCGGTGTTCTCATCACGGGCCTGGATTTGCGGCGTGATGTTGCGCCCGGTCTTCTCCTTGAAGTCCTTGGCGATCTTGCGCACGAGGCCATGCGTAGGGGGCAGCATCTCCGCGTACATGCTCTTGAAGCTGGACAGGGTCTGAAACCCCAGCAGCGCGTCGCCCATGAGCTCGAACTGCCCGTATGCGCTGAACGGGTTCTGGCGCAGCAGTGTGCCCGTGGCTATGCGCTTCATCTCTGCGGCCCGCACCACGGGGAGCAGCGCCTTCCAGGTGCCGCCCTTGGTGTTGGAGGCCCGGTGGCTCTCGTCAACGATTACGAGGGTGCGGTAGGCCGCCACCAGATCGTGAACCAGCTGCTGACCCACCTTGGTCTGCGCGCCTTCGAACGACACGCACAGCACCCGGAGGCCCATCGTGCGCGACCGCAGGCACTTGTCCAGGTGGTCGAGCTTGCGCTTGCCCATCCCTGAGCTGTAGTACCCGCCCAGCCACGGAATCGACTCTGGCAGGTGAGTCGGGATGCCCTCCTCGACCCACTGGCGGTGAACCCCGTTCGGGGCGATCACCAGCAGGGCCTCGATGTTGCCGGCCATGTAGTTGAGGCCCGCGGTGTCGAGGCCCATCTTCGTCTTGCCCGTGCCTGGGCGGCACAGCAGGGCGGCGATGCGTTCGTGCCAAGTGTTCTCGATGGCCTCGAGCTGCTTGCCCTTGGGAGCCGTCTTGTAGCGGTACGGCGGCCGCACGGTGTTGAGTTCGCGCATGTGATAGGTGTCTGCCTTTCTTGCCCCGGACTGTACTGGTTTCGGCCCGTGGTCAGTCTTTGTGACTGGTGTGTACGGTGTTAAGATTTGGACCCCATCAACCAGAAAGGCAGAAAGGGATTCATGGAAATTACCAACACAGACGTCCTGAACATGTTGTTCGAGGGGATGCAGGAACAACACCGGGCCATTCTGTGCTCGGTGCCTGGCGACCCGAACACGGCAGACAAGCGGGCCTGGACCGGCATCCCCTGGGCCGCCGGCACAGCCTGCCCCCTGCGACCCGACTGGAACAACTACGTGGCGGTCAGCAGCTTCAAGGCCGACCCCGATGGCCGGTTCGGTCGGCGCAAAGCGGATTTCGGGGCGCTGCATTGCTTGATGCTCGACGACATTGGCACCAAGATCAGCACGGACGACGTCAAGGCGTTCATCAAGCTGGGTTTCCCGCCGGCGCTCACCGTGCAGACGAGCCCGGGCAACGGGCAGGCTGTGTTTGTGTTCGACAAGCCGGTGACGGACTACGAGGAAGCCGACGGCTTGATTCGCGCGGCCATCACGTACTTCATGGGGGACGAGGGTGCGGACCCTGGCATGTCTGGTGTGACCCGTGTGTTCCGCTTGCCGCAGGGTATCAACGGCAAGGGCAAGTACATGAGCGAGGCCGGAGCCCCGTACCGATGCCAGGTCTTCCACTGGGAACCGCATCGTCGCATCAACGTGGTCAACCTGCGTGCAACGCTTCAAGCAGTCACCAAGAAGAGCAGCTACGTCGAACCGAACGACGAAGTGACCCGCGAGCGGCGCCGGTCGTTTGAAATCGTCCGGCAGGGGCTGCAGGTGCTGCGGGCCATCAAGAAGCAGGGCAGGGGCTGGCTGGAGATTCGCTGCCCCTGGGTGGGGGAGCACACAGACCGGGCCGACAGCGGCGCGGCCGTTGCTTTCCCGGCACCCAAGAACGGATTCATCGGCGGCTATCGCTGCCACCACGGTCACTGCGCCCATCGTGGTTGGACCGACCTCGAAAACTGGGTGGCCGATGAGCTCGCCCTCGACGCATCCCGCACCACTGGCACCTTTACTGGACTCATCAAAAAATGACGAACCCCCTCCAAGACTTGGCAGACACAGCGGCAGAGGTAGGCCGCGAGCTGGACATCTATACCCCCAAGGGTGAGGCCCCTGTGGTGGTGGCTCCGGACCTCGAACACTTCCAGGAGGTGCGCAACAGTACGGACAAGGCCCTCGCGGACGACTTCTTGCGCCGCTATCGGCACTTGTTCTGCAATGGCGACGGGCAGCTCTACGTCTACCAACAGAAGCGAGGCAGCTGGGCGCGCGAGGACGTCAAGTCGCAGCTCTTCGCCCTGTGCTCCCACCTCAGTGACAGGCTGTACGGTGAGCGGGCCGACATCAACGAGCAGATTGCCCAGGCACGTGCCCAGGGCCGCGAGGATGCGGTAGGTGAGCTGACCCAGCGGCTGCAGGGGGTCACGAACCTCATCGTGCACTGCGAGAAGGGCGGCACCATTGGCACGGTCTCGCGCATCGTGGAGGCCAAGCTGCGGGCCATCCTCCTGCACGAGAAGCGCGTCATGAACCCGAACGGCGACCTGCTGGCCTGTGCGAACGGGGTGGTGGACATGCGGACCAAGGAGCTGCGCTGGGCGCGCCCCGAGGACTACATCACGCGCAACACCGGCGTCCGCTATCACCCGAACTGCGACTTCAGCTGGTGGTCGCAGGTCATCGAGCAGGTGTTCGGCGGCAACAAGCGGCTCGCTGAGTTTTTTCAGGTCTGGATCGGGTACTGCGCAACGGGCTACACCCGCGAACAGGCCATGGCGGTCATGTGGGGCAAGGGCTCCAACGGCAAGAACCTGCTCATCGACGCTGTGGCCGAGGCCCTTGGCGGTTACGCCAGCGCACTACCCCAGGGCTTCCTCGACAACACGGGCAAGGACACGGTGAGCATGGACAACAACCTGCTCTACGCCTCGGCCCAGCTCGACGGGGTGCGCCTGGCGTACCTGAGCGAAACGAACGAGGGCGGCCGGCTCCGGGAGTCCTGGGTCAAGAGCTCCACGGGTGACCGCAAGATGCGCGCCCGACTGGCGCATCAGGACTACTACGAATTCAAGGCGACACACAAGTTCACCGTCAGCACGAACCACAAGCCGGAGATTCGCGGCACTGACGACGGTGTGTGGCGGCGCATCCGGCTGCTGCCCTTCACCCAGCGGTTCGGTTCACCGGAGGAAGTGGCCCAGGGGGTCGCGAACGTGGTCGGCGACAACACGCTGCTCGACCGTGTGACCGGGGACTACACGGGCCGTGAAGCGGTGCTGGCCTGGATTGTCGACGGTGCCTACAAGTACCTAAACAATGGCCTGCAGCGGTACACCCCGCCGGAGGTGGAGGCAGAGACGCGGGCCTATCGGCGCGAACAAGACGTCCTCGGACAGTTCCTCCAGACCGTCAGCGAGTACGTGCCCCCGGCCGAATGGCGGCGGGTCCAGGAGCTCGAAGGTGGTGGGTCCAATGCCAAGGCGTTTGCCCGGCTTTCCATGGAAGAACGACTGCGCGTGGACAAGCGCGAGCTCTGGCAGATGCATGTGCTGTGGTGCGAAGAGAATGGCCACTATGCGCGGTCGGCTACCAAGTTCGCCCGAGACATCGTCAGCGCGCAGCGGTTCTGGGTCGATGACGTGGGGACCGAGATGCTGATGCCACCGCTCGAAGCCGTGCGCAACAGGGAGGCACAGTTCTACCGCTACATCGCCCTGTCCGAGCATGGCCGGCGCCTGCTTGGGCAGGCCCGCTACCGCGCCCAGCAGGGCCGGGAACCCAGCTCGAGGCAGGACGCCGACGAGCGGTTCTGAGGGTAGCCCCGGCCCTTGGACGTGTGTAGTGTGTGGGCGAATCCGGGGTACGCGGCCCGCGGTTGTTGGTGGACAGCCTGTGGATAACTGGCGAAACCGGGGGTTCTCCCTCAACCGTGGTGTGTAGGGTGTTGGGTTTAACCTAGTTTTGACCTAAAAACGTACACGGAGGTACGTAAAGGGGGATTTGGGAAAAAACGGGGTACAACCCCACACCCTACACACCGAGGGAGAACCCCGGTGTTGCCGATGACGTATGAACAAAACACCCACACCACGAACGAGGGGACACCGCTGGACCCTGATACGCAGCGCACAACTGTGCCGCGAGCCCCTGTGCCGCCACTGCCTGACGGCCGGTGTTGTCCGGGAAGCTGAAGAGGTCGACCACATCCTCGCGCTCGAGTTCGGTGGCACGGACGATGACGAGAACCTGCAGAGCCTGTGCATCCCCTGCCATGAACGCAAAACCGCTCTTGACAGAGGCTACAGAGTGAGGACTGAGTTCGGAGCCGATGGCTTACCATCCGACCCGTCGCACCCCTGGAACGCGGAGCCGTCATAGAGAATGACTATGGGCCAAGCGGGAGGGGGGAGGGCGAAAGGCTAGGGGCGGCCCTACGGAACCGGGCGGGTCCCCTTTCTTCAGCGCCAACCCAGGTTTTTGACCACAGTCAGGATAGAAGAAGACTATGACCACTGCCACCACGAAGACGAAGAACAAGCGCGCCCCGGCGAACACGGCCGATGAGCTGGCGCAGACGTTCATCGACGCAGCCGCCGGGCTGCCCGAGCCGCCTGCCCACATTGAGCTGCCCCGCGAGGCCATGCCCTTCTGGGTCGACATCGTGTGTACGCGCGCGAAGAAGGACTGGTCCCGCTTCCAGCTCAGTTTGGCCGCCCAGCTCGCCCGCACTCAGTACGACATCGAGCGCCGCACCCGTGAGATGGAGCTCGACGGTGTGGTCATCGAGAACGCCCGGGGCACGCCGGTGGCTAACCCGGTCAACACGGCGCTGGAGCAGCTCGTCCGCCGCCAGCTCGCGCTCGTGCGCTCGCTGCAACTGGCCGGCGTGGGCGACCCCCGCGTGCAGGCCAAGCGCGACAAGATGGCCCAGGGCGCGCAGGCCGGGGCCAAGGCCGCCAAGGACGATGACGAGGACGACCTGCTCGCATGACCGCCGCTCCGAAGCGTCGCCACGTCGTACCCGAGGAGAAGCGCAAGCGCACCCGCGGTGAGCGGGTCATCGCGTTCATCGAACGCTACTGCAAGGTGCCCGAGGGCAAGCTGGTCGGCAAGCCGATGCAGCTCGACCCGTTCCAGAAGAAGTTCATTCTGGACGTGTACGACAACCCCCACCGCACCCTGCGGGCCTACCTGTCCATCGCCCGCAAGAACGGCAAGACCGCGCTCATCGCCGCAATCGTGCTGGCCCACCTGTGCGGCCCCGAGGCGGTGTTGAACTCGCAGATCATCAGCGGCGCCCGCAGCCGGGACCAGGCCGCGCTTGTGTTCAAGCTGGCCTCGAAGATGGTCCGACTGTCGCCGGAGCTCTCGGCACTGGTGCGCATCATCCCCAGCACGAAGACGCTCATTGGCCTGTCCAAGAACGTCGAGTACCGGGCCATCAGCGCCGAGGGCAAAACGGCCCACGGCTTGTCCCCCATCCTGGCCATTCTTGACGAGGTCGGGCAGGTACGTGGCTCGCACGACGACTTCGTCGAGGCGATCGAGACCGCCCAGGGCGCCCACGAGAACCCGCTGCTCATCGCCATCAGCACCCAGGCCCCGAACGACGCGGACCTGTTCAGCATCTGGCTTGATGACGCCGCCAAGGGCGAAGACCCGCAGATCGTTGCGCACGTCTACTCGGCCGACATGGATGCTCCGCTCGACGACCTCGCCGCCTGGCTGGCGGCGAATCCGGCGCTCGGCAACTTCCGCTCGCTGCAGGACGTCGAGAAGCAAGCCTCCCGGGCCAAGCGCATGCCCAGCTTCGAGGCCAGCTTCCGCAACCTGACGCTCAACCAGCGCGTGCAGGCCACCGCCCCGTTCGTGACCCGCTCGGTCTGGACGGCGTGTCAGGCGGCCCCGGACCCCGACGTGTTCCTCCGTTACCCGGTCATCGCGGGCCTGGACTTGTCGAGCCGCACCGACTTGACCGCGCTGGTGCTGGCCTGCTTCGACGGCGCGCACTGGCACCTGCGGCCGTTCTTCTGGACCCCGGCCGAGGGCCTGGAGGACCGGGCCAAGCGCGACCGGGCGCGCTATGACGTCTGGGTGTCGCAGGGCTTCATCAAGACCACACCCGGCCGCAGCATCGACTACGAGTTCGTCGCCAGGGACTTCATGGAGATCGTCGACGGCATGAATCTCGTCGCGGTAGGGTTTGACCGCTGGCGCATCGACGTCATTCAGAAGGAATTCGACCGTCTCGGGGTACGATTGCCGCTGGTGCCGTTCGGTCAGGGCTTCAAGGACATGAGCCCCGCGCTCGACTTGTTCGAGACCGCCCTGCTGAACGGGCAAGTGAAACACGGTGCGCACCCTGTCCTGACCATGTGCGCCGCGAACGTGACCGTCGAACGTGATGCTGCGGACAACCGCAAGTTCACCAAGGCCAAGTCGAACGGCCGAATCGACGGTATGGTTGCAGCGGCGATGGCCTATGGGATGCACGCCAAGGCGCTTGAACAGACCGAACACGAGGCAGCGATCTACGACCTGAACAACGCATGAAGCTCCGTGACCGAATCCGAGTGGCCGCCTCCGTGCTCTTCGCGCCGAAGAACGCGGACAGCGGTACGCTCACCGCTACTGACCTGCTGAACCTCCTGCGCGGGGGCTACGGCACCTTCAGCGGCGAATCGGTCACCGACAACAGCGCGATGATGGTCGCCACCGTGTTCGCCTGCAGCCGCGTTCTGGCCGGCACCATCAGCCAGCTCAACGTCGAGCAGTACCGCTTCACCGAGGACGGCGGCAACAGCCCCGTCGCCCGGAATGACCTGTGGTGGCACCTAAACGAATCGCCGTGGTACGACTGGACCGCCGCGTCGTGGAAGGAGTTCATCTCTCAGATGGTCATGCTGCGCGGTGACTCTTACGCGCTGATCGACCGCGACCGTCGCATCACCCGGGGCGGTGCCATCCGGGGCTTCCGGCCCCTGCACACCGACCGGGTGCAGCCGTGGCGCAACGACCGCAACGAGCTGCTCTACTGGGTCATCGACCCGGACACCGACGAGATTCGCACCGTCTACCCCGACGACATCCTGCACTTCCCGGGCTTCGGCTTCGACGGCACCCGGTCGCTGTCGGTGGTGCAGCACGCGGCCCGCATGAACATCGGCAACGCCATCGCGGCCAACCGCTACGCGGGCACCACGTTCAAGGATGGCGCGCTGCCGCAGATCGCCCTCAAGTACCCCAAGGGCCTGAACAGCACGCAGGCCCAGGTCGCCCGCGAGGCGTTCGCCGCCACCTACGGGCAGAGCTCCGGCAATGGCCGCAAGTTCCCGCTGGTGCTGCCCGATGGGGCCGACGCCAAGGAACTGAGCATCACCCCCGAGGACGCGCAGCTCCTGGAGACGCGCCAGTTCGAGTCCCAGCAGATTTGCCAGGCGGCCGGCGTGCCTCCCATCCTCATCGGCGACAGCTCCAAGGTCAGCGCCTGGGGCACGGGCATCGAGCAGATCACCCTCGGCTTCGTGCGCTTCACGGTGAAGCCCATCCTGCGCCGCTGGGAGGAGGAGCTCAACCGCAAGATCAACCGGCGTGCCCCGAACTTCCTGCGCTTCGACCTGACCGAGCTGCTCCGCGGTGACGCCAAGTCGCAGGCCGACTACTTCCGCGCCGCCCTGGGCGGCCCTGGCTCCGGCGACGCCTGGATGTCGGTCGACGAGGTGCGCCGCGCCACGAACCTCAAGACCCTGGGCGGCAAGTCCGCCGAGATGTTCCGCGTCGCAGACGCAAAGCCCGCCCCGAGTGAGGACGATGATGAAGAATAAGCTCTTCCAGCTTCTGCTGGACAACAAGGCCGCCGGCGGTGCCCGGGGGCTGCGCGCAGAGGCGTCGGACGCCGGTGTTGCCATCCTGCTCAGTGACGTCATTGACGCTTACTACGGCGCCAACACCCAGGCGCTGGCCGCCGCGATGCCGGCCAACGACGTGCCGTTCACCCTGTACCTGAACTCACCCGGCGGCGACGTGTTCGAGGCCCGCGACATGGCGGCCCTGATCGCTCGCCACGGTGCCCCGGTGGACATCATCGGCACGGGCGTCGTCGCCTCGGCCGCGACGTACCTGGCACTCGCCGGTCGCTCGTTCAAGATGACCGAGGGCGGTCTGTTCATGGTGCACGAGTCTTGGACGTTCGCCTACGGCAACAAGGGCGAGCTGCGGCAGACCGCGGACCTGCTGGAGAAGGTCGACGGTACCATCGCCGGCGACTATCAGCGCAAGACCGGCGCCAGTGCCGAACAGGTTGACGCCTGGATGAAGGCGGAGACGTGGTTCACGGCCCAGGAGGCCGTCGACGCCAAGTTCGCCGACGCCGTGGTGCCGAACACCCAGGCGGGCGCGCAAGATCGAGTGACGTGGAACCTGTCGGCCTACAATAAGGCCCCGACGGTTCCTGAACCTGCTATCGTCGATGCTGTCGATGAGGCTGTGATGGCCGCGAACCGGGCGAAGGCCCGGGCGCACATGCAGTTCCTCGTGACTAACATTGGCAACGAGTTCCGGGGCACCGGAAAAACCGCCGGCTGACCGGCAACCGCTCACTAGGAGAGATCATGAAGAGCATTCAAGCCCTGCGGGAGCGGCTGGCCGCCCTCAGCAACGAAATGAACAAGATGCTGGCGGATGCCGGCGACCGCGTCTGGCCCAAGGACGTGCAGGCCAAGTACGACGAACTCGCCGACGAGTTCGAACGCGGCCGCACGCAACTGCAGGCCATGGAGCAGGCGGCCGAACGTGACCGTGAGGACAACTTCACCGATGTGGAGGACTTCCGCCTGTCCGCTTCCGACCGCGCCGAGAAGGCCAAGCTGAACGCGAAGAAGCGCGAAGTGGTGCGCGGCATGGAGCTGTTTCTGCGCAAGTCCGACCGCCAGCTGTCGCAAGAAGAAGTACAGATCATCCGCAACACGATGTCCACCACCACGGGCTCGGAAGGCGGCTTCACCGTTGATCCCATCGTGTCGTCCGACTTCATCGAGAAGCTGAAGGACTACGGCGGCATGCGTCGCGTGGGCACCACGATCAAGACCGCCAACGGCGTGGACATGTCCTACCCGACCACGGACGGCACGGCGGAAGAAGGTGAAATCATCGCGCAGAACACCACTG
>WBZR01005186.1_pt1 | contig 10153 bp, 8 predicted proteins | sample 5204231 | NCBI WGS metagenome assembly WBZR01 (sample SAMN12412403, study PRJNA552823) | activated sludge metagenome | isolation source: activated sludge from anammox sidestream of wastewater treatment plant... | place: USA: Virginia | collected 2017-08 | reverse complement strand
AAACCCTCATTTTCCACCACAAGTTTACCTCTCCTGCTTCAAATATTCAACACTTTTATCCGATTCTTTTCGCCTTCTTCCCCTTGTATTATCAGCCTTCGGCTGGTTTTCGTTCAAACACTATATACGGAAACTTGTCCCTGTCAGAACAAAGGACAAACAACAGAAATCACTCTTTGAGCATCCACCCGTGTATGAGTACGAGACGATTGTCACCAATGCTGATGATAACGAAACCCATGCCCTGAGTCCATCGAAGGGAAAGAGGAAATCTTCAATTCCTACAATTCGGGCTGTCAGGTAGAGAATTTTATCAAAGAGCTAAGCTATGAGTTCTATATTGACACGGTGAACTCACAGGAGTTTGCCGCAAACGGCGCCCTTATGACCATTAAATGCATTGCCTACAACATCGTTCAGTGCTTCAAACAGCAGATTCTGAAAGATGCATGGCAGGCCAGAAGCTTCAAAACCATCAAAAATTATCTTCTTAAGGTGCCGTGTAATGTCTTCAGATACGGCAGAGGAATCCGTGTAAGTCTTCCTTCCCTTCAGTGGACTCAGGGCATGCTTCGTACAGGTTTAAAGAAGTATTTCAGCAGTCTGAAGACAGATTGTTTCAATTTGCTCAAGGATTTTTGTAGCAAGTATATTTTCCATACTATCAAAAGAAAACTGCCCATCGCAGAGATAGTACGTCCGTAACTTGGGAAAATACCGAAAATCATTGGAAAAATCATGTAACCATTACTTTTTTTAATCTATTGTATTGAAAATCGGTGCTGATTTCCTCGCAAAGCTCTCGTCACAAAACCCTATCTTGGGTTTTGGGTTCAAAATATTTTCGCTGAATAGTTACGTTTTACCAGCTTCCCCTCTCTCTTTTATTAGTATGCTATTTAGAAAAGTCATTCGCATAAGAGGGGATTCTCAAAAGACTGGCTAACCCGGCAAAAGTTTTTTTGGTGAGTTATCGTCAAGAAACACAGGCGGGAAAAAAAGATAAGAGTGCACAACGAGTACTTAGAAGATCACGTAAATCCACAGAATTTATGACATTTGGACAAAAACGGGAAAGGCCACGAAGAAACCTAGCCGCAAACATTAGGAAAATAAAAAAACGGCCAAGCATCATTTTAGTCAAGAACAAACATAAATTTATGTGGTTAAATACCCATTTCTAAGATACTTGCCTTTAACAAATCCATACAGTGTACAAATGAGTAAATAACAACTTAATACCGTGGATAGCGTTAATTCAGGGATAATTACAAAGAGTAGTATGGCGGCAGAAAATTCTAATATCATGGTCCAAATGCCTTGTCTAAGACCGATCTTGGTGGTAATGTTAAAAAAGGGAACCTTGCTAACCATCAATACTCCTAGCGCAAAGGTAATGAAAGGCAAAAGTATTGCAACCATTTCAGATGCAAATTTTATTTGTAAAAACTGATTAAGGACGACAAGTTGTGCAATCGTTCCTCCAGAAAGCGTGGTGGGTAAACCCATAAAAAAATGACTTGGGATGTTTTCACCCTTCTCTTTTTCCACATTGAATCTTGCCAACCGGAGAGCGGCGCATACCATAAAAAACAAACCAATACCCCACAATAAAAAGACAGGGCTATTGGCGCATGTTTTAATCATGAGAATGGCGGGTGCAATACCGAATGTTACCAGATCTGCCATAGAATCTAACTGAGCACCCGTCTTGCTTTCACACTTCATCATGCGCGCCAGTCTCCCATCAATGGCATCCAATGCCATAGCGACCACAATCAACCATGCTGCCGTCTCTAACCTCTGGTTTAAAACGCACAGGATCGAAACAAAACCACATACCATATTTCCTATAGTTACCAGCGTTGGCAATGTCTCTTTTATCTTCAATACATACCTCCAGTTGGAATTATGAATACTACATAAGATTCTTTTACCGCTACGGCAAACATAGCAAATATTGCGCCATGAATTTATTGGATAAATTTATTTTGGAATTAAATTTATAACCGTTTCAAATTATTATAATTACAAACGCTCGTAAAATAAGTTAAGAAATCCGTATTTTTGATCTTATCCAAAAAACGCAGTACAATTACTGCATTTGTTGAGCATAATTGCTGCACTGAAATAATATAGATATAAAGAGTTAATTAAGCATTAGTTATCGCATATTAACATAAAACAGATTATAGCCGTGAAGATGTTAACAAACAAAGTATTTGTAAAAAAGTATTCTTTCTGTTACTATTTTCGCTTATGAATCTTAAAGGATTTTTAAATACTCGGCACGGTGTTATACGGTTGTTAACAATCACTCTCTTCGCCCTGATTTTCACCGGTTGCGCCACAGGAAGCTGGGGACAAAGAAACATGGCCGGGGTTTCACGATATTTTGACAAAGATGTAAATACCGTATGGAGTGCAATAACTCAAACAGTCGAAGGCATTCCGATTGAAATTAATGATAAGGATCACGGATTCCTGAAGACTCAATGGATTAATGGATGGTCAACAAAAAAAGACACAGGATTATTTCTGGATAGAAATTGGCACGAACGCCACCGCCTACTGATTAAAGTGGACAGCGAACAAAATAAAACCTACGTTTCAATAAGCACACAGATTGAAGAAAAACCGCCCGCTGGCAGTCAGGCATATCGTTGGAAACGTGTCGCATCTGATGGTACCATTGAACAAGATTTTCTGAAGAGGCTGGAAAATATCCTCAACACACAATGAAACAGCACAGCAAATTTCAAATGCGTTACCATCTTTTAAAGGGGTATACACATCAATGCATAGAAACTCGCCTGAGAAAGGTAATTTGTATTCAAAAAGATTAATGGCGCCATTAAATTTCTTCATGATGACAAAACGGATATTCTTTATACTTACGATAGCTGCACTGCTGGGTTTTACGGTTCTTTTCATTTCGAAAACGACAAGGGCACAATCGGAGACTGAGTCGGCTGATAATTTTCAACCGCAAACCTACCTAACAGAAGAACAAGCCATTACCCAGACATTCCCCGATTGCGATGAAATTGTAACTGATGAGTTTGCGATGACCTCTGAAGAAAAAAGTAATCTAGAAAAACTCCTTGCCAGAAGACTTTATGAAGATGGATTTAAAGTGTATATTGGAAAAAAGGAAGGTGTTGTCCATGAATATGCAATTATCACGGAGGAGATTGGAAAATTTCATCCATTTACCTTTATTGTCGGTGTAAATCCACATGGGAAAATCAACAACATCGCTGTCCTCGTTTACCGTGAAAGCCGTGGTGCAGAAATCGTAAAGAAACGCTTTCTTTATCAATTCATCGGTAAATCCTTCAAAAATCCGATCCGCATAAATAAAGATATTATTAACGTCACAGGAGCTACCATGTCCGTGCAGTATCTGTGCTTTGGTGTGAGAAAGGTGCTCGCTGTTATTAATGAATATTACCTCAGCGGGAAAAGGAATGGGAATGGAAGCGCTATTAAATTTGCCAACGGACACATAGTGACACAAGAAAAAGACAAACCCATTGCCGCAGTAAACAAACCTCAAAGCACAAAAAACAATGAAGTCAACATTCAAAAAACAAACCAAAACACTGAACAAAACAAAAAAGTAAATAGCGACCATGAGGCTTTATCTTCCGATATAAAACTTCTCAAACAAACACGCATGATCATGGGCACCTTTGCAGAGGTGTCAGTATATTCAAACGACGAGAAAACTGCTGGTAAGTCCATTGAAGAGGCATTGGATGAAATAGAACGCATGGACCGCATCATGAGTAATTACAAAAACAATAGTGAACTTTCTCAACTAAACAAAAAAGCCGCAAAATCGCCTGTTCCCTGCGGAAAAGAACTACTCGACGTGATTGAACAATCACAATATTACAGTGAACTGAGCGGCGGCACCTTTGATATTACTGTCTCACCTATTGTTGCGTTGTGGGGATTTTTTCATGAAAAAGGACATATTCCATCTGATAAAAACATTGAAAAATTGTTACCAGCCGTCTCTTATAAGAATATTGTAATTGACAAAAGCAACGATCTCCAAAAGCCAAGTACCGTTTTTTTTAAAAATGCACAGACACAAATAGACCTGGGCGCCATAGGAAAAGGATATGCCGTAGACAAGGCATTGGAGATTCTTAAAAAATTTAAGATAAGCAATGCCTGTATTAATCTCGGCGGGAATATTTACGTATTAGGCACACCCGACAGGAAAAATGCATGGAAAATCGGTGTACAAAACCCGCGGAATAAAAATGAAATTCTGGGCTATCTTGAGCTTAAGAATGAAGCTACAGCCACGTCGGGTGATTATGAACGATTTTTTGAGTTCAAAGGGAAACGTTACTCCCACATTATAAACCCACAAACAGGAAGACCGGTCAGTGGCACTATTGCAACGACCATTATCGCCCCCACAGGCACGGAGGTTGATGCCCTATCAACGAGCACCTTTGTCCTGGGTCATGAAAAAGGATTGGAACTTATTAAAAAAATTCCCCATGCCGATGCCATGATCGCGTATGAAGGGAAAGACGGGAAAATAACGATTGATATGACGAAGGGTTTCGCAGACAAATTCAAAAAAACCACCGTTGAAGGAGAGGATAATGTCAAGTGGCATGTGGTCGCTTCCAATCAGCAATAAGTTGTTTTTTACTTTTTTCTTATTCATTATGACTATCGCCATCGGCATCGGCTTCCTGAATTATTATGAAAGAACCGGATTTTCTACACAAAAAACCATACGTTACTACTGTGGCGACACTGAGGAAGAGCCCGATACTCCCCTGTCAGCAGAAGGTATGTTTTTCCCAAAGTCCTATCGGGAGCTTCTGGAGGTAACTCACGCACATATCTTTTCGATTCCTATCGTCGTGTTTATCCTCTCGCGACTTTTAGCTATGACACACACCCGCGAGGGGATAAAGATTACGATATATATCGCTTCATTTGTAGGGATTATCTTGAATATTGCAGCTCCTTGGCTTATCAGATATGTATGTTCACATTTTGTGATTATCCTTAACATTTCCCACATCCTCCTCATCCTGAGCTTTGGGGCATACATCTTTATTCCCCTTTATGAAATGTGGTTTAGAACAGACCACAGTATAACATAGCCACAACCAGATTTCTCCCGTCATTTAATTTTACGCTCAACGAATCTTCAGAGACGCTGATAAATTGTGAAGAAAGTAAGGTGGCAGAAATTCGGCGAGTAAGAAGGTATTTACCTGCTGATAGGTTTTGATTTTAGCCAGTCACGTTATAGTAGCATAGTACCGTTAAAAATATTGACAAACAGATGCCTGATAGGTAACATTTGCTCTTCTTTTTATCCAGAAATTTTTATCATAATTTATATGCAATTTGGAACCGTCTGTATTATTGGCCCGGGACTTATTGGTGGTTCCATTGGTCTGGGGTTGAAAAAGAGAAAACTGGCAAAAGCCGTCATCGGCGTGGGCCACAGGGCTTCCTCCATAGAAAACGCCCTTAGGATGCATGCCATTGACAGCGGCACCTTGCATATTGATACTGCCGTTCAGGAAGCAGATATTGTAATACTTGCCACATCGGTTGATAAAATTATTGATACGGCAAGAAGGATCATTCCTCTCATGAAACGCAACGCCATCCTCACCGACGTGGGCAGCACAAAGAATCAAATCGTTTTGCAAATTGCCCATCATATGAGAAAAGACATTGCGTTTGTAGGTGCACATCCCATTGCAGGGTCGGAGCAGAGAGGCGTTGAGTTCGCTTCGCCGGATCTCTTTGAAGGCTGTAACTGCATCATAACTCCTTTCAATAAGAATTCAATGGGATTGGAAACGGTTTCTTCTTTATGGCAACTTTTAGGGGCCAAAGTAATATTATTAAATCCCGAACAGCATGATGAAATACTCGCCTATGTGAGCCACTTGCCCCACCTGATAGCCTCTTGTCTGATAAATTCAATTAAACAGGAACACCTCGTTTACGGCGCCAGCGGCTTACGGGATACCACAAGAATCGCATCCGGTGATCCGAAGCTATGGATGAATATCTTTGAGCAAAATCGCGAAAATGTTATAAAATCAATCGAGCGATTTATGACCGAACTAGCAGGATTTAAAGACGATCTCGTAAAGGAGAACAATACGATGTTACTTGATAGGTTAATAAAAGCAAAAATTTCGCGCGATAGCGTGTTTCACAATAATTCAAAAAATCAAGAGATAGACAAATAAACCCCATGTACTCAAGAATCGAAATATTTTTTAAAGACGAATTCCCCGATCCTTTGGGCAACAATATACGGTCAGAGATAGAATCATTTGGTTTTCAAGGAGTAACAAAAGTCAGGGTCCGCCAGGTTTATATCATCTTTGGGAATGTAAGGGAAAACGATCCGGACGCTATTGCCCAAAAACTCCTGGTGGACACGATTACTCAAGACTATCAGATTTCTGACTTTGGATTTCGGACCTCAGATTTTGGGCACCATATTGCCGAAATCAGCCGTAAGCCGGGTGTTATGGATCCCGTTGAACAATCGGTTTTAAAGGCACTTCGCGATATGGGGATACGCGTAGATGGCATTAAAACCGCTCAAATGTATGTAATCGATGGGAATATATCGAATGAGATAATCCACATCATAGCAACCAAACTCCTCGCAAACACAAAAATAGAGGACGTTTTTATTTATCCAGAAATGCCCAGTTACGAACGTAGCACTATTCAGTACTCCTTCAGAAAACAAACCGTACCGTTATTACATGCGGACAGTAAACAATTGGAAGAGATAAGCATCCGTGGTCAATTCTCCCTCAATTTACAAGAGATGCAATCTATCCAAAACTATTATAAATCATTAAAACGGGAACCTACAGACGTCGAGCTTGAAACCATTGCACAAACATGGTCAGAACACTGCGTCCACAAAACCTTCAGAGGTATTATCGACTTCAACGGAAATAGGATCGACAACCTCCTGCAAAATACCATCATGAAGGCCACAAAAGAGTTGAATAAACCTTGGTGTGTCTCTGTATTTAAAGACAATGCAGGCATTGTTAAGTTTGATGATCATTACAATGTTTGTTTTAAGGTAGAGACACACAATCACCCGTCCGCCATTGAACCTTACGGAGGCGCCAATACAGGCGTTGGTGGTGTTATCAGGGACATAATGGGCACAGGGCTGGGAGGGAAACCCATCCTTAATACCGACGTATTTTGTTTTGGTCTCCCGGATACACCACTGGATAAAATCCCCAAAGGTGTTTTACATCCAAAAAGAATTTTTAAGGGTGTCGTTGCAGGCGTTAGAGATTATGGCAACCGCATGGGCATCCCCACAGCTAACGGCGCTATCTTCTTTGATGAGCGATATATTGGTAATCCCTTAGTATTTTGTGGAACCGTAGGCATTATACCCAAAAACAAGTGTCAAAAAGAAGCCCATCCCAATGACCTCATTGTTGTCGCAGGTGGCAGGACAGGGCGTGACGGCATTCACGGGGCCACGTTCTCCTCAGCAGAATTGCATGAACAATCTGAACAGATATCCGGCGGCGCTGTACAAATCGGCAATGCAATAACGGAAAAGGCATTATTGGACGTGCTTCTACAGGCCCGTGATAAAGGGTTGTACAGTTGTATTACCGATTGCGGCGCAGGAGGTCTCTCTTCTGCCGTGGGGGAAATGGGTCAAGACCTGGGGGCATCGGTAAATTTAGAAAAGGTACCCCTGAAATACGAAGGACTTTCCTACACAGAAATCTGGATTTCTGAGGCACAAGAACGGATGGTACTCGCCGTTCCACCCGAAAAAGAAAATGATCTCCTTGAGTTATTTAAAACAGAAAACGTCGAGGCAACGGTCATCGGAAGATTCACCGACGACAAAGTATTGCGTCTTTTTTACAACTCCCAATTGGTTGGCGAACTAGGAATGGATTTCCTCCACGAAGGTATACCCAGACTGGAGCGCAAGGCCGAATGGCATAGACCTGTCTATGAAGAACCTGCCCTGGCGGAAAGAGATGATTTTGGAACTGATTTAAAAAAGATACTCTCCTCATGGAATGTCTGCAGCAAGGAATGGGTCATACGGCAATACGACCATGAAGTACAAGGCGGCAGCGTATTAAAACCTCTGGTGGGAATTTATAACGACGGACCAGGTGACGCCTGCATTATTACACCCGTCCTGGGGTCCGGAAAAGGCATTATCATATCCAACGGCATGAATCCCCGGTACGGCGATATAGATCCGTATCACATGGCCGCATCCGCTATTGATGAGGCGCTCAGGCAAATCGTAGCCGTTGGCGGGAATCTGGAACAGGTGGCGCTTCTGGACAACTTCTGCTGGGGGAACACCAATAAACCAGATCGACTCGGTACCCTCGTGAGGGCTGCACAGGCCTGTTATGACATTGCTGTCGCATACGAAACCCCATTTATCTCCGGGAAGGACAGCCTGAATAACGAATTTGTTACAGATAAAGAAACGATTGTAATCCCACCGACCTTACTCATTTCCGCGGTTGCGGTAATGGAAGATGTGCGAAATGCCGTCTCAATGGATGCCAAAGAACCTGGCAACCTGGTCTATATTGTTGGTCTCACCCAGCCAGAATTGGGTGGTTCACACTACTATCACATTCACGGGTACAAAGGAAACAATGTCCCGAAGGTAGATGTCGTCTTAGGGAAAAAAATCATGAGTGCCTTATCACAGGCAACAAAATGCAGGGTCGTAAAATCGTGTCATGACTGCTCAGAAGGCGGTCTTGCCGTTGCTGCTGCAGAAATGGCTTTTGCCGGTGGCTATGGCATGACACTTAACCTTACTGGTGTGGTCACAGAGGGAGCTATTCACCGAAACGACACCATTCTCTTTTCTGAATCAAACAGCCGTTTTATCGTTGAAGTACGGCCCGAGCATCAGGAACAATTTGAATCGCTAATGAAAGACATTCCATACGGGCTGTTGGGAAAGATAACATCAAATCCACTACTTAAAATCAGTGGCTTAAACAATAACCTCATTATCAATGAAAACATAAATGACCTGAAAGAGGCGTGGCAAGTGCCGCTAAGATGGTAAAGAGTTAATCTCCACTTGAAAATATCCTCCATGCTACCATTTCATGCCTGACATAGAATCCCGTTCTTACATCCGCAGAATCAGTCCTCGAAAGCGGAATTGAACGGCACGACGCATAAACTCATCTGTCGTTATGGAGCGCAACGGAAAAGCAGTCATGTAGAGCGATTTTTTGGGCAAAATTCAATTATCTATTTTGCTACTATCAGAGCCTCTTCCTTCTGTGTCAATAATAGTTGGACAAGAACGAAATAGGACTTGGGGTAAAGATAATCTTCACTTGATTCATCAATAACTCTAATGTATCCTTCTTTTTCGGCATCGTCATCCGGAAGGATTTGATAAATCTTGTGTACTTCCAAATCCTCACATTCCTTATTTTCTATACAAAGCGCAAATGTCTGATTTTCCTTTTCTCTTCCCATATTTTTAACCTAAAAACCTCTTGATTTTCATTTTCTTTCTGCCGATACCGTGTGCTTCGTACCAGTGCAACTCGGCATTACATATCCTTCCATTTTTAAGTCGAACTTTCCCAATACCTTTAAGCTTGCGCCTGCGACCATGACCAAATTGTTTTGAATCCGCATTATATCTCGTATTCCTCCCCCTCTGGCAATAACTTCGATAGCCTCAATTTCTCCTATTATCTCAAAACACACAGGATTATTTACCCTTATACCCCATAGTAAATGCGATTAATAAATGGATATAAATGCTGGAATCCCACCAAAATTGGCTATTATTTATCAATTTATTTATTTCATCCACTATACGTGTCTAACGATAAAAGTCAGCGGGACCCGCTGGAGTGTTTTGTTAGGCGCTGTGTCGTTTTCGTCAAGTTAAGTAAAGACCTCAATGCTTCATTTACTGCATCTGAATCTGTAAATGATTTATGGGTCATCGTGGAAATGAGTGGGTAAAATTTAGGGGAAAAAGTTTGCGATGAGGCATAAAGTAAGGTGGAAAAGGGGGTTGAAGGGGATGAAAAAAGATGTCATGATTACAAGATGAGAAAAAAGA
>WBZR01001178.1_pt1 | contig 10153 bp, 10 predicted proteins | sample 5204231 | NCBI WGS metagenome assembly WBZR01 (sample SAMN12412403, study PRJNA552823) | activated sludge metagenome | isolation source: activated sludge from anammox sidestream of wastewater treatment plant... | place: USA: Virginia | collected 2017-08 | reverse complement strand
CCCCATATTCAGGATGCCGCCGACGGCCACCAGCACACCGGTCAGGACGCGCAGGTTCTTGCTGTATTTGATCTCGAAGAACTCGGGCACCGTCATCAGCCCGAGCGCGCGCATCTTCCGCACCAGGAAGCCCGTGCGGCCGATGAACAGGAAGGCAGGAATGCCCTTGATCCCGAGCTTCTGGGCCAGGGCGTCGTTCTGCGAGGTGAAGGTGTAGCTGTAGCCGTGCTCCTTCGCGTACCCGGCGGCGGCGGTCTTGGCGCCGGCTCCCTGCTCGAAGGTGTTCGCACCGATCACGACCAAGCCCTGCTTCGCGAACTTCTCGTGCAGCTTCTGCATCGTCGGCGATGCCGCCTTGCAGGGGCCGCACCACGTCGCCCAGAAGTCCAGCACGACAACCTTGCCCTTCAGGCTCTGGTTGGTGAGCACCTTGCCATTCGTGTCGGTCATCTTGAAGCTCACCATCGGCTTGCCCTTCAGGTGCGGACCGAAATCTTGAGCCATGGCTGCCGCACCGAGAAATCCGGTCAGCGCCGCGAAAGCGAGGGTTCGAACGATCTTCATGCTCTTATTCATAAGCTTATTGAACCTGAAAGAGTTCCCGTGGCGGGACGTTCGATCCGATAGGCGACCACGGAAACCCCGTAGTAGCGGTCGGTCATTCCCAACGACGTCATCTTCAGCTTCTCCATGATATGGACGCTTGCGACGTTCTCAGGGTACGCAACCGCGTAAATCGCGTCCAGCTTCAGGTTCTGAAAGCCGTAGTCGACAAGAGCGCCTCCGATCTCGGTGCCGAACCCTTGGCCCCAAAACGCCTTGGCCAGATGCCATCCCACCTCCACCTCCGGATCGCCCGGTCGCGCAAGTTCGCCTTCCGACAGTTTGAGCGGCTTGAGGAGGCCGGCTCCGATCACCTCGCCATCGACCTTCCGCTCGGTAGCCCAGAATCCGTAGCCGGAATCGGCGAGGCCTTCGTAATGCTGGATCGCCGTCTCCAGCCGGGCACGTTGGGTCTCGAGGCTCTCTTCCGTTCCCCCCATCCCGAGATAGCGGGTCACCTCCGGATCGCCATACATCCGAAACGCCGCGGGCACGTCGTCCATGGTCCAAGGCCTAAGCCGCAACCGAGTGGTTTCGAGAGTCTTCACCGTGAAAAACACTACCCGCCTTCGCTCGACGAGGCAGCATAATCAGGGTATGGCAGGAAAGTTCGAAATCCTCAAGTCCGCCAATGGACAGTTCCGCTTCAACCTCAAGGCCTCGAACGGCCAGGTCATCTTGGCGAGCGAGCAGTATGAGTCGAAAGACGGCGCGAAGAACGGGATCGAGTCGGTCAAGAAGAACGCCTCCGACGCAGGCCGATTCGAGAAGGACACCGCCAAGAACGGCGAGTTCTTCTTCCGGCTGAAGTCAGGCAACAACCAGGTCATCGGCATGAGCGAGATGTACAAGACGGAGGCCGCTCGGGACAACGGAATCGAGTCGGTGATGAAGAACGCCGCGGACGCCTCGGTCGAAGACGAAGCGTAACCTCGTATCCCCGTCGCGTCGTAGCCGCGTGAGCGGAGCGATCGCGCACGGTCGTCGCATCGGCAACCGCGCGGCCTGCTGCCGCGCGATCGCGCACGGTCCGGACGCAATCGCCCTTGGCTCATGCGGCTACGAACAGGCAACACAGGGCCACGGTCCGGGGACGCAATCGCCTTTGGCTCATGCGGCTACGAACGGGCAACACGTCGATCGCGCCCTACCGCGCGAACGAACGGATCAGCTCCGCCGTCCGCTCGATGCAATCACTCGGCCCGGTGATTCGGTCGATCTCCTCGAACGCCTCGAGCTGAGCGGCACGCTCTGGCGAATTCGCGATGAGGGCGTCGATCCGAGCGCGAATCGCTTCCGGCGTCGCCGCATCTTGGAGCAACTCCGGCACCGCAGGACGGTCGAGCAAGATGTTCGGCAGGGACACGAACTTGATCTTCTTGTCGAGCCCAAAGAGCTTGATCTGGATGCCGGCGAACCTCGACCAGCGATAAATCACCACCATCGGGCAGCGGGCGACCGCCGCCTGTAAGGTCGCGGTTCCGCTGCAGACGATCGCCGCCCGTGCGCGTCGGAGAACCTGAGCCGAGTCGGACTCGAATCGATCTCCGGTTCGTCCGGACAGGGCGGTCCACCTCATGCTCAGTTCCCCGGCGTCGACGGTCGACGCCACCGCGAACTCCACCTCGGGCAAGCCCTCGACCGCCTGCGCGATCACCGGCAGGTTGTGCTCGATCTCGAACTTCCGACTGCCGGGCAGGATCGCGACCCCACGTCGCTCCACGGAGGGATCGATCGGGGCCGATAGAGACTTGATCGGGTGTCCGAACCAGTAGGATCGAGCCCCCATCGCCTGGAGAATCTGCGCGGACCACTCGAACGGCGTCACGATCGCGTCGGTGATCTGAGGCAGGTCCTTGCCTTGCAGGTCCCGTCGCCAGGAGCCCGGCGGAACGAAATAGAGGACTTTCCAGCCGACGCGCTTGGCGTAGCGGGCGAGCCTGATGTTGAAGAAGCCAAAGTCGATCGGCACGAGCACGCCAGGTTCACCACGGCTCAGAACGCGCTTGACCCGGTGGTAGGCGAGGGTCACCTTGGGGGCGATCGTCAGCGCTTGAACGATGCCGATCGTGCCCCAGGTCGAAGAGTCGGCCACGATGTCGGCCCCGCTGGCGCGCAAGCGTGGGCCGCCGATCGCCTGGATCGGCGCCATGCTGGGATTGGACTGCAACGCGGCGACGATCGCCGCGCCGTAGGCGTCGCCGGAGGCTTCCCCCGCCGAGATGAACAGGCGCACTGCCAGATTGTGACCCGTCGGACCTACATCGCGATCGTCAATCGAACCGATACGTCCCCGAAGTTCGGGGCACTCTACTACGCCTTGCAGCAGGTTTGGTGGCTGGATGGGTTGCGGAAGATCAAGGCCCCCCAGCTGACCACCATCCAACGATCCGAAGCGACGATCGCGGGGATCCAAGCGGATCGCCAGTTCCTCGAAGAGTGGGGAATCCGCAAGTTGTTCGTAAGACTCGGCCACTGCGTCACCTGGGACGAGCTGATCGCTGAGCGAAGACAGATGATCGAAGAGGACCGCGCGATCGAGAGGGGCGATGTTCCCGACGTGAAGATGGTGCCCGAACCAGGTCGGCCGGGCACCCGATAGCGGCGCTTAGTGGGCGGCCTTGGACGACGTGACCGGGTCGATCCGAACGCCGGGGCCCATCGTCGAGCTGAGGGTCATCGTCAGCACGTACTTGCCCTTCGCGCTCGACGGCTTCGCTTTGAGGAGCGCACCCAAACCGACGAGGATGTTCTCGGCGATCTGTTCGTCGGTGAAGTTCACCTTGCCAACCTGGAGGTGGACGACGCCCGCCTTGTCGGCGCGGTACTCGACGCGGGTGGCCGCCTTGATTTCCTTCACCGCGGTGCCAATGTTGTTGGTCACGGTGCCGTTGCGCTTGTTCGGCGTCTTGGGGCCGAGCATGCGGCCGATCTTGCCGATCTGGGGAGCCATTTCCTCGGTCGCGAGGATCACGTCGGTGCGGAAGCCGCCCTGGATCTTGGCGATCAAGTCCTCGTCCCCGACGATGTCGGCTCCTGCGGCCTCCGCTTCCTTGGCAAGGTCGCCCTTGGCGAGCACGGCGACGGTCTTGTTCTTCCCGGTTCCGTGCGGAAGGTTTGTGATGCCGCGGACGTTTTGGTCGCTCTTGCGGGGGTCGATCCCAAGCCGGATCGCGAGATCGACGGATTCGACGAACTTCGCGGTCGCGGTCTTCTTAACGATGGCGATCGCCTCGGCGATCTCGTAGAGCTTGTCGGAGTCGATCTCCTTGGCGAGCGTCGTGTAGCGCGGCGAATGGATCGCCTTCTTGTTCTGCTTTCTCAAGTTGTCACCTCGTGGTGCGGGCGTCCAGGGGACTCCCACGAATGCCGAAGAGGATACCCGAGTTGGGCTAGATTCACGACGGCCAAATCCCGGCAATCCTGACAGGATTGGTCACCCCTTGGAATCTGCTAACCTTGGATTTCACGCTTGCCGAGGACGAACATGACACGAATCACTTTGCTCTTTGTCGCCTTTTCAGCAGTCTGCGCCGCCAACGCGCAAACGGTGTTGATCATGCCCGACAGCACGAACAACCGGCTTGTTTCGTTCAGCGCTTTCGACGGCAGCGTCGTCAACTCGAACGTCTTCGGCCTCGCCGGTGGAACCCAGGTTCACGCTATGCAAGTTGGCGCGGAGATTTGGGTTTCAGAGCAGGTCGGCGACCGAGTTTCTCGTTGGAGCGGTACCGGGACGTTCTTAGGTGCGGTCACGGGCGCCTTGGACAACATTCGCGGAATGGCTCTGATCGGAAGCACGGTGTACGTGACGAACGCGGGCACGGCGAACGGCGCACCGGGAGGTGCAGTTCGCATGTTCGATACAACGGGGGCGAGCCTTGGGCACTTTCTGACCCCGAACGCCTCGAGCCCATTCGGGATCTTGGCGCATCAGGGGGGCATGCTCGTGAGCTCGTCCGCAGCGAACGACGATGTCCACAGGTACACGCTGGCGGGCACGTCGGCAGGGACGTTTCACAACAGCACGTCACTGAACTTCGCCGAGCAGATGGACCACAACGTGAACGGCAACGTCCTCGTGGCAGGCTTCTCGTCCAATAACGTCGTCATTCTGGATTCAACCAGCGGCGGGCTGGTCAGTTCGTTCATCGCCTCTGGCGCCCGCGGCGTGCACCAGTTGGGTAACGGCAACATCATCTGGAGCAACGGCTCTGGGGCATGGGTGTACGACGTCGGGACCGGCACATCGACTCAGGTTTACACCGGGGGCGGGCGCTATTTCGATACGTATTCCGCTGTCCCTGAGCCAGGCACGCTGGCCGCGGTTGGAGCCGGCCTCGTAGCGCTCGCCTCGCGTCGCCGCAAGCGGTCTGGCCGCTGAACGTCGAGCAGCGGGACACACGTTCTTGCTCGTGCTTTGAACGCCGGTTTGGGGTGCGGCTGGGGAGATTCGCACCCCCACTCTGCTATCATCCGTCTTAGACGCTAGGATGGCGTCCAGCACGGAGCCAAGGATGAAGCAAACCCCGACCCGTTCGGCGGCGGTGCGCAAGCGCGCCGAGCCCGACCTGTCGCACCGCAGGTACGACATCCTCGCGGTGGCCGCCTTTGCGTTCGCGATCATCACGATCCTCAGCCTCGCGCTCCAGAACACCGGTGTGCTGGGCCAAGCGATCGGCAGCGGGTTTCGCGCCACCTTCGGAAGGGGATCCTGGATCCTCGCGCTTTTCTTCGGCGTCCTCGGCTGGGGGCTCCTCAACGGGAAGCGTCGCCTCGAAGTCACCCACTTCGGCATCGGGCTCGCGGTCATCTTCCTCGCCGTCCTCGGTTTCATGGCAGGGCATCGCGATGGCGACTACTTCGACCTAACGGTGGTCAACGAATCGGGAGGCTACTTGGGGGCGATGATCGGTTGGGCCCTCGATGCGCTGCTCGGATCCGCCAAGTTCGTCGGGATGAGCGCCCTCGCGATCATCGGCCTCGTGCTCTGCATCCGGATGCCCCTTGTGCAGGTGCTTCGCAAGCCCGAGAAGCGGATCGTCGAGCTGCGTGAGGGCAGGCAGGACAAGCCCGAGCGCACGCGTGCGGTGGTCCAAGCCGCCCTTCCAAACCACGACGAGTCCGAAGCCGCGCCCAAGCCGAAGCGCCAACCCGTGGTCCGGGAGATCGCCCAAGTTGCGACGTCGATCGACGTGCCCTCGCCCAAGGAGGGGTATCAACTTCCGCCGATGAACTTGCTCGCCGAGGCGATCCTCAAGCCGAAGCGCTCCGCTCAGGAGATGGAGCAGAACATCGACACCCTCGAATCGACTCTCGAGGAGTTCGGGGTCGATGCGAACGTGGTCGAGATCGCCAACGGCCCTACCGTCACCCGCTACGAGATTCAGCTTGGGCCGGGCATCCGGGTCGCTCGGATCACCGCCCTCGCAGACAACATCGCGATGAACCTGGCCGCCTCCCATGTTCGGGTCGAGGCGCCCATCCCCGGCAAGGCCGCGATCGGGGTGGAGGTGCCGAACAGCGCCCCGAGTACGGTGGCGCTCCGCGAGGTGCTGGACAGCAAGGAGTTCACCGAGAACCCGTCACGTCTGATCGTCGGCCTCGGCCAAGATGTGAGCGGCATCAACAAGTTCGCCGACCTGACCCGGATGCCCCACCTGCTGATCGGCGGCGCGACCAACAGCGGCAAGTCGATCGGCCTGGCGAGCATCATCATGAGCCTCCTGATGCGGAACACGCCGAAGGACCTCAAGTTCGTGATGATCGATCCGAAGCGGGTCGAGCTCGCCCTATTCGACGGGATTCCCCACCTGCTCTGCCCGGTCATCAAGGACGTCAAAGAGGCGCCGGGGGTGCTCCGCGCGGTGTGGCGAGAAATGGACCGGCGGTACGACGTGCTCAGCGAAGCCGGGATGCGGAACATCGACGGCTGGAACGCGAAGGCCTCGTTCCAGGAGCGGATGCCGTACATCGTCGTGGTGATCGACGAGCTCGCCGACCTGATGATCCAGGCGCGTGCCGAGGTCGAAACGTCGATCGTCAGGATCGCCCAGCTCGCCCGCGCGGTGGGGATTCATTTGGTGATCGCGACGCAAAGGCCCTCGGTCGACGTCATCACCGGCACGATCAAGGCGAACATCCCGTCCCGCATCGCGTTCGCGGTGTCGGCCCAAGTCGACTCGCGGACGATTCTCGACGGCAAGGGCGCGGAAGACCTGATCGGCCGCGGCGACATGCTGTACATGCCGATCGACGCGTCGAAGCCGCTGCGCGTGCAGGGTTGTTACGTCAGCGAGAAGGAAATCCAGGCGGTGTGCGAGTTTTGGCGCGCTCAGGAGCGGCCGACCTACATCCTTCAGCCCATCCCCGCCGAAGGCGAGCGCTCATCGCGATCGTCCGATGACGACGATGAGAGCGACGCCCTTTGGGAAGAAGCGGTGCGGTTCGTCGCCGAGCGGGGCCAGGCCTCGACGTCGATGCTTCAGCGTCGCTTCTCGATCGGCTTCCAGCGCGCGTCGCGGCTCCTCGACATGATGGAGGAGCGAGCGATCGTCGGCGCACGCGACGGCCCCCGCCCCCGCGAGGTTCTGGTCGACGTCTACGAAGTCGACGCCCTGTTCGGGCGCAACTCGGCGCCTGAGGGGTACGGGATCCGCGAGGACTTGGAGGACGGGCCGGACTAGGCTCAGCTTCGGATTCCAGTAACATCGCCTCGTTGAACCACGGCGACTCCATGCCCACCCTAGCCGCCGCCTTGATCGTCCGCGATGCGGAAGCGTCGCTGGGCCGTTGTCTCGCCTCGGTCCGCGAGCACGTCGATCAGATCGTCGTCGTCGACACCGGATCGACCGACAGCACCCTCGACATCGCCAATGAGTTCGGAGCGACCCTCGGCCACTTCGCCTGGTGCGACGACTTCGCCGCCGCCCGGAACGCGGCGCTCGAGTTGGTTCAGACCGACTGGGTGCTCAGCATCGACGCGGACGAGGAACTCGAGTTTCGGGCGGGGCCGACGACATGGCAGCAAGCGCTCGCGATCTCGCCTGATTCGGTCCTCATGATCGTCGACATCGTCGACTCCCGGCATCAAGGGGTCAGTAAGGCGGGGCGAATCTTCAAGCGGGTGCCAGGAGCCCACTGGGAACTGCCCATCCACGAAACGATCGTGCAGCCGGGATACGAAGCGGCGACCCCGGTCGACGTCGGGCAGGGGATCGCGATCCGCCATCACGGCTACGCCGAAGACCCGGCCACGCGGGTCGAGCGGAACCTGCGGATTCTCCGCGCTCACCTCGCCAAGGAGCCCGACAACCCATCCAGCCTCTTCTATCTGTCGCGGGAGTGCGCGTATGCGGGCCACCACGAGGAGGGGCTCGCCCTGCTCGAGGACCTCCTCGACGACGACCGATTCGACGGTGCCCGCAGGGCCGACATCCTCGCGCTTGCGATGTGGCATGCGGTGACGCTCCGGCGCTTCGACGAGGCGGTTTCGTTGTCGAAGGATGCGAGACGGGAAGGGCTCGCGAACGTCTGGACCGAGTACCTGAGGGCCCTCGCATGCGTCGGAGCGAGGAACACGTCGAAGGCGCTCGAAGCGGCAGAACAGGCGTGCCGGCTCCCCTTCCCCGAAGGCACGCTGCTCGGGCTACAGGAGATCTGGACCGCCAAGCGGTTCGAACTGCGCGCGATGCTTCGCCAAGGACCGACATAATCGACCGGTGGAGCCGGTTCGCATGCAAGCTCTCGAACTGGCGTCGGGGCTGGAGCCGACCGCGGCAAACCTCGAGCGAATCGCCAAGGCGACGACCGCCGAAGCCGCCCGTTGGGCGTTCACCCAGTGGGACCTGCGCAGGCGAGCGCGGGCGAAGTTCGAGCGGGCGGACGCGATGCTCTTCGACCGGGATGCCCTGGAAATGGCGACCCACGACCGGATCTCCGCGTACCACGCAGCCTGCTTTCCGATCGATGCGCCGGTCGCCGATGTAGGATGCGGCATCGGAGCCGACCTGATCGCGCTGGGCCGTCGATGTCCCGCCGTCGGCTATGAGCTGGACTCCGAGCGGGCCGATTTCGCTCGACACAACCTCGCTGTACATGGCGTCCGGGCCGAGATCCGGACCGGCGATGGAGTCGAGGCCGCCGAAGCCGACTACGTCTTCACCGACCCGCAGCGACGCGGGGGCGGCAAGCGGTTCTCAGACTTCGAGGACTTCACGCCGCGGCCAGACCGACTGGTCGAACGGTTCGGCGACCGGCTCAAGCTCGGGATCAAGCTGAGCCCCCTGCTCGACGACGCGTCGTTCGAGACGCTCGCCGCTGGGCGGCCTTTCCGTCTCGAGTTCGTGTCGTTCGGACGCGAGTGCCGCGAGGCGCTCCTTTGGCTTGGGCGCGAGGTTACCGCTGGGCGTTTTGCCGTCCACGTCGAGTCAGGTGAGGTGCTGGAAGCTTCTGATTTGAGCGACTGGACGGAGGAACCGCTGGGTTGGGTACACGAAGCCGACCCTGCGGCCATTCGCGCTCACTGTCTGGGGGCGTTCAACTGTCCCGCGCTTGGGGACTCGAACGGTTATTTAACCGGAGATGAGGCGCTTCATTCCCCATGGATTCGGTCTTACCGGGTGCTGTGGCACGGCGCCGCCGACGTCAAGCGGGCGAGAGCCGCGCTCGACGACCTTGGCGCGGTTGTGTCGACGGTCAAGTCGCGCGGTGTGAAGGTCGATCCGCTGGAGCTCCGCCGCTCGCTGCGCGGCAAGGGAGCGCGAGAGCTCGCCCTCATCGCTTACCCGGTCGGGAAGCGGGTCCGTTACGTGCTCGTCGAGCCTGAAACCGCTACAATAGCCTCGTGACCGTCCGCGACATCTACGAGTCCCTCGAGTATGGTCCGGCTCCCGAGTCTGCCTCGCTTGCGGCGGAGTGGCTCGACCGCCACGGGCGAACGTTCGGGCATTGGATCGGGGGCGAGTGGCAGATGGGCTCGCGGACGATCCCGGTGTTCAGTCCGGGGAACGGAGCGGAAATCGCTCAGGTCGCCGATGGCTCGGCAGAGGACGTCGATGCGGCAGTCAGAGCGGCACAGCTTGCGCTACCGGCATGGGCCGCCCTGTCCGGCATCGAGCGCGGACGCTTCCTTTATGCGATCGGTCGGCAAATCCAAAGGCATTCGAGGCTGTTCGCGGTGCTGGAGAGCCTCGATAATGGCAAGCCGATCCGCGAGACGCGCGACCTCGATATTCCGCTCGTCGCGCGTCACTTCACGTATCACGCAGGCTGGGCCGCGCGTTGCGAGAGTGAGTTTCCCGACCATGAGCCGGTTGGGGTGTGCGGCCAGATCATCCCCTGGAACTTCCCTCTTCTGATGATGGCTTGGAAGATCGCCCCGGCCGTCGCGATGGGCAACACGGTGGTCCTCAAACCCGCAGAGTTCACGCCCTTGACTGCCCTGCTCTTCGCCGAGGTCCTGGAGGAGATCGGCCTCCCTCCCGGCGTGGTCAACATCGTAACGGGAGAGGGACCGACGGGGGCCGCCCTGGTCGAGCATCCAGGCCGC
>WBZR01005183.1_pt1 | contig 10159 bp, 9 predicted proteins | sample 5204231 | NCBI WGS metagenome assembly WBZR01 (sample SAMN12412403, study PRJNA552823) | activated sludge metagenome | isolation source: activated sludge from anammox sidestream of wastewater treatment plant... | place: USA: Virginia | collected 2017-08 | reverse complement strand
GCAACCGGGCATGCCGACCACGAGCGCGGCCTGCGCGTCGCGGCCGCGCGGCAAGGAGCCCGCAGCGAACGCGTCGCGCCCAGGGCGCGCTCGGCGGCACCCGGCGCGGCGGCAGACGGCATCGTCGAGGCGTCCGATTCCGCATCGACACATCCAACCTCCTGGAGAACGAACCCATGCAACGACTGATCGCCCAACTCGCGCTGGCCGCGGCGGCCGCACCGCTGCTCGTCCCGGTCGCCGCCCAGGCCCAGGCCTGGCCCGCAGGCAAGCCCGTGCAGGTGATCGTGCCCGCGCCCGGCGGCGGCGGCACCGGCGACACGATCGCGCGCGTGCTCGTCGAGGGCCTGGCCAAGCGCATGGGCACGACGATGGTCGTCGACAACAAGGCCGGCGCCAACGGCAACATCGGCGCCGCGGCGGCGGCGCAGGCCGCGCCCGACGGCTACCGGCTGCTGTTCTCCTGGGCCGGCACGCTTGCCGTCAACCCGAGCCTGTACCGCAACCTGCCCTTCGACCCGCAGCGCAGCTTCGAGCCCATCGCGCTGGTGGCCGAGGTGCCCAACATCCTCGTCGTCAACAACGACCTGCCGGCCAAGAACGTGACCGAGTTCGTGCGCTACGCCAAGGAGCACCCGGGCAAGCTCGCCGTCGGCTCCACCGGCCAGGGCAGCTCGATGCACCTGGCGCTCGAGCTGTTCATGCGCGAGACCGGCACCAAGATGCTGCATGTGCCGTACAACGCCCCCGGGCTGGCCACCACCAACCTGATCGCCAACGACATCCAGGCGATGTTCCAGCTCATTCCCGGCGTGATCGGCCAGGTCAAGGGCGCCAAGGTGCGCGCGCTCGGCGTGATGTCGGCGGCGCGCTCGCCGGCCCTGCCCGAGGTGCCGACGATGGCCGAACAGGGCTTCCCCAAGCTCATGTCCACGACCTGGTTCGCGCTGCTCGCGCCCAAGGGCACGCCCGCGGCGATCCTCGACAAGCTCAACGCCGAGACCAACGAGGTGCTGCGCGACCCCGAAGTGCGCAAGAAGCTCGCCGACATGGGCGCCACCACGCTCGGCGGCACGCGCCAGGCACTGGCCGAGCATCTGGCGGCCGAGACCACGAAGTGGAAGCATGTCGTCCAGGACGCCAACATCCAGTTGCAGTAACCCGCCGACCACCCGGCGCGCCGGCTGAACGGCCCTCCCCGCGGGCAGCGGCGACGCCTCGCAGCCCGCCGCTCCCCACATCCTTGCCGGCCCGGCCACCGGCTGAATCCCTTGCGGGCTCGAGCCTCGGCAAGGGGCGCTGTATCGCACCCTGCGCACGACCAACCCGATCGAGAACCTCAACGGTGCGATCGCACGCTGCACGCGCAACGTCAAGCGCTGGAAGGACGCCGGCATGGCCCGGCGCTGGGTCGCCAGCGCGCTGCACGATGCCAAGGGCCGCTTTCGAAAGTTGCGTCGGCACAAGGACATGAAGGCCCTGCTGGCTGCATTGAACTCGCACGCGGAGAAGCTGCGGGCCCCCGAGTGCGCGACCTTCAAGCCGCCGCGTAACATCACCAAATCGGAGTCGCCATCGGACTGCGGTTCAACAGGCAGCGGGACAACGCCGGTGATTGACGCACAAGGGATCTTTCAGGATGCATGGGGCGTCGCCGCAGCCGGCACCAGCGACCCTTCCGAATCGGTTCATGAGACTACGCAATTCCCGTCGCGGCACCTGGTTGCCGTCTGCCGCAGCGCCGCGGGTTCGGAACGGGGAAGTCCCTTCTCATTCGTGAAGCCGAGCGAACGGCATGACGATCCGCGCGGTGTTCTTCGTCAGCCTGTGCCGACGCGCCTTGGTGTGGTCGAACTGCCGCTCGATCGCGCGAAGCGGGTTTGCCCTCTTTCATCATCATCAGGCCCTAGGCCTGCAGGATGCCGTCGGTCACCCGCGGTCCGGCGCGTCGCCGGGCTTCTGCAGCGCTCTGCGGCGGCCCCGGGGTACGGCCGGGCGCTGGCCGCAGCCCGGTAGCGGCCGGATCCGCGGCGCCCGTTCGTCATGCAGCCCACCGTCGGCTGGATCGGACTGGGGCGCATGGGTGCGCCGATGGCCGCGCGGCTGCTCGCCGCCGGCTACCGCGTGCACGTTTGGGCCCGCCGGCCCGCAACCCTGGCCGCCGTGCTGGCGGCCGGTGCCCGGCGCGCCGACACGCCCGAGGCGCTGGCGCGCGCCTGCGACGTCGTCGCGACAATCGTCGGCGACTCGTCCGACGTCGCCGAGCTGCACGCGCGCATGCTGCCGCAGGCACGCCCGGGAGCGGTGTTCCTCGAGATGACGACCGCGGCGCCGGCCACGGCGCTGCGCTCCGGCGAGCTCGCCGCGCGCCACGGCGCCGCGGTGCTCGACGGCCCGGTGAGCGGCGGCGTGGCCGGCGCGCAGCAGGGGCGGCTCGCGCAGTTCGTCGGCGGCGAGCGCGCCGCGCTCGAGCGCTGCCGGCCGCTGCTCGAAGTGCTCAGCCGCGACATCGTGCATTGCGGCGGCGGCGGCGCGGGCTACCGCATGAAGCTCGTGAACCAGACGATGATCGCCGGCACCCTGCTCGGCCTGGCCGAGGGCGCGCGCCTCGCACGCGCCGCCGGTTTCGACGCTGCGCTCGTCGCCCAGGCGCTCGGCCGCGGCACGGCCTCGGGGCTGCTCTTCGATTCCTACGTGCAGCGCATGCTCGAGCCCGGCGGCGGCATCACCTTCACCCTCGGCCTGTTGCGCAAGGATCTGCGGCTGGCGCGCGCCGAGGCCCTGGCCGTCGGTGCCGGCACCCGGCTGCACGACACCCTGCTCGATGCGCTCGACGAGGCCTGCCGGCACCACGGCGAACACCAGGGCGTGCAGTGGCTGGCGGCCGCGCGCGACGCGCCGTCGCCGTGAGCGCGGCCGCCTGAGGCGCACTCGGCCGGCGCACCCGGCCGGCCGCGACGCCTGGCGCGGAATCGGGCGCCGTTTCAGCCCGGTGTGGCCGTCGCGTCGGACCGGTGCGGCTCGAAGTCGGCGCAGTCGTGCTCGACCGCCAGCGCCGGGGCCAGCGGCCGCGCGAACAGGTAGCCCTGCACTTCGTCGCAGTGCAGTTGCGCCAGCAGGCGGTACTGCTGCGCCGTCTCCACCCCTTCGGCGAGCACCTTGAGCCCGAGCGCATGGCCCAGCGAGATGACGGCGCGGCAGACCTCGCGTCCGGCGTCGGTGCCGATGCCGAGCACGAAGCTGCGGTCGAGCTTGAGCAGGTCGAGCTCGAAGGCCTGCAGGCTGGCCATCGAGCTGTAGCCGGTGCCGAAGTCGTCGATCGCGATGCTCACGCCGAGCCGGCGCAACTGCCCCAGCACGTGACGCGCGAGCACCGGATCGCTCGCCAGCACCGACTCGGTCAGCTCGAGCTGCAGGCAATGCGCCGGCACGCCGGCATCGTGCAGCGCCTCCTGCACCGCCAGCACCCAGCCGGTGTCGCGCAACTGGATGGCCGAGACGTTGACCGCCACGCGATACCAGATGCCGCGTGCCGAATGCCAGTCGCGCAGCTGCCGCAGCACGCCGCGCAGCACCCAGTTGCCGACTTCGACGATGAGCCCGGTGCGCTCCGCGATCGGGATGAACAGGCCCGGCGCGACGGCGCCGCGCGTCGGATGATCCCAGCGCAGCAGCGCCTCGAATCCGGTCAGGCCGCCGTGGCGCGCGTCGAACTTGGGCTGATAGACCAGATGCAGCCCGTCGGTCTCGAGCGCCTGCTCGAGATCCTGCGCCAGCGCCGCCTTTTCCAGCGCGCTTTGCGCCAGTGCGTGGCTGTACATCACGACGCGGTGGCGACCGTCGTCCTTGGCCCGGTACATCGCGGTGTCGGCGAACTTGAGCAGTTCCTCGACGCTGGCGGCATGCGTCGGATAGGCGGCCGCGCCGACCGAGGCGCGCGGCCGGAAGTGCACGCCCATGACGTCGGTGGTCTCGTGCAGCCGCTCGAGCATGCGTTCGGCGAGCTCGCGCACCTGGGCGTCGGCACCCGGCACCGGCAGGATGACCATGAATTCGTCGCCGCCGAGCCGGAACACGAGGCCGCGGCCCGCGAAGATGGCGCGCAGGCGGGCGGCGACGATCTTCAGCAGCGCGTCGCCTTCGGTATGGCCGGCGCTGTCGTTCACCGCCTTGAAGTTGTCGAGATCGATGTACAGCAGTGCCAGCCGCTCGCCGGCGCGCCGGGCGCGCTCGAACTCGCGCTGCAGCAGCGCGTTCGCGCTGCGCCGGTTGGGCAGCCCGGTGAGCGCATCGACGGCCGCCAGCTGGCGCAGATAGGCCTCCTTGCGCGCGAAGCTGCGGATGGCGTAGCCGATGAGGAAGGACAGCAGGCCGAGCAGCACCGCCAGCACGCCGATGATGAGGTAGGTGGCCCAGAAGCGGCGCTTGGTGCCGGCGAGCGCCGATTCGACCGTCACGCCCACCGCCGCCTGCAGGCCGGGCTGGCTTTCGCGGCTCCAGGCCACCAGCAGGTCCTGCGACTCGTAGTCCGTCGGCAGCTCCAGCGCGATCTGCACCGAGTCGATGCGCCGGCGCTTCGGCTCGGCGTGCGAGACCGCACCGTCGCGGCCCTGCATGAGGTCGAGCCGGCCGGCGCCGCCGTCGAGCTCGACATGCAGCCAGCCGCCGTAGGGCCCGAGCGCGACGAGGACCGGTCTGAGCAGCTGCTGCAGGTCCACGAAGAAGACGACGACGGCGCCGCCGGCGATGCCGCGCACGAGCGGCACGCAGGTGCTGCCGTCGGCCATCCTGACGGGGTCGGCCCAGCGCAGACCCGATGGACCCAGGTCGGCTGCGGGTGCGAAACCGCGCGCCAACGCTGCGAGCGCGGCCGGCGACGCGGCAATGAGCCGGCCCTGCGGCTCGAGCAAGGCGGCCAGCCGCACCGGCCCCGCGTCGTCGAACTGGCCGCGCAGATACTGCTCGACCGCGTGCGCGTCACCGGTCAGCCGGTACAGCTCGCCGCCGTGCGCCGCCACACGCAGGAGCTGCTCCTGGGCGCGCCCGACGGCGTACGCCAGCGCATAGGCGGAGTCGGCGGCGCCCGCAAACGCCTTCGAGAACTCGCCTTCGCGGCCCTCGTCGATGCGCCATTGCGCGAGCGCGCCGCCGACGACGAGGAAGCTCAGCCAGGTCAGGAAGACGCCGAGCGGCCCCCACCGAAACAAGGCGGGCGTCTCGAGGAACGACTCGCGTTCGAGGATGGCTTCCGAGGCAAGCGATGACATGGCGCAGACGAATGCGGCAGCCCTTGCGGACCGGACACATGGCTGACCGCGTTATCGGCGCCCGCGCCCGCACTCCGCAGTCCGGCCGTCGGCGCCGACGCAGCTCCCGTGCGGTGTTACCGCGCGCGCGCGCCGCACGTCAGCGGTTGGTCTTGTCTGCGGGAGCTGCGGCAGGGACGGCGCGCGGGCGCGCCGGGTCAGCCTTCGGCCAGCAGCCGCCCGAGTGCGGCGCCCAGGTCCAGGTCGTCCAGATGCCCGAAGCGGCGCAGGCGTTCACGGCCCTGGCGGTCGATCAGGATCGCCGTGGGCGTGCCCTCCATCGCGTAGGCGCGCATCGTCATCGGGATGCCGCCCTGGCCGTCGGGGCGGTCCACGCCGATCGCGAAGCGCAGCCGGTTCTCGTGGATGTAGGCGGCCAGCGACACGGGCTGCATCGCGGCGTGATGCTCGAACACCGTGTGCAGGCCCACCACCGTGACCCCGGCGCGGCCGAAGCGCTCGTGCACCTGCTGCGCCTGCGGCGTGGCGCGCTGCACGCAGGCCGGGCAGAGCATCTGGAACGCGTGCAGCAGCACGACCCGGCCGCGCAGGTCGGCCAGCGAGAGCGGCGCGCCGGTGTTGAACCATCGCTCGACGTCGAGTTCGGGCGCCGGAAGGGCTTGGGCTGCAGACCAGGACATGGGGCGATGGGTGGTGGCGGCGGGTGCGAGCCGCGCACGCGCGGCGCGCGCGACGCACAAGCGGCGCACGAACCGCGCACGAGACGTGCATGGGCGCGGCACAGGCCGCACGCGATTATGTGCAGCCGTCCGGCGTCGCTGCGCAGCCCTTGCTCGAACACCCCGATCGGCCCAGGGGCCGGGCGCCCGCGCGACAATTCCGGACCATCGCGCCGACAAGGGCGGCGCAGGAGGCCAGACGTGAAGGCAAGCCGGATCGAACGCGCACAGCGCCTGCGCGCACTGCATGATCGCCGCCGCGTGCTGCTGCTGCCCAACGCCTGGGATGCGGGCAGCGCGCGCGTGTTTGCCGACCTGGGCTTCGATGCCATCGCCACCACCAGCGGCGGCGTCGCCTGGTCGCTCGGCTATGCCGACGGCGAGCAGGCGCCGCTGGCCGAAGTGCTGGCCGCGGTGCGGCGCATGGTGCGCGTGACGCCGCTGCCGCTCACGGTGGACTTCGAAGCGGGCTACGGCGCCACGCCGGACGACGTGGCCGCCAGCGTGCAGGCGCTCATCGAGGCCGGCGCCGCCGGCATCAACCTCGAGGACGGACTGCGCCATGAGACGCTGCGCCCGCTCGACGATGCCGCGCAGCGCATCGCCGCGGCACGCGCGGCCGCACGCGCGGCCGGTGTGCCGATCTTCATCAACGCGCGCATCGATGCCTGGATCATCGGCGGCAGCGCCGACGAAGCCGAGCGCATCGAACAAGCGCTGCGCCGTGCACGCGCCTATCTCGACGCCGGCGCCGACGGTATCTATCCGATCGCGCTGGCCGAGCCGGAATCGATCGCGCGCCTGTGCGCGCTCGTCGAGGCGCCGGTCAACGTCGGCGCGCGCGCCGGCCTGCCCGACCTGGCCGAACTCGGCCGCCTGGGCGTGGCACGCGTGAGCACGGCCACGCGACTGGCGACGCTCGCGCTGGGCGCCGCGCGCGACGCGGCGCTGCGCCTGCGCAGCAGCGGCCGCTTCGAGGGCCTGGACGCGGCGTTCGGCTACCCCGAGCTGCAGCGGCTGTTCACGCCGCATTCGTGAACGCACCGACAAGGAGTGACCCGATGGAACAACGACTGGACTACAGGACCGCCTCGCCCGAGGCGCTCGAGGCGATGCTGCGCGTGCAGATGCAGGTCAACCGCAGCGGGCTCGAGGAGTCGCTGCTCGAGCTGGTGAAGTCGCGTGCCTCGCAGATGAACGGCTGCGCCTGGTGCCTGGACATGCACACCAAGGACGCGCGCGCCATGGGCGAGACCGAGCAGCGGCTGTACCTGCTGCCCGTCTGGCGCGAGGCGCCCTGCTACAGCGAGCGCGAGCGCGCCGCGCTGGCCTGGACCGAGGCGCTGACCGACCTGGCGTCCATGCACGACGTTCCCGACGCGGTCTACGAGCAGGCGCGCCGCCACTTCGACGCCAAGGCGCTGGTCGACCTGACCCTGGCCGTCATCACGATCAACGGCTGGAACCGGCTGAACGTGGCCTTCCGCACCAAGGTCGGCGACTACGTCAGCCCGCACGCGGGCAAGCGTTGAGGCGCGCCGCACGCCGAAGCGTAGGGCGCCTCGGCGCGGCCTGGCACGCCCGACGGCGCGCCGCGCCTCAGCGTCCCGGCTCGACGACCAGACGCACGATGCCGGTGTCCTTCTTCGCCAGCAGGCCGAGCGCGTCGTTCACGCCGGCCAGCGGAAAGACCCGCGTCACCGAGCGCGACAGGTCGAGCCGGCCGCGCGCCACGAGCTGCAGCAAGTCGGCGATGTCGCGCTTGTCCATGCCGAACGAGCCGAGCACGGCCTGCTCGCGGCCGACGAAGGCGAGCAGCGGCGGCAGCGCCGGGCGCCCCGGCCCGACGCCCACCAGCACGGCGCGCCCGCCGGTGTCCAGGCAACGCAGCGTCAGCTCCACCGTCTCGGGGCGGCCGACGAACTCGAGCGCCAGGTCGACGCCGCGGCCGAACGCCGCGCGGATCGCACGAGCGGGCTGCGGCTGCTCGGCCGGGTCGATGGCCAGATCGGCGCCGAATTCGAGCGCGCGCGCACGCGCCTGCGGCTGGGTGTCGATGGCGGCGATGTAGCCCGCGCCCATCATGCGCGCGAGCAGGATCGCGTGCGCGCCCAGTCCGCCGCAGCCGACCACTGCCACCGCCTCGCCGGCGCGCAGCGCGCCGCGCGAGCGCAGCGCGTGCAGCGGCGTCGACACGCCGTCGGTGACGATGGCCGCGGTGGCGAAGTCGACGCCGTCGGGGATCGCCACGGCACCATGCGCCGGCGCCACCATGCAGCGCGCCAGCGCCCCGTCCTGCGACATGCCGTAGGCCTGCGTCGCCTCGCACAAGGATTCGCGCCCCTGGCGGCAGAAGCGGCACTGGCCGCAGATCGGCGACGGAAAGAGCGCCACGCGCTGACCGACGGTCAGACCGGCCACGCCCTCGCCCAGCCGCACGACGGTGCCCGCGGCCTCGTGGCCGAGCGTGATCGGCGTGCGCGCGACCGGGATGTCGCCCTCGACCGCCAGGTGGATGTCGGTGCCGCACAGGCCGCAGGCCGCCACTTCGAGCAGGATCTGGCCGGGGCCGGGCTGCGGCACCGCCACGCTCTCGATCACCAGCGGCTCGCCCGGCCGATGCAGCCGCGCGGCAAGCATGGTGGCGGCCATCATGCCGCCGCGCGCGGCGGGCGCCGCGCGTCGGCGTGCGCGGACGCGCGCCGTGCCGGCCGTGCGGCCCGCTTCACGGGCGCGAAGCCGAACGCCCGCCGCACGACGTCGAAGACCTGATTGCGCGCCTGCAACTGCTCGCCGCGCCGTCCGTAACCGAGGTTGGTGCGCGAGGCCTCGGCGATCGTCAGGCCGAGGAACAGCGACCAGACGAGATCGGCGAGGATCGCCCCCGGCGTCGAGGCGTCGACGCGGCCGAGCAGCTCACGCAGGCGCCGGAAGTTCTCGCCCGAGCGGCGCGCGATCTCCTCCTTGACCTCGACCGAGACGTTCTCCAGCACCTGCGGCTGCGCCAGATAGGCCGAGATCACGTAGTAGTCGGGGTGCTCGCGGTAGACCTCCTCGTGGAACTGCCAGATCGCCTCGAGCACCTCGGGGGGCGTCAGTGCCTTGGCCGCCAGCGCCTCGAGCCCCTGCGCCCAGAACCCGATGCTCTCGAAGATGAGCGACAGCAGGATCTCGTCCTTGTTGCGGAAGTAGAAGAACAGCGTCGCCTCCGACAGCTCGCAGCGCTCGGCGATCTCCTTGGTGGTCGTGCCGCGCAGGCCCTGGGCGAGCAGCACGTCGCGCGCCGCGTCCAGGATCTCGCCGCGGCGCGCCTCGCGCTCGCGTTTGCGTCGTTCGCTCACGCCCATGTTTCCGCCTTACCGTGCCAGGTGTCTGAAGATCGTCTCGCGCTGGATTTCGCTCGTGCCTTCGCCGATCTCGAAGACCTTGCAGTCGCGATAGAAGCGTTGTGCGGCGCTCTCGCGCATGTAGCCTTGCGCGCCGCACAGGTGCAGCGCGCGCTCGCAGACATGGGTGCAGGTCTCGGTCGCGAAGAGCTTGGCCATCGAAGCGGCGCAATCGTAATCGCTGCCGGCATCGACGAGCCGCGCCGCGCGCAGCGTGAGCCGCCAGGCCGCTTCGAGCCGCGTGGCCATGTCGGCGAGCGTGAAGCGCACGAACTGGTGGCCGGTGATCGCCGCGTCGCCCTGCATGCGCTGGCTGCAGTAGCGCAGCGCCTCCTCGAGCGCCGCGCGCCCGAGCCCCACGCCCTGCGCGGCCGAGGCCACGCGCCCGAGCGAGAGCACCTTCAGCGCCTCGACGAAGCCGAGGTGCTCGCTGCCCAGCCGCTGGTCCGCCGGCACGCGCGCGCCCTCGAAGACGATCTCGGCCATCTCGGAGGCGCCCATGCCGAGCTTCTTCAAGGGCGCGCTGACGCGCACGCCGGGCGTGTCGCGTTCGACGACGAACAGCGACATGCCCTTCAGGCCGCGCCCCGGTGCCGTCTGCGCGACGATCACCATGAAGTCGGCGAACGGCGAGTTCGTGATGTAGAGCTTGGCGCCGTCGAGCACGTAGTCCTCGCCTTCGCGCCGCGCCCGCGTCTGCACGCGGCTGATGTCGGCCCCGGCGCCGGCCTCGGCATAGCCCCAGCAGCCGATGCGCCGGCCGCCCAGCGCGTCGGGCAGCCAGCGC
>WBZR01005181.1_pt1 | contig 10160 bp, 8 predicted proteins | sample 5204231 | NCBI WGS metagenome assembly WBZR01 (sample SAMN12412403, study PRJNA552823) | activated sludge metagenome | isolation source: activated sludge from anammox sidestream of wastewater treatment plant... | place: USA: Virginia | collected 2017-08 | reverse complement strand
GGCCATACGCAAGCGCAGCCGCCGTCGGCTCGTTGATGATCCGCTTGACCTCCAGGCCGGCGATACGACCAGCATCCTTGGTGGCCTGCCGCTGGGAGTCGTTGAAGTAGGCCGGTACCGTGATGACCGCCTCGGTCACCGGCTCGCCCAGGTAATCCTCGGCCGTCTTCTTCATCTTCATCAGGACGCGGGCGGAGATTTCCGGTGGCGCCATCTTCTTGCCGCCGGCGTCCACCCAGGCGTCGCCATTCTCGGCACGCACGATCCGGTACGAAACCATGGACATGTCGCGGCGCACCACGTCGTCGTCGAAGCGGCGGCCAATGAGGCGCTTCACGGCAAACAGCGTATTGGCCGGATTCGTCACCGCCTGCCGCTTCGCCGCCTGGCCGACCAGCACTTCCTCGTCTTTGGTGAAAGCCACGATGGACGGGGTCGTGCGATCGCCCTCGCTGTTCTCGATCACCTTGGGCGCCTTGCCGTCCATGATCGCCACGCACGAGTTGGTCGTGCCCAGGTCAATGCCAATCACTCTGCCCATGATGCTCTCCGGAAAAGGTCGGGAATCGGTATTGCCCCGGATCTGGGGGACGTTTGACGGAAATTCAAGCCTCGCCACCCTGCTGGCCACCAGCGGCCCCGGCGACGACCACGCGTGCGGGCCGCAGCAGCCGGCCATTGAGCTGGTAGCCCTTCTGGATCACCGCCACGACGGCGCCAGGCTCGAGCTCTGCCGCAGGCTCGATGCGCATGGCTTCGTGGACCTGGGGATCGAACTTCTGCCCCGCGGCCGCCACCGCGGCGACACCAGCCTTCTCCAGGGCAGCCATGAGCAGGCGCAACGTCGCCTCCTTGCCCTCGAGCAGGGTCGCAGCCGACGCAGCGGCGCCCGCTTCCAGGCCCATTTCCAGGCTGTCCACCACCGCCAGCAGTTCCACGGCCAGGCGCTCCACACCCAGCCTGCGTGCCTGATCGACGTCCCGGGCGGCACGCTTGCGCACGTTGTCCAGTTCCGCGGCGGCGCGCAGGTACCTGTTCCAGTTTTCCTGTGCCGTGGCCTCCGCTTGCACCAGCGCCTCGCGCAGCGGCGCCTCGCCTTCCGGCAGGGCGCCGGGATCTGGCGCCGATTTCTCGTCTGTCATGCCTCTACTCCGTGCAGCCGGATCCGCCCCGACACGGCCCCAGCCGGTCAGCGACGGTCCAAACCGCCTGAATGATGGGGGCTACTGGCTGGAATTCAAGGCCGCACCGAGCAGCCGGGCGGTAATGTCCACGATCGGAATGACGCGTTCATACGCCATGCGGGTCGGGCCAATGACGCCCAGCACCCCGACGATCTGGTCGTTGGCCCGGTATGGGGCGGTCACCAGGCTGCAGTCATCGAGAATACGGTATCCGGATTCCTCGCCAATGAAGATCTGCACCCCGTCCGCCGCAATACTCCTGTCCAGCAGCTTGAGAATCTCCCGCTGGGCACCGAATGCCTCGAACAGCTGCCGAAGCTTCTCCACATCCGAGAGCTCGTCGAACTCCATGAGGCGGGTTTCCCCGCTCAGCACGAACCCGGAGTGCTCGCTGCCGATATCCAGCGCCCGTTCTGCAACCTCGATGGCATCGACCATGAGCTGGTTCATGGTCTCCCGCATGCCCTGCATCTCCTCCAGGATCCGCAACCGCACTTCCCGGAGATCCTGCCCGGTGAACTTCTCGTTCAGGTAATTCGCCGCCCGGCGCAGCTCGCCCTCGCTGTAGCTGCGATCCATGTGCAGGACGCGGTTCTGCACCTCCTGGTCGTTGACCACCAGGATGGCCAGCACGCGGTTGTTCGACAACGGCAGGAACTCGAACTGCCGCAGGGTGAGCTGCATCTGGCGTGGCAACATCACCAGACCCGCCATGCGCGTCAGTGCCGACAGGGCTGCCGACGCGGCTTCGGCAACACTTTTGGTGTCGCCTGGGTTATCACTCGCCAGGTGGCTCTGCAGCCTGGTCACGTCGTCCGCGGCCAGCGGCTGCAGCTGGACCAGTGTATCGACAAAGAAGCGGTAGCCTTTGGCGGTGGGCACCCGGCCTGCCGACGTATGGGGCGCTGCCACGAAACCAAACTCCTCCAGATCGGCCATGACGTTGCGGATGGTCGCCGGGCTCAGGTTCAGACCGCTGGCACGCGCAAGGGTGCGCGAACCGACAGGCTGGCCATCGCGGATGTACTGCGCCACCAGCGCACGGAGAATCTGGCCTGATCGGTCGGAAGGCGGGTTGGATGGCGAATCGGTCATGGGGAGACAGTCATGCAACGGCATGGCAGCGCTGCACCGGCTGCCCGTTTCGGAACCTTGCAATGCCATTTGAGGGGTGTCAAGAACCCGCCGCCGGCGCAGACTTTCTGGCCGGTACCCGCTTGCCCCATGGTTCCGCTGGCCTGTAATGTTGATGCTGCGCGGCCCTGCTACCAACCATCGGCAACCCCTCCAATCCGGCTCCGCGATGCCCCGGGCTTTACCGTGCCAGTCAGACGCTCATTCTCCACTGTCGCCTTGATGGGCAATCCCGAAGACCGACGGGTCCTCGAACCGTTGACGGTGCTGGCCTCGCACCTGGCGGCACATGGACGCAAGGTCCTTGTATCCGAGGCGCTCACAGACGGCGCCGTGCCGGCGGCCGCCGGACGGGTTCCCGAGACCGAACTGGTCAGGGCGGCGCAGCTGGTGATCGCCGTCGGTGGCGATGGCAGCATGCTGTACGCCGCCCGCCGGCTCGCCGGCTTGGCCGTGCCCTTGCTCGGCATCAATCGCGGCCGCCTGGGCTTTCTTGCCGACATCGGGCCAGCAGAGATGCTGGCAAGGCTCGACGAAATCCTCCGCGGCGAGTACGACAGCGAACGGCGGCTGCTGCTGCGCGCCGAGGTCACCGAGGGAGGGCGCGTGGTCGGTGGCGGCCTGGCGCTCAACGATATCGCCGTCACCCGCCACGATCCCGGCCGCATGCTCGAGATCCGCACCTTCGTCGACGGCAATTACCTGAACACGCATCGCGGCGATGGCTTCATCGTTGCGACGGCAACCGGCTCCACGGCCTATGCCATGAGCTGCGGCGGACCGATCGTCGCGCCGCAGCTCGACGCCATCGTCCTCGTGCCCATCTGCCCCCATACGCTGAGCGAGCGCCCGATCATCGTGCCAGCCACCGCGGTGACGGAGATCACGCTGAGCGAGGCCCATTCGCTGCGCGCCGACGTCAGCTGCGATGGCGAAGTCACGGCGGAACTCACCCCCGGCCGCCGGCTGCGGGTCCGGGCAGCCACGGAACGGATCGAACTCATCCATCCGCGCGGCCATGACTATTTCCGCATTCTCAGGGAGAAGCTGCACTGGGGCCACGACCACCATTCCGCGGGCCGCCATCCGCGCTGAGGCCACGTGCTGACACGCCTGCATGTTCGCAACCTGGCAGTCCTCGACGAGGTGACGCTTGAATTCGGCGGCGGCTTCAGTGCCCTGACCGGCGAGACGGGTGCCGGCAAGTCCCTGCTCGTCGACGCCCTGGCGCTGGCGCTGGGCGCCCGGGCCGACAGCAACGCGGTGCGCAGCGGTGCCGACCGCGCCGAAGTCTCGGCATCGTTCGAACCGGGATCAGGCTCCGCAGCTACAAGCTGGCTGCGCCAGCATGACCTCGACAGCGATGGCGAGTGCATGTTGCGGCGCGTGGTTGGCAGTGAAGGTCGCTCCCGCGCCTACATCAATGGCCGGCCCGTACCCATCGAAATGCTGCGTGAACTGGGCGGGCAACTCGTCGAGATCTGTGGACAGCATGCCTACCAGTCCCTCGGCCAGCGCCCGGCCCAGCGCGACCTGCTGGATGCGTTCGGCAACCACACCCGGCTGCGCAACGTGGTGCTCCAGGCCCACGACACCTGGTCAACACTGAAGGCGGAGCGGGACCAGCTGCGCTCATCCCGGTTCGAGCAGCAGGCGCGCGAGGACCTGCTGCGCCACCAGGTGCAGGAACTGGCCGCTCTTGGCCTGTGCCCGGGCGAGATTGAAGCGCTGGACCAGGAACATCGCATCCTGGCCAATGCCAGCCAGCTGTCCGCCGGACTGTCCCAGGCCCTGGAGCGGCTATACGACGCCGACGAGGGCTCTGCGCAGGGCATCGTCGGCGCAGCCCTGCGGGAAGTCTGCGCCCTCGCGGACATCGATCCCGCGCTCACCGCCACGGCTGCCGCACTCGACGAAGTGGGCATCCACCTGACCGATGCGGCCGAGCAGCTGCGGCGTCGGCTGGACGCGATCGAGCACGATCCCGGGCGACTGGCCGCCGTGGAAGCGCGGATCGCGGCGGCGCAGGACCTGGCTCGCAAGCATCGCGTCCCGCCGGACGAGCTTTGCAGGCTGCTGGAGACGCTTCAGTCGAGGCTGGACGGCATTGGCGCCGATGGCGAGCGGCTGGGCGCGCTCACCAGCCAGCTGGCCGCATGCGAGCTGCAACTGCGCGAAGCCGCGGACGCCCTTTCTCTGGCGCGCAAGCGGGCTGCCGCGAATTTCAGCTCCGCCGTCACGGCCCAGCTGGCGCGGCTCGGCATGCCGGGCAGCACCATCGTGGTGGCACTGCAGCCGCTGCCAGAGGGCCAGTGGGCAGCATGGGGACAGGAGCAGGTCGAATTCATGGTCAGCACCAATCCGGGCCAGCAGCCAGGCCCGGTGGCAAGGATTGCCTCAGGTGGCGAACTCTCGCGCCTCAGCCTGGCGATACAGGCCGTCTCCCTGGCTGGTCACGGGGCGCCAACCCTCATCTTCGACGAAGTCGATGCCGGCATCGGTGGCGGTGCCGCGGAGATCGTCGGGCAATGCCTCCACGGCCTGAGCGGCCGGCACCAGGTCATCTGCGTCACCCACCTGCCCCAGGTGGCGAGCCAGGCCGACCACCATTACGCGGTTTCCAAGAATGCCGTGGCGGGCCAGAGCCAGACGCATGCCTGCGAACTCGACAGCCGCGGGCGGGTCGAGGAGATCGCGCGCATGCTCGGCGGCCTCACCATCACCGACCGCACCAGGGCTCATGCCCGCGAAATGCTGCGTGCCTCCGCCTCGCGCCGCACTGGCTGATGCCGCAAACCTGGAGTCGCTTTACCACCCGGGCCAATGGTTTATGATTTCGCCGTTCAATCCTGCCGGCGTCTTGCACCTCATGCAGATCCCTTCCCGTTCCCGCCGCCTGTTCCTCGGTGGCCTCGTGGCTCTGGCCGCGGGCTGTGTCTACCGGGTTGATGTCCAGCAGGGAAACCTGCTGGATGACAAGGCCATCGACGCCGTCCAGCCCGGCATGACGCGGAGCCAGGTGCGCTTCCTCCTGGGAACGCCGGTGGTGGAGGACTCCTTCCACCACGATCGATGGGATTACGTCTACTACCTGCGCCGAGGCCGCAGCAGCCGCGAGGAGAAGCGCTGGGTCATCATCACGTTCGCGGATGACAAGGTGACAAGCGTCCGCAAGGACGTGCCATTCGATGCGGCGGGCTAGCCTCCTGCCGACTCAGCCATACACATCCCGAGCGCGTCGCACGAAGGAGTCGACCAGCCGGTTGCACAGGGCCTCGAATACCGGTCCGAGTATCAGGTCGAGCGCGCGACTGGCAAATGCGAACTGCACGGCAAGCGACACGCGGGACCCGTCCTCGCCGAGGGGCACGAACTCCCAGACTCCCTGCAAGGTACTGAACGGACCCTCCTCCAGCTGCATGTCGATGCGGCGGCAGGGTTCCAGCACGTTGCGCGTGCGGAACTCGGTGCGCAAAGGCCCCTCCGCCAGGGCTATGCTGGCCACGACCCGGCAGCCGTCCCGTTCGTGGATCCTGGCACTGGTGCAGCCCGGGAGAAATGCCGGATAGGACTCCACGTCGGCGACCAGCTCGAACATCGAGTCTGCCGTGAACGGCACGATCGCGCTGCGTTCAACCCGCCGCATGGATACCTGCCAGCCCCTGCGGTGCCCCCATTGCAACTTCTCCCGCAGCTGGAAAGATGACAGGATTGTGAGCGATCACCATTGGCCGAACAACACGGATCCATGAGCGGCAAGGCAGTTTCACGCAAGGAAGCCAACCGGACCATCGCTGAAAACCGCAAGGCCCGACATGACTACTACATCGAGCAGACGCTGGAGGCCGGCCTCATGCTCGAGGGCTGGGAGGTCAAGAGCCTGCGTGAGGGGCGCGGCAACATCCAGGAGGGCTACGCCATCATCCGCAACGGCGAGGCCTGGCTGGTGGGTGCCAACTTCTCGCCGCTGCCCTCGGCCTCCACGCACGTGGCGCCGGACCCCGTACGCAGCCGCAAACTTCTTCTCAACCGGCGCGAGCTCGATCGGCTCGTCGGGGCCGTGGAGCGGGAAGGCTACACGCTGGTGCCGCTGTCCCTGTACTGGAAGAAGAGCCGCGCAAAACTTGCCCTCGGCCTTGCCCGGGGCAAGAAACAGCACGACAAGCGCGCTTCCGACCGGGAACGGGACTGGAACCGGCAACGCCAGAGTTTACTTAGAAAAAACAGCAAAAATAGATAATTACACGATACTTATGATGTAGATGCGTACTATCGGCGGCTTGCGCTGGACGGCCTGAAGGCGGAGGCCATCGCGGCCGCCCCGCTGACCCGCTAGACTTGCGCCTGTTGAGATATTTCAGGAACCAAAGGGGGCGACCTGGTTTCGACGTGGGTCGCGAAACCCTGGGTGCATGCCGAGGCGCAGATCACCTCGTAAATCCAGCTGCAAACCAATAGTTGCGAACGACTCCAACTACGCTCTGGCTGCCTAAAAACCAGTCTTGAGCCCTCGGACTGAGTCCGTGCCTGTGCGGAAGCAGATGCCGGGGTTATCAATCACAGGATCGCGCCAGGGCTCGTCCGGGGTCCGAACGCTAAATCCCCAAATCCGGACTGGCTGTCGGTCTTCCCTGTCCGTCGGGTAGCCGCCAGTAAGATCAAAGGCGGAATAAGCATGTAGAGCTCATGGCGTAGGGCTTGCGGACGCGGGTTCGATTCCCGCCGCCTCCACCAATCACTAGTCCACAGACATCCGACGAAGATTTTTAACCCGCCTAAGTGCGGGTTTTTCTTTGCCTTTTTCGTCTGACCGGGGGCAACTTCGTCCGTTGCCATCCAGCATGCGCTGGGGGCAACATTGGGGGCAACTGCAAATCGCCCCCAGGAGTTGCCCCCAATGACCCTCACCGCAACAGCCATCCAGAATGCCAAGATCAGCGACAAAACCCTGCGCCTGTTCGACGGTGGCGGCCTGTACCTGGAGCTGACCCCCACCGGGGGCAAGTGGTGGCGGTTCAAGTACCGCTACGGCGGCAAGGAAAAGCGGCTGTCCCTGGGCGTCTTCCCCGACGTCTCTTTGCGGGCGGCCCGCAGCCGCCGGGACGACGCCCGCCGGCTGCTGGCCGATGGCATAGACCCCGGTGAGAACCGGAAGGCCGTCAAGGCTGCCCGAGCTGACCGGGCGGCCAACAGTCTGGAAGTCGTGGCCCGGGAATGGCACGGCAAATACTCCCAGACCTGGGTCGACGCCCATGGCGGCCGGATCATGCGCCGCCTCGAGCGCGATATTTTCCCCTGGCTGGGCGGGCGGCCCATTGCCGAGATCACGGCGCCCGAACTCCTGGCCGTCATTCGCCGCATTGAGAATCGGGGCGCCCTGGAGACGGCCCACCGCGCCCTGGCCAACTGCGGCCAAGTCTGGCGCTATGCCATCGCCACGGGGCGAGCCGAGCGGGACCTGTCCGCCGACCTGCGCGGGGCGCTGCCGCCGGTCAAGGGGGAACACTTCGCCGCCATCACCGACCCGACCCGGGTAGGCGCCCTGCTTCGGGCCATAGACGGTTACGAAGGCACGGCCACGGTCCGCCACGCCCTGCGCCTGGCCCCGCTGGTCTTTGTGCGACCGGGAGAACTGCGCCGGGCTGAGTGGACGAACATTGACCTGGAAGCGGCGGAATGGCGCTACACGGTCACCAAGACGCAAACCGAGCACATCGTGCCCCTCTCGACGCAGGCCGTGGCCATCCTCCGGGATCTGCACAGAATCACCGGAACGGGGCGCTACCTGTTCCCCGGCGCCCGGAGCAGCAAGCGCCCCATGAGCGACAACGCCATCCTGGCTGCCCTGCGCCGCATGGGTATCGAAAAGGACGAAATGAGCGGCCACGGCTTCCGGGCCATGGCCCGCACCATCCTGGACGAGGTTCTGGGCGTGCGGCCTGACTACATTGAGCACCAGTTGGCGCACGCGGTCCGCGACCCCAATGGCCGTGCCTACAACCGGACGGCCCATCTGCCCGAGCGGCGCAAGATGATGCAGCAGTGGGCGGACTACCTGGACAAGCTGCAGGCCGGGGCGGAAGTGATCGCCTTCCCGGGCACTGCAGCATAAAGCCAGCGCAGTTGATACAGTTTCAGGCGGGGGTACTCCCCGCCTGTTTCGCATCCGCTGACCGCATCGCTGGGGCCTAATCTGCATGACCACGCTGGCGTCGATACTCCGCACCTTCCGCGACAAGTCCAAATCAGAGCGCGAGAAAGGCGCCTACTTCGAAAAGCTGGTCAAGGTCTATCTAAACCACGAGCCGTACTACGCAGACCTGTACGGCGGCAGGGTGTGGCTCTGGGAGGACTGGCGCCGGGAAGCCGCGAAACGGCACAACACCAAGCTAGGCGCGGATGCCGGCATTGACCTGGTCGCAGAAACGGCCAGCGGTGAACTGCACGCTATCCAAGCCAAGTTCTACGCCGAAGACGCCAGGTTGGGACTGGGCGACTTCGCCACCTTCTTTGCCGCCTCAAGCAAGAAGCATTTTTCCCGCCGCCTAATCTTCGTGACGGCGACAGACAGCACTCACCATTTGCGCGATGCAATTCCGGACCAGCATCCGCCCGTCAATCTGATTACGCTCCTAGAACTGGAGAACAGCAAGATTGACTGGTCCAGCTTCCGGCCCCAGTCCGAGGGGGTAAAGCTCAAGGCCCGCAAGATACTCATGCCCCACCAGAAGCAGGCCGTGGCAAGTGTCACCAGCGGTCTCGCCGCCGCAGACCGGGGCAAGATGATCATGGCCTGCGGCACGGGCAAGACGCTGACCGCCTTGCATCTTGCCGAGAAGATCGCGGGCAAGGGCGGCCGCGTGTTGTTCCTGGTGCCGTCGCTCAACCTGCTGTCACAGACCCTGACGGAGTGGACCCAAGAGGCCGCCATTCCCCTGCACAGCTTCGCGGTGTGCTCCGATACCGAGGTCGGGAAGAAGCGCCAGGCCCAGCGCGACGATTTCCAGATGCTGGCCCACGAGCTGCAGTATCCGGCCACCACGGAACCGGCGAAGCTGGCCAAGGCCATGACCGAACGCCAGGACAAGAATCACCTGAGCGTCGTATTCAGCACGTATCACTCGATTGATGTCATCAGCGCCGCGCAGAAGAAACACGGCCTGGGCGCCTTTGACCTGATCGTCTGCGACGAAGCCCACCGCACGACCGGCGCCACCTTTGGCGACGAAGACGAAAGCAACTTCGTCAAAGTCCATGACGGGAAGTATCTGCAGGGCACCAAGCGGCTTTACATGACGGCCACGCCCCGTATCTACGGCGAACGGGCCAAGGCGACCGCCGAGCAGGACAACGTCGCCCTGTGCTCCATGGATGACGAGAAGCTGTACGGCCGGGAGCTGTACGTACTCACCTTCTCGGATGCGGTGAAGCGCGGCCTTCTGGTGGACTACAAGGTCATCGTCCTGGCCGTCGAAGAATCCCACGTCAGCCGGCGCCTGCAAACCCTGTTCAAAGACAGCAATAACCAGCTCAAGGTGGACGACGCGGCCAGGATTGTCGGCTGCTGGAAGGCGCTGTCAAAGCAGGGACTGACCGCCGACCTGCCCGGGGATGACGGGCCGATGAAGCGGGCGGTTGCGTTCTGCCAGGTTATCGAAATCGCCAAAGCGGGCAAGACGCACAAGGTCAGTTCCAAGCAGATCGCCGGTATGTTCCGGTCCGTCGTGGAGGCGTATCAAGCCCAGGAGGAGGAAGAAGCCCCCGATGTTGTGGAGCGGCTTGCCTGCGAAGCCGATCACATCGACGGCGGCATGAATGCCATTGAGAAGGAACAGAATCTGG